>Ga0070696_100000589_pt1 | contig 23196 bp, 21 predicted proteins | sample KBSK1253metaG_FD_65474 | JGI IMG/M metagenome (GOLD analysis project Ga0070696, IMG submission 65474) | Corn, switchgrass and miscanthus rhizosphere microbial communities from Kellogg Biological Station, Michigan, USA - KBS K1-25-3 metaG | ecosystem: Host-associated > Plants > Roots >... | reverse complement strand
AGCGGCGAGAGCTTCGTTCTGCCCGTCGCGGACCTCCCCGCCGAGGAAGCGCCGCTGGCGCGCGCGGTGCGTCCCCACTGGCACGCGCGAAGCCGACTCTTGTACCGCAGTCTCTCGCATCTGATCTCGGTCGAGCGGAAGCTCTTCACGCGCGACGAGAAGAACGCCGAGTATCTACAGACGGACGCGGGCGACATCCTGCGTACCATTCTGGCTTCGGCCCGGCAGATCCTCGAGTGCGACGACGTGCGGCTCTATCCCCTGACCCGCACGAGCATGGATGAGCCCCGCTACCTCGAGCCGGTGAGCGAGGGAGAGCCGTGGAATCGAACGCTGGCCGAGACGTGGGTCGGCCGGCGCGGAATTCCGCTCTACGTCGACAACGTGACCGAGGACGGACGCGTCGGCGCGATGGTCGACGCGGAGGCGATGGACGCGACGATGCACCTGGCGGTGGCTCCCTATTCGGGGCGCCCCGAAGGGGGCGGACTGCGCGCCCTGGCCATGGCGCGCGTGGGCGATCCGGGCTCATCGTTGTTGTACGTGCTGGAGGCGTGGAGCAAGGAGCCGGGCTTTTTCACCGACGAGCGCGTGGGGATCCTCACCGTCGTCGCCGAGCACGCGACCGACCTCCTGAACACCTTGAAGAAGCTGGGGATGCTCGTGATGATCGACGAGCTGACCGGGGTCTACAACCGGCCCTACTTCGGACGCCAGCTGGACCACGAAATCGCCCGGGCCTACCGCGAAGGACGGCCGATGTCGCTCGTGATCGTCGACATCGACGACTTCAAGCGCGTCAACGACACCTTCGGCTACGAAGCGGGGAACGTCGTGCTCCGCGAACTTTCCCAGACCCTGGCCTCGTCGCTTCGCCCGTTCGACACGGTGGCCCGCTGGGGAGGCGAGGAGTTCGCGCTGATCTTGAGCGCGGAGACCACGCGCGCGGAGGCGCGCGAGATCTGCGACCGTCTCCGCGCGAAGGTCCAGAACATGGCGATCCTCGTGCCCGGATTGGACGGCCGCGAAAACGCCGTGCGCCTCACGATCAGCCTCGGGGGCGCCATGTTCCCGGCGGACGTGCCGCTGAACGTCGACCGGACGCGCGGGCTCGACCGGGCCGGACGCGAGAAGCTCGCCCACGAGCTCTGGACGCGCGCCAACATGAATCTTCGGATCTCCAAGGAGCGCGGGAAGAATCAGATCACGTACGCCGGAGAGTGACGGCGCCCGAGGCTTCCGGGGCCTAGTCCTGTGAAGCGGTGAGCGCGGCGGCGAATTCCTTCGCATCGAACGGCAGCAGGTCGTCCATCCCTTCTCCCACGCCCACCCATCGAATCGGCGTCCGCGTCGCCGCGGCGATCGCGAGCGCCACGCCGCCCTTCGCGGTTCCGTCGAGTTTCGTGAGCACGACGCCCGTGAGCGGCACCGCCTTCTCGAATTCGAGGGCCTGTGCCAGGCCATTCTGCCCCGTCGTCGCGTCGAGCACGAGGAGCGTCTCGTGCGGCGCGCCCGGCATCGCGCGCGCGATCACGCGGCGAATCTTCTCCAGCTCGGCCATGAGGTTCGCCTTCACGTGGAGCCGCCCGGCCGTATCCACGATCACGCGCTCGACGCCGCGGCTTTGGGCGCGCGCCATCCCATCGAACGCGACGGCGGCGGGATCCGCGCCCTCCTTCTGGCGAAGGATCTCCACGCCCGATCGCTCGGCCCAGATCTGGAGCTGATCGGCCGCGGCGGCGCGGAAGGTATCGCATGCCACGAGGAGCACGGTATTCCCCGCCTCCTTGTACCGGCGCGCCAGTTTCGCGATGGTGGTGGTCTTGCCCGTGCCGTTGACGCCGACGATCAGCGTGACGTGAGGGCGGGCAGCGGCATCCGGCGGCGGAGCGGTGCCGAGCAACGCCTCGATCTCCGAGCGGAGGGCGTCTAGGGTCGGGACCGCCTCCCGCGCTTTCGCGGCCGCCGTGAGCCGCGTCCGGACGCCGGCGAGGATCCGGTCCGTCGCGGCGGGGCCGACGTCGGCCCGGAGGAGCGCCGTCTCCAGGGCCGCGTAGTCTTCCGGAGTCAGTTCGTGATCCGGAGCGAAGACCGCCGCGACCTGGCCGAAGAGCGCGTCGCGGGTCCGTCCGAGCCCCTGCTTGATCTTGTCGAAGAATCCCACGGCGGAAGCGGCGGCGACCGGCGCTACGACTCGACCTGTTCCAACTCCGCGGGTATCGCGGGCGCCTCTTCCGTATCCTCCCGGTCGCGGTTCCACCGGACCGAGACGATCTTCGAAACGCCCAGCTCCTGCATCGTGACGCCGTAGAGCGCGTCGGCGACCTCCATCGTCTTCTTGTTGTGCGTCACGACGATGAATTGCGTCTTCTCGGCGAATTCGCGGAGCAGGCGCACGAAGCGCTCGACGTTCGCGTCGTCGAGCGGCGCGTCGACTTCGTCCAGGATGCAGAACGGGCTCGGCTTGACCAGGTAGATCGCGAAGAGAAGCGCGATCGCGGTCAGGGCCTTCTCGCCCCCGGACAGGAGCGAGATCGACTGGGGCTTCTTGCCGCGCGGCCGCGCCAGGATCTCGATCTCGGCCTCGAGGGGATCGTCGCCGGTCAAGAGGAGCGCGGCCTCGCCCCCTTCGAAGAGCGACGTGAAGACCTTCCGGAAGTTCTCGTTCACGAGCGCGAACGTTCGCAAGAAGAGGTCCGAGGCGGTCTGGTTGATCTTCTCGATGGCCTCGAGCAGCTGCTGGCGCGCATCGTCCAAGTCCTTCCGCTGGCCCGTCAGGAAGGAGAGCCGTTCCCGTCGCTCCTCGTAGTCCTGGACGGCGAGCAGGTTCACGGGGCCAAGCCCGCGGAGCTTCTCTTGAAGCGTCCGGAGCCGGTCGCGTCGTTCCTCGGGCGAGGCATCGGCGCCGAGCGGCACCGTGGGAGCGGCCGGCTCGCCGGCCGCGACGGCGCGGTCCACGATCGCCTCGTCGGGAACTTGCCCCTCGTCGGCGTCCGCGAGGTCGCCCTCCTCGAGTTCCACGAGCGCCGCGCCGGAGGCGTCGGTAGCGTCCGCCGGCACGTAGGCGGCCAGCTCGATCTCGTACTCGTTCCAGACGCGTTCGGCCAGGCGGCGGAGCTCACCGTCCGTCTCCGCCTGCTCGAGTTCGATCCGATGAAGCCGCTCGATCAGCTCGTTGTGCTCCCGGCGAAGGTCGCGCGTCCGCGCTTCGATATCGTCCGCTTTCCCCTTCACTTCCCCGAAGCGCTCCCGCGTCTTCGAGAGCGCGAGCTCCTTGTCCGCCTTGTGCGCGATCTCTTGGGACAGCTCGTCTTCCCGCTGGACGCAGAGGGCGGCGGTCTCCTGGATCCGGCGCTCGGTCTCGGACGCCTCCTCGGTGCGGCTTCGGATGTCGCGCTCCGCCTCGTCGGCGGCGAGTCCCATCCGCTCGATCTCGCGCTGGGCCGACTCGTGCTCGGTGCGCGAGCGGGTGGCCTCGATGCGGGCCTCGGCGTGGAGGGCGGTCAGGTGCTCCCGCTCCTGCTCCAGAGCCCGGAACTCCGACTCCTCCCGCGCCAGGATCTCGTCCACGCGACCGCGTTCTTGATCGGCGCTCTGGAGGGCGACCTCGGCCTTTTCTGCCTCCCCAACGGTACGCCCGATCTCGATCTCGAGCGAGTCGAGCGCGGTCCGGACCGCGCCCGCCGCCTGCCCCATCGCGTCCCCTCGAATCGTCTGTTCGGCGCGGCGCGCCTCGAGGGCGCGATGCGCCTGCTCGGAATCCCGGAGGTCCCGGGCCGCCTGCTCCTGCTCGGCCTGGGAGCCCATGCGCTCGCTTCGGAGGGCTTCGGAGCCCGCAACGGTCTCCGCGAGCGCGGCGGCCGAGCGCCCGATCTCCTCGCCGAGCGCCCCCAACTCATCCTCCCGCCGAAGAACCGATCCGGCGCGGGTGCCGCCGGTTCCGCCGTAGACGATCCCCGGTCCAACGACCCGCTCGCCGCGAACGGTGACGAAGTGGAGGCGCTGATCCGGGAAGCGGGCGACCAGGTCGAGACCGACCTGGATCGAGTCGACGACGACGATGCCGGAGAGGAAGAAGGCGGCCAGCGCGATGTAGCCCGGCTCGAAGCGCACGTGTTCGAGGAGCGGGCCCCGCACGCCGGGTGCTGAGAGAAGCTCTTCCGAGAGCGGCGCGACGCGGGCGCGGGAGAGCCGGTCGAGCGCCACGAACGTCGCGCGCCCCTCGCCGCTCCGCTCGAGGGCCGCGAGTGCCTGGAGCGCCGCGTCCGAACGCTCCGCCACGATGAACTGGACCGCCTCTCCGAGCGCGGCCTCGAGCGCGGCGAGCCACTCGCCCGACGCGTGGAGCACGTCCCCGACCGTTCCGAGGATCCGCGCGGGACGGGTCGGTCCGGCGACGAGCCAGCGAACGCTCTGGTCGTACCCTTCGTAGCTCTCTTTGAGTTCCTTCAGCGTCGCGTGGCGGGCCTCGAGCCCCGCGTGGGCCTCGCGGGCGCGCTTCTCCACCTCGTCGTGCGCCTCGATGCGCGACTCGACGCCCGCGATCGAGGCGGTCGCCTCCTCGACGCGCCGCTTCGCCTTCGCCACGGCGTCCGCGGTGCCGCGGAGGTCCGCCGCGATCTCATCGAGGGTCGAACGAAGCGTCTCCGCCTCGCGGCCGAGCGAATCGAGCTGCGCGCGGAGCTCCTCGCGTCGCTTCGTCTGATCCTCGTGCCTCCCGCGGAGCGCCCGCGCGCTCGACTCCTGGTGCACGCGCGCCTGGAAGAGGTCGAGGCTCAGCTGCTTTCGCTGGGTCAGGGCGCCGCGGCGCTCCTCGAGCGCCGGCCCGAGCGCCACGAGACGCTCGGCGAGGGCCTGCTCCTGCCCTCCCGTCTCCACCTGAACGCGCTCCAGACGGGCGCGCTCCTCGGTGAGCCGCGTCGCCGCGAGCCGCACTTCCTCGACGCTCGCCTTGAGGCGCGTCGCCTCCGAGCGGGCGTGCTCCAGCTTCTCCGCGAGATTGGTGCGCCGCTCGCGGAGCACCGCGACGTCGTTCAGGAGCGCCGCGCCCTTCGCCTCGTGCTCTCCCAGCGCCTCCTGGGCCAGTCGCACTTCGCCTTCGCGCTTCAAGAGCTCGAGCTTCAACTCTTCGAGTTCGGCCTCGTGACGCGCGAGATGTCCGGAGAGTTCGGCGCGGCGGTTCTCCATCCGCTGCCGCTCGGATCGAAGGGAGGCCGTGCCCGACGCGAACCGGTCGTGGTCTTCCTTGGCCAGACCGAGATCGATCGCCTTGATCTCGTCCCGCAGCCTGCCGTAGCGCCGTGCCTTCCCCACCTGGCGGGCCAGGGAGCGGACCTCACGCTCGATTTCCCCGACGACGTCGTTGACGCGGGTCAGGTCGGTGAGCGTCAGATCGAGTTTCTGGAGCGCCTCCTTCTTTCGCGTCTTGTACCGCATGATCCCCGCCGCTTCCTCGAAGAGGAAGCGCCGGTGCCCGGACTCGTCGGAGAGGACGTTGTCCACCATCCCTCGCTCGATGAGCGAGTACGCATGCGACCCCATGCCCGTGTCGAGGAAGAGGTCCCGGACGTCCCTCAGACGGCAGAGGTTCTTGTTGATGCTGTACTCGCTCTGCCCGTTCCGGAACGTGCGCCGCGCAATGGTCAGCTCCGTGTATTCGGACGGGAGGACCCCGCGGTTGTTGAACATCGTGAGGGCCACCTCGGCCATGCCGAGCGGCTTCCGGTGCGCGGATCCCGTGAAGATCACGTCCTCCAACGTGTCGCCGCGGAGGTGCCGCATGTTCTGCTCGCCGAGCACCCACCGGATCGCCTCGACGATGTTGGTCTTGCCGCTCCCGTTCGGGCCGACGATCGAGGTGATCCCCGGGCCGAAGTCGACGCGGACTCGTTGCGGGAAGGATTTGAAGCCTTGGATGTCGAGTCGTTTGAGGAACAAGGCTTACCTCGCGGGGACGGAGAAGCTGCTCGCGCGATCGACGAAGTGGCTCTCGAGGAGGTAGGTCGCGTAGGCCTTGGCTTCGGCCTCGGTCGCGAAGCGGCCGACGAAGACCCGGCGCCAGCCCGGCATGTCCTTCGCCGGCTCGTACCAGGCGTCGAGGCCCTTCATCGCCAGCGAACGAACGATTTCCTGCACCTTCTCCGAGGACCGGAACGAAGCGACGTGCACACTATAGGGGAGCGAGCCGTCGCCCTCGGATCGAGTGCGGGCGGGCGGCGACTTCGGCGGCGTTGCGGCCGTGTTCGGCGCCGACGAAGTCGCGGCCGTCGGCGGCGGCTCCGTCCGCGGCGGCTCGGCGGCCGGCGGCTCGGTGCCGGGATGCACGGCCGGATCGTTCGCGAGGCCGGCATGAATCGGAGGCGTCGCGGAACGGACGGGATCCTCGCCGGCCTGCCGGTTCTGAATCACGGCGCCCGTCTCCGGCCCGAGGCTGGGCGTCTGCATCAGGCGAACGATCCCGACCCCAACGGCGATCGCCACCGCGACGCCGATCCAGACCGCGGATCGGCCGACCCCGCGGAGCGGCGGGCGTTTCACGACGCCGCGACGAACCTCTCGCTCCAGTTCCGCCTCCAGCGCGCGCTCCTCCGGGCTCACGGTCGCAGCCGAAGAATCGAGAGGAGCCTCACGCGGGCCCGCAGTTGCGGGGGCCGGCGGGGTCGGTGGAGCCGGCGGGACGACGGCCTCGCGCGCGGCGGAAGCGGCGCGCGCGGCGGGAGCGGCGGGCTCGGCGGCGGCCGGGTTGGAACGAGCGACGGCCGGGGACTCGATCGGCGCGTCGGCGGCGGCACTCACGTCGGATCCCGCGCGCTTCGGCGCGGGCCGCGCGACGGGCACCGACTCGATCCCGACGCACCCGATCATGGGCGCGTCGGAACCCCAGAGTTCCAGGAACGCGTCCCTGAGATCGGCGCGCGCCGTGCGTTCGACGGAGGCGATCAGGAGGGCCCCGTCCACGAGCTTCGAGAGCTTTCCGGTGAATCCGCGCCGGTCGAGCAGGGGCGCCACGAAGAGCGTGACGTCGGCCTTCATCGCGAGAACCCGCGCGGCGCGGGGCCAGTCGGGATGATCGACGATGCGCTCCTCGTCGGGCGGATGGCTTCCCGGCCCGATGAGCCAGAGTTGGTCGGCCACGATCTCCCAGGCCACGCGGCCGATCGAGCACCCGTACTCGAGCACGTCGACGAATCCCTCGTTGGGATGCGCTCCGGAGCGCCACACGCTGGGATTCCAGAAGTCGAGGTCGACGATCGCCACCCGAAGGCCGCGGCGACTCCACTCGCGACCGATCGCGAGCCCGACGGCGAAGCACTCGGGGTCGTGCGGGAATCCCGCGAGGAGGAGCGTGCGAAGGGTGAGCGATTGGCGCGTCTCGGCGAGCCCGTCCACGACGGCCGTGAGCGCGCTGCCCGCGGAAGCGGAGAGGAGGGTGCTCAGGCTCGCGCCGGACGGAACGGGAGCGATCCGCGCCACGCCCAGGAGCGGAAGGTTCACTTCCCGCGCGAAGGCCTGCGGATCGGCGTAGCGCTCCAGATCTGTTTCGGTCGCCACGATCGTCCTACACCTCGTCCAGGACCCGCGAGAGCGTCGCGATCAGGCGCGGCGTTTCGCGGGAGGTCACGGTTCGCATGTCCAGCAGGAGCCGATTGGCCTCGATGCGGCCCAAGACCGGGTCGGCGGCGAGGCGCAGCGCGCGAGAGAGATCCTCCACTCGACCGCTCGGCGATCGAAGAGCCAGCGCGAACGATGGAACGCGCGCGAGCGGCATGGCGCCGCCGCCCACCTCGCCGGTGCAGGCTATCACCTCCGCGCCCGTCTTAACAGCGCGTTCCGCGCCGAGCGCGCGAAGCACGCGCCGCGCGCGCGCGCGAACGGTGGCCGGAGCTTCCCCGAGCATTCGAAGCACGGGAATCGAGGTCGCGAGCGACTCCGGATCGCGATAGAGCCGTAGGGTCGCCTCGAGCGCCGCGAGCGTCAGCTTGTCGACCCGAAGCGCGCGGGCCATCGGATTCGCCCGGCACGCGGCGATGAGCGTTTTCGAGCCGGCGAGAATCCCCGCCTGCGGCCCACCGAGGAGCTTGTCCCCGCTCGCGCAGACGAGCGGCACGCCGGCCGCGAGCGCTTCCTGCATCCGGGGCTCGGCCGGGAGGCCGAAGGGCGTGAGATCGACCAAGGCGCCGCTTCCCACGTCCTCGAGCAGCGGAATCCGCTTCCGGCGGGCCAGCCGAACGAGTTCCGCGCGGGAGGCGTCCTCCGAAAACCCGACGATCGCGAAGTTGCTCCGGTGCACGTTCAGGAGGACGCCCGTCCGGGGACCGATCGCACGCTCGTAGTCGCGAACGCGGGTCTTGTTGGTGGTGCCGACCTCGCGCAGGGTGGCGCCGGCGCGCTCGAGGATCTCGGGGATCCGGAAGGAGCCCCCGATCTCGACCAGCTGGCCGCGCGAGACGACCGCCTCCTTGCCCGAGGCCACCGTGTTGAGCGCGAGGAGCATCGCGGCGGCGTTGTTGTTGACGACGAGCGCCGCCGGCGCGCCCAGAAGCTCGCGAAGGAGGGGCTCCAGGTGGGCCATCCTCGATCCGCGGCTCCCGGTGTCGAGCGTCAGCTCGACGTTCGTGTAGTGGCGCGCTGCCGAGAGCACGGCCTGGACCGCCTCCTCGGCCAGCGGGGCACGGCCCAGGTTCGTGTGCAGGATGACCCCGGTCGCGTTCAGGACCGGCCGGAGGCTCGGGCGAATCGCCTCCTCGACGCGACGCGCGGCCTCCGCGGCGATCGCTTCGACGCTCGGCGGCGTCTGGACCCGGCCACGGCGAAGCGCATCGCGATGCCCTTGCACGGCGGCCCGCGTCTCGGCTAAGACGAGCGGCCGGGGCGCCCGGACCAGGGCCGCGCGGAGGGCCGGCGTGGCGAGGAGCGACTCCACCGACGGGAGCCCCCGGAGCGACGCGGCGGCACGACCCCGCTTGGCCGGCGTCACGCGGCGCCCCCGAGGTAGGACTCCTGGACGAAGGGATTCTCGAGCAGGGACGCGGCCCGGTCGGCGAGCCGGATCTCTCCGGTTTCGAGAACGTATCCGTAGTCGGCCACGGCCAGGGCCATCCGAGCGTTTTGCTCCACGAGCACGATGGTCGTTCCCCGCTCCCGAATCTCCCGGATGACCGAGAAGATCTCCCGGACCAGGATCGGCGCGAGCCCGAGGGACGGCTCGTCCATGAGGAGGAGCGACGGCCGGGCCATCAGCGCGCGGCCGATGGCGAGCATCTGCTGCTCGCCGCCGCTCAGCGTTCCGGACGACTGCCGCCGCCGCTCTTCGAGGCGCGGAAAGAGGGCGTAGACCTTCTTCCGGTCCTCCTCGATCGCCTTCCGGTCCCGCCGAAGGTAGGCGCCCAGCTCCAGGTTGTCCTCGACCGAGAGGTTCGCGAAGACGATCCGGCCTTCGGGCACGTGCGAGATGCCGAGCCGCACGATCTCGTGGGGCGGGACGCCGGCGATCGACTTGCCGTCGAACCGGATCGCCCCCCGGGTGGGCTTCAGGAGCCCCGAGATGGCGCGGAGGGTCGTGCTCTTCCCCGCCCCGTTCGCACCGACGAGGGTCACGATCTGTCCGCGTTCGACCGTGATCGAGATGCCCTTCAGGGCGTGGATCCCGCCGTAGTAGACGTGCGTCTCCGAAAGTTCGAGAAGGCTCACGCCTCCTCCCCCAGGTAGGCCTCGATCACCTTGGCGTCCCGGCGGATCTCCTCGGGGAGCCCCTCCGCGATCTTCACCCCGTGGTCCAACACCGTGATCCGCTCGCAGATTCCCATCACCACTTTCATGTCGTGCTCGATCAAGAGAACCGTGAGGCCGTAGCGACCGCGGATGTCGTGGATCAGGTGCATCAACGCGCGGCTTTCCTGAGGGTTCATCCCGGCGGCGGGCTCGTCGAGGAGGAGGAGCTTCGGCTCGGTGGCGAGCGCCCGCGCGATCTCGAGCCGGCGTTGGTCGCCGTAGGGAAGATTCCGCGCACGCTCGCCGGCATAGCGCGAGAGGCCGAACGCCTCCAGCAGCTCGCGCGACTGATCGCGAATCACCCGTTCCTCCTTTTGGGCGCGCGGCGACTGAAGCACGCTGTCGAGCATCGTGGCGCCGCAGTGGAGGTGGCAGGCGATCCGAACATTGTCGAGACAGGTGAGCTCGGCGAAGAGCCGCGGGTTCTGGAACGTGCGCGCCACGCCCTCCCGCGCGATGTCGCACGTCAACTTGCCCTGGATCTGCTTTCCGGCGAGAACGATCCGCCCCGACGTCGGCGCGTAGACCCCCGTGATCAGGTTGAAGACCGTGGTCTTCCCCGCGCCGTTCGGGCCGATGAGTCCCGCGAGGACCCCCGGCGCGAGCGCAAGGTCGAGCTCGGAGACGGCTCTCAGGCCGCCGAAGGCGCGCGTCACGCCCGTGAGTTCGAGGAGCGCGCTCACGGCGCCGCCGAGCCCGGGGCAGCCCCGTCGCGCCGTCCGCGAATGCGGCGCAGGAGGGGCGCGAGGGAGAGTTCGCGATTCCCCAGGAGTCCCTGGGGGCGCGTGATCATGAGCACGATCAGGAGCGTCGAATAGATGATGAGACGGTCCGCGCTCGCGAAGCGGAGCGCCTCGGGAAGCGCCGTGAGGAGCGTCGCGCCGACGATCGAGCCGGTCAGGCTCCCCATGCCCCCGAGCACGACCATGACGATGACCTCGATCGACTTCATGAACGTGAACGAATTCGTGTGGAGATAAGTGTAGTGGGAGAAGAGGGCGCCGGCGACGCCGGCGAAGAAGGCGGAGATCGTGAATGCGGCCACCTTGTACCGCGTCGTCGGAACGCCGAGCGCTTCGGCCGCGATCTCGTCCTCGCGGATCGCGAGAAGCGCCCGGCCGTGATAGGAGTGGACCAGGTTTCGGATCACGACGAAGGTCACGACGCACCACGCGGCGACCCAGCCGAGGTTGGCCCGCTGGGGAACCCCGGCGAAGCCGCGGGCTCCGCCGACGGCATCGATGTTGAGGATCGCGACCCGGATGATCTCGCCAAACCCGAGCGTGACGATGGCGAGGTAGTCCCCGCGAAGCCGGAGCGAGGGCAAGCCGACCAGGAGCCCGGCGACCGCGGCGAGGAGGCCCCCGATCAGGATCGCGAGCAGGAGCGGTCCGGCCGCGGCGAGCGATCCCGCTCCGGGTTCGACGCCGAAAAGCCGCGGCACCGCGTAGACCGTGAACGCGGCGGACGTGTAGGCGCCGACCGCCATGAAGCCCGCGTGGCCGATGGAGAATTGGCCGGTGACGCCGTTGACCAGGTTCAGGCTCAGCGCGAGGATCACGTTGAGGCCGCAGAGCACCAGGATTCGGTAGAGGTACGGGTTCAGCCCCTGGACCACCACGCGGTCCAGCACGAAGACGGCGCCCAGGATCGCCGCGCCCAGGACGAGGCGGCGCGCCACGCTAGACCTTTTCCGCCACGTTTCGGCCCAAGAGCCCGGTCGGCCGGATGAGGAGGACGAGGATCAGGATGACGAAGGCGATCGCGTCGCGAAAGGTCGAGGAGACGTACCCGACCACCAGATACTCGGAGACACCCATCGTGAGCCCGCCGATCGCCGCGCCCGGAATGCTCCCGATGCCGCCCAGGACCGCCGCGACGAACGCCTTCACCCCCGGCATGATCCCCATCAAGGGCTCGATCTTGGGATTGGTGAGTCCGACCAGGACGCCGGCCGCGGCGGCGAGCGCCGAGCCGATCGCGAACGTGATCGTGATGATCCGGTTCACCGGAATTCCCATCAGGCTCGCGGCGTCCCGGTTAAACGCGACCGCGCGCATGGCCTTTCCCGTCCGCGTCTTCGTGATGAAGAGCGTGAGCCCCACCATCAGCGCCATCGAGACGAGCACCACGGTGACCTGGTGGTTGGTCACGACGACCCCCTCGGTCAGCGTGATGCTCCGCGGCGGCACGAGCTGCGGAAAGAACTTGGGATCGGCGCCGAAAATGCGGATGCCGAGATTCTCGAGCAGGAGCGAGACCCCGATCGCGGTGATGAGGGCGGTGAGCCTGGAGGACCGCCGAACGGGACGGTAGGCGAAGAACTCGATCAGGACTCCGAGGACGGCGCACGCGATCATCGAGATCACGAGGACGAGGAGCGCCAACCCGAGCGACGGGTTCGCGCCCCCGGCCCCGAGCGCCCGCGCGCTGAAGTAGGCGGTGAAGGCACCCACCATGTAGACGTCGCCGTGCGCGAAGTTGATGAGGCGCAGGATGCCGTACACCATGGTGTAGCCGAGCGCGATCAGGGCGTAGATGCTCCCCCACGCGATCCCGTTGGCGAGCTGCTGGAGGAGTTCCTGCACGCTGCTCGGAGCGCCGGGCCGGGCTAGGGCTCGACCGCCGCGACGAATTCGTACTGGCGGTTCTTGATGCCGAGGAACACCGCCGGCTTCACCGCGTTCCGCGACGCGTCGAGCGAGATCCGCCCGGTCACGCCCGGAAAATCCCTCGTCGCCGCGATCAGATCGCGGAGCTTCTTCCGCGCCGAGGTCTGCGCCTCGCCCCGTGGGCCTTTCAGGGCGTCGAAGGCCTTCGGGTCCTCTTCGCGCAGCCGCTTCAGCGCGTTCGTCAGCACGCCGGCCGCGTCGTAGCCCAGCGCGGCGAGCCCGTCCGGGGTCCCCTTGTAGCGGGCGCGGTATTCATTGACGAACTTCTGGATCGCGGGGTTCGTGTCCTTCTCCCAGTAGTGATTCACGAAGTAGGAGCCGTTCAGCGCGTCCTGCGCGATCTCGAGGAGGCGGTCCGACGTCCAGCCGTCTCCACCCAGGAGCGGTACGGTGATCCCGAGCTCGCGCGCCTGGCGGGCGATCAGACCGACCTCGGTGTAGTAGCCGGGCACGACGATGAACTGCGGCTTCTTCGCCCGGAGCACCGTCAGCTGGGCCTTGAAGTCCTGGTCCCCCTCCGCGTACGCCTCGTCGGCGACGATCGTGCCGCCCAGCGCCTTGTACGCTTCGGCGAAGTAATTGGCCAAGCCGACCGAGTAGTCGTTCTTGGCGTCGCGCAAGATCGCCGCGCGGTTGAGCCCGAGCGTCGACTTCGCGAACTTGGCGATCACCATTCCCTGGAAGGGGTCGATGTAGCAGACGCGGAAGATCTGGTCGCCGATCTCGGTGACCTTCGGATTCGTGGAGGAGGGAGAGATCATGGGCACGCCCGCCTGCTGGCACGCGGGCGCCGCCGCCATGCTCCGGCTCGAGGCGACCTCGCCGAGCACGGCGATCACGCCGTCCTGGTCGATCAGCTTGGAGACCGCCGTGGCCGCCTCTTCGGGACGGGACTGGTCGTCCTCGACGATCACCCGCACCTTGGTGCCGCCGATGCCGCCGGTGCCGTTCAGGTTGTCGATGTAGAGCTCGATGCCGTTCTTCGTCGAGATGCCGAACGTCGCCGTGCCGCCCGTCAGCGAGCCGTACTCGCCGACGACGATTTCGTCCACGCGCTTCGCGCAGCCGAGCGGCATGAGGAGCGCCGGGATCAGGATCCAGGCGAGCGCCCCGCCGAACGCGGTTCCGATGCGCTTCATGAGCGATCCTCCATCGCGTAAGTGTTTGAAATCGTAGGGGGTTTCCATTGAAGCACTCCCCGCGGAAACGTACTCGAAGCGAGGCTTCGATTCAAGGAGTTCCCCGCGATTCCGCTCTAGTGAGCGGCGCCGGACGGGACCGCTCGCCCGGCGCGAATGACGAGCCGTTCGGGTTCCGCCGGGATGGCCGGGCGAAGGGCCCGCAGCGCGCGCCCTTCCTCGGAGTCGAGGAGTTGTCCGCGCAACGCTTCGCGGAGTTGCGCCGCGTTCACGCATCCCGATTGGAGCGCGCGCGTCACCGCGAGACCGACGAGGTAGCCGCGCACGGACATCCGCGTCGGCGGCTCCTTGAACGAGCGCTCGTAGGTTCCCGCGAAGGAGTCGCGCGGCGCCCCGAGGAGCGAGTAGTCGGGCGCGAAGAACGAGGCCCCTTCCAGGGCCTCCCGTCCCTCGCGCGTGAGCCCCTCCGGGTCGAGGGACTCGAACCCGGCCACGAGGATGCCCGGCCACGCCGCGGCGATCTGCGGCGCCGCGACGCCGATCAAGCGGGGCGATCCGACGAGCACGAGCGCGGTGGCGCGCTTGGCCTTGAGCGCGGCGATCGGCTTCGTCACGTCGACGGTTCCCTCGCTCACGCGCTCGACCCCGGCCACGGGAACGCCGGCGGCCACGCAGGCCGCCGTCAGGGACCGAACGGTGAGCGAGTCGTCCACGCCGTCCGCCGACAGGATCGCGACCGACGGACGCGGCTTCGATCCCTTCACGTATCGCGCGAGCGCCCCGGCGAGCGCGGTCTGCCCGACGTGAAGCTGAAAGACGCCCTCGCCCAACGTGGCCAGCCGCTCGTTGGTGGCGGACGGCGAGAGGAGGACCGCGCCGACGACCTGCGTCGCGGCCGCGAGCGGCGCCGTTCCCGCGGTGAAGAGTTCGCCGATCAAGAGCGACACGCCGTGATCCTTGAGGAGCCAGCGCGCCTTCCGCGCACCGACGAGGGGATCTCCCTCCGAGTCGTAGAGCACGAGCGACACGTCCGGCGCGTATTCGCGGTCGTGCTCCTCGAACGCGATCCGGAGCCCGTTCACGAACGTCTCGCCGTAGCGCTCGAACCGCCCCGAGAGCGGCACGACGACCCCCACCTTGGTGAGGCCGATGGCCGCGCGCTTCAGGGCGATCGAGTCGAGTGGGCAGCCCTCGAGGCGATCGACGACCCCGCGCAGGACCTTCCGCTCCGTGCCGCTCGGCTCGCCGGTCAATCCGATGCGCGCCGCCCAGAGCTGCTCGGCCGCGCGTGAGACCGGCTCCAAGCGCGCGATCTCGGGCGAGACGCAGTATTCGGCGGCCCACGCGGCCAGGAGCGTCGGGTTCTGCCGCTCGAGGAGGCGCGCCTTTAGTTCCGCCGCCCTGCGGGGCGGATAGTGCCGCTCGGCAGGAGCCGTCTCGGCCTCCGTCCCATCGCCGGCCGCAACGACGAGGAGGAGCGCGAGCGCCGCCGCGGCGGAACGGCTACCCATGGAGACTCCGGTGCTCGCGCGAGAGCCGCACGTACGCGTCGGCGGACGCGGCGAGTCGGGCGAGGGCGGCGGGAGGAATCGGGCCCTTCAAGCGGGCCGGGATCCCCGCGAGAAAGGAGCGCGGCGGCGCCTTCGTCCCCTCCAGGACCACGCTCCCCGCGGCCACCAGGGATTCTTCGCCGATCTCGCAATCGTCGAGCAGGATCGAGCCCATGCCGATCAGGCACCGGTCTCCCACGGTGGCGCCGTGGAGGATGACGCGATGGCCGATCGTGACCTCGGCGCCGACGAAGAGTCCGGGGCGTCCGTTCGTGGTGTGAAGAACGCAGAGGTCCTGCACGTTCGTCCGAGCGCCGATCCGAATCGGGCCGACGTCGCCGCGCGCCACGGCGCCGTACCAGAGACTGGCCTCCTCGCCCAAAACGACGTCGCCCACCACGAGCGCGGAGGGCGCGACGAAAGCGGAGGCGGGAACGACGGGGGTCCTTCCGGAGAGCGATGCGATCACGCGCGCGGTCGGCCGGCGGCGGCGGCTAGAGATCCTCGGGATTCCACTTTCCGAAGTCCTCGGGCCTCAGATCTTCCAGCGCGCGGCGCAGATCCTCGGCCTTCTCTTCCGGCGACTTGTCTTCCGGCGAGTCCGCGGCCTGGAGCGGTGCCTCGGTCGTCTTGTCGAACAGCGTGTCCATGATGAAGATCGGAGCGCGGGACCGGAGCGCGATGGCGATCGAGTCGCTGGGTCGTGCGTCGATCGCCACGGCGCCGCTTCCGCCGTCGAGATAGATGCTGGCGAAGAAGGTCGAGTCCTTGAGGTCGGTGATCACGACGCGGGAGACCCGCCCGTTCAGGCCCTCGATCACGGTGACGAGGAGGTCGTGCGTGAGCGGGCGCTGATATTTCTTGCCGACCAACTCGCTGTGGATGGCCCCGGCTTCCATGGGTCCAATCCAGATCGGAAGCACCCGCGTGCCCTCGATCTCCTGCAGGAGCACGACCGGGTTCTTGGACCGCTCGTCGATGGCGAGCCCGCCGACGCGAACGGGAATCATGCTCATGGCGACCCTTGGGTCCTCTTGGGCGGAACGGTTCGCGTCGAATCCGTCGCCGCGCCGCGCTTGCCCGTGTCGCCCGTGTCCCCTCCTTCGAGGTCGGGCGCAGGCTTGTCCATGTTCTCCATCATCCACTTGGCGGAGGTCGCGAGTTCGTGATTCGGATGGCGGGCGATGAACTTCTCGAACTCTTCGCGCGCCTGGTCCGTGTCGCCGACGTCCTCCGCGTACGTGAACCCTATCATGAACTCCGCCTGCACCGTAACCGAGTCGTTCGGGAATCGATTCACGAGGGCGCGATAGAGCTCTATCCTGTCTTGTGGCAACACCGCGGCCTGAGCTTCCTTGAAGTAGTCTTGCGGTGTCTTGGCCGGACGAACGGCGACTTGGATCGAATCGTCGAAGACCGTCGCGTTGGCCTGCTCCTTGAGCGAATCGAGGACCGCTTTCGAGTACGCGCCCGATGCCTCGGCCGTGAGGCGGTCGACGATCCCCCCTCGAACGGCTGCCAGAGGCTGGTAGCCCTTCGGCTCCAGGCTCTCGACGCGGATCAGATGCCATCCCTTCTCGCTCTTGAGCGGCTGGCTCGTCTCCCCTTCCTTGAGTTCGAAGGCGGCCGTGACGATCGACGGCGCCTTGCCGATTCCGGGCACGTACTCGACCTCGGGCGTGATGAACCCGAGAATCCCGCCGTCATTCTTCGTGGCGGCGTCGGTGGAATGCGTGCGGCAGAGCGAGTCCCAGAGGCCGCCCTTCTCGAGAAGACGCCGAACCGAGGCGGCCTTCGCCCGCGTGGGCAGCTGGATGTGCCGGACGCGCGCGCGCGGCTGGACCACGTACTCCTCTTTGTGCGCGTCGTAATACCCCTGGACGGCCGATTCCGCCGGAGGCGGGAGCGCGTCCATTCGGTCCTGGTAGTAGCCGCGGATCAGGAGGTCCCGGGCGCTTCGGGCCACCTCGGCCTGATATCCCGGACTCTTGTCGGCTCCCGCGGCGCGCGCGGCCTGGTACACCGCCTCTTCGGTGACGAGACGGTCGACGAGCCTTCGATACGCTTCGGCGGAGTTGAATTGATCCCGTACGTTGGCGGGCGCGGTCGCAATGACCGAGTCGACCTCGTGGGCCGTGATCCGGCGATTCCCCACGACCGCAACGACCGGCCCCAAGGTGTCCGGATGGGAAGGCTTCCAGCCGCGCCCTCCCGAAGTCGCGCCGGCGACGCCGTCCGCCGGACGAGGCCCGGATTGGCATCCGCCCAAGGCGAGCGCCAGGACGACCAGGGCAACGCGCGCGGGGCGACCCCGAGCGCGCCAGCGGATCGGATGTGTCATTTTCGAACCACCCACACTTTCACGGGAGCCTCGATGTCCTGGAAGATGTGAACCGGAACCTCGAACACGCCGAGTGCCTTGAGCGGTTCTTCGAGCCGCACGGCCTTCCGTTCGACCTCGAAGCCCTGCGCCATCAGCGCTTCGTGGATGTCGGCCGCCGAGACCGAGCCGTAGAGCTGCTCTTCGTCGCCGACCTGGACGGAGAACTGAAGCGAGGCCTGGGCCATGCGATCGCGAACCGACTGCGCGGTCTGACGCTGCTTCTGCTCGCGCGCGTTCCGCGCGCGCTCGCGGTCGCGGAAAACCGCCGACGAATTGCCGACCGCCGCGATCGCCTTCTTCCGCGGCAGGAGAAAGTTGCGGGCGAAGCCGTCGGCGACGCGCACAGCCGCGCCGCGCTTGCCCAGCCCCGTGATGTCCTCGAGCAGAATCACTTCCATTGAATGCCTCCTATTCGGTCCAGCGGCCCGCGCCCTGCTCCGACGAATCGTCGGGGCCCGGGACCAGGCGGCGCCGGAAGTCGTACCACGCGTCCAGAAATCCGATACCCAAGAACGTCACGAGCAGGACCGGCATCAAGACGACCAGAATGAGGACGGCCGCCTGAATGACCCCGCTCCACTGGAAGGCGATGGCCGCGAAGCGCGCCACCGCGAACCCCTGCACGACGAACGCCAGCGCCACCGGGAACGCCAGGTTTACCCCGGCCTCGAGCGCCGGTTTCACGCGGGTGGCCATGAGGAGGAGCGCCCCCAGAAGCACCCACACGGCCGCCGGATGGACCCGCCACGTCGAGAATTCGTGGAACGCCGGAAACCCCGCCCCATCCTGAAAGAGAACCGAGGCGAGCCAGCAATTCACGGCGATCACCACGACCCACTTGAGCGCGAAGAGAGAGGGCAAGAGAAGTGCCCAGATCTTCGCGGTTTGCTCGAGCGCCTGTCCGAACTCCGCCGCCGTGAGCCCCAGCGTCTGCGAGACCCGATGCTCCATCTCCAGCCGGCGCACCTCGTCGATCCGCGACGCCAAGACACGGGTGAGCTCTTCCATGCCCCCGAGGAAGAGGTAGCCCGCGGCCACGAGCAGCACGGGCGTCACGGCAAGGGCGAGCGACGTGGAAGCGCTCAATCCACGCTTCGAGCAGGCCGCGAGGAGAAGCCCCGCCATTCCGAGCACCGCGACGAAGAAGACCTGCGCCGGTTCGGTGATCCCGGCGGAGTAGACGGCCCCCACGGTCGCCGTCGCCGCGAGCGTCCCGTAGAGGAGCCCAACGTGACGCGTCAGCCAGAGGAGCGCGAGCGGAAGGAGCCCGTAGGCCCACGGGAGCGGCGCCGGAATGTCCGTGCTCGCCGCCAAGATCATGCCCGCCCCCAAGAGGAGGACGCCCGCCGCGCGGATCCAGTCCGAGAACGTCCCGGTCCGCTCGGGTTCAGCGATACTGGTCACTGGTAAACGGCAGGAGCGCGAGGATGCGCGCCCGCTTCACGGCCTCGGTAATCTGCGACTGATGCCGCGCGCACGTGCCCGAGATCCGGCGCGGCACGATCTTGCCGCGATCCGTGATGAATCGGGAGAGACGGCGATCGTCCTTGTAATCGATCCGCTCCACCTTGTCGAAGCAGAGCTTGCAGAACTTCCTTCGAAACGACCGCGATTCGCCATCGCGAGCCATGTGGTCCTCCTTGTTCTAGGTGAAGCGTCGCGGATCGTCCTGCGATCCGCGGTCGCGTTAGTCCGCCATTCGGGGCGACTCGACCCCCGGAGCCGCCAGCCCGTCCGCCGCCTTGGCCGCGTCCTCGGCCGCGCGCGGGGACTCCTTGACCGCGAGCACCGTCAGGTGGCGCAGCACTCCTTCGTTCAGACGGAAGCGTCGGTCCATCTCCGCGATGAGCGTCGCCGGGCTCTTGTGCTTCACGTGGATGTAGGTCCCGTCCCGGCGCTTCCGGATGTTGTAGGCCAGCTTCCGCTTACCCCAGCGCTGGACCTCGATCACCTCGCCTCCCGCCTGCGCGATCGGCTGCGTGACGCGTTCCACTTCGTCGTTGATCTTCGTCTCCTCGAGACCCGGATCGTAGATGATGGTCGTTTCGTACAGTTTCATTCGTTCCCTCGTGGCTCAACCGGATCGAGCACGAACCGGTTCCAGCGGTTCATGGCCTGCGTGAGTCCCTCCGCGGCCGCATCGAACGCGGCGCTCGCCGCCGCCTCGATGACGCGCGGCAAGACCGCCTCCTCTTCTTCGGTGAATCGTTCCAACACGTATTCCTTGAGTCGCTCCGCTCCGGGCGGCGGTCCCACCCCGATGCGAAGCCTCGGGAAGGCGTCCGTGCCCGTGACCGCGAGGATCGACTCGAGCCCCTGGTGCCCCGCCGTCCCACCGCTTCGCCGGAGCCGAAGCGTTCCGAGCGGCAGATACACGTCGTCGCACACGACCAGGATCTCCTCGGCGAGAAGTCCTTCCGCGAGGAGTGACCTCGCCGCGCGGCCGCTTCGATTCATGTACTCGAGCGGCTTCACGAGCCGCACGGTGTGTCGGCCCGCGCGTCCCTCGCCGCGATCCATCGCCCCCTCGCGGCGCCATCCCGAGAACCGGCCGACCTTCTCGGCCAGCCGGTCGATCGCCAGAAATCCCGCGTTGTGGCGGGTCGACGCGTATTCGGGGCCCGGATTCCCGAGCCCCACGACCACGGCCGGAGGATTAACCTTCCTTGCCTCCCTCGGCTTCCTCTTCCTCGCCCTCCTTCTTCTTCACCAACTCCGGCTCCACGACACCTTCCGCCGCAGCCGGGGCCACTTCCTCGAGGATCGTCGGCGGCACCACGGTCGCGATGGCGCGTTCGCCCTCGGTCTTGATCGTGACCCGCTCGGCCTTGATGTCGCTGACGTGGAGCGTGTCGCCGATGTTGAGCAGCGTCACGTCCACTTCCAGCCGGTTCGGAATGTCGGTCGGGAGGCACTCCACCTCGACCGCGCGGAGGAGGTGCTCCAGGATGCCGCCTCCGTCCTTCACGCCGGTCGGCGTGCCGACGAGTTCGACCGGCACCTCGACCACGATCCGCTCGGTGAGCGAGATGTGTTGCAGGTCGATGTGGAGGATGTGTCCGCCGACGGGATCCCGCTGGATCTCGCGGATGAGCGCCTTTCGATCCGCGGCGGCCGCGCCGGATACGTGAAGATCGACGATGACGTTCGCGGCGGCCGCGCCGTGAAGCATCCCTTCGATTTCCTTGGCGTTCATGGCGAGCGCGATCGGCGCCTCGCCCCGGCCGTAATAAACGCCGGGAATGCTCCCGGCCGCTCGAAGCTTCCGTGCGACGCCCTTTCCGACGCCGTCCCGGCGCTCGCTCTTCAGATTGACGATGGCCATCCAACGACTCCTTGTGTTGAGGTGAAGCGGTCGTACTTCAAATGAACAGCGAAGACAGCGATTCCTCGTCGTGAATGCGCCGGATCGCCTCCGCGAGGAGCGCGGCGACCGACAGAACCTTGATCTTTTCGGGCAGCGTCTCCGGCGGATGCGGGACGCTGTCGGTGACGACCAACTCTTTGAGGAGGGACCCCGCCACGCGCTCCATCGCGTCCCCGCAGAGGACGCCGTGGGTCGCCGCGGCGTAGATGTCCCGCGCGCCCGAGTCCTTGAGCGCGCGCGCCGCCTCGATCAACGTCGACCCCGTCGAGACGACGTCGTCGAAGATCACCACGTTCTTCCCCTCGACTTCGCCGATCACGTTCATCATTTCGACCGCGTCGGGCCGAGGGCGCCGTTTGTCCACGATGGCAAGGCTCGCGCTCAGGCGCTTCGCGTAGGCCCGCGCCATCTTCACGCTACCGATGTCGGGCGCCACGACCACGATGTTCGGGATCTGCCGCCGCATGAAGTAGTCCACCAGGACCGGCGCGGCGTAGAGGTGATCGAACGGAATGTCGAAGAAGCCCTGGATCTGCGCCGAGTGCAGATCCATCGTCATCACCCGGTCCGCGCCCGCCGTGGTCATGAGGTTCGCCACGAGCTTCGCCGTGATCGGCACGCGCGGCTGATCCTTCCGGTCCTGGCGCTGAAAGCCGTAGTACGGAATCACCGCCGTGACGCGGCGTGCCGAGGCGCGCCGCACCGCGTCGATCATGATCAGGAGCTCCATCAAGTTCGAGGCCGGCGCGAACGTCGGCTGGAACACGAAGATGTCCGAGCCCCGGATGTTCTCGTTGATCTTGACGAACGTCTCGCCGTCGGCGAAGTGCTCGACGGTCGCGTCACCCAGCTCGATCCCCAGATGCGAGCAGATCGCCTCGGCCAGCGGACGATTCGCGTTTCCCGAAAAGAGACGGAGCCGCCGCTCGGCTGCGCGCGACTCGCGCGACTCCGGAAGCGGCGTGGTGACGGGAATCGCCCGCCGATCCGTAGCAAGCTTGACCGCCATCGACCGGTTCCTCCTTCGGCGTAAAAATGAAAAAGGCCCAAAGCCCGATTGACGCCATCGTCAATCGGGCCCGAGACGCCGCGCGGCGCTCGATGGACCGGAGGTCGATGCCTCCGGGGCCCTACGACCGAGGTCGAAGGTGCTTTGGGTCCGTCTGTTGAACGACACCGGACCGGAACTCCGGCCCGTCACGGATCGAGCGGAAAGTCTACCTCAAGCCGGCCGGTTCGCAAAGGTGGTTGGGGCGGGAGGATTCGAACCTCCGAATGGGAGATCCAAAGTCTCCTGGCTTACCACTTGCCGACGCCCCATCCGTGTGGCCTAGACGACCGCCGTCGGCGATTCGTCCATGGATGGCTGTCTCGCCCGCTCCCGCTCGTACTCCTCGAGGATGAATCCCTCGATGAATTCCCGAGTCTCATTGTTGATCGGGTGCGCGATGTCCTGATACGTGCCGTCCGGTTTCTTGCGGCTCGGCATCGCCACGAACATCCCGTTCTTTCCTTCGATGATCTTGAGTCCCCGGATGACGAAGGCGTCGTTGAACGTCATGCTCGCGAACGCTTTCAGCTTGTCATCGTCCCTGAGGGAAATCCGAACTTCCGTGATCTCCAGAGCCATTACCGTCCCCACCTTGAGTTCGGGACCTCGGTCCATCGAAGTCCCTGGGACCGATCCCCCTGGGTCCCAGTCGTACACCCTGCGCCCCCTACGCGGACGGTGCGGTCAAGAAACCTGGGCTACGGTGACGCCACGTTCAAGAGTCCGAACTACCCGGATGGCCGCGATGCTTCGGTCTACTGCTTTCGCCGCCCGGTTCGCTTCTTCACGGCTCCTCGCGATTCCGAACACCGTGGAACCGCTGCCCGAGAGTTGCGCCCCGACTGCTCCGTTCGACCGAAGCAAGCGCTTCAGCTCGTCAATCTCTGGATACCGCGGAAGGACTACGTCCTCGAAATCGTTCCGCATCGCCTCTACGACACCGTCCAGGTCGTCTCGCGCGATTGCGGCAGACAGGAGGTTAGCGCCGGACCCCTTGGGTGTCAATCTATTTCTGACCTGCTCATAGGCCCAAGTCGTTGAAATGGCGACAGGTGGAGTCGCGAGCACGATCCATGTCGGGGAAATGGGACAGAGATGTCTCACCCGGTCTCCCCGACCCGTCGCACGCGCCGTTCCACCCCTCAATAAGAAGGTAACGTCCGCGCCGAGCCGAGAGCACAGGCCTTCCTGCGTGTCTTCGCTCAGCTCGAGCCGGAAGAGGCGGTTCACACCCGCCAAAAAACCAGCCGCATCGCTGCTCCC
>Ga0070696_100000588_pt1 | contig 23223 bp, 16 predicted proteins | sample KBSK1253metaG_FD_65474 | JGI IMG/M metagenome (GOLD analysis project Ga0070696, IMG submission 65474) | Corn, switchgrass and miscanthus rhizosphere microbial communities from Kellogg Biological Station, Michigan, USA - KBS K1-25-3 metaG | ecosystem: Host-associated > Plants > Roots >... | reverse complement strand
AGCCGGATGCCGCTCACCCGCGCGCTCGGGCGCGAGGGCGATCCGCTCACGGTGTCGGTCGAGCTGCCGGGGCGGGACATCAAGGTCGATGTCTGGACCGTCCAGGTCGGCCGGGTTCCCGTGCTCCTGCTCGACACCGACAACCCGCTGAACGACCCTGCCGATCGCCCGATCAGCCACATCCTGTACGTCCGCGGCCGCGAGATGCGCCTCCACCAGGAGCTGATCCTCGGCGTTGGCGGCGTGCGGGCGCTCACGGCGCTGGGCATCAGCCCCGCGGCCTGGCACCTCAACGAGGGCCATTCCGCGTTCCTGCTCGCCGAACGGGCTCGTCTCCTGGTCGCGGGCGGCGAGGAGCTCGACGCCGCGCTCAAGGCAGTCGCCCGGAACAGCGTGTTCACGATCCACACGCCGGTCTCGGCCGGCAACGAGCGCTTCGAGGCGGATCTGGTCCGGCGCGTGGCCGGGCCGATCCTCGACGGCGATGGCCGCCCGAACACCGGCGGCGTGGCGGTGGAGCGGGTCCTCGAGGTGGGCCGGGGGACGGACGGCGACCCGGGCCAGTTCGACATGACCGCGTTCAGCCTGCGGCTGACCAACGGCGCGAACGCGGTGAGCAAGCTGCATGCCGTCACGGCGAGCAACACCTGGGAGGGCATCGCGCCCCACGGGATCATGCCCATCACCAACGGCGTCCATCCGCCGACGTGGGTCGGCGGGCCGGTGCTCGGCCTGTTCGAGCGGTACCTCGACGCCGACCTCGACGACCTGGACGGGACCACGCCCGCAACGCGCTGGTGGGAGCGGATCGAGCGGATCCCGGTGGCGGAGCTGTGGGAGGCCCACCTCGTCCAGAAGCGCGAGCTGGCGCTGTTCGCCCGGGGCCGGCTGCGCACCCAGTTCGCGCGCCACGGCGAGGCGCCGCGCGCGCTGCAGCAGCTCGGCGAGGCGCTGGACCCGAAGATCCTCACGATCGGCTTCGCCCGCCGGTTCGCGACCTACAAGCGCGCCGGGATGATCTTCACCGACACCGACCGCCTGGCGCGGCTCCTGTCCGACGCCGACCGCCCCGTCCAGCTGCTGTTCGCCGGCAAGGCCCACCCCGCCGACCGGCCCGGCCAGGCGGTCATCCAGGACATCTTCGGCCGATCACGCTCGCCCGAGTTCCGCGGCCGTGTCTTCATCCTCGAGGACTACGACATGCGGGTCGGGCGGTTCCTGGTCCAGGGCGTCGACGTCTGGCTGAACAATCCGCGCCGCCCGCTCGAGGCGTCCGGGACGTCGGGCATGAAGGCCGCAGCGAACGGCGTAGTCAACCTGAGCGTCCTCGACGGCTGGTGGGACGAAGGCTGGACCGGCGACAACGGCTGGGCCATCGGCAACCGGGAGCCGCTCCAGGACGAGGCCGCCCAGGACTGGGCCGACGCGATGGACCTGTACCGGCTGCTCGAGGGCGAGGTCGTCCCGGAGTACTACGACCGCGACGCATCGGGCATCCCCGTCCGCTGGGTCGAGCGCATGCGCCGCTCGATCGCGACGACCCTCTGGCAGTTCTCGACGACGCGGATGCTCCACGAGTACACGGAGCGGCTGTACCTGCCTGCCGCCGGCATCGAGGTCAAGCAGGAAGCCAGCGTTCCGAAGTGAGCGCCAGGCGCATCTCGCTTGCGCTGACCCTCCACAACCACCAGCCGATCGGGAACTTCGGCTGGGTCTTCGGCGAGGTGTTCGACCAGGCCTACGAGCCGATGGTCGCCGCACTCACCCGCCACCCCACGGTGCGGGTCGGCCTGCACTACACGGGGCCACTCCTCGAGTGGCTGCGCGCCGAGCGGCCGGTGTTCATCGCGGCCCTCCGGGCGCTCGTCGATCGCGACCAGGTCGAGATCCTCGGCGGTGGCCTGTACGAGCCGGTTCTCGCATCGCTCCCGGAACGCGATCGAGTCGGCCAGCTCACGCTGATGGCGGAGATCGTGGAGGCGACCTTCGGCCACCGCCCCACGGGTGCGTGGCTCGCCGAGCGGGTCTGGGAGCCCGACGTCCCGACCTCGCTCGCCGCGTCCGGCTATGGCTGGACGATCCTCGACGATTCGCACTTCCGTGCCGCCGCGATCCCGGAGGACGCGATGTGGGGCCCGTACACGACCGAGGACCAGGGCAGCCTGTTGCGGGTCTTCGGCACCGAGCAGGGCCTGCGCTACCTGATCCCATTCCACGACGTCGACGAGGTCATCGGCTACCTCCGCGAGCACGCCACGGAGGCGGGCGACCGCCTCGGGACGATGGGCGACGACGGCGAAAAGTTCGGGGCGTGGCCGACCACGTACGAGCACTGCTGGGGCAAGGGCCGCTGGGTCGAGCGCTTCTTCGAGGCGCTCGAAGGGAACGCAGACTGGCTGACGACGGTCCGCCCGTCCGATTGGCTGGCCTCGAACCCGCCCGTCGGGCGCGTGTACGTGCCCACCGGCTCGTATGCCGAGATGGGCGAATGGGCGCTGCCCCCGGACGAGAGCCGCGCCTACGGCGAGGCGCTGCAGCGGGCTCGCGCGGCGAACGCGCCGGAGGTGCGCTGGCTGCGCGGCGCGTTCTGGCGCAACTTCCAGGTCAAGTACCGCGAGGTCAACGACCTGCACAAGCAGATGCTCCGGACGTCCGCCAAGGTCGAGGCGATGCCCGAGGGGCCGGCGAGAGAGGCGGCGCTCGACCACCTGTTCCGCGGACAGTCGAACGACTGCTACTGGCACGGGCTGTTCGGCGGCGTGTACATCGCGCACATGCGCGCCGCGACGCTGGCCCATCTGATCGCGGCCGAGGACGCGGCGGATCGCGCGTTCGGGTCGCTCGAGGGGAGCGACCTCCGCGACCTCGACCTGGACGGCCGTGACGAGGTCCGGCTCGCGAGCGAGGGCCAGGTCGTGTCGATCGAGCTCGACGAGGGCGGCGGCATCGGCTCCTGGGACATTCGGGCCGCACGCCACGCCCTCGCCGGCGTGCTTCGCCGCCGGCCCGAGGCGTACCACGAGCTCCTGCGCCGGCACGAGGCCCAGGAATCGAAGCCGGGAACGGGCAAGGCCGCCGGCGATGTCCCGGCCTCGATCCACGACAGGGTCCAGGTCAAGGAGCCGGGTCTCGCCGCGCGGCTCGTCTACGACGACTACGAGCGCCGCTCCGGGCTGCTTCGGGTCCTGCCGCGCGACGCGACTGCCGCGAGCTGGGGCGCCGGCGGGCGCGGCGAGCTCGGCGACTTCGTGGCCGGGCCGTACCGGATCGTCCGCCTCGACCCGGACCGCGCCGTGATCGCCCGCGAGGGCTACGCGACGATCGACGGGACGACGTACCCGCTGTCGGTGGAGACCGAGGTCTCGGTGGGCGGTGGCCGCCTCGACCCGAGCCTGCGCTGGGAGACGACGGTGCGGAACACAGGCGCAGAGCCGTTCGAGGCGCGACTCGGCGTCGAGTGGGCGCTCACGATGCTCGGCGGTGGCGGCAATCCCGAGGCCTGGTGGGAGGTCGGCGGCGAGCGCGCGGCCCACGACGGAGCGGGCTCGGCGAACGGGGTGGACCAGCTAGCCCAGGGCAATTCCTGGCTCGGGCTCTCCGTCGAGACCTCGGTGAGACCGGCGGCCGATGCCTGGCACGCCCCGATCGAGACGATCTCGAACTCGGAGGCCGGCTTCGAGCGCGTCTACCAGGGCAGCGCGCTGCTCCTCTCGTGGCTCGTCATGATTCCGGCCGGTGGGTCATGGTCGGCGACGATCGAGCACCGGGCGAGCGTGGGGCTCGACAGGGCGAGAGCGGAATCCGGCGAGCTCTCGCGAGCTCGGGCCTGAGAATCCGTCAGCCCGCGGCCTGCGCGCCACGGGCTGACGAAGAGGAGAGCGAAGGAGTGCGGTGGATCAGCTGATGCCGCACGCCGGCGCACGCGGGTCGTCGAAATCGGGTCGGGAGTCGACGCCGTGCGTTTGGGCCAGCAGGTCGAGCACGAAGAGTGCGACCGTGGCCACGAGCATGATGATGACTGGAGTCATCGCGTGACCATCCTTTCTCTTGCGGCCTTTGGTACAGTGAACTAGGCCAAGTCGAAATGTACTTGGACTAGCAGACTATGTCAACAGGTACGATGGACCCCCAACCACACCAGTCTTCCTCGAGCTCGGAGCCGAATCTCGACGTCGAGCGCGACTCCGACGTCCCCATCTCCACCCAGATCTACTGGCAGCTCGCGTACAAGATCGAATCGGGCCGGCTCCAGCCGGGCGAGCGGCTCTGGCCCGTGCGCGAGCTGGGCGCGGCGCTTCGGGTCAACCCGAACACCATCCGGGCGGTCTATCGCCGATTAGCCGATGCCGGCTACGTCCACAGCCGCCACGGGGCCGGCACGGTCGTGTCCGACCGCACCGTCCACCGACGCCGGCCGGAGGCGCTCGGCTCGATCGTGTCCGAGATGCTCCGGCGCGCCGCCCAGGCGGGCTTCACCCCCGACGAGGTGGCCGCGGCCGCGTACGCCGCCGCCTCGGAGCGCAAGCGGCCGGGCGAGGAGGTGCGCGTCCTGTTCGCCGAGTGCACCACCGCGGACGCGGGCTACGACGCAGAGCGTCTGAATCGCGAGTTCGCCGGCTCGATCGAGGCCGAGGGCACGTTGCTCGACGAGCTGCCCGAGCGGCTCGAGCGCTTCCACTACGACCTCGTCGCGACCACGACCTTCCACGCCGACGAGGCGCAGGTGCTGGTCGCCGGGCGCGTCCCCGTCGTGGCGATGCTCGTTGGGCCGGGGTACGTCGAGATGGTCCACGAGATCGCCGGCCTGCCCGAGGGCTCGCGGATCGGCGTCGTGTGCGCGACGGACCGCGGCACGGACAACATCGCGGAGACGCTGGCGATCGCGGGGACCAAGGGCGTCGAGATCGTGTCGGCGACGATCGATGACGACGAGCGGCTCACGCTCGTCGACCGGACCGCGGACCTGATCCTCATGTCGCGCGAGGCGCTCGCCCAGAAGCTCGACCAGCGCATGCATCGACCGGAGCGGATCCGGCCCTGGACCTACGAGTTCGACCCGGCCGGCCTCGAGCTGCTTCGCCAGAAGGTGGCGCACGTCGCGGCGGGTCGCGGCGAGCCCACCGCGCAAAGCCCGGAGCTCGCCCGGGTCTGACCCTCGCGGGTCTGCCATCCTTCGCCCGATGCGGGCGATCCCTCTCGCGCGGGCGGCGCGACGGAAACACGGGCTCGGGCCGATCGTCGGCCGGGACGGCACGCTCGATGCCGCGGACGCGGCCGCGGCCCGACGGATCGCGGCGCGGATGACGGCCGCGCGCGATGCGGCAGGCGAGCCTCCGGTGAGCGCAGGTGAGGTGGCTGCGCTCGCGGCGATGGACGCGGTGCTCCACCGCCTGATCGACCACGAGCGCGAGTCCGGGCGGGCCGACCTCGGCGCGACGGTGACAGCTGTCGGCTCCAGCCTCGGTGCAGACGCGCTCGACGAGGTCGACAAGGCGTGGCGGGGCCAGTTCCGCGACGACGGTCGCCGGGCCGCCAATGGCGTCGCGGCAGGAACCCCACCCTCCGGCCCCGATCTGCTGGCCGAGGTCCTCGTGCTTGCGGCGCTCAACGAGGATCCGGCGGCGACGGTCGTTCGGGAGCTCGTCGACGACCGGCCGCTTCGCGACCGAACGCAGTACGAGGCGGTCCTCGACGCCACCGAGCGGGAGCTCGGGGGCCGGGCGATCGCGGGCGACGGGCGCGCGAAGCGAGGGGCCGCCGGCACGTCTTCGCGCCCTCGCTCTCGCGCCGCGACGGCGATCGAAGGCGAGGATCTGCCGCTGCCGGCGCTCCTGCGCGAGCCGATGCTCCATGCGCCGGGCTCGCTCGCGGCGCAGCTCCGCTGGGTTCGCCGCCACTGGCGCGGCCTGATCAAGGGCGACGCGGCCCTCGCCCGGCGGATCGACCTGGCGCTCGACGTCCTCGCCGAGGAGGCCCGGGCGATGGAGCTGCGCGCCGCCGGCGCGCACTTCGGCGGCCCGGTCCAGGTCGAGACGCCGGACTACCGCGGGCTCGATTCGGAGGCCGTGGCCTTCTCCGCGGACACCGACTGGATGCCCAGCGTGGTGCTCATGGCCAAGTCGACCTACGTCTGGCTCGAACAGCTGGTGGCGCAGCAGCAGCGGTCCGTCTCGACCCTCGCCGACGTGCCGGACGAGGAGCTCGACCGGCTGGCCGGACTCGGCGTCACGGGCCTGTGGCTGATCGGGCTGTGGCAGCGCAGTCGGGCCTCGGCGGAGATCAAGCGGCGGCGCGGCGACGCCGACGCCGTCGCCTCGGCCTACGCCATCGACGAATACCGCATCGCCGACGACCTCGGCGGTGAGGCCGCGTTCGAGGACCTCAAGCGCCGCGCCTGGGACCGCGGGATCCGCATCGCCGCGGACATGGTGCCCAACCACATGGGCATCGACTCGCGCTGGGTCATCGAGCATCCCGACCGGTTCATCTCGGTCCCGGACCCGCCCTACCCCGCCTACTCGTTCACGGGCCCGAACCTGTCACAGGACGGGCGCGTCGACATCCAGATCGAGGACCACTACTGGGACGGCACAGACGCCGCCGTCGTGTTTCGACGGCGGGACACCCAAAGCAACGAGGAGCGGTTCATCTACCACGGCAACGACGGCACGTCGTACCCGTGGAACGACACTGCGCAGCTGGACTACCTCCAGCCCGAGGTTCGGGAGGCGGTGATCCAGACGATCCTCGACGTCGCCCGCCGCGCCCCGATCCTCCGCTTCGACGCCGCCATGGTCCTCGCGCGCCGCCACATCCGCCGCCTCTGGTATCCCGAGCCGGGCGCGGGCGGCGCGATCCCCTCTCGAGCGGAGCACGCGATGACCGGCGCGGAGTTCCACCGGCGGATGCCCAGGGAATTCTGGCGCGAGGTCGTCGATCGCGTCGCCGCGGACGCGCCGGGGACGCTCCTCCTCGCGGAGGCGTTCTGGCTCCTCGAGGGCTACTTCGTGCGGACGCTGGGCATGCACCGGGTCTACAACTCGGCGTTCATGCACATGCTCCGCGACGAGGACAACGCGGGCTACCGCCGGGTGATGCGCGACACCCTCGAGTTCGACCCGGGCATCCTCGGCCGGTTCGTCAACTTCCTCACCAACCCGGACGAGCGGCCCGCGGCCGAGCAGTTCGGGACCGGCGACAAGGCGTTCTCCGCCGCGACGCTGCTGGCGACGCTCCCCGGGCTGCCGCTGCTCGGCCACGGCCAGGTGGAAGGCTTCCGCGAGCGGTACGGGATGGAGTTCCGGCGCGCCCGCTGGGCCGAGCCGGTCGACGAGCCCCACGCCGGGCACTTCGCCTGGGCGATCGTGCCGCTCCTCCGACGACGCCGCGAGTTCTCGGGAACGGACCTGTTCCGCCTGTACGACGCCCACGACGATGACGGCAACCTCGTCGAGGACGTGTACGCCTACTCCAACGGGATCGGCGCGGGTCGCAACCTGGTGCTCGTCCACCATCGCCACGCCGAGACGACCGTGCGCATCGACCACGCCGTCGCGGCCGCGCAGCCCGGGAGCCACGGCGGCGACCGCGCGCTCACGAGCATCCGACTCGCCGAGGGTCTCGGCCTCGCCGGCCCGGGCGCCCCGGCCGACGACCAGCTCATCCGGCTGCGCGACGACCGCTCGGGCTGGGAGCAGGTCCGAACCGCGGGCGAGCTGCGGCGGGAGGGCCTCCGGGTCAGCCTCGGTGCCTACGAGGCGCGGGTCCTCAGCGTCGGGATCGTCGAGCCGGAGCGGCCGCAGCCAGCAGCGGCGCCCGAAGGGAAGCCCGCTCGACGGCAGCCTCGACCGCCAGCTGCGCAGCGCCAGATCCCGGGCTCACGCCGGCGCGCGGCGCAGCCGATTCGGCGCAAGACCGCCCGGGTCAGCCCGCCTCGACGGCGGCCCTGAGGCGCTCCTTCAGCCCCAGCACGTTCACGACCGCGATCGCGTGGCTGAAGCCCTTGAGCTGCAGCTCGCCGATCTGTTCGACCTCGACCACGTCCTCGACCGCGGCGTGTGACCGCGGGCTGAGCAGGATCTGGCCGGGCGCGGCGGCGGAGCTCAGCCGCGCCGCAGTGGGCACCACCGGCCCGGTCATCCCGTAGTCGTAGCGGCCCTCGAAGCCGATGCGGCCCAGGGTCGCGTAGCCCGTCGCGATGCCGACGCCGAAGCCGAGGTGGTAGCCGCGCTTCGCCCAGGCCGCCGCGAGGTCGCCGAAGCGATCGCGCATCGCGATCGCCATGCGCACCGCTCGCTCGACGTGGTCCTCCTGCGGGATCGGGTCGTTGAAGAAGACCATCATCCCGTCGCCGGCGAAGTGCTCCAGCGTGCCGCCGTGCTCGACGATCAGGCGGCCCATCAGCGCGTGGTACTCGCGCAGGACGCCGAGCACCTCCTCCGGGTCGGCGGCCTCGCTGAACGGCGTGAAGTCCCGCAGGTCGCAGAACACCGACGTGGCGACCCGGCGGTGGCCGGCGAGCAGCTGCTCGCCCTCGGCGCTGGACACGAGCGCCGCGACCTGCGGCGAGAGGAACCGCGTCAGCTCGTCCTTCTGGCGCTCGATGGTCTTGAGGAGCTCGGCCTGGCGTGCCGCGGACTCGACCTCCAGGTCGTGCAGGCGCTTGCCTGCGAGCGAGGCGCGGACGCGGGCCTCGAGGATCTTGGGGTTGAACGGCTTCGGCAGGTAGTCGGTCGCGCCCATCTCGATGCAGCGAACGACGCTGTCGAGCTCCTCGACCGACGAGATCATGATCACCGGCAGGTGCCGGAGCGCCGCGTCGCCCTTGATCGCCGCGAGCGTGTCGTAGCCGTCGAGCTCGGGCATCTCGATGTCGAGCAGGACGATGTCGAAGCCCGCGCCGTCCGCGCCCAGCAGCTCGAGCGCCTCGCGGCCATTGGCCGCCTCGCGCGCCTCGATGTCCACGGACCCGAGGTGGCGGGCGAGGACCTTCCGGTTGACCTGGCTGTCATCGACGACGAGCGCGACGGCCTGGCCCGGGCTCATGCGCGCAGGCCCGCCTCGGCGAAGGCTGCCAGCGTCGCCTCCCATGTTGCGCGCGCCAGCTCCGCGTCCTCGCCGAGCGCCTCGGCACGCGATTCGCGGCCCGCCGCCTCGATCTCCCGGCAGATCGCCGACAGGCGCATCGCCCCGAGGCTGGCGCTGGTCGACTTCAGGGTGTGCGCGGGCCGGACGATCGCGCCACAGTCGCGGGCTGCGGCGGCCGCCAGGAGCCCGTCGATGTTCGCGGAGCCCTCGGAGACGTACGTCTCGACCAGCTCGACCATGAACTCCTGGTCGTCGCCGATCGATGCCCGCAGCTCGGCGAGGACCGCCTGGTCGAGCACGGGCGCGCCATCGATGTTCATCGGGCGCCCTTGTGCGTGCCCACGGCCGCCTTCCCCGTCGAACGCCTTGCCGCCTTGGGACGGCGCTTGCTCGCGCCATTCGTCTCCGACGACGGCGCCCGGGCGAGCGCCTCGGCCAGGACCGCCGGATCGATCGGCTTGCTGATGTAGTCGTTCATGCCTGCGGCGAGGCACGCGTCGCGATCGCCGGCCATCGCGTTCGCGGTCATCGCCACGATGTGGAGCGGCCGCTTCGGCCAGCGCGACCGGATCTGCCGGGTCGCCTCGAGCCCGTCGAGCTCGGGCATCTGGACGTCCATCAGCACGACGTCGTACCTGCCGTCCTCGACCGCGGCCACCGCCCTCGCCCCGTCGCCCGCGACGTCGGCGCTGTAGCCCATGTTCGACAGCAGCCGCAGCGCGAGCTTCTGGTTCACCGCGTTGTCCTCGGCGAGGAGGATGCGGAGCGGGTGTCGTGCGGCCAGTCCGGGATCCACCGACGGCCGGTCCGGCGCCCGCACGGCGCGATCGGCAGAGCCGGCGGAGGCGAGCACCGTCACGAGCACGTCGTGCAGCGCGGAGGGCTTGACGGGCTTTGTCAGCACGGCATCGAGCGATGGGTTCGCCCGCTCCTTGACCGCCGCCGAGGAGACCAGCACCAGCTTCGGCGGCTCGGAGACCGTGTCCTTGATCGCATCGGCCAGGGCGATGCCATCGAGCTCGGGCATGAACAGGTCGAGCAGGACGATGTCGAACCGCTCGCCGCCGCGGATCCAGGCCAGCGCCTCGTTGGGCGAGGCCGTCACGCGTGTCTTCATCGTCCAGCGCGCGAGCTGTGCGGCGAGGATCCGCCGATTGGTGGCGTTGTCGTCGACCACGAGCACGCTCCGGCCGGTCAGCTCGACGACCTCGCGGTCCGCGTGGCGCTTGACGGCCGAGGCCGGGGCCGCATCCAGCCGGACGACGAGGTGGAACGTCGCACCCTCGCCCGGCACGCCCGAGCTCTCCGCCGACAGGTCGCCGTCCATCGCCTCGGCCAGTCGCCGGCTGATGGCGAGGCCGAGGCCCGTCCCGCCGTAGCGGCGAGAGATCGAGGCGTCGGCCTGGCTGAACGACTGGAACAGGCGATCCATGCGATCCGATGGGATGCCGATGCCGGTATCGCGGACGTCGACGGTGACCTGCCAGCACTCCCGCGCGCCACCACGTCGCCTGGTCGGCGCCGCCGGCGCCACGCGGACGGAGACGAGGATCTCGCCCTGCTCCGTGAACTTGACGGCGTTCGAGAGCAGGTTCAGCAGGATCTGGCGCAACCGACCCTGGTCGCCGTTGACGGCCGGCGGCAGCTCGTCGTCGACCTCGTAGGCCAGCTCCAGCCCCTTCTTCGCCGCAGCCGGGGCGATCAGGTCGAGGGCGCCCTCGACGCATGCAGCGAGGCCGAACGGTTCGTGGATGAGGTCGACGTGGCCGGCCTCGATCTTCGAGAAGTCGAGGATGTCGTTGATGATCGTGAGGAGGGCATCGCCCGAGGTGCGGATGGTGTCGGCGAAGTCGCGCTGCTCGTCGTCGAGCGGGGTGTCGAGGAGCAGGCCGCTCATGCCGATGATCGCGTTCATCGGCGTGCGGATCTCATGGCTCATCGCCGCGAGGAAGGCGCTCTTGGCCTGGTTCGCATCGTCGGCGGAACGGCGCGCCTCGTTCGCGTCCGCGAAGAGCCGGGCGTTGTCGATGGCGACGGCCGCCTGCTGCGAGAGGCCGACGAGGAAGTCGAGGTCGTTGGTCGTGAACGCCGGCGCCGAGAGCGGGCGCCAGACCGCCATCATGCCGCTCACCCCGCTGCGGCCCACGAGCGGCGCGACCATCATCCGCTCGTTGACGTCATCGTCCGTGCCGGCGATCTGCACGGACCGACCCGATGCGGCCGCGTCGTTGACGATCTCCGCCCGCCCGTCGGCCGCGGCCCCGCCGATGATCCCCTCGCCCACCCTGATCGTGTCGGCCTTGAGCTCCTCGGCATTCAGCCCGACGACCGAGAGCGCCCGGAAGGTCCGGCCATCCGGATCGGCCAGGAACACGCCGCTCGTCGTGACCTCGAGCAGCTCCTTGGCCCGCGCCGTGATCCGCTCGAGCAGCCCCTCGAGGTCGAGCGTCGCCGAGATCTCGCGACCCACCTCGGCAAGCTCCGCGGTCTCCATCGCGCGCCGCTGCGACTCACGGTAGAGCTGCGCGTTGCGGATCGCCGTCCCGACGTTCGAGGCGATCGTCGACAGGAGGCGCGTGTCGGCCTCGCCGAAGCGGCCCTCCTCGTCGATGCTCTGGACGCTCACGACGCCGATGGCCTCGTCCCTGACGACGATCGGGACGCCGAGGTACGACTTCGCCACCGTGCCAACGCGTCGCTCCTCCACCGCCTCGAACTGCTCCGCGCGGTTCATGAGCAGTGGCTCGCGCGACTCGAGGATCTGGGACGTCAGGCCCTCGCCGAGGGGCAACGGTGGCCTGGCCGCCGTCTTGCCTCGCTCCACGCGATACGGGAAGTCGATCATGCCGGTATCCCGGTTGAGCAGCGCGATGTACACGATGTCGGCCCGGAAGGTTGTCCGGAGCTGCTCGCCCGTGTTCCGGATGAGCTCGTCGAGGTCCAGTTGGGAGGCGACCGCCTGGCTGACCTCGTTGACGGTGGCGAGCTCGCTCGCGCGCTGGCGCGTCTCCTCGACGAGGCGGGCGTTCTCGAGCGCGACGCCCATGCTCGAGGCGATCGTCGCGGCGAGGCGCTCGTCCGCCTCGCTGAAGGCATTCTCGTGCCCATCGGTGAAGATCACGACGCCTGTCGGCTGATCGCGGGCCAGGATCGGCACGGCGAGCCACGACTCGCCCGGCGCCACCGATTCGTCGGCGTCCTCATATTGCGCAACGACGCCGCCGTCGGCGGCCTGCTCGGCCCACGTCCCGTAGCGCAGCGGCCGGCCGGTCAGCAGGACCCGGCTCGTCAATCCCTCGCCGAGCGGCAGCGGCAGCTCGTGGATCCGCTGCCCGTCCTCGAACTCGTACGGGAAGACGATCTGGTCGTTGGCCCGGTCGAGCAGGCCGATGGTGATGTTCCGCGAGGCGAAGAGCCCGCCCAGGCGCTGGCCGACCATCTCCATGATCGCGTCGAAGTCGAGGCCGCGGCCCTGGGCGTCGCTGATCTCGTTGACGAGCCGCAGGCCGTCGTTCCGCTGCTCGGTCTCCGCGAGCAAGCGCTTGGTCTCGTCGAAGAGGCGAGCGTTCTCGAGGGCCACGCTGAGGCTCGAGGCGAGCGTCGTCAGGAGCCGAACATCGCTCTCGGTGAAGGCGTCGACCCGGTCGATGTTCTGCAGAGAGATACGGCCGAGGACGGTGTCCCGAACGACCAGCGGCGCGAACAGGACGGACAACGAGGATTCGCCATGGATGACCGGAGCAACCTCGCCGCGCTCGGCCTCCCACTCCGGGACGTTGTTGACCAGCAACGGCGATCGGGTTTCGAGGACGACCCTGCCGAATCCGGAGATCGGCCGCGGATCGTCCGGGAAGCGTACGCCGCGCTCCAACGAGTACGGATAGCGAATGAGGTTGGCCGCCATGTCGTAGAGGCCGATGTCGACGACCTGGGCCTCGAAGATCTCGGCGATCTTGTCGCCCACCAGGTCGTACATGGCCTGCATGTCGAGCTGCGCCGCCAGGCCCTGCTGAACACTGTTGATGATCGCCAGCTCGGCGGCACGCTCGTTGCTCTCCGTCAGCAGCCGCTTCGTCTCGTCGAAGAGGCGCACGTTCTCGAGGGCGACGCTGAGGCTGCCGGCGAGCGTCGTCAGGAGCCGGACGTCGCCCTCGCTGAACGCGTCCTCGCGATCGAGGTTCTGCAGCGAGATGACGCCCGTGACCTCGCCGCCGGCCAGCAGCGGCACGAAGAGCGACGACTTCGAGGGCTCGCCCTGGATCGCCGCGGCCTGGCCCGCTTCGACGGCCGCCTGCGCGGCGCCGCGATTGAGGACGAGCGGCTCGCGCGTGTCGAAGACGACTTTGCGCAGGCCCATCGGCGCGAACGGCTCGTCGGGGAATCGAACGCCGCGCTCGATCGTGTAGGGGAAGTGGATCAGCCCGTCCGTCGCGTTGAAGATCCCGATGTCGACGACCTGGGCGTCGAAGATCTCCTGGATCTTGTCGCCGACGAGGTCGTACATCTCCTGCGTGTCGAGCTTCGCCGCGAGGTTCTGCTGGATGCTGTTGATGATCGCCAGCTCGGCGGCGCGCTCCTTCGTCTCGTTGAGCAGGACGTTCGTCTGCTCGAAGAGCCGCGCATTCTCGAGGGCCACGCCCATGCTCGAGGCGATGGTCGAGACGAGTCGCTCGTCGGCCTCGGTGAAGGCGCGTGGCTGCATCTCGCCGAAGACCAGGACGCCGATCGCATCGTCGCCGCTCAGGATTGGCACACCCAGCCAGGATTCGCCCGGCGTCGCTTGCTCGCCTTCTGCGTAGGAGCTGAGCACTGCCCCGTGCTCGAGCTGCTCGGCAAGGGTGCCGAATCGCATTGGCTCGCCTGAGGTGATGATCCTCGATGTCAGCCCTTCGCCGAGCTGGATCGGTGTGCCGTGAAGGCGCCGGCCCTCGTCGATCTCGTAGGGGAACGTGATCAGGTTCGTGACCCGGTCGTACAGACCGATGTAGAAGCCGCCCGCCTTGAAGATGCTCCCCAGGCGCTCGCCGACGAGCTCGATGATGGCGTCGAAGTCGAGCTGCTTCGCGAGGGCGGCGCCGATCTCGTTGATGAGCGCCAGCTGGGCGCTGCGCTGCTCGGTCTCGGCGAGAAGGGCGTTGGTGCGCTCGAAGAGCCGAGCGTTCTCGAGTGCGACGCCCATGCTCGAGGCGACGGTGGACACGAGCCGTTCGTCGGATTCCGTGAATGCGTCCGGCGGGCCGTCGCCGAACACGAGGACGCCTATGGCCACGTCGCCGGCCAGGATCGGCACCCCGAGCCAGGACTCGCTCTGCTCTCCCGCAGCAATCTGTTCCGCATAGGTCGCCGTGACGGATCCGGCAGCCCGCTGGTCCGCGAGCGTCCCGAAGCGGAGTGCACGCCGCTCTTTGATGATCTGCGACGTCAGCCCTTGTCCGAGCGGGATCGGGTCGCCGTGCACGCGCCGTCCCCGATCGAGCTCGAAGGGGAAGGTGATCTGGTTCGCAGCGCGGTCGTAGAGCCCGATGTAGATGTCCGGTGCGCCGACGATCGCCGCGAGGCGCTGACCGACGACCTCGATGATGGCCTCGAGGTCGAGCTGCTGTGCCAGCGCCGCGCCGATCTCGTTGACGACCGCGAGCTCGGCGTTCCGCTGCTCCGTCTCGGTCAGGAGCCGCTTCGTCTCGCCGAAGAGGCGGGCGTTCTCGAGGGCGACGCCCATGCTCGAGGCGATGGTCGAGACGAGACGTTCGTCCGATTCGGTGAACACGTGCGGCCGGGGATCGCCAAATGCAAGGACGCCGATCGCCGACTCCCCGGCGAGGATCGGGACGCCGAGCCAGGACTGCGAGAGCGCAGTGGTGGAGGTCGGCGGGACGATCGCGCCGGCTGCCGTTCCCTGCTCGGCGGTGCCGAGACGCAGGGGCTTCTTCGACAGCAGGACGATCGAGGTGAGGCCCGTCCCGAGCTTGACCGGTGGCCGTCGCCCTGCGTCGGCCCGCTGGCCGGCGTCGAGCTCGAAGACGAATTGGATCTCGTTGACCGCATCGTCATACAGGCCGATGAGCACGTCCGGTGCGCCGACGATCTCGGCGAGGCGGCCTCCGACGAGCTCGATGATCGCGTCGAAGTCGAGCTGCTTGGCGAGCGCGCCGCCGATCTCGTTGACGAGCGCGAGCTCGGCATTGCGCTGGCGGAGCTCCGCCGCCGCGCGCGTCCTCTCGAGGGCCGCGGCGACATGTTGGGCGACGAAGGTCAGGAGCCGCTCATCCGCCTCGTCGTAGTCGACGTCGTCGCGGTAGCTCTGGACGGCCAGAACACCGATCGTTCGGCCGTCGGCCTGCAGCGGGACGCCGAGGTAGTCGTTGGCCATCGGGCCCTCGGCGGCGACGTACGGCCCGTGCTTGCGGCCCCCATGCGCCAGCTGCCCTGTCTGCAGGATGAGCGCGGTCACGCCGCCGTGGTCGTCGATGGTGACCGGTCGCCAGCTGTCCGGATCGGTGTCCTCGGCGTCAACGTGGAACGGGAACGTGATCTCGCCACGGTCGGCGTCGTACAGCGCGATGTAGAGGTTCTCGGCGTAGAGCAGCTCGGCGATGATCTCGTGAATGCCGCGGTAGAAGTCGTCCATCTCGGGGGCGCGGCTCGCCAGCTCCGAGATCCGGTACAGCGCGGCCTGGGTCTTCGCGGCGCGCGTTGCAGCAGCCAGCGTCGCCTCGAGCTCGGCGATTCGGCCCTCCGGGTTGTGCGGGGACCCGGTCTTCGCAGCCGCCGCACGGCGGACCTTCGTGGTGATGCCCTGCCTCCTGGTCGCGACGTCCCCCAGCCCTCGTTGCGCCGAGGATAGCCAGCGCCCGGTCTCCCGGGCGATAGCATCGCGACATATGGCGCAACCCTGGGTCACCCCCGTCACGCTGGAGGGCACGCTCGTCCGGCTCGAGCCGCTCTCGCTCGAACATCTCGAGGGGCTCGCCGAGGTCGCGTTCGACGAGTCCATCTGGCGCTGGACGGTCGTCCAGCCGACCGAGATCAACGGCCTGCGGGCCTGGGTCGAGGCCGCGCTCGCGAACCGCGCCGCCGGCTCGGAGATGGCGTTCGCAACGATCGATCGGGCGACCGGCCGGCCGATCGGGAGCACCCGGTACATGTCGATCGTGCCCGAGCACCGCCGGCTGGAGATCGGCTGGACCTGGGTCGCCCCCGCGTGGCGGCGAACCGGCGCCAACCCGGAGGCGAAGTTCCTGCAGCTGCGCCGCGCGTTCGAGGACCTCGGCGCGAATCGCGTCGAGTTCAAGACCGACTCGCTGAACGAGAACGCGAACCCAGCGCTGCTCGCCATCGGGGCCACGTTCGAGGGCACGTTCCGGAACCACATGATCATGCCCGGCGGCCGGCTCCGGCACTCGAACTACTACAGCGTCACGAAGGAGGAGTGGCCCGACCGGAAGGCAAAGCTCGAGGCGCGGCTCGCTTCGCTGCGATAGCTCTGCCATGATCATCTGGGGGTGCGGGCTGGCCACCAGGGTAGGAGCGTGGAACGATGGCGGACGAGACACTGCCGGCCGAGCGGGCGCACGGGAGCGTGAGCACGGACGGCCTCCGGCTCGGGGGCGCACTCTGGGTCATCGCCGGCGTGATCTGTGCCGGGCTGTTTGCCTTCGTGTTCGTGCGCGAGAACCTTTTGGCGCAGAACCCGGGTCTTGCGGCCATGGTCCTGGGCGGCGCGGTCGCTGCCCTTCTGACCGGCGGCCTGCTGCTTGCCCGCCCGAGCCTCCGCGTCGTGCGCTGGTCCAGCGTCCTCGGCCTGGCGTGGCTGCTCGCCTTCGGATCCCTGATGCTCACGTCGCTCAACGGCCCCGAACGCGGCCCCACGCTCTCGTCCGGTCTGATCACCGCCTTCGGCGTCGCGAGCGCGCTCGAAACCTTCCGAGCTGGGAGGTCCTGGCGCCGGCTCGCGTGAGCGAGGCTCGCTTCACTGCGATAGCTCTGCCATGATCCCCGCGCCGGCCGGTTCCGGCCCTACCCGGAGGGGACAGACGTGATCGATCTCCTGGTCAAGATCCTGATCAATGCGATCGGCGTGTACGTGGCCGTGCTGGTCGTGCCCCAGATCTCCTTCCCGGCGGCGGACAACCTGCTCAAGCTCGAGGGCAACTGGTGGCAGGTCATCGTCGTCGCCCTGATCCTCGCGGTGATCAACACGTACGTGAAGCCGATCGTGAAGGCCCTGTCCTTCCCGATCACCCTGCTGACCCTGGGCCTGTTCTCGCTGGTCCTGAATGCGCTCCTGCTCCTGCTCGTCGCGTTCATCGCGGACGCGGTAGGCATGAAGTTCTCGATCGGCGGCTTCCCGCCGAACTTCACGGCCGATGCGTTCGTCGGGGCGCTCCTCGGCTCGATCGTGATCAGCATCGTGTCGATCGTGCTCGGCATGCTCGATCGGGGCCGGCGCATCGTCGTCTGAGATCGCGCGAAGCGCGGGTTCCCACGGGGTGACGGAGCCGCCGGCACCCGACCCACTCGCGCGGCTGACGCCGTCGCTGCTCGCCGCCGCTCGGCGATACGGGACGCCGGTCCAGGTCACCGACGCCGTCGAGCTGCGGGCGGCGGCCGCCGCGGTACGAGACGCCTTTCCCGATCCGTGGCTGCGCGCGTTCTCGGTCAAGGCCAACGACGTCGCGGCGATCGTCGCGCGGGTCGGCGGGCTCGGCTTCGACGCCAACGTGGTCTCGCGGGGCGAGTGGGCGATCGCCCGCCGCGCGGGCCTGCCGAACGAGCGAATCACCCTCGAAGGCGTCGGCAAGACCGATGCCGACCTGCGAGCGGCGGTACGCGCCGCGGCGGAGGGCCGGCCGCTGCGCTGGGTCGCGATCGAATCGCGCGATGAGGCGCGGGCCCTGGTCCGGATCGCGGGCCGGTCGCTCGGTGATGCGTCGCTGGACGTGCTCTTCCGGCTGAACCCCGAGGTGGCGCCGGAGACGCTGCGCGAGCTCGCAGTCGGCGCGGCCGGTTCGAAGTTCGGGATGATCGCCGATGAGCTGTCGGAGGCGGTCGAGGTCGTCGGAGCGGCGCCCGGCCTCGTGCCACGAGGCGTGCAGCTCCACGTCGGGTCGCAGCTGGGCGCGGTCGACGCGTGGCGCGATGCGGTTCGCCGCGGCCTGGCCGTGGTCGCGCTGCTCGGCGGCTCGCGGGCGAGATTCGACACGCTCGACGTGGGCGGCGGATTCCCGATTCTGCCGAGCGGCGAAGGGGCGCCCGGTCCGGAGCGATTCGCGCGGGAGCTGCCGGCGCTGCTCGAGGCCATTCCGGCGGACCGGCGGCCGAAACGAATGGGGCTCGAGCCCGGTCGCGCCCTCGTGGCCCGCGCGGGCTACCTCGTCGCCCGGGTCCTCCACGTTCGCGACCGGGGCGGCGGCCAGGTGATCCTCGACACCGGCATGGCCGAGCTGATCCGCCCGGCGCTCTACGACGCCTGGCACGAGATCTCGGCGCTCACGTCGCTGGGACGGCGGCTCGACGGGTCGCCGGTCGGCCTCGAGCCGACCCGGGTCGAGGGTCCGATCTGCGAGTCGACCGATCACCTCGGCGAGCATCAGCTCCCGGCGCTGCGGCGCGGCGATCTCGTCGCCATCCGGGACGCCGGCGCGTACTCGGCCTCGCTCGGCTCGGCCTACAACGGCAGGCCCCGGCCGCCACAGGTGATCGTCGAGCCCGATGGGTCGCTCACGCTCGGCCGGCGTCGCGGGAGCCTCGCCGCCCTCGGCTGAGCTCTTTCGTACACTCGGCCGCGATGGGTGCAGTCGACACGATGGAAGACTTCTTCGAGAAGCTCAACGACGGGGATCGGGCCGGTGCGGTCGCGCTCATGGACGAGCGCGTCGAGATGCGCGTCCACGTGGGCGACAACGCGCGCACGCTCCGCGGCGTGGAACAGGTCGGCGGCTGGTTCCTGCGCGCCGAGGCGGGCCTCAAGATGATCCCGGGCGAGGTCCGCGACCTCGGCATCACCTACCAGGCGGACGTGCTCAGCGTCCGGCCGGGGGCGCCCAGCCAGCACCTCGACGCTTCGTTCCGCGTCGAGGCAGGGAAGATCACCAGCATCAACCTGACACCGCGCTAGCGCGCCTCGCGCGACGGCGGCTCGCGCGTCAGCTCGAGGCGGGACTCGCCTCCGGGAGCTCGCTCGGCTGCGGCACCGGGATGGTCACCTGGTCCCCGATCTGCAGCCTGTTGGGATTGGGGATGTTCTCGGCGTTCGCGGCGATCAGGTCAGCCAGCGGCACGTGGAACTTCTTGGCGATCTTCGACATGGTGTCGCCCGACTGGACGACGTAGACCTGCGGCGTCGCCGCCGGGACCGGGGTCGGCGCGAACGTTTCGGCCGCGGCCGAGGTCAGCGGCGAGGGGCTCGGGCTGGACACCGCGGATGGGCTGCCGAAGCCGAGGATGCCCGGCAGCGCGAAGAGGACCGCCGCCGCCAGCGCCAGCGCGACGATCGCGACCAGGAGCGGCGGCAGGGACAGTTCCGGCATCCGACGAGCCCGCAACGTCGGGTAGACCTCCAGCGGTCGCGCGCGCTCCCACTCCGGCGCGTCCTTGTCGCGGCGTCGCTCGCGGCGCGGCGCCGGCGTGTCGCCGGGATCATCGCCGGATCCTTCGAAGGCCGCTGCATAGACGGGGTCCTGCTCGCGCATTCGCGCACCGCTCGAGGGCGTCCCGGGCCCGGCCGCAGCCGCAGCCGCGCCGATCCCGGCCGCCGCGCCCGCATTCGCGGCCTCGTCGTCGTCCTCGTGGTCGTCGTCACCGCCCGGCCCGCCTGCGGCCGTGCCGCTGGCGACGCGATCGGCGTAGCTCCCAGAGAGCCCTCGACCCTGGCTCTGCACGTCCTCGCCTCCCTCGGCATCGTCCGACCATGGCTCGCCTCCGGCCCCGGAGCCGGCGGCCCACGGGGGCGGCGCCGACCAGTTGCGCGGCGGGTTGCGCTGCGATTGCCCGGAAGACGCGGGCTCGGGATCGGCCTGGCGCTGGCCTTCCGCGCGGGAGTGGGCCGCCTCCCGGCGGGCCCAGTCCTGGAAGGTCGGGCAGACCGGGAACGCCGACGACAGGCAGTACGCCTCCTGGTGGGCGAGCGCGCGGGGCGCCGGGCGTGCCTCCGCGTAGCAGCGATGGCGATGATCGGGGACGGCGGCGCGCGCGTCGCGGTCGTCCTCGAAGGCGACGAAGGGACACGCCGGGGCACCGTCGACGATCGGGAGCCCTCGCTCGGTCATCGGCCCGGATGATACCTGCGGGCCGAAGGCGAAAGCCGCTACGCCCGCGATCTCTCCTGTCGATCGAGCCAGCGGGCGACGAAGCGCAGACTCGCCGCCTTCATGGCTCAGCCCGTGAGATTCCTCGAGGTCCGTGCGCGGGCGCTCGGCACGGCGCGGATCGCGCTCGCGAGGCCCGCCGGGGCCACGCTCTCGGCGGCGCGCAGCGCCGCCGGCATCGGTGCCGCCAGCGGTGCTGCAGTCCCCGCGCGGTGCAGCCGCCGACCGATCGCGGGCGGCGCCCCCTCGTAGGCGTGGATCAGCTCGGGCAGCATCTGGCGCAGCCAGTCGTCGACCCGATAACAGATCAGCGGCGCGACCGCGGCGATGTAGACGTACGACCCGAAGTAGCCGCCGAACTGGGCGATCATGAACGCCACGGTGCCCACGACGATCACGCCATCGATCGAACGGACCCGCATCCCGCCGAGGATCGCGACGGCGCCGCTGAGGAAGTAGCGCAGCGTCTCGAGAAAGCGCGGTGCCGTGCCGGGGTCGATGCCGTCCCAGATCGAGGCCAGGCTCCAGTACGCGTCGCGCAGGTGTGTCTGTTGCGCCATCGCGAGGCTCCGCAGGTAGCTCTGCGGGCCCCACACCAGCAGGACCGGCGACCACGCCACGAACGACGCCGCGAGGAAGCCGAAGATGGCCGGGAAGCCAGCCCACAGGACGAGGGGCGGGAGCCACGCGATCGCGTACGGCTTGAACGCGACGGCAACCCCGAGCGCGGCAGCCCCGAGCGCAGGGCGCTTCGCGGCCAGGGCGAGCGCGATCAGGATCATCAGACCCGCGCTCGTGTCGTTCGAGCCGTCGGCGGAGGCGAGCACGAGCGGCGGCGCGAGGGCGAAGACGACCAGCCCGATCGGCCGTCCCATCCCGGCGCGGATCCCGAAGAAGCCGAGGAGCGCGAACGAGACCAGCATCTCCAGCTGGGTCGGGTCCTGGACGAAGGGCAGGTACCAGAACAGGTCGACGGGGCCGTACGGGAAGGGGGCGCCGGGCGGCCGCGAGATGAAGTAGCCGATGCCGTACGGGTTGCCGCCGTCCTGCATCGTCAGGATCGCGACGCGGGTGACGTCGGACACGTCGGAGGCGTGGACATTGCTCACCGACCAGCGCAGCGCGACGCCACACAGGATCACGATGATCGCGGGCGCCCAGCGCAGCTGCCAGCGCGCGGAGGCGATGAGCGTGAGCGCGATCAGCCCGGTGACGCCGATCGCGTAGTTGTCCTTCCAGATCGGCTGGATGGCGATGACGAGGCCGATGCCGAGGGCAATAAGCCAGGCGCCGCTGCGACCCCTGGGCGGCAGCCGGAGGATGCGCGCCACGCCCCGGAGTCTCGATCGTTTGACAGTCCGGAGGCGCGTCTCGACACTCCGAGGCACCAGACTCCAAAGCCCGCCCGATCGGGCCTGAGCCCCGGAAGGAGATCCTGTGGTTTCGATCAACGCTGTCCTCCGATTCCTGTCCCCGCGCGTCACCGTCCGCGCGCACTGCGACCTACCGTGCGGCATCTATGACCCAGAGCAGGCCAGAATCGAAGCGGAAAGTTGCTACAAGATCGTCGAGAAGTATGCCGCCAACGACGATGTTGCCTACAGAACGCGAGCCATTGCGATCAAGGAGCAGCGCGCCGACCTCGTGAAGCATCACCTCGACGTCCTGTGGCACGACTACTTCAAGCCCGAGCACCTCGAGAAGGTCCCGAACCTGCACGACCTGTTCTGGCAGGCGAACAAGCAGGTCTCGAAGGTCAAGGCCTCGACCGACATCGCCGACGCCAAGCGCCTGCTCGAGCTGATCGACGAGGTCGACGCCGCGTGGAAGGCCACCGGCGGACTCGAGAAGACGCGCGTGGCGGGCCGCCCGAGCTGATCGCCTGACAGCGGCTCGACGAGCCGCGTCGTGTCCCGTTCGCTCGGCGCGCGCCTCCGTGGCCCGTGGCGGGTCGCGGTGATCGAAGGATCGATGGCGCCGGGGATCCTGCCCGGCGACTGGCTGATCGTGAATCCGCTCGCCGTGCGCTGGCCCGCGCGAGGCGCCGTCGTCGTGTTTCGGGAGCCGCTCGGCGACACGCTCGCGATCAAGCGCGTCGCAGCGCGGGCGGGCGACCAGGTGCAGTTCGCCGGCGGCTATCTCACGCTCGGGCCCGACGAGGCGTGGCTTGAAGCGGATGCCGACGAGAAGGCCGCGGCGGCGGTCGACTCGGGCCCGCCCATCGACTCGCAGCGTTTCGGTCCGGTGGGCGCGGACGGCCTCGTCGCGCGCGTGCTGTTCCGGTACTGGCCGGCCCGGCGAATTGGGAGAATCTCTCGGCGCCGGAAACCCTGAGCCGCGACGGGAAGGCAGCCCTTCGCGCCGCCTATCCTCGACCCATGGACCTTCGCACCGATCCGAGCGCTCCGCTCCCGGCGGCACCGGACCCGTGGGCAGGGAGCGAGATGCCGTCGCAGCGCGACGGGCCGCCGTTCCACATGACGGAGATGATCGAGGCCGAGCCCGCGTTGGCGGCCCGGATCCTGCGTCTGCTCGTCGCCCCGGGATCGGGCGCGGCCAAGGTTGCCGCGGCGATCAGCCACGCGGCGCAACAAGGGCGACCGGTCCTCGTCACGGGCTGCGGAACGAGCGAGCACGGCGCGCTCGCCGTTGCCGAGATCCTGCGCGAGGCCATGCGCACGGCCGGGCTGCCGTGGCGGCTCGGCGAGAGCGGCGCGCCGGTGTCGGTCCAGGCGTTCGAGGCGGCGCTCGACGACGGGCTCGCCGGCGAGGGCAGCGTCGTCATCGGGGTGAGTCACGAAGGCGGCACCTCGGCGACCAACCTCGCCCT
>Ga0070696_100000585_pt1 | contig 23254 bp, 12 predicted proteins | sample KBSK1253metaG_FD_65474 | JGI IMG/M metagenome (GOLD analysis project Ga0070696, IMG submission 65474) | Corn, switchgrass and miscanthus rhizosphere microbial communities from Kellogg Biological Station, Michigan, USA - KBS K1-25-3 metaG | ecosystem: Host-associated > Plants > Roots >... | reverse complement strand
GACGGCAACAAGATGTACGGAGTGTTGTACTACCCGACCGATTACGAGCCGGGCAAGAAATATCCGACGGTGTTCAACATCTACGAACAGTTTTTCGATGACTCGTTCAATTCGACGATCAACATTCTGACGTCGAACGGCTACGCGGTGATGCAGCCGTCGGTGAATCTGGAGATCGGCTTTCCCGGCGAGGCGTGGATGAAAGGCGTGACCTCGGCCGCCAACAAGCTGATTGAGATGGGGGTCGCCGACGCTGAACGATTAGGCGTGCAAGGAACGAGCTACGGCGGATACGCGACGAACCTGCTGATCACGCAAACGAATCGATTCAAAGCGGCAATAAACATTTCGGGCAAAGTGAATATGGTGAGCTTCTACACCGACAGCCCGAGGCTTGGAGTGCGCAACATTCACGCGCCCGAAAAGAGTCAGGACCGGATTGGCGCTACGTTATGGCAACAGCCTCAGAAGTACATTCAGCATTCAGCGGTGATGTTCGCGGACCGAATCAAGACTCCGTTGTTGCTGATGTGCGGCGAGCAGGATCACAACGTGCCTCCTCGCCAGTTGATGGAGATGTACTACGCGCTTCGGCGATTAGGCAAAGAAGTCGAGTGGGTGAGTTACACGAACGGCGGCCATGGCATGCCTACGACGACGGTCGACGAAGTGAAGGACTACCACAAGCGAATCATCGATTGGTATGACTCGCATCTGAAAGGCGATTTGAAGAAGAGAGGCGAAGAGCAGAAGCCCGAGTAGTGATCATGACGAGTTCGGGCCTAAGCACGATCGCGGATTTGTCCCTCTCTTTCTCAATTGTTTGCAGTGGGCGCGGCGATTCATTCGGCGAAGGAGTATCGAAGGACCCGCATAGAAGCCCTGCTTGACGCAGGTCGAACTCCAGCTTTCAGAGACGCGCGCATGGAAGCCTCAAAGCGTCTTTGAATCTAGAAACCACTCCGCTACGCTTTCGTAACAGACAACTGAATACCTTCGTCTCCGAGCTTGACAGCGTGTGGCGCGTCAAGCTCCAAGACGCTCCGGGTGATCTCCACAGCCAGTGTTTCTCCCGACAGGTAATCGCGATGGGCTGAAATCGCCTCAGCCATCTCATCACTCGCGGTATAGGCTATCCGAATTCGGTCGGATACATCGAGGCCGATCTCTTTGCGGAGGCTCTGAATCTGCCGGACCAGATCGCGCACAAGCCCTTCTCGGATCAACGCCTCGTCCAGTTGCGTGCTGATCGCTACAACAAAGCCGTTGCCCTCGCCGATCTCCCACCCAGGTTCAGCGGTCTTCTCAATCACGATATCATCTTTCGATAAGCCGATGTCTTGGTCTTTCAGCCGAAACGAAACCAACTCGCCAACCTTCAACTGCGCCTCGATCTCGGATACGGACTTCCGCGACAGCAATTCTTGCAGCGGATCGAAGAGTTCCTTGTATTTCGGCCTTCCAGTCTTGGGATCCAATCGCGCGGACAAGCTGAAAAGACCGGCTCCAGAATCAACGAAGCTCACCTGTTTGATATTCAGTTCATCAGTCACAAGCGCAAGAAACGGCTGCATCTGATCGGCGAGGCGGTCCTCAGCAGCTAGCACCCGCATCTCGCGCAGGGGCTGGCGAACCTTCAAGCCGGCTTTGTTGCGAGCCGAGTGTCCCTGCTCAACCAGATCGAGCACAGCGTCCATCCCGCGAAGGAGCGGCTCATCAGGCGTAACGCCGCCAGCGTGGGGAAACTCGCATAGGTGCACGCTCACCGGAGCGTCGCCGTCATAACGGCGCACGAGCTCCTGATACATAGCTTCGGTCGTAAACGGAATGATTGGAGCAAGCAGCTTGACCGTTGTCACCAAGCACTCCCATAGCGTCTGGTACGCGCCCAGCTTGTCGCTGTCATCGTCGCTCTTCCAGAATCGACGCCGGCTGCGGCGCAGGTACCAGCGCGATAGCGCGTCTATGAAGCGCGCAACATCGCGCATAAGCAGGTGCACACTGTACTCGGAATAGTTCGAATGCGCGCTCTCAACGAGGTTCCACAAGCGAAGCAAGATCCAGCGGTCCAAATCCGGGCGAGCCTCATAGGGGATCGCCGGTGTTGAAGGATTGAATTCGTCTATGCGCGCGTACGTCAGAAAAAAGTCGTAGACGTTCCAGAGCACGAGGAATTCGCGGCGAGCTTCGCGAATCTTCTGATAGCCGAATCGCAGATCATACTCGGGATTGTGCGAGGCGTAGAGCCATCGCATCGCGTCCGCGCTCTCTTTCTCGGCGGCCTCGTTGAACTCGATCGCGTTCCCCTTGCTCTTGTGCATCTCCTCGCCCTTCTCGTCCTTCATCAGCTTGTAGCCGAACATCAGTTTGAACGGCGGGCGGTTCTCCATAACCGTGCTCATAGCAAGTATCGCGTAGAACCAGTTTCGGAATTGACCCGGAAAGCTCTCGGAAATCCAGTCGGCCGGGAACCACTTCTCCCAGTACTCGTGGTTCGTGTTGTAGTGCATCGTCGAATAAGGAACGATTCCCGCGTCGAGCCACGGGTTTCCAACGTCGAGTATCCGGCTGGTCGCGGCATGGCACTTCTTGCATGCGATCTTCACTAAGTCCACCCAGGGGCGGTGTGGCGTATGGCCCTCAAACTCTTCCCATCCTGCGATGGCGCGCTGCTTCAACTCTTCGCGGCTGCCGATGACATCGAACTCGCCGCAAGCCTGACAGTGATAGATAGGCAGCGCCAGCCCCCAATATCGCTTCTTGGAGATCATCCAATCTCGCATGTCGGTCAGCCATTTGATTTCGTCACGCTGTCCTGTTTCCGGAATCCATTCCGTCTGCCTGGTCACGTCGATGATCTGGAAACGCAGCTTGTCCATGCTGATGTACCACTCGTCCACCAGCCTGAACAGCAGCTCCGTCTTGCACCGCCAGCAAGTCGGATAGGAATGCTTGTATTCTTCCGTGCGATACAGAAGCTTTTTCTCTTTTAGCGCGCGGATGATCTGCTTTGCGACCGCGGATGCCTCCTGACCGGTGAACTGGCCGAAGCCCTCGATGAACACTCCGCTCTCGTCAATTGGGGCGATTGTCTTCAGGCCGAACTCCCTTCCGAGTTCATAGTCTTCCTTGCCGCAACCGGGAGCGATGTGAACGATGCCGGTCCCGTCTTCGGTGCTGACGTCTTTCCAGGGGATCACTCGATGCGCGACGCCTTGCTGAGCCGGCAGATCATCGAACGGTCCGTCGTAGACCCAACCGACCATCTGCTCACCCTTGAGTTCTTCAAGCACCTCGACTGACCCCTGAGCCTTGGTTACCGCCTCCAATCGTTCTTTGATGAGGTAGTAGATCGTCGAATCTTGCCGCACCTTCAGATAAGTGAGTTCCGGGTGAACGGCGCAGGCGACGTTCGAGGTGAGCGTCCAAGGCGTGGTGGTCCATGCGAGCACGTATTCATCCGGGCGCCCGCGGATCGGGAATCTGACGGTGGGTGAAGTGTGAGTGACTTCTTTACGCTCTTCGCCCGAGATTTCGTGTTGCGATATTCCAGTGCCGCAGCGCGGGCACCACGGCATCGAGTCCCACCCGTGATAGAGGTATCCGCGCTGGTGACACTTCTTGAGGAACTCCCAGATGGTGTAGTTGTTCTCGTCGGACATCGTAAAGTAAGAGTTGTCCCAATCCATCCAATAGCCGAGCCGGATTGATTGTTCACTCTGAATGCGGGCGAACTTAAGGACGCGCTCTTTGCACTTTTCGACAAAGGGACCGATGCCGTAGGTTTCGATATCGCGCTTAGACTTAAATCCGAGTTCCTTTTCGACTTCGACTTCGACCCAGAGACCCTGACAATCGAACCCGTTCTGATAACGAAGCTCGTGCCCGGTCATCGCCTTGAAGCGTTGGAAAATGTCTTTGTAAGTGCGCCCCCAAGCGTGATGGACACCCATAGGGTTGTTAGCGGTGATAGGCCCATCGAGGAAAGACCACTTAGGCTTACCTTGGTTCTGTTCTCTTAATTTCTGAAAGCACTGCTCACGCTCCCAGAAGTCCAGAATTTCACGCTCCATTTCTGGAAAGTTGATATTAGCCAAAATATTGTTCTCCAAAACGATGACTTCAAAATTCGGGTCAATGAATGCTCTACTCTATGTCGCGATAATCTCTCTCCATAATGTCCGTAATCAACTCCTTCGTGAGAGGACGGGCTAGCTTCCAAAGCTCAAGGAACAAATTAGAATAAAGCTCGACTGACTCTGGGTCGCTCGATATCGTTAGGTCAGAAAGATCCGCTTTATCCATCATAACGCGTAGCTTCTCTGGGCCATGGCTAAAAATCCCAAAGTTTGCATGTTTAACCCTGTCTCTCAGGAACATCGAAGTGCTGCGTTCTAGCTCCCCATCTCGGACGAGTCTCACCTGATATCCTCCGCCACGCTTCGATTCCAATTCAGTTACATATCCTAAGTGACGCAACAACACGTCTCTAGCTTCGACGCTTGTAAGGCCCTCGTAATCGAAAATGCTAAATATCCGTCTCACTGCGATGTTTCTTTGGAGGATCGCTTCTTCCGTTGCCTGTTGCAGCATTCTCAATTGTAGGCCCTTCCAATCACCTAAGCCCGATACTACATCATACTTATCACCAGTCCCCATTGTTTGCATTTGAGCGGCTAAGATCTTGTCGACCAATTCTTCCGCGCGAGGCACGCGAAAGAGGGTTTCCCCTCTTCTGTTCAACATCGTCAGCGACTCAGCATTTTGGCGAACATCCCGAATAAGCTTGGAGAGCATACTAATTTGTAAAGTACCTACCCAACGGCTCTCGTTCTCTAGGTGGCCAACAACCTCGACTAGTGCCTTGATATCGACAATAGCGTCTCTTACGTATTGTGGCGGAATTTCGCCACCCTTTCCGAGGATGGAGCGCAAGGACCGATCAAGGGCTTCACTACTTGAATTGTCAATCGCATCCGAGAGCTTAGCAATGAGGGCGTCCGTCTTTCGTTGTTGGCCCCGCCATTCATAGAAAAAGAGGGCTATCGACGCCACAATGAAACCAATTCCCAAGTGCTCGATGAGAACGGTTACAATTCCGAAACGGAATGGAGCATTCCTTGAAAGATCATTTGCGAGGATAACTAGACCGAAACCGGCCGTGAGCCCCATAACTATGTGTAACCACCCACTCTTAAGCGCGAGGTAAGGTTCGTGAATCAACCGCTCCATCGCTACTAAAAGAGTCTTTCTGTTCTGTCTCTTCTCCTTGAGCATATGGCTCCTCCTAAAGGGAAAGCGTGCAGTCCTTTATTTCCCCGCGACCTGCTTGACGGCATTGTCAAGATTGTCGCCGGAGAGATCCGTCGCTGCATCCCAGATCTCGTCAAACAAGGTTTCGTAAAGTCTCTTTTCGCTTTCATTTTCCTCCTGTCGCCAGCGAGCGATCTGAGTCAAAGACAAATCCGGCATCTGAAACTTTAATCGGAGACGTTCTTCCCTGTGACTGAGTACGGCAAAATGAGTCAGATATTTCTCGATCGTACCTGACATGCTCTTCGCCAGCTCATCCGCTCCAAAAATCTTTACGTGATAGCTACACCGACCATCGGAACATGATAGGCCCTCTTGATCGGAGAGATGTCGGCGCAGGATGTTTGTCGCCTCTTCCGTGCTAATCGCAATCCCATAGTTGCGGGTGAGATCGAACACGCGCTTTATTTCTATACCTCTGCTAGCCGCGTTTAGACTCTCGTTCTGAAATTCGGTGAGTTGGTTATGCTGCCAAAACGACAGATTGGAAACCTCAGAGTATGAATCGCCGGGAAGCAAGATTTTCATGTACTCGCTTAGCAGCTCTCCCGCTAGAATCGCTGCTGCGCGGGGAAGAACGAGCTCGTGATCAACTACATAGTTCGATGGATCAAGGGTACTCAATCTGTTAAAAGGCAGAGCATTCCCGGCAACGAGTCTTCTTAGAAGGCTCGAAAGAAAAGTGGCGTGGACATCGTTCACCCAGCTTCTCTTCTTCAGCAGCTCGGATATCATTGACACGAGATTGTTACAGTCGGCGGCCAGTTCTTGGACATAGCGAGGGGGGTTGTTGAGATCTCTTCGGAAGAGGAACTCTATGGAATTGCGAAGGCTTTCCGCGGCCGTCGGTTCTCTGAAGCTCGCTAGCTGATTATTGAGCCTCTCGGTTTCCTTCGCGTGCGCTCCCCATTCGTAGAAAAAGACTGCTACAGCAGCCACGAGGAATCCTACTCCAAGGTGCTCAAGCAACTTCGACAAGAGAGCAGAGATATGTCCCCCGCAGTCGCCCAGTAACTCGTGTCCCGCTAGCAGGCCGAACCCTGTTACGAGGCCTATCAAGACGAACTTGCGCGTCTTAACGACAGCCGAGACAACACTACCAGGCTTGTCCTTGCGAGTTCTCCACCAACGAAGTATCGATTTATGACTGACACCACTTTCCTCAGGCATCACACGAGACCTCAATTCAAAACCAGTTAATCTATCGCGCTGATAGCCCGTCAAGAAAACATCATTTAGGCTTGCCGTGATTTTTTCTATCGGTTCTGAAAGCACCGCTTACGCTCCCAGAACGCGAGTACCCTTGTCTCCAACTCTGGAAATTTGATGTTAGCCATGTTGCTGCTCCCTGTAAGAACCTCAAATTCGCATCCATAGCATCACAGTGGGGTGCTTATACTAAGCAACTCTTCAAATGTCTTCTTGTAGTCCGCTAATTCCCTTCGATCCGCAGTGGCATTTACACTAACGATCTGGCTTGACGAATCGGTTTCTACTCTCCAAGCAAACCGCCCCTCCGAGTCTACGAAGAACAGCTTATAGAGAAACGGAATATGGTTCCCAATCGCATAGACTTTTATTCCCATTGCTTTTTGTTTTGATATTATTTCCTTCGCCTCAGCGCTATTGAGTTCATCAGGGCTCTTCAAAAAGAAAATCCTCTTCATACGTCCCCCCTCGCTCATGAACCGGGTTATCGCTTCTTCGATTTCCGGATCTCCCCAAAAATAGACCTTAGACGGTAGGCTTGTTGCCCAAAATTCCGACTTAGGGAACCGAGTTAGAGTCATCTTATAGTACATCTTGAACTCATCAAGGTGATTCAGGAGAATTCTCTGCGAATCCACAGCCTGCGCCACGTTAGTGAGCTGACGCAACAGATGATCTCCAAAGATCTTCGTGAGAACTGGATCCAGTCTTTCTAACAGCCTCGTAAACCTCTCAATCTCGCCGCTCATTATCTCCCGGATTGCCCGGTTCATCAGTTCTTTGTCTATATCCTCAATCTCATTCCTGATCTCGCCCGGGCCAAGCCGTCTTGCGACACGCCACATGCTCTCGAATAGCTTGACATCCTCCTGGATGAATCTTGGTCTAGAACACAACTCGAGATTGGAGAGATCCGGGTCCTTTACCAGGAACCGTACTACTGTTTTTGGAGGAGCACCTTGCTTGAACAAGCCAAAGTGAGCGTTGTTAACTCGCTCTTCGAGGAGTTTTCGCTCTCTTTCACCCTTTTCACGTTCAAGAAGTTGATTCAGTTCCTTCTCCCAAAAGACCCTAACTTGGTAGCCAGGGTGGTTCAGGGCGAAGCGACGGTGCTCCTCAATCATTTGCACCGTTGCTGCTACTCTTTCTTGGTAAGAGATATGCGTAGGCCTAGGCAAATCGGGACGGAACATGTTGAAGATCCGTCTAACCACGACATTCTTTCGAATTTTTCCTGTTGATTCATCGCGGAAGGCCTCCATCCTATAGTCTCTCCACGAACCAATGTCTGAAATAACGTCGTAGTTGTCTGCCGACGTCATCATCGCCATTTGGGCGGCCAAAATTTGATCCGCCATCTCTCCAGATTTCGGCACCTTGAATGGAGAGTCTCCCAGTGCATGCTGAGGATCGTTGAGCATTTCGAATGATCGAGTGTTATCAAGAACTGTCTCTCGCAGGAGCCATTGAACGACTCTCAGGTATTGATCGCCAACCCAGCCCGGCTGCCGTTGAATATGAGATATGGTTTCAATCAGTAGTTTCAGATCCTTGCGCAGTTCACTCCACTTCTCACCGACATATATCTTAAGAACAGCGTCAAAGGCGTCCTCCGTCCTGGTTGTAATGATATCCAATTGAGCCTTGCCCAAGACCAGGGCCCCACGTGCCTGCTCAATTCGCTTGGTGGACTGGACGAGTTGGGTACTTAGTGTCACGAAGTTGTTAAGGTCGCGAATTTCCTCGAGCGAAGTATTCATATCCTTCGCTAGCTGGACAATTCCTTTCATGTGACTTCGCCATTCATATCCGAACACTGCTATTGCCGATACGACGAAGCCAAGCCCCAAGTGTTCGGCTATCGGCCGGCGGATTTCGCTAGCGTGAAGCCAACTCCACTCTTGGCTCAGTACAATCAATCCTATGCCGGTACCTAATCCAAAAAGCACGAGGAAGCCGTTGGACTTAGCAACTTCGTAGAGACCCTGAGACTCCCTGCCTAGCCACCCCAACAAACGCATAACGTTTGCCTTGTTCGGTTCGATGGGCTTATCTATCATTTGTTTAGACCTACTTGGCTTATATGAGCATCAGGCTGTGTCACGCGAAGAGATATCGAAAGGTCAACCGCGTATTCCAGAAATTTGTCCGGGTCAACATCCACTACGTTTAGAAGGCAATTTGCCTTGATCCACCGGTAGAGTCTTGGCTCACGTCTCCAATGAACTTGTACCCTTGTGCCGTTTCAATCGCGGATACGTCTCAGTTCCTTTGGGCTAATGGCTCTGTAGACGTCTGCTTCCGTCGGCGTCTTTTATTACTTTTCAACTTGAGGCTTCCAATAAGATTGTCAATCTGATCACTTAGACCTTCCTCCGTCAGATCTGGTGTAAGCAGCTTTGCCTGTATGATTATCCTTTCAAGCTTCTCGACATCCGTCTTTACAGATCCGAACTTGGAGCACAGTTGCATTTTCGAGAGGTCTGCCTCCCTTACCATGACGCAAACGATTTCATTCCTATGTTTGAATATCCCAAAGTGCGAATCCATAGCGCGTTTCTTATCCTTGAAGTCCTGAGGAAAGTTCCTGCGAAGCACAGCAAAGTCTTCGAATCCGAAGACTTTCACCTTATACCCCTTCTCACCTGTCCAATCCCTTGCGTCCTTAAGGTGTTTTCTTAGAATCTCTCTTACTTGCTCTTCTGATACCTCCTCATCGCGAACCGAAAGGAGATTAAATACTCGAATTACTTCTGCTCCGTTTTTGACAGCTTGCTTAGTGGCATCGTTATGGAATTCTTCAAGTTGGCGCCCTTGCCAGGATGTAAAGTCCGAGATCACTTCGTAAGTGTCACCGGCAGTCAATGCCATCATGTGTTTGGCAAGGAACTTGTCGGCCAGTTTGGCGGCGGTCACCGGAACGATGAAGTCCATCCAATTTACTTCCTCCTTCTCCAGGTTACTCAGGTTCACTGCATTCAATAGGGAAGTATCAAGGAGGTCAGAGACAAACCCGATATACTGGCGATTGGCCCACGACTTGTTTTTGTTCAGCTCTTGAATCGCGGCAATGACCTTCTTCAAACTGTTAAATACGGTCTTCAAATTCTCGGGCAGATTATGAACCTCTCCCCCGAACACCGCTTCGAGCCCGCGGTGGATTGCTTCAATTCCCTCTACCTCGCGCAGCCTTACCAATTCTTCAGTGAGGTCAAATGCTTTTTTGGCATTGCTCCGCCACTCGTAACCAAATACCGCCAATGCCGATACTATGAGGCCGAGCCCGCCGTGCTCCATTACGAGGCCAAGGCTATGTGGCCAAAAGTTCAGTGTATCCTTTAACTTGTACTTGTCCTCCAGAATAATGAGTGCAAGGCCAGTGAATGCCCCCAAAAAGATAAAGAATCCATCCGTCTTTATAACGCCTTTTAGGCTTTGCCATTCCCTACTGTGTTTCAGATACTCAACAAGCCGATGGGGGAATAGGCCCGCAAAAATAGAATAAGGTTTGGTACCGAGGTTTTCGGCCATTATCGCACCCCCTGCTACCGCTCCTCCAAGATAATTCTCTCCGCCAAGCTCACCGCGTACTCAGGAAATTTATCCGGGTCGACATCAACGATATTTCGGAGCCACTTCCTCTTTATCCAAGTCGCAAAATCTTTGCTTACGTCTCCAATGAATCTGTAGCGACGAGCCGCTTCAACTGCGGGGTGGACCTCTTCTTGTATGCGATGATTAGCTGTCTGTTTGACGATCTTCCATGGAGGGCAGCCACGGTTCCGCGCTCTTTCAAGAAGCCGCGTCGTTCTATCGAATGCTTCGATGCAAGCCTTCGCGACGTTCTGTTCATCGTAGCCCAGCATCTCGCTTGCCGCGGCCATCGCCCCGCCCCAGTTGACATTGTTTTCCACCACATCGACAATCCCTCGCTTGTGCAAAGCTATCGCTACTGCGTCATTGTCGCTGTAGACATTGTTAGAGATCGGGAGAATTAACCGGCACTTTAGCGAAGCAACGTTTGCGGGACTAATCACATTTCCTACTGCCACCGGAATAAGAATGTCGGAGGGTGCATACAGAATATAGTCCTTGCCTTTTTCGTCCTCGCGCTCTTCATAGGTTAGAGTCGCTATGCTCTTGTCCGAAGGATCCTTCGAGCTTACAACTTCCAGCAATGCCTCTTTGCCAAGCTTCAGAAGGAGGTTCCGAATCACTTGAATCTGTTCGGGGTCGCGGTCAGCTATGAGTATCTTCTCAATTCCCGGATCGGATTCGATCAGGATTGCAATGATGTTGCGGCCGACATTGCCAGCCCCTTGAAGTGCTATCGTCAAACCTTCGTACGACGTCTTCCCCGTCAGGAACTTCCAACCCGCTTTTGCGGCAGCCCATGCCGCAAGCGCGGTGAAGCGGCTTGGGTTGCCGCTTCCGCTCACCCCCTGCGACAGGCACATCACGTGGCGGCAAGTCGATAGCATCTCGCGCGTGTCAGCGTTTGTGTTGCCGACGTCTTCAGCGCAGATGTAGCGGCCAAACAACGTTGCGTTGAACTGGCCGAAGTCGCGATATATCTCGCGCCGGAATTCTCGATGTACTTTCAAGTCCCAGCCGCATGTATCGATGATTGATTTGCCGCCACCGTGCGGAAGCTCGGCGATCGCGTTCTTGACGGACATCCCCCAGGAGAGCCGCAACATGTTATCGAGCATGTCGCGCACCCTCGGATACGCAAACTCGCGAGTGCCTCCGAGCGGTGTTCCGTAGTTGAGGTGATGAATGCCTATCCCGAAGAGCACGTCTGTGTGCTCCCCAAGTCCGAGCAGCAATGCCGCGTGATCACGAAAATCGGGCGAGGCATTCACATAGTCAGCAAGCGGTCGGAGCTCTTCAAAACGCCGGACCTCCTGCGACGGAGAGTGAAGCGCGTAGGCAACGCATCGGCCTTCCTCGTTGAGTATTGCCGCCTTCCTCACGTCGCGGACGCGCAGCAGTTTTGCAAGATCTGCCGGCCGAATCTCGGGAGAGACGACCACTGCGCCCGGAGGAGAGGTCATAGCCACTCTTTCGCGAAGTCGCAGTGCCTCGATACATCGCGCGCACAAAGCCGGCTGCTTCGGATCCCTTCCGCAGGTTACGTCATGCCTGCGGCATCGCGCACAGGTCGAGTGCGGTGACACAGAGACGCTCATGAAAACGCCTTCAACCCCTTTGACCGGCTTGAGACCATTTGCGGTTGGCCTGATAACTACATCCGACACGATTAGAAAATCACGGAGGTCGGCGCGGGTATCAACGCCAAGCAGACTCTTTATTCCATGTTTGACGTGCAGCCGCACTAACGCTTCCTGGCTGCTGCCAATAGTTTTGCTCTCGCGAAGGTTTTCTAAAGCGACGCTGAGAGCTTGGCGAAGGTGAAGCCAGCGCGCATAGGTCTCTTCGGTATCCTGACTGCGCTTGCTGTGAAGCATTTGCTCGTCGGCCCTGGGCCAGCGGCTGAGGTGCACACTCGGGCAGTCGGCATGGCCCGGAGTCAGCGACCAAACCTCGTCGCAGGTGTACGGCAGGATCGGAGCCAGCAGCTTTACCAGTCCCATCAAGATCGAATGAAGGGCGGTCTGAGCCGAGCGGCGAATCTCCAGATCGGGGGCTTCACAGTACAACCTGTCCTTGAGCACATCAAAGTACAGCTTGCTCAAGTCTTCGTTGCAGAAATCGTGAATTCGCCGTGTCGCCGCGTAGAAGCGATAAGCGGCATAGTCTTCGTTCACGTCGGAAATCAATTGGTGAAACCGGCACAGTGCCCATAGGTCAAGCGGGTGCAGGTCATCCAGATGTATGGCATGTTCGCGAGGAACGAAGTCGTAGAGGTTACCCAATAGGAAGCGAAACGTATTGCGGAGCGTGCGGTACGTTGGCTCGACAGTATGAAATGTCTCTAGCGAGAGGGGGATATCCACCGAAGTGTCTACCGAGGCGAAGTAGAGTCGTATGATATCCGCCGGGACTTTCTCGAGCGCCTCTGCAAGCGACACGAAATCGCCGCGAGCGCGGCTCATTCGCTCGCGGTTCTCGTTGAGCACAAATCCGTGTGTCAGGACGTTTCTATAAGGAGCTTTGCCCCTGCTCACCAGCGCCGGAAGAAGCGAGAGTTGAAACCATCCCCGGTGCTGATCGTTCCCTTCCACACATAGATCGGCCGGGAAGCCGAGGCGGTGATCCGCTACCAGCACTACTTGCCAACTCGATCCACTCTCGAACCATACGTCGAGAATATTCGAGTCCTTCTCGAATTCATGACCAGTACAAGCCGGACAAGTGAACCCGGCAGGTAGGAGTTCTTCCACGTTTCTGTCAAACCACTCCGCGCTGCCGTACGTCGCAACTATGTCGCGGACTCTCTTGATTGCTTCCGGGTCGACAATCGCCAGGCCGCAGCCGCTACAGATAAAAGCCGGAATAGGCACTCCCCAGAATCGCTGGCGCGAGATGCACCAATCGGGGCGATTCTCGATCATTCCGCGAATCCGATCGCGCGAGGTCGCCGGCATCCAGTTGACGATTTGTGTTTCCAGCAGAGCCTTTTCGCGGAGTGTCATGCCATCAGACTTTTCTCGGTGATCCATTCTGACGAACCACTGCTCGGTTGCTCTCGTGATGAGCGGGCCCGCACATCGCCAGCAATGCGGGTACTCGTGTTCGACTTCTCCGAGCAACGCCAACGATCCTCGTTTCGCCATCGAATCGAGAATGGCTCGCTCGCCATCAGCCAAACTCAGCCGGTCAAACTCGCCCGCTTGCGAGTTGAATCGGCCTTCCGCGTCAAGCGGGCTTGCTACTTCCAAGCCGTACTTGCGACCGACAATAAAGTCTTCAAGCCCGTGACCCGGCGCGATGTGTACGAGCCCCGTGCCGGAGTCGCGCTCTACGTGGTCGGCAAGAACGACCGGCACGTCTCGGTCGAACACAGGATGAGTGACTGTTAGCCCCTCGAGCGCCTTACCTTCAATCGTTCCTATTTTCGTGTAGTCCGAGACTGCCAATGCTTCAAACACAGTTGGCGCGAGTGATTCCAGTATTAGAACCACATGGCTGGTGCCGATGATGTCGGTGTAAGCAAACGCACCATAGCTGAATTCAGGATTAGCCGCCACGGCTGCATTTCCCGGTAAGCTCCACGCAGTCGTTGTCCATACAAGCAACGAACACGGTATGTTTTTCTCGGCGCCGCACAACTTCGCGAGCGTCGCTCCGCCATTAAAGTGAATCCAGACCGAGGGACCGGTCACTGTTCGGTATTCGATCTCAGCTTCCGCTAATGCTGTGCGGCACGAGCAGCACCAACTGATTGGACGAAGATCGCGATAGATATATCCCTTCTCAACCATGTCAAGGAAGACGGTCAACACGCCAGCCTCATAGGATGGACTCATGGTGAGATAGGGCCTGTCCCAATCGCCGAAGGTTCCGAGCAACTGGAACTGGCGTTTCTGTTCCCGCACGTAACGAATCGCGTGCTTTTCGCACAAACTGCGGATGTCCTGAACCGATGGACTCTCTGCACTCGGACCGAGCTCCCTGAGCGCCTCCAACTCAATCGGCAGACCGTGACAATCCCATCCTGGAATGAACGGAACCAGGCGATCATTCATTGTTTGGTACTTGGCGATGATGTCTTTGAGAATCTTGTTCATGCCGATGCCGACATGCACTTGTCCAGAGGCATAGGGAGGACCATCGTGAATGATGAAAGGCCGGGCGTCGCGGCGGTCTTCAAGGATTGACCGATAGATGTCCATCGCCTGCCAACGTTGAAGCATTTCCTCCTGACGAGCCAGCAAGTTGGCTTGCATAGGAAAATGCGTCTGCGGAAGATTGACGGTTGTACGGTAGTCCATTCCTGCTTCGCCTCCTGAAGAACCCGCTTCCGTTGTTGCTCTTATTTCCAGAACATATTCCTTTTCGAATTGCTGCTGAACTCTTCATTAATTCGTCTTCTTATCAACCATAGCTTGTTAATAGACTATCGCTTAATTCGGGAAGACATGTTGTTCCGTGGATGCCAAGGCTGAGTAGTCTTTCTCCGATCTGGTTTCGGTGGGTTTTGGAATCCTGCATCGCTGTAAGATATATGCCTCTCTGATTTATCAGTTCGAGAGTCTTATGTTCGCGTAGTGTAATCTTGAAACTATGAGCCGATAACTTCCGGACTTCGGAATGGTCGCAACCTTCTTTCCGAGGCGCTAAGATAAAGCGTACTAGAGCAAACTGCAAAAGATTACAGCTTCTCCAGGGATGCCCTCGGATGGTCCTCAAGTTCGATGACGAGATATTGTATCTCATGGGTTTGCGGTAACGATCTCAAGTCTTTCCAATATGGTTTCTGAAGCTGCCCAATCTGAACATGCGGCATCCAGCTTCCGGTATTGAAGGAGCGGCGTGGGTCGAGCGGGCCCCACATAGGAGCTAAGTTCCCGTCCTCTGCTACGTGAGTATGGCCAAAAGCTAAAACATCTACCTCCCCAGACTCGAGAAACTCCTTTTGACGTCTTTTTATACCCCTTTCATCGTTCCTGCCCAGAAGCCCGCGATCAACAGCATCGAGCCCATACTGGTCCATCTTCGCAGAAGATAAATCCGAGGGGTCAACTAAAGATGCCATTAGAAAAGTTTCTAGCGCGATCTCGTTGAGTCGCTCAACCGGGCCCTCCGCCCCGAGGTCCGCGAGAAAAGATTGTATCGCTTCCGCCGACAAGATCTTCTCTTCATCGAAATCCTCCTCACGCCCGAGTAGATGCTCCCAGATAAACCGCTTACCTCTTAGTACGAAGAAAAGGAGTAAACGTCCTAATGCCTTGGCGGAAACATTTTCGGTATCCTTAATGCTGCGTAGGATGATCTGCGCGTAGACACTATGAGGGTAGACCTTGTTAACGAACGGATACAGGTTCTCAATGTCATTGTAAACGATGTCCATAAAGAGCGTGCCCCACGGCCTCTCGATTCGCGGCCCATCAGGGGCGTCGACTATCGGATCGGTCCAGTGCTCAAACCAGTTGTCGAATGAATACTGATTGCCATGCTCGATATGAATACGCTTCTCATGTATCTCACCTTCTTTGACAAAACAAATTTTCGGTGGCGGAGCACCTCCCAAAGCCTCGCGAAGACGTTCAAACACGGAGGGCCAGTGTAGATCAATGTCATGGTTTCCAGGTAGCACAACCACCTGATTGCCTTTATTAACGAAATCTTCGAGGGCACCAAATACTTTCGGGTGCCCGACGATGACGCGTTCCATCTTGGCCAAGGATTGTTGTTCCGTAGCGCCAAACCGTTTCCCCATCTTGTGACGGCCCAACCCAGGTAGCACCTGTGGAAAGTCTATGAAATCGCCGGCAATAACTAACGTGCTAGGGCCTGCGTGCCTCTCGGGTATCACGTCCGCGAGAAGCCTCTGGAAGTCGTCGTCTTTATTGAAGTCCTCGAGGTGGGGTTCCTTGGGGTCGCCTACATGCAGGTCACTTATCATAAAAACGATTTGATTAGAGATCAGATCCATTGTCATCCGTCTCCTGGCAGTCTTCGACTTGTGCGTCGACTCGTCCAAACAGAGAGTAGAGCAGCCCGAGAGGGTTCCTCCATTGCGCTAACATTTTTCGTCGCGCCTTCAGTAAAGCCCAACCTATGGGATCCCTATTCACCAAGAAGCGAGTCCAAAAGTGCTTGGCAAATACACCGGCAAAGACGGCAGGAATCTGCCCAACCGTCGAGACGCAACACAGGCGGTTGTGTCCTTTGTTCAGGCAAAGAAAACCGATCATCGTGCGCTCATCCCAATAATTCAGCGGAGCCGTCTTGCAGCCGTTGAAGAGCGCAACCACGAGGTCCTTGTTGAAACTTGGCGCCGTTCCAAAGTCCTGCTGGAGCTTGACGACCGTTAGCTGCTGACTGCGTAACTGAAGAAAGCTTTGGGATGGAATTGGCGGGTCGGAGTGATCTGCGTGGCCAAAAAAGTAGAAGCAGTCCTCATTGAAATTGTTTAGCGCCTTTCCGAGTTCGACCGTCGAGGGAGTTCGCTTCAACAGATTCCTGTTTTCCAACTGTGTGAATGGGTGGTCGGGACCGTTGTGCCACCCCTGATCCTCTACTGAACAGATAGCCGCAACCATTGTCGGGTTGGCTGGGACATCAAGATGTTGGGACGTCCCCTTAAGGGACTCTTGTATCTCGTGTTTGAATCCCCAGAAATTCTTTGGTTGAATAGACGAAACCTTCGAGGAATCGTACTTAGGGTCGTAGAACAAAAAGGCCCACGGGAACAGCGTGACGTCACTTTCGATGTAAATGATCTGGTAGTGACTCAATGCTGATTTGATCGCATTGCTCACCACAGTTGCCCCAACGCCGGAGTAATTCGTCGGTTGGATGTTGATAAAGAGACGGTAGAAGAGATCACGGCCTTGCTCGACCAGCGGTACAAGAATCGATTTCAAATCCGCCATTGATAACTTTGTGAGACCGTTCTTCAATCCCGAACCCTTCGGATGTTTATAAACATCAGCGAGAGCTTTGGAGAAAAGTTTCGTCTCATCAGCGAGAAACATCCCTTTGACCGGATAGCTTACATCTAGCCCTTGATCATACGGATCGAACATTTGCTTCGCTTTCTTTTCATCAGGGTATTTTTCGCTAAGCGGGACACTCAGTGTGACTCGTACAAAACGTATCCACTGATGGCTGTCCGGATCTTTCGTTTCGTCCTGTTCGAGAACAATGCGAAACCTATCGATTCTCCTCGGGGTCCTATTAGTAAGCGTATCGTGGATGTCGACTGATTTCATAGTTCACTCTGGCTCCACCTTTCTTAAGGAATCTCCTTGATCAAGCTGCTGTGATCCTCTCGCTTCGATTAAGTAGGGAGTGACGTGAATCGTTTCGTTCTTGACCACCAACTCAACTTTCAATTCCAGTATGCCAGCTTTACGCGGTGTTATCTCGAAGCCTGCAATTCTCTCGGGGTCCGGGGGTACGGGCAAACGATTCCTAAGCGGGACGACGTCTGCACCAGGACACACGACTATGACATCCACATAGTCTGTTGAATACACCAAGGATTCCGCGTCCGCCGAAATGCCAGCCGAGCGCGACATCGCGCGCTGTTCGCGCGGAGGGCCGATATTAACAAAGAGGCGTGCAGGTTCGCCGATGATGATCCATGCACGATCTTCGGGGTGATCAGGAAACCAGATATTCAAGTACCATTTCGCAGTTATTAAGCCCTCTTCCGGTTCGACCTCTTCCACGGTCTCGACTTTCTCTGACGCAGTACCTCTCGATCGCCGAGCATCAAAGCGCCCGAGCAAGGATCCAACGAACTCTGAAAATCGAACCAAGCGTCCGCGTTCCTGATCAAGACCCACTAACTGCTTTGCTTCTTCTTCGCTTAGTATCCCGCTTATCAGTTCCTTGATCTTCTGTTCCAGTCTGGCTGTTGTGTAAACTCCTTTGATTTGCTTCAGCCGGTCCACATCTCCGATCACTCTTTTTAGAAGCAGAATGCAGAAGAACCGCAGCAATCCAGCGAAGTCTGTTCTTTGATAGGGTCGCTCAGTTACTGCTTCCAACAGACTCGCAAGCCGCGCGTAGCCCTGGGGTTCAACCTTTATCTGCGTCAGTAGTGTGGAACTCTCACTCAGTGAATTCTGAAGCCGCCTGGCCCTGGCTAAGAACTCGTCCATGTGGGCCTCTCCGGATTCGTTCAAAAGATTGTTAGCCAGGGTTAGCAGCGACAGTATCTTATCGTTAATCATCAGCATGAAAAGCGTGCTGACATAGGAAGCTGTCGCTGGCGTGTATTTCTCGATAATGAAGTTTGCTGGAGATTCAAGGACAACCTCTCTGGGCACGCGGGTAACAAAAACGACACTCCGCTCGGGATTATCGATCATTAGCTGTTCCGCGGCGTCCAAGCTCGGCCCTGTGACACCATCGATGCGAGCATCAAGCGATATAACGTCCGCGCCCGCAGCCTTGTCCATATAGTCGCCGCTGACGTTGGAGGACGCATCCGGGGCGAAAATACCCGTGCTGTTCAGCTCTTCAACAAATACTCTCGCATCACTCTCTTCGTCTTCGATGACATGCGCTTTGAAGGGTCTTATTACAGCGGTCAATGCTTAAATCCTCCCTCGGCAATCCCTTTTCTGATCGTATTCCGCGATCAATTCTTAGAATTATTCTCGCTGGGTGGCTTAATCCGCCACTTGACGGAAATCTCCGTTCCCTGGCCAACGCCTACGTTACTTCGCACGATTTTGATTTCCCCTCGGTGTCTGTCGAGTATCTCGCGGTTGACGGCCAGACCCAGCCCTGTGCCGCCTTTCTTATTGTTGGTTATGAAAGCGTCAAACACTCTCTTCCAGTCGTCCGGCGCGATTCCGATACCATCATCCGCGAACACTATCTCAACCCCCTCAATGCCGTCCGCCGGGTTTCCAAACTTGGCTGAAGTCCCACGGACCGTGATATTCCTAGCGCCCGCCTCAATACTGTTTGTTATAAGGTTAATGAACACGACTTTAGCAAGTATCGGGTCCGCTTTAACTCTGGGTAGCTTTGCATTGATTAGCGAACTGCGAAACTCAATTCTTCTTTCTCGAAATGTCGGCTCCATATAGGCCCGAACCTCCTGGACGAGTGCCGCCAAATCACAAAGTTCGAGGTTGGGTTGAATTCCCCCAAAGACGTCATGCAGCCTGTCATAAAGCTTCTGTAGCTCTTGAAACTGTTTCTCAATATGTAGAGCCAGCGAGAGCAGCTCCTTATCGTCTCGGATTTTTTGATGGGCGGTGAGTTTCGTGATCGTCTCTGAGACATCCTTTATGTGCCTCCGTGCTGTGTGGACCGTTCCAGCGGATGCAGTTGCAGACTTCGCCGTTAGTGCGTAACTATCGATTGCCTGTTTTAGCTCGGATATCTGTTCCCGCTCAGAGGCTAGCTCGGCTAACTTTCGGTTAGCCCAAACGTGAGTAGCTACCTTATCTGCCAAATCCGTGATTGACACTGCGTGTCGCTGGAATGCATTTATTTTTGAGGACATCAGGATCAGAACACCGAGGTCCTCATATTCTTTCGCGTCCCCTGTCATGCGATTGTCGCTGCCCGAACTGCCGGGACGAATCAAGTAAACCGGCACCATCAGAAGAGACCTTATGAAGTCTGGTATAAAGCCCGCCGGCATCATTGAGTTGACCAGGTACTTGTCTCCCTTCTCGTCTTTTATGTTCTGGCAGAGAAAGTAGTCATGAACCGACATTACCTTATGGATCAGGTTCTGTTTGTTCTCATCCTCGCTAAAACTTATGCGTCCTATGTCACCCTTTTTGAATCTGTATCCCCTAACCGCCTGTGGCGAAAAGTAGCCCTCATCGTCCTTATACATAAAGAACCCGTGCGTAGCCGAGGTGTTGTTCATCGCCGCGTCCACAACTCCCCTTATCACTTTCTCGGTATCACTGGTTTCTATTCTCGGAATCTCAAAAAGACTCTCTCTTCTCTTGTCCATCGAGATACGGTTGTACTCTAACGCGACCCTGTAGCCGATCATCTCCAGGAGACCTTCGTCGCTAAAGGCATAGTCCCTCTCAGTGTCAAGAACCTCGAGGACTCCAACCAGATTCTTGCCGTCATGGAGAGGGACGCCCAAATACGACTTGAACGGTGTCGAGCTACCGTACTTTTTCCTGAACTTTCCTGTGCGGGTCGGTTTGTCACCGTACCACTTTTCATACTCACCGAGTTCCCTACTGTCTTCGTTTTCAAATTCGGTTAGAATCAGGCTCGCATTGTGGGCGGCAACCCAGCCGCAGTAGCCCTTCCCGAGTGGATATCGTTGATCGGAAAGATCGGTCTCTGGACGTCCGTTGATGACCTTTCGCTTGCAAACAACGTAGTCCTCATTAGTGTTTCTGTCATATTCGATCGAGTAGATGGCGCAGGAGTTGACTTTGAATTTCTCGAGCACCCAGCTAACGACCTCGTGCCCGAGGGTCACGAAATCGGTGAAGTTACCACCTTTGATGAGTTCATCAAACTTGAATACCAAACTTTGGCGCGCGGCCAGCGCTACCGAGATTAGGTTGCTGCACGTCTCCAGCAGTCGCTTATCATCATCACCAGGGTTAATGAATCTATCGAAGACCTTCTCTTTCCACTTCTCCAAGGTGAGCACGGCGACATAGTCACCCATTGTCTCTACCGCGTAACCCATCACTTGCTCCGCGGGCTTTAACGTAATGGGGTAGTTCGTGATATCTCGTCCTAACTTGACTACTGGCTTCGGCCCGCCGCTTAACTCTGCCTCTAACAACGCCTCCGCGGAGACGGACCTATCCTTCATAGTGAGGAGAGTCTCTCTATCCATTGCTATGGGCAGCTTTAGGCGCTCGCTCCTATGCTCTCTGGCCTCTTGTGCTGGATACCCGTGAAGCACATCTAGCGCTAGTTGGTGAGACTGTCGGTTAACCGTAAGGATTACACCAGAATCACTGCGCAACCGATTGCAGATTAGGCTTAGTATCGCACTCAGGCAGTCAGCCGGGGAGGTTTGGATCACTTCAAGCGACCGCCTGACGAGTTCCTCAGTATCAATTTCCATTGCCTTCATAGAATGACTCTGATCTCATCGATTGCTAAAAGATCAATCAAGAAAAGGGAGCAGCTACTTGTCGCCTAACTAAAGGTTATTGATCTTGTTTCCGTTTGAAGTCTCCGCGTCGATAGTCCCAGACGCTGAGTCGAACTTAAGGCACCTCATCGTACGCTTTTGGCCGAAGGTAATCAAGTCGACATAAGCGAAGCGATTGGTTCCAGCTCTAGCTTTCATTCTCCTCTCCAACAGGAGTCCAATCACGCAGTACTATTAGAGAACGATCCGTTACGCTCAGCTACGATAACTAGCCGCGCGAGTGAGTCCGCACCTGACTACTAGGGGCGCGATCACTCGCCGCCTGTTCGTTGGGAATGGGCCGGCCTTCGAAAGGCCGAACAAAAATCAGCCAACTAACCAAGGCCGGCCCCAGAGGTGTTCCTCAAGACACAGTTTTGTTGTCTAAAGTTTTTCTCTCAAGATTCAACTCCCCGACGAGGAGCCCGAAGGCGGGGCGCTCGGCGGAGATGGTGGAGACGGCGGGCCTGGCGGGTCTCCCGGTTGTCTGCCGCTTGATGAATGCCGCTCGATGTGACTCGCGCTTGCCCACTCGGCTAGCACCGCTCGGTCTGAACTGAACTTGTTTCTCACGTTCACGTCCAGTTGACGCAACAGATTCATCCCCTCGCCTATGTCCTCATCCTGCGCGGCATGGGCCGAGACCTTGGAGCCTTTGGTTCGGTTCGCTTCGTTGATCGACGTCTCGAGATCGCTGGTCGCCGAGGTCAACTGCTCCAGAAAATCCGCCGGCAACTCCTCGCGTATGAAGTCCGCTTTGAGAGGGGTCGCGTTGGCGAGAAAAGAGCGAGCCGCGTTCAACAAATCTTGAGCCGGGAATGGGAGCGGCATTCGAAACTTGTCCTCGAGCCCCGCCGAATTGAGCGCCAGCACGCGGGCCGTCCGATTGATCGCGTCCAACTGAGCAAGCAGCGAATCCCGGGCGACGTTCTTGGAAGCGGACATCTGCCGACTTGCTCGCGTCCCGGTGTCGTGCTCGGTTGCGTGAGCCTGGATGCGGGCTATCGTGGTCTCGAGGGCGGTGAACAGCTCTCGGCCACGCGAACCCGCCGGAAATGAGCCGCCGTGAGTGACGCCAAATACGTGGACCCTGAGAAGGGTCTCCAATCTTCGTCTCAACAAATCGTTCATGTTAATCGATCCTCCTTTGTGAAAGTTAAGCCCGTCGAAAGAGACGAGCGGGACACCGAATGAGAAATCAGAGGCTTAGAAGCTAAGAACGGTAGCCGCCACTGTTGCTCAACGAAACTGCTTTACGAAAGCTTTCGAATCCAGTGGGCCGCGTAAGCGGCTGAAAACAGATGGTTTGAACGTGTGAAAGCGCTGTTTCAACAACTCAAAGCGCGACCTCAACGAAAAAAAGAGCGACCTCAACGATTCCAAGTGTGACCTCGACGGCTCTAAGTGTGATCTTGACGGCTCAAAGTGAAATCTCAACAGCTCAAAGTGCGATCTTGACGGCTCAAAATGTAATCTCAACAGCTCGAAGTGTAATCTCACGGGCTCGGAGCGTAACCTCCACGCTTCAGAGCATGACCTCAACGGCCCCAAATGCGATCTCTCAAGTCGAAACCGGGTTCCAATCCGTCACGCGCCAGGCCTCTATTGCTTTGCGATTTCATGTCTCGGCGTAAACGCGTTGACTGATGGAAGAAACAACCGGGACGCCTGACAATGAGACACGGACTTTTTTTCGACGTTCTCGCTTATTTCTCTTGCCTTGGATTCCCTCACTATTAAATGACGGAAAACGAGCGAGAACTACTGCGTCGTTTTGTTGATTTTTTTGCTGAAGGAATTAACTCTGTAAAACAGACGACGTGCGGAAGGTAGTCTCCAGCAGACTGCCGAAAAACTAACCTATCGCCACTAGGGCACGAGGACGCAAAGTGGAGTGCACCCCATGAGTGAGACAACTAGTTAAGGCACACCAGCACCGAGGCGAAAAAGGTTGTTGCCTTCGACTGACCGTTTGCACACAATCAGCCGCAGTTGGTTGAGCGG
>Ga0070696_100000584_pt1 | contig 23257 bp, 19 predicted proteins | sample KBSK1253metaG_FD_65474 | JGI IMG/M metagenome (GOLD analysis project Ga0070696, IMG submission 65474) | Corn, switchgrass and miscanthus rhizosphere microbial communities from Kellogg Biological Station, Michigan, USA - KBS K1-25-3 metaG | ecosystem: Host-associated > Plants > Roots >... | reverse complement strand
GTATAAGCCCCACCCTCGGAGCCGCCCAAGAAGGCTAGGCGCTCTCCGGTGCCTCCAAACGCCACGTCTCCCTAAAACTCCCATCGATGCGCTGCCAACAACCAGATCAGGATTTTGCTGGTTCCCTGGCGCCAGGCCTTCCATGACGGCCGCCAGTGTATTCGGAGAGACCAAAAAGTCATCGGCATTCAGAAACATGACGTATTCACCCCGTGCGACTTTTAGCCCCTTGTTCATCGCGTCGAATATGCCAGTGTCGGACTCATAGATCAGCCGCATGGGTATCGTCCCCCGTCCCGCCCACCGGTCAATAATGCTTCGGGTTCCGTCTAGTGACCCTCCATCGACACAGATATGCTCAACAGCAAAATCAGTGCTCTGGAAGGAAACCGAGGCAATCGTATCCTCAATTGTCGCCGCGGCATTCAGCGACACCGTAATGATGGAAATAAAAGGAATCATTGCGTCTACCCTAACCGCCCGACTTACCAATTAGTCGACCAGTCGATGCAATATACCGTTAGCCGTCCGAGCATTCGGTTACCGATGCAAGCGCGGCGGCGGAATATCGATTTCAATCACCTTTTCAGGAAAGCCAATCGGTATCCGGTCACAGATTCTCGCCTATCCATATCTCCCCGCAGCAAGCGCGCATCATTCGCCCGCGCATCCGAACTTATGCGCTATCTGTATGGTCTGGAAAGGCAATTCCACATCGGTTACTCTGCGAATGCTGTATACACATTTGGACCGTTCGCCGCCATATGCACCGTAGCGGACTTAGGCGCTGGAGACCTCGACTGACTCAGCCGAGCGTCAAACGCTAGTCGAAGCTTTAGGATGAAAACATAGCGATGATTTTGGAATGGTTCAATGCGAGTGAAGTGACCAAAATCGGCGTTGCCTTAGCCGACCATTTCGCACCGCGGCAAGCCACGCGTTCGGCCGCGCATAAGTCTGCACGAGAGAAACCAGGCGATGCATTTCAGGAAATACTCCGGCGAGTCGACCGCGAGGTCCGCAGTTTACGGCTAAACTTTTACAAAAAAGCAAAGTTTGCAAATTCCTTTAAGTGGCGGTTGCTCGAGAACGGGGTTGAACAAGGTTTCGCGGATGAAGTAACGCAGCGGTTGATCGTGCATCTCTCCGGAGGTCAAACCCCCACTGGGTTGAGACACGAGTTGGATTTCAAACCCGATCTATCTTCGTCTAACAACGCCAAATATCTCCTATTACAGGGGAATAAGTGCATATCACAGGGTGCGTATACCGAAGCCATCGATTTCTATCGGGATTTGATAACGATCGATCCCCGTCATGCCATCGCGCTCAACAACCTCGGGGCGGCGCTCTCCAAGCTGGGCCGCTATAAGGAAGCGGAGGACTATTTTTATCAAGCGATACGGATAAAGCCGGATTATCCAGATGCTCATAGTAATATTGGAACCGCGCTTCTGCTGAAGGGTAGGTATGCCGAAGCAGAGACTTTTCTACGCCGCGCGCTCAAGTTAAACCCACGCCTCGTGGAAGCCAGGGTCAATCTCGGATTTACCCTCTCTTTCATGAGCCGCTTGCGCGATGCCAAGCCCCACTTCGAAAAAGCGCTGAAATACGAGCGGCGCAACGCAGACGCATTATGCGGCATGGCACTGATCGCCAAGACGGAGGGCAACTTCGACCAAGCTGGCGCCATGCTGGCCCAGGCGCTTCAGATCAATCCGAGAATGCCAAGAGCCTTGGCCGCGCAGGCTGCCATGCGCAAGATGACCTCCGCCGACAGCACTTGGTTAGTGCGTGCTGAGGAAGTTGCTGGGAGCGGGATTGCTCCCTTGGATGAATCCGAGTTGCGCTTTGCAATTGGGAAGTATTATGACGACGTCGGTAATTTCAAAAATGCTTTCCAAAATTACAAACAGGCCAATGATCTATTAAAGCCCGTCGCCGAGCCTTTCGATCTCGACGCGTACAAGCATTTAGTTGACACCATGATCCGCGTCTACACACCTGGAGTCGTGGCCGGCACGGCTCGTGGTGGCTCAACCACGGTGAAGCCAATTTTGGTCGTCGGCATGCCGCGTTCCGGCACTTCGCTGACCGAACAGATTATTTCTTCCCATCCGTCTGCTAAAGGTGCGGGAGAAATGGAGTTTTGGAGCCATGCCGTGCATGAGCACGAATCCGCCATAAAAAACGGATCGCTCGGTGAATCGGTGAAAGACAAGCTGGCTGAGGCCTATTTGCGAGCGCTAGAGGTCAGGTGCGGCGAGGCACTTCGCGTCGTCGATAAGGCGCCTGTCAATTCCGATTATCTCGGGACAATTCATTCAGTTTTCCCGAATGCTCGCATCATCTATATGCAACGTGACCCGATCGACACCTGCCTGTCTTGTTATTTCCAGCAGTTCGTTCTATCCCTGAACTTCACTATGGATTTATCGGATCTTGCGGCCTACTACCGGGAACATCAGCGTCTGATGGCGCATTGGCGTGCCGTCCTTCCGCCGGGAACAATCCTAGATGTTCCTTACGCGGAACTCGTTGCTGATCAAGAGGGATGGACCCGCAAGATCCTGAAATTTCTCGATCTTGAATGGGATGAGCGATGCCTGGATTTCCACAACACGAAACGCGCGGTGGTGACAGCCAGCTTCTGGCAGGTGCGGCAGAAGATATACACGAACTCGGTGCATCGCTGGGGCAATTACGAGAAATTTATTGGCCCATTGCTAAGTCTTAAAGATTTGGCTCGCTAAGGCCAACTCCGGAAGCATCGAAATCATCCGCTAATCCATTAACAGCGCACGGCTCAGGGCTTAGATACTGACAAAAAATGTCACTGAGTGACACGACGCGCCGTTCGGTGGCGCCAAGAAACGACTGATTTATGTCACGTCGCTCCGTACAGTCTAACAAAAAGTGTGTTATTTCAACAGGTTGCCGCGGAAGATCAAGCCTTGGCATCCGTCTTGCTTGTTTAGCGTCACCGGCCCCGCCGTTGTTTAAAAAAAGTCCGTTCTATTAATTCAGGAGTCAAAATGCGTAAGCAAGTACAACAGGGCTTCACCCTCATCGAATTGATGATCGTGGTGGCCATCATCGGCATCTTAGCCGCGATCGCCATCCCGGCTTATACCGACTACACCGTTCGCTCGAAGGTCACGGAAGGCATCAACCTGGCAGCAGCTGCTGAGACGACCATTGCTGAAGGCTGGCAGTCAGGCGATATGGCCGGACTAAACGCCGCGGCCTCTGCTTGGACCTTTACGTCGACCAAGTACGTGAAGTCGATCACAATTGCTCAAGGCACCGGCGTCATTACGGTGACCTACGACGGCAGCGCCAGCGGAATATCACAGTTGGGCGTGAGCACGTATACCATCTTGTTGTCCCCCAACGTCAATAAAGCTGCGCTGACCGCCGGTGTCACGGGTAACATTGACTGGGCTTGCACGTCGGCGAGCAATGCGACAGCGGCAGCCAATCTGCTGGGGAGTCGGGCGGTAGGCACAATGCCTCCCAAGTACGTCCCCACCCAGTGCAAGTAACGAGCTAGGTTTCAAAATCAAGCTCTTAGGAAGCCCCTCGAACGAGGGGCTTCTTTATTTGAGCATTGCTTGGCGGGTGGCAATTCGAACCCCTCCCATACATCACCCGCGCCACTGGCGACGGTTCAATCTGCGATCAAAGTCACGAGCGCAACAGCGGCAATGTGCGACCATCCCGGGATGATTTGACAATTGCTCGGCCGGCTACCGATAGTAGACTGGCAACAGCGACCCGGGATTTACCGTAAGTTCATGAATGATAACGCAATAGCATCAGTTAACAGCAGTGGGCGCGCCGCTTTGGGCGGCCTTGCGCAACGCCTGGTCCAGGACGGCCTGTTGGACGAACAGGTCATGCAGGATGCCATTGCCCGATCGAAGGAAAAGCGCCTCAACCTGGTCACCCACCTCGTGACGGCGAACCTGGCGACCGCCCGCGACATCGCCATTTCCGCCTCGAACGAGTTTGGCGTGCCCCTGCTGGATCTAGACGCGGTAGCGCCTGATACGGATTCGATTCGCCTGGTGAGCGACAAGCTCATGCAGAAGCATCGGGTCCTGCCGCTCATGAAGCGCGGCAAACGGCTGTTCCTGGCCGTTGCGGATCCCACCAATCTGCATGCCCTCGATGAGATTCGCTTCCAAACCTCGATGAGCATCGAGTTCGTGGTCGTCGAAGATGACAAGCTGCAGGCCGCCGTCACCAAGGCCATCGACCAAGCCGAATCGATCATGCCGAGCTTGTCCGATGATGACTTCGATCTCGAGAATCTCGAAGTCACCGGCGGCGACGAGGACCCCAACGCAGATGCACTGGGCCGCGATGACGTTGAAGACGCGCCGATCGTGCGCTTCGTGAATAAGATTCTGCTGGACGCGATCAAAAAGGGCGCATCGGACATCCACTTCGAGCCCTACGAGAAAACATTCCGTATCCGCACACGCCTGGACGGCGTACTGAAAGAGGTCGCCCTGCCGCCCGTGCAGCTGGCGATCAAGATCGTCGCGCGCCTCAAAGTCATGGCGCGCTTGGATATCGCCGAACGCCGTGTGCCGCAGGACGGGCGCATCAAAATGCGCCTGTCCAAGAACCGCGCCATCGATTTCCGTGTCAGCACATGTCCCACGCTGTTCGGCGAGAAAGTGGTCACGCGTATTCTCGATCCGTCCAGCGCGATGCTGGGCATCGATGCACTGGGCTACGAGCCGGTTCAGCGAGAGCTCTACCTCAAGTACCTGGCCAAGCCGCAGGGCATGATCTTGGTGACCGGCCCCACCGGCAGCGGTAAGACCGTATCGCTGTACACCGGTCTCAATATCCTCAATACCGAGGACTGCAATATCTCCACCGCCGAGGACCCGGCAGAAATCAACCTGCCCGGCGTCAATCAAGTGAACGTCAATAACAAGGTGGGACTGACGTTCGCAGCGGCACTGCGGGCATTTCTGCGGCAAGACCCCGATGTCATCATGGTCGGCGAAATCCGTGATTTGGAGACGGCCGAGATTGCCCTCAAGGCAGCGCAAACGGGCCACTTGGTGCTATCCACTTTGCACACCAATGATGCTCCGCAAACACTGACTCGGTTGGTCGACATGGGCGTCAAGCCCTATGCCATTGCCACCTCCGTGAGCCTCATCATCGCGCAACGTTTGGCACGCAAGCTGTGCAACAATTGCAAACAACCCATCGACATCCCCGCCGAAGCATTACGCAAGGAAGGCTTCGAGGCCGCGGACATCGAAAGCGGCTTTCGAGTGTATAAAGCCGTGGGCTGTGGCCAATGCACCGACGGCTACAAGGGCCGTATGGGAATTTATCAAGTCATGCCCGTGACGGAAACCATCGGCCGCATCATCATGCAGGGTGGCGGCGCCATGGATATTGACGATCAAGCCACGAAAGATGGGGTTTGGAATCTGCGCCGCTCCGGGTTGCAGAAGGTCCGAGACGGCATAACCAGCTTGGAAGAAATCAATAGCGTCACTATCGACTAGATACTTACGGCAAGGATCGATTTATGGCGATATCGGCAACCGCAGGCAAGAAAGAAACCCAGTTCCTCTGGGAAGGCAAGGACAAACGCGGCAACAAGGTGCGCGGCAAGTCGCTGGCCGCGAATGAACAGGCGCTGCGCGCCGACCTGCGGCGCCAGGGCGTTGCTCCCACGCGCGTCAAGACGCAGACCGGTGCCTTTCGATCGGGCGGCAAGGTCAACGCGATGGACATCGCCGTGTTCAGCCGGCAACTCGCGACCATGATGTCGGCCGGCATACCCATGGTGCAGGCCTTCGAAATCATCGGTAACGGGCATGAAAAGCCATCGATGCAGAAATTGGTGCTCGACATCAAGGCCAATATCGAAGGCGGCAGCACGCTGCATGAATCGCTGGCCAAGCACCCACTGCACTTCGACGATCTTTTCGTGAACCTGGTCGAGGCCGGTGAACAAGCCGGTGCCCTGGAAACGCTGCTGGATAAGATCGCCACTTATAAAGAGAAGACCGAGGCACTCAAGAAAAAGATCAAGAAAGCGCTGTTCTATCCCATCGCCGTGCTGGCGGTTGCCGTCATAGTCAGCACGATCTTGCTGATTTTCGTCATCCCTGAGTTTGAGTCCCTGTTCAAGGGCTTCGGTGCGGATCTGCCGGCCTTCACCCAGATGGTCGTCAACCTGTCCCGATTCATGCAGCATCAAGGCTGGATAGTGCTGGTCGTGGTAGGCGGTGCAATTTACGCGTTCATGTACTTCCACAAGCGCTCCAGAAATATGCGCCGCAACCTGGATCGCATGCTGCTCAAATTCCCCATCATCGGCCCCATTCTGATCAAGTCCGCCATCGCCCGCTTCGCGCGCACCTTGTCCACCATGTTCGCCGCCGGCGTGCCGCTGGTTGAAGCCATGGGATCCGTCGCCGGCGCCACGGGCAATATAGTTTACGAGGAAGGCACGCTGCGCATGAAGGACGAAGTGGCCACCGGGCAACGCCTGCAGCGCGCCATGGAAAATACCGGCCTGTTTCCCAACATGGTGGTGCAGATGATCGCGGTCGGCGAAGAGTCCGGCTCGCTCGACACCATGTCCGGCAAGGTCGCCGAGTTCTACGAAACGGAAGTCGACAATGCCGTCGACAGCATGTCGAGCCTGATGGAGCCCATCATCATGGCTGTGCTCGGCGTGCTGGTCGGCGGCATGGTGATTGCCATGTACCTGCCCATATTCAAACTTGGCTCGGTGGTTTAGCCTTATCCCCTCGGCGGAGACCCGATTTAGCTCATGCTGAACGATCTCGCCGCGCTGTACACCGATAACCTCGCCCTCTTTGCGGGGTCGGTGTTCGTTCTGGGCCTGGTCATCGGCAGCTTCCTCAATGTCGTGATTTACCGACTGCCCATCATGCTGGAGCGCGATTGGCGTTCGCAGGCGGCCGAAATCATACGGCCGGCGGAAACGGCTCACGTTGCGATGGCAGCGCCTGCATCAGGCGTTCCAAAGCCGGCGCGATTCAACCTAAGCACTCCGCGCTCCGCCTGCCCAAACTGCAATACACCCATCAAAGCCTGGCAGAACATCCCCGTATTCAGCTGGCTGATCCTGCGCGGGCGCTGCGCGGCCTGCCAGGCCAAGATCTCGCCGCGCTACCCCCTGGTGGAATTGGCCACGGCGCTGCTCTCGGCCTGGGTGGCCTGGCACTTCGGTTTCGGCGCCCCGGCCGCCTGCGCGTTGCTGGTCACCTGGGTACTGATTGCGCTCACCGGCATCGACATCGACCACCAGTTGCTGCCCGATGGCCTCACCCTGCCCCTGCTGTGGGCCGGCCTGGTGGCATCGGTGGTAATCGGCTCCGTCGCAGGCAGCCCTCTGCCGGTTTCCCCGCAAAATGCCATCATCGGCGCAGCCTCAGGGTACATAAGCCTCTGGTTGGTGTTCCACGCCTTCCGGCTGGTCACCGGCAAGGAAGGCATGGGCTACGGTGACTTCAAGCTTTTCGCGGCCCTGGGCGCCTGGCTGGGCTGGAAGCTCCTGCCCCTGGTGATCCTGCTCTCGGCCGCCACGGGGGCGGTGCTCGGCATCTCCATGATCGTGCTGCGTGGCCGCGACCGCAGCGCTCCCATGCCCTTCGGGCCCTACCTGGCCGCGGCCGGGTGGATCGCCATGATGTACGGCGATTCGCTGGTCGACGGCTATCTGCGCGTGTCCGGTCTTAGGCACTAGCACATGGCGCCCCGGCTGCGCATCGGTCTCACCGGCGGCATTGCCAGCGGCAAGAGCACCGTGGCGCAACGATTCACTGAACTGGGAGTGCCTGTCATCGATGCCGATGAGGCAGCCCGTGCCGTGGTCGAACCCGGCAAGCCCGGGCTCGAACGAGTCATCGAGCGCTTTGGCGCGGGTGTCATGGCTGCAAATGGTGAACTGGACCGCCGCGCGCTGCGCGATCGGGTATTCAGCGATCCGGCCTCACGGCGGGACCTGGAAGCCATCCTTCATCCGCTGATCCGCGCCGCCATGGACCAGCGCGAAGCCGCAGCAGTCGGGCCCTATATCGTCATGGCCATCCCCTTACTGGTCGAAGCCGGTTCGCGCGATCGCGTGGACCGTATTCTGGTGGTGGACGTGGACGAATCCGTACAGTTGCAGCGGTTGATGGCGCGCGACGCCGCCTCACCGGAACAGGCGCGCGCGATACTCGCCTCTCAGGCCAGCCGCGCCGCTCGACGACTCGCGGCTGACGATGTGCTGACCAACGGCGGCACCGTCACGGAATTGCGACAGGCAGTCGATCGTTTGCACGAGCAGTATCTGAGGCTGGCCAAAACCATGCGCGACGTATGATTTAAACCCAACCTGAGGTTTACCCGGGCCCTCAGGCGGGCTCAGAATAGGCGGATGAACTCTTATCCAGATCCACAGACCCAAGAGGACCTCGCCCAGGCCCCGGTCGTCTATGAACAGCCGCTCAACGAGCGCATGCGAACCTTCCTGCGCCTCGAGTTTCTCTACACACAGGCCTCCTATCACAGCGAGCTGCCCAACCCGTGGAGTTCGCGCGCAGCGGTCGCCAGCCTCCTGGAAATCCTGGCCATCACGGCGCGCGGCGACTCGCGCAGCGACGTGATCAAAGAACTCGAGCGTCACGTCAACGTGCTCAAGGAATACCAGACCAAAACCGGGGTCGACCCGGCCCGCCTCCGGTCGCTGATGTCGAACCTCGTCAAATTGCGCGATGATCTATCGAACATCGGCGGCAACTACATGGGGCCTTTGCGCGAATCCGAGTTTCTGTGCGCCATCAAGCACCGCAGCGCCATACCCGGCGGCACCTGCGATTTCGATCTGCCGGATTACTCCTACTGGCTCAACCGTCCTGCGGAAGTGCGGGCCGCCGAGTTCGGCGGCTGGCTGGCATTGATCCGGCCTCTGTGCGACGGCATCGCCGAGCTGCTGTGGTTCACGCGCCAGAATGCAAAATGCAAACCCGAAGTCGCCGCCGGCGGAATATTCCAGTTGCAGTTCGACAAAGAGAATCCCTGCCAATTGGTCCGCGTGACCTTGCCCGCCGACATCGATTTATTTCCCGAGATCAGCGGCAGCCAGCATCGCTGCACCATCCGGTTCTTGAATTGGCAGGACGCCGGCGGCCGCCCCGTGCACGTCGAGATGGATGTGCCCTTTCGCCTGACTTGCTGCGCCTGAATCGAGGTCCGATCTTCGATGACAAGCATCGTCAAATGCCCCACCTGCAAGCGCCCGGTGGAATGGTCGGCGGCGTCGGTCTATCGGCCGTTCTGCAGCGACCGCTGCCGGCTCATCGATCTGGGCGCGTGGTTGAGCGAGAAGCACAGGATCCCGGACGAATCGGCGACCACCGGCAACGAATTGCGTTCGGACTTGCCCGAGGAATAGCGCAGCATGCAGCCTGAATTCTGGCACGAACGCTGGCGCACCGGACAACTCGGCTTTCACCAGGCCGCCGTCGATCGGCACCTCGAGCGGCACTGGCCTACTTTAAGCCTCGCCAGGGGCAGCCGCGTCCTCGTTCCCCTGTGCGGCAAGAGCCTGGATCTATTGTGGCTGCGTGACCAGGGACACTCGGTGGTCGGAGTCGAACTCTCGGCCATTGCGTTGGAATCCCTTTGCATGGAGAACGGCATTCCCGCAAGACGCCGCGCGCTCGATAATTTCGAGGTTTATGAAACCCCGAAGCTACGGTTGTTCTGCGGCGATTTTTTTGCACTGACGCCCGAACTATCAGGCCCTCTGCCCGCCATCTACGACCGCGCGGCGTTGATCTCTTGGACACCGGAATTGCGCGCGGCGTACGTCCAACACTTGACTGCGCTCACCCGTCCCGGCACGCAAATGCTCTTGATCGTCATGGAATACCCGCCGGATCAAATTAAGGGACCGCCGTTCTCCGTCACCGCCGGCGATGTCGAGCGCCTGTACGGACAAAATTTCGCCATTTCAGCCCTGGGCCGGCAGGACATCTTGGCGAACGAGCCCCGACTGCGGGCGCGTGGTCTGAAGGAGCTGCACGAGACCTGCTATCGGCTGACTCGGTTGTAATGGCCGACCCCGGCAACTCCGCACGCTACTTGGCGCCCGCGCTGGTCGCCTGCGCGGTGGCGACCGCGTCTCCGGCGGCGGAACTGACCATCGATCGGCTGTTCGATGCACCGGCGTTGGCGGGTCCCACCATCGTCGGATTGAAAATTTCGGTAGATGCATCACGCGTGACCTACCTGCAAGGCAAATCGGAGGATAAGGATCACCTGGATCTGTGGGAGTACGACATCCATGAGGGTCGAGCACGCCTCCTGGTCGACTCCAAAGCATTGTTTCCGCACACGGAAAATCTCTCGGATGAAGAACTGGGCCGCCGCGAGCGGCAAAGAACCGCGTCCCTGTCCGGCATCTTGGAATATTCCTTGGCGCCGTCGGGCCGCGCCTTGCTATTCACGCTCGGCGGCAATCTCTACTACTACGATCTCGCCAAGCCCGCGAAGGACGCGGTGGTGGAAATCAGCCGTTCCAAGGATTTCGCGTCGGATGCGACCATTTCGCCGTCCGGCGGCCACATCGCCTACGTTCGCCATCAGAATCTCTATGCCTATGACATCGCGAACAAACGGGAAAAACCACTGACTCGTGACGGCGGGGGTCCGATCAAGAACGGCATGGCCGAATTCATCGCCCAGGAAGAAATGGACCGCAGCACCGGCTACTGGTGGTCTCCCGATGATCGGCACATGGCATTCGCAAGAGTCGACGAAACTCCCGTGAAAGTCACCGAGCGCTTCGAGATCGCCGCCGACGATATCGCCACCTTTGCGCAGCGATACCCCGCAGCCGGCGGAGCCAATGTATCGGTGCGCTTAGGGGTGGCCGACGTCCGCAACGGAGCGGTCACCTGGATCGACTTGGGGCCCGAGCGCGACATTTATCTGGCGCGGGTCGACTGGCTGCCGGATGGCAAGACGCTGGCGATTCAGCGCGAGAGCCGCGATCAACGGCGGCTGGATCTGCTGTTCGCCGACATCGACACCGGCCAGTCCCGCGTCGTGCTCACCGAGACCAGCAACACCTGGATCGAGCTGCACCACGAGCTGTCTTTTCTCACTCGCTCGCGCGAATTCATCTGGGCGTCGGCCCGCGACGGCTTCCAACACCTGTACTTGTACGATTACGAAGGCCACCTGCAGAGGCAACTCACGGCCGGGCATTGGAATGTCGATGATTTCAGAGCACGGGCCATCAAGGGCATCGACGAGGGTCACCGCCTGGTGTATTTCACCGCCACCGAGAAAAATCCCACCGAGCGGCAGTTCTACACCACCTCGCTGGACACGCAAGATCCGCGAAAGGTCACTCCCATTTCCCGTGGCGACGGCCTGCACGCCATCACCATGTCGGCGGACGCACGCTACTACATCGACAATTTCACCAGCAGCACCCAACCCCCGCAGGTCAGTCTGCATGCCGCGGCCGGTGAGCTCATCGCGTACCTGCTCGAAAATCGCCTGGACTCACGGCACCCGGACGCACCCTATCTGGCGGACAACTCCGTACCCGAATTCGGCACCCTCACCGCGCTCGACGGCCAGCTCCTGTACTATCGCCTGTTCAAACCCCTGCACTTCGACCCGGCCAAGCGCTACCCCGCCATCGTCGATGTTTACGGCGGTCCAGGCGTGCAACGGGTTCTCGATAATTGGACCGGCAGTTCCTTCACGCAAATACTGACCCGCGCCGGCTACGTCGTCTTTCAACTCGACAACCGGGGCACCGCCTTCCGCGGTACGGCATTCCAAGCACCCATCCACGGTAAGTTGGGCGATACCGAGGTCGCCGATCAAGTACGGGGCGCACGCTGGCTCGCCTCTCAGGGCTTTGTCGATCCCTCGCGCATCGGCGTGTGGGGCTGGAGCTACGGCGGCTACATGACGCTGATGCTGATGTTCAAAGCCCCGGATGTGTTTCGCGTCGGCGTCTCGGGCGCACCCGTGACCGATTGGAGTCTTTACGATACCCACTACACCGAGCGCTATCTCGGCCGGCCCCAGGACAATGCCGCCGGCTACGCCGCCAGTTCCGTCCTTCCCTACGCCAAGGATCTCAAAGGCAAGCTGCTGGTGATGCACGGCATGGCCGACGACAATGTGCTATTCCTCCACAGCACCAAGCTGTTTCGCAAGCTGCAGGACCTGGGCAAGCCCTTCGATATCATGGTCTATCCCGGAGCGAAGCACGGACTGACGCGGCAACAAGTGGGACGGCATGCCTATGCCACCATCAAACGGTTCTTCGACGAAAATCTGCGGCCGTAGCCGCGTTGCCCGACACTTTTCCCGAGCGAGTGTTTACAAGGATAGCCGGCGGCATCCGTCGCGAAGCCATCAACTTTCCTTCGTCACCCCCTCGAACTGCAACGCCAGGAAATCGATCAGCTGGCGCACGGCGGGCAGCAGGCCGCGCCTCGAGGGGAATACCGCATGGATGACCCCGGCTCGCGGCGCCCACTCGGGCAGCACCCGCACCAGCGCGCCGCTGCGGAACTCCTCGCGTATGGTCATCGTGGGTAGCTGCACCACGCCGACACCGGCGAGCGCGGCCAGACGCAGCGCCATCATGTCGTCGGTGACCAGGCGCGGTGCATGCGGCACCACCACGGCGGCGCCGTTGGGCCCATCCAGTTGCCAGCTGTGATCGCGCTGCAGCCGTCCTAGATCAAGACTGGGCACGGCGTTCAGGTCGGCGGGTACCTGTAGTGGCGCGTGTTGCTGGAGCAGGGTCGGGCTTGCAACCAGGCACTGTCTGCTCTCGCCCAGCACCCTCATCACCAGATCGCTGTCCTCCAGCGGTGGAAAGCGTACCCGCAGCGCCAGGTCGAAGCCCTCCTGAATCACGTCGACACGGCGATTGGTCGCTTCCAGGCGCACCTGTACGCGCGCGTGGTCGGCCATGAACTGCGCCAGCAGCGCGCCTGCTTGAAAATGCAGCAGCGCCACCGGACAGGCCACGCGCACCACGCCCTGCGGCTCGGCGCGGGTGAGATCGATGACTTCCTGGGCCGCTTCGGCCTCCACCAGCATGGCCTTGCAGTGCTGGTAGTAGCTCTGCCCGATCTCGGTGACGGCAAATTTCCGTGTGGATCGCTGCACCAGACGCACGCCTAAGCGTTCTTCCAGTAAAGCGATGCGCCGGCTCAATTTTGATTTCGGCACCGCGAGAGCGCGCCCTGCCGGGGCGAAGCCTTGATGCTCGACGACCTGGACGAAGTAGTACAGGTCATTGAGATCTTGCATGGCGCACCGCGAGCGTTCTGTAAATAGGACGCTGAGGATAAGCCACGACGGCTAGTGGGTGCACCTCCGCGAGACTATGCTGTACCCATGAAAAAGATACTCGGCGTTTATACCGCACCCCGTCAGCACTGGGTGGGCGACGGATTCCCGGTCCGATCGATGTTCTCCTATGACACCCTGGGCAAGCACATCAGCCCCTTCCTGTTGTTGGACTACGCAGGCCCCATGAAATTCGAGCCCGCCACCAAACCGCGCGGCGTGGGCGAGCACCCGCATCGCGGCTTCGAGACCGTCACCATCGTCTACGAGGGCGAAGTCGAGCATCGCGACTCCACCGGCGCCGGCGGCAAGATCGGCCCCGGCGACGTGCAGTGGATGACGGCGGCGTCCGGCATCCTGCATGAGGAGTTCCACTCGCACGAATTCACTCGCAAGGGCGGCACTCTCGAGATGGTGCAGCTCTGGGTCAACCTGCCGGCCAAGGACAAGATGGCCGCTCCCGGCTACCAGACCCTGCTCGATGCCGACATTCCCGTGGTCACCCTGCCCGGCAATGCCGGCAAGGTGCGCGTCATCGCCGGCGAGTACGCCGGTCATCGCGGCCCGGCGCACACATTTACGCCAATCGATGCCTGGGACGTGCGCTTGAACCAGGGCCACACCGGCGAATTCGTGGTGCCCACGGGCCGTACTGTGGCGTTGATCGTGCTGCGCGGCACCGTGCAGGTGAACGGCACCCAGGTGGCTCGCGAGACGCAAATGGTGTTGTTCGATCGCGCTGGCGATGCCATTTCGGTGGAGGCGAACAACGATGCCATGTTGCTGCTGCTGAGCGGCGAACCCATCGATGAGCCGATTGCCGGCTACGGGCCGTTCGTGATGAACAGCGAAGAAGAAATCCAGCAGGCCATCACGGACTTCAACAGCGGACGTTTTGGCCGCATGGCGGCGGCGTGAGGAAAGGCCAATATGCAACATGGCGTCACCCTCCGCTCGAGCTCGAGGGCATGATCGGCCAACTCAGCATCGATGGCGGGATTGGCGCGGTATCAACCAAGTAAAATCCGAATGGCACCGGTGCAGTTGAGAATTGTCGCGGCCATGACGGCACCCTCAAGTCTTGGGTTCAATATCGGCGGTGAAGCCAATCCCGCGCTGCTTCAGTGTCGGCGTGTTCATGAGTTGACGGATGGCGGACAGGATCGCAGCAATAGCTTCGTCATGCTCACCGAGTTTTTTGTTGAGCCTGGCCTCCAGTTGTGCGAAACGGCGGGTACGTTCCTTGTTTGCGCCGAGCGTTTCCCTCAGTTGTACGAAGGCGCGCATGATCTGGATATTCACGGAGATCGCGCGATGACTATTGAGCACGGAAGAAAGCATCGCCACGCCTTGCTCGGTAAAAGCGTAGGGCGAATAGCGCCGGCCGCCGCGCTGCGGGTTTGAGGTCACATTTTGACTCGTTCGAGCAATTACCGTGTCGGCGAGTCGCCGCTCTGACTCCTCGAACCACGCCGCGTTCGAGTCCGCGTCGCCAGGAGCATCGAATTCGCCAATTCATCTGGTTTTCCAGTTTGAAAGGCCGCGCGTTCATCTATTTAATTCGTTGATACCGCTCGCGCCCAGCGCCCACGCCTGCTCGAGCGCAATTCCCCGCGCGTACACCGGCACAGAAACCGCCTCGCACAGCGCAGCCAGCCTCGCCTCGGCAAGCATCTCGCGCATCACCAGGAAGTCCGCCCCGGCATCGGCCGCCGCAATGGCCTGCGCAGCGTCCAAGCAAAATACACCACGAAGCTGACCGTCGCCGGGGGCGCCCGCAGCCGCGGCAGCGGACAAGTGTGGCAATGTACTCACGTCGTCAACGGCGTAGCCACCGCAAGCCGAAGCCGCCCGGGTCAATCGCTCCGGCAGCCGCAGCGCCGCCACGATCGGCCGATCCGCGGGGAGCAGTTGCGCCGCAGCCAGCTCGTCCTGGGTGCACCAGCGCAGCGCCTGGCCGTCGAGCCCCTTGGGTATGCCCTCGTAGCGCCGCACCACCCAGACATCGAGCAGCACCCCGCCATAGGGATATACATGCCGCACGCGAATCAAGGGCCGCGGCGCGCGCAGCGTGATGCCGATTTCTTCGCGCAGCTCCCGCTCGAGCCCCGCCAGGCGTTCTTCACCCGGCTCGAGCTTCCCCCCAGGGAACTCCCACTCGCCCGCCAGGTGCCTGCCCGGGGGTCGTTGGGCGATCAGCACGTGACCGGTCGCGTCGATCACCACGCCGGCGACGACGTGAATGACCTTGGGATTATCGCCGGGGCTCAACCGCTGGCTTGCTGCAACGCGCCGTGGCAGTGCTTGTACTTTCTGCCCGAGCCGCAGGGACAGGGCTCGTTGCGCCCCACCTTGGGCATCTGCCGCACGAAGGGCGCCGCGGCCGGCGCGCTCGCGCGCGGCTCCAATTCCATGACATTGCCGCCGGATTCGGCGGTGCCGCCTGCCATCAAAGCGCCCTGCCGCGGCGCGCCCTGGATGGGCGAAACCGCCTCGGCATGCTGCATCTGCAGCGCGCGCGCCAGTCTCTGCTGCCGCTCCAGTTCCTCGCGTTCGATCTCGGCTTGACTGCGCACCTGGATCTTCGACACCGTGGTCACGGTGTCGAACTTGATGCGGCCCAGCATCCCCGAGAACAACGCGAACGCCTCGCGCTTGTATTCCTGTTTTGGATCCATCTGCGCATAACTGCGCAAGAAAATGCCCTGCCGCATGTAGTCCATCGCGGCCAGATGCTCGCGCCAATGCTGATCGAGGGTGCGCAGCGTCACCTCTTTCTCGATATAGCGCATGACCTCCGGCCCGACACTGATCTGTTTCTGGTTGTAGGACTCTTCGAGCGCGGTCAGAATTTTTTTCCGCAAGCCCGAACCGTCGCCGGCCTCTTCCTCTTTCACCCAAGACTCAACCGGCAACACGGGACCAAAATCCCGCTCGATGGCCTGCGCCAAGCCCGGCGCATCCCACTGGTCTTCCGGCGTTCCCCCGGGCACATACTGATCGACCAGCTGCGCCACCACTTCCTCGCGAATGCCCTTGATCGCCTCGGACACGTCATCCGCGCTCATCAGGTCGGTGCGCTGCTGATAGATCACGCGCCGCTGATCGTTCGCGACGTCGTCATATTCCAGCAGCTGCTTGCGTGCGTCGAAATTGTGCTGCTCGACCCGCTTCTGCGCGCGCTGAATCTGGCGCGTCAGCATGCCGCTCTCGATCGCCTCGCCCGCCTTCATGCCCACCCGGGTCATGAGGGATTTCATGCGCGTCGGGTCGCCGAAAATCCGCATCAAATTATCTTCGAGCGACAGGTAAAACCGGCTGGAGCCGGGATCGCCCTGGCGCCCCGAACGGCCGCGCAATTGGTTGTCGATGCGCCGTGATTCGTGGCGCTCGGTGCCGATGATGTGCAAGCCTCCCGCGGCCAGCACTTGCTCGTGGCGCGCGCGCCATTCCTCCTGAATTCTCTTCAGGTCCGCCTCGTTGGGATTCTCGATGGCATCGATCTGCGTTTGCGGACTGCCGCCGAGCACGATATCCGTGCCGCGGCCCGCCATGTTGGTGGCAATGGTGATGGCGCCGGACCGGCCGGCCTCGGCGACGATATTCGCTTCGCGCTCGTGCTGCTTGGCGTTCAGTACCTCGTGCGGAATTTTCGCGCCCGTCAACAGCTGTGCGATCCGCTCGGACGCCTCGATGGACGCGGTACCGACCAGCACCGGCTGGCCGCGCTTCACGCACTCCTGGATGTCCTCGAGGATGGCATGAAACTTATCTTGCTCGGAGAGGAATACCAGATCGGCCTTATCGTTGCGGATCATCGGTTTGTGGGTGGGGATCACCACCACTTCCAAGCCGTAAATCTGCTGGAATTCGAAGGCCTCGGTATCCGCGGTACCCGTCATGCCGGACAGTTTCGAATACAGCCTGAAATAATTCTGGAAGGTGATGGACGCGACGGTTTGATTCTCCTCGCGAACCTTGACGCCCTCCTTGGCCTCGACCGCCTGATGCAGGCCATCGGACCAGCGGCGCCCCTGCATGGTGCGCCCCGTGAACTCATCGACGATGATCACTTCACCCTGGCGCACGAGATACTCGACGTCGCGCTTGTACAGCGAATGCGCGCGCAGCGCCGCGTTCAAATGATGCATCAGCCGGATATTGGTGGCGTCGTACAAGCTCTCGCCTGCCCGCAGCAGGCCCGACGCGAACAGCAGCTCCTCCACGCGTTGGTGACCGGCTTCGGTGAGCGTGGCCTGTTTTTGTTTTTCGTCGACCCAGAAGTCGCCGTCGACGGACAGCTCATAGCGCTGGTCCTGAGTCAGATGCGTCACGGAAATGCCCACCGAGTCGAACAGCCTCTCCTTGTGCTCCGCATCCCGCCCCTTGTGCTCCGCATCCCGGCCGCCGGCGCGGCCCGCTTCGACCGCGGCGATATCGAACGTGCTGGTACGCATTTGGCGGTCGCGCCACAACTCGAACTTGGCTTTATGCGCCACTTTCGACGCATGCAGCGCGGCGAGGATCTCCTCGCCGCTGCGCACATCCGTGCCGTTGACGCTCAAAATCACATCGCCGACGCGCAGGTCGCCGCGGAATTTTGCCGGATCGACCTGGGTTACCAGCACGCCGCGATCCACGATCTCCTCGCTGGGCGCCCGGGTGAGCGAAGGGATCAGCGCGTTGATCTTGATGTACAGCTCGGTGCTTTCCTCCGCAGGACCCGAAATGATCAGAGGCGTGCGCGCCTCGTCGATGAGGATCGAGTCGACTTCGTCGATGATGGCAAACGCCAATTTGCGCTGCACGCGGTCCTCGAGACGGAACGCGAGATTGTCGCGCAAATAATCGAAACCGAATTCGTTGTTGGTCCCATAGGTGATGTCGCAGGCATAGGCCGCGCGCTTCTCGTCCTGCGACTGCGCGTTCTTGATGACGCCCACCTCGAGTCCGAGAAAGCGAAACACCGGCGCCATCCAGTCCGAGTCGCGCTGCGCCAGGTACTCATTGACGGTGACGACGTGCACGCCCTCGCCGGTGAGAGCGTTCAGATACGCCGGCAGCGTGGACATCAGCGTCTTGCCCTCGCCGGTGCGCATTTCCGCGATCTTGCCCTTGTGCAGCGCCAAGCCGCCGATCAGCTGCACGTCGAAGTGGCGCAGCCCCAGTTTCCGGCGCGACGCCTCGCGCACCAGGGCAAAGGCCTCGGGAACCAGCTCGTCCAGCGATGTGCCGGCCGCGAATCGCGCCTTCAGCTCCCGCGTCTTCTCGGCAAACTGGTCGTCAGGCAGTGCGCCGACGGCGGCCTCAAGGCCGTTGATCGCCGCGACGGTACGACCCATTTCCTTGATGACACGCTGATTACGGCTGCCAAATACTTGCTTCAGAAGCTTCCACACGCGAAGGAGTCCTTGGGAAAACCAGTTATTCTACGGCTAGACCAGAACAGCGGGAAATCGTTTCGACGGTAACCGCTGCGTGAGGCCCTGACATCGGCCGGGTCTTTAAAGATACCGGGGCGAAGTTCTACAGGAAAATGTGGGGTCTCAGGGGGAAAAAGACAAGCCTAACGATCTTCGCCGATAAAGCGCAAGGGATCGACCTGCTGGCCGTTCTTCAGCACTTCGAAATGCAGATGCGGACCGGTGGAACGCCCGGTGGAACCCATCAGCGCCACCTCCTGGCCCTTTCGAATCATGTCGCCCTGTCTGACCAGGAGCTTTTCGTTGTGGCAGTAGCGCGTGGCCATGCCGTTGCCGTGATTGATCTCGACCATCTCGCCGAAGCCCGAGCGATTGCCGGCGAAAGTCACCAGGCCCGCCGCCACGGCCACTACCTTGGTGCCTTCGGGAGCCGCAAAGTCCAAGCCCTTGTGCACGGCGGAAAAACCGGTAAAAGGGTCCGCCCGGCGCCCAAAATAGGAGGAAATCCATCCGTCCTGCACCGGCCGCCCGTCGGGATACACCTGCTTGTTGAGCTCCCGGGTCAGAACCAAATTCTCGAGCACGCCCAACTGCTGCTCACGGCTGGACAATTGCGTCTGCAGATCGTCCACCATGGCCGTGAGGTTGGGAATTTGGGCCGGCTGACCGTCCGCACCGCTCTCGGCACCGCCCAAGGCCGGGGGATTGCCGAAATCGAATTCGCCATCATCCATATTGGCCATGCGGGTCAGACGCTTGCCCAGGGCATCGAGACGGATCACGCTGGCGTTCATCTGGCCCACGCGCATGGCCAGGGCGTTGACTTTTTCCTGCAAGACCCGCTTGACGTCTTCGATCTGCGCCTGCTGGCTCAGCAGCTCGGAGGACCAATTCCCCAGCTGATCGATGGGATTGGCGTGACCGTGGCGGGCTCCCAGGCCCATGCCCACGGAAAAAGCTCCGCCCACGATGACGAACACCACGAGAAGGGCCGCCGCCACCACCAAGGGATGATGCAGATCGAATTGCTTCACTCGGCCCGACTTGCGGCCGACTAAAATGACATTCATAAGGATTCTTCCAAGGCCGTCATCGTGCTTGAAACCGGTGGCTTATGTCCCCGGTGGTTTGACCGCGAGTATGCCCCGAACAGTGCGGGTAGACTATTCACAAAATTGACTCAAAACAAGGATATCCGCACAGTTTCCCATGCCGCGCCGTGCCCCACCTTCTGCTGCAATGCGAAATCCTAAGCGTCTCAGTGAGTTACTGACAGGGGCCGGGAATAAGGTCACGGCGCTCAAAGCGCGCTCCCTGGAGCGCTCCTTGGTCCTCGAGCAGGTCCGCGCCGCTCTGCCGGCCCGCCTCGCCCAGGCGGTCGCCAGCGCCGGCATAGAGCAGGGACGGCTCACCATCGGCGTGACCGGCGCGGTCTGGGCCTCACGCCTGCGCTATTTGACCGACACCCTGTGTGCGCAGGTCACCGGGTCCACCGGCGCCCCCATCTCGAGCGTGCGCGTGCGGGTGGTACCACCACCCCCTTGAGCCGCGGCTCAAGCCCGCGCTGCAGCAGCCGCCACGTAAGAAATCGGCGCGTCCGCCAGGCTCTCGAAAGTCACTTCCCGCCAGGCGCTCGGCGTCGCCATCAGCGTTCGCAGCAGCTTGTTGTTCAGCCCATGTCCCGACTTGAAGCCGCTGAACTCGCCGATCAAGCTATGTCCCAGCAGGTACAAATCGCCGATGGCGTCCAATATCTTGTGCTTCACGAATTCGTCTTCGTAGCGCAGGCCGTCTTCGTTCAGCACCCGATAATCGTCGAGCACGATGGCATTGTCCATGTTGCCGCCGAGCGCCAGATTGCGCGCGCGCAGGCTCTCCAAGTCGCGCATGAAGCCAAACGTCCGGGCACGGCTCACCTCGCGCAGGAACGAGGTGGTCGAGAAATCCATCGAGGCCACCTGGGAATGCTTCTTGAACGTCGGGTGGTCGAACTCGATCTCGAAATTCACCTTGAAGCCATCGTAGGGATCGAAGCGCGCCCACTTGTCGCCGTCGTCCACCCGCAGGCTTTCCAGAATGCGGATGAAGCGCTTCGGCGCCTTCTGCTCCTCGATGCCGGCGGACTGCAGCAGGAACACGAACGGCCCGGCGCTGCCGTCCATGATGGGCACTTCGCCGGCGCTGACTTCCACCAGCGCATTGTCGATCCCCAAGCCCGCCAGGGCGGACAGCAGATGCTCGACGGTGGACACCTTGGCGTCACCCACGTGCAGGGTGGTGCCCATCATGGTGTCGCCCACCTGGTCGGCATGGGCCTTGATATCCACCGGCGTTGCCAAATCCGTGCGCCTGAAGACGATACCGGTGTCCGGCGCCGCCGGACGCAGGGTCATGAGGACTTTCTTCCCCGTGTGCAGCCCCACTCCCGTGGCACGAATCGAATTCTTGAGCGTTCTTTGATTCAACATCTGGTTGAAAGCCGGACTATGTTAAGAGCCGCAAAGGTACCATACCGCAGACCTCGGCCTGAAGGTCGAGGCCCAAACCGGCGCCCTCGAGGGACTGCCCCGCGGGCGCCAAAGCCTGGAATGTCAATTAATGCAAAGTCAGTCCGCCTGCCGGCGCAAAAACGCCGGGATGTCCAGCAGGTCCTCCGACTCCACTTCCGCCCGTAACCCGTCGCCCACGGCCCGCTGCCGCTGCACCGTCGGCTTGTCCAGCATGGCGTAATCCGTCGGGGCCATCGGCGATTTGTGCCGTACCACCCGCATCGTCGGCGCCGGCGCAATCGCCGCGGCAGCCGCCTGCAGTTGATGAGATGCGGGCTTTGCGGTCGCCACCGGCTTGCCCAGACCCGTGGCCACCACCGTGACGCGGATCTGGTTGGCCATATCCGGATCGATCACCGTGCCCACCACCACCGTGGCGTCATCCGAGGCGAACTGCTTGATGACATTGCCCACTTCCTGGAACTCACCGATGGACAAATCCATGCCCGCGGTGACATTGACCAGGATGCCTTGGGCACCCGAGAGATTGATGTCCTCGAGCAGCGGACTGGAAATCGCCGCTTCGGCCGCTTCGCGCGCGCGGTCATCGCCCGCTGCGCTGCCCGACCCCATCATGGCCATGCCGGTTTCCGACATCACGGTGCGCACGTCGGCAAAATCGACGTTGATCAGCCCCGGCCGTGTGATGAGTTCCGCAATCCCCTGCACCGCGCCCTGCAGCACCGTGTTCGCCGCCTTGAACGCATCGAGCAGCGTGGTGCTGCTGCCCAGCACCGACAGCAGCTTCTGGTTCGGAATGGTGATCAGGGAGTCCACGTACTTGGACAGCTCCAGCATGCCTTGGTCGGCCACGCGCGAGCGCTTGTTGCCCTCCATCTCGAAGGGCCTGGTGACCACGGCCACCGTCAAGATGCCGAGCTCCTTGGCAACCTGCGCGACCACCGGCGCCGCGCCGGTTCCGGTGCCGCCGCCCATGCCGGCCGTGATGAACAGCATGTCGCAGCCCTCGATGAGCTCGATGATGCGATCGCGATCTTCCATCGCCGCCTGGCGGCCCACCTCCGGGTCGGCGCCGGCGCCCAGGCCCTTGGTGATATTGCAGCCGATCTGCAATGCGGTGCGCACCTTGGAGTGCTTCAGCGCCTGCGCATCGGTGTTGATGCAGATGAAATCCACGCCCTCGAGGCCCGCTTGAACCATGTGCGAGACCGCGTTTCCGCCGCCGCCGCCCACGCCCAGCACCTTGATGACGGCGCTTTGACTGTAAGAGTCCATTAGTTCGAACATTCCAGTTCTCCTCGTCGGTTGTAATCAGAAATTGCCCGCAAACCAGGCCTTCATTCGCTCAAAAATATTCTTCATGCCGCCGGCCAGCAGCGGCATGTCCGTGCGTTGCACATCGAGATTGCCCTTGGCATAGAGCAGCAGCCCGACGCCGGTGGCATGGATCGGATTGCTCACCACATCCGTTAGCCCGCTGACGTACTGCGGCACGCCGAGGCGCACGGGCATGTGGAACACCTCCTCGGCGAGTTCGATGGCGCCTTCCATCTTGGAACTGCCGCCCGTGAGCACGATGCCGGTGGCCACCTGCTCTTCCAGCCCGGCGCGGCGGATTTCGTCGCGGATCAAGCCGAACAATTCCTCGTAGCGCGGCTCGACGATCTCCGCCAGCGTCTGGCGCGCGAGGCGCCGCGGCGGCCGGTCGCCCACGCTCGGCACTTCGATGGTCTCGTCCGGATTCGCCAGCTGCGACAGGGCGCAGGCGTACTTGATCTTGATGTCCTCGGCATACTGCGTGGGCGTGCGCATGGACACCGCGATGTCGTTGGTCACCTGATCGCCGGCAATGGGTATGACCGCGGTGTGGCGGATCGCGCCGCCGCCGAATACCGCGATGTCCGTCGTGCCGCCGCCGATGTCCACGAC
>Ga0070696_100000583_pt1 | contig 23270 bp, 31 predicted proteins | sample KBSK1253metaG_FD_65474 | JGI IMG/M metagenome (GOLD analysis project Ga0070696, IMG submission 65474) | Corn, switchgrass and miscanthus rhizosphere microbial communities from Kellogg Biological Station, Michigan, USA - KBS K1-25-3 metaG | ecosystem: Host-associated > Plants > Roots >... | reverse complement strand
CGAGTCTTTGAAGTTTACCCGTGACGACATCCTAGTAGCTTTTGGTGTTCCCAAGTCAGTCATTACTACTGATGATGTGAATCTAGCCAACGCCCAAGAAGGGCTAAGAACATTCTTATCAGAAACAATCCTTCCTGAAGTCACCGCGCTAGTCGAAGTCATCAATGAAATGCTCGTTATTCCAGATTTTGGTGAGCGCTTCTATGTGGACTTTGAAGATCCCACACCCTTAGACCGCACCACACAGCTTGCAGAGTTCACAGCCGGTGTGGATAAGTGGATAACCAGAAATGAAATTCGCGAATCCTTAAACCTAGAACCCATTGACGGAGGCGACAGCCTATTCACCCCGTTGGGTTTTCAGGCCATAGATGCTCCGCCCATTGCGCAGGATGATTCCCAAAAGATATTTAAAGGCCGGCATCATCTAAAGGCTAAGTTAGAGATGATTGAGGGCATAGCCGATGATGTTTATAAGGCAATCAAGAAACCCAAAAAGAAAAAGGAATCCCTACTCAAAGACCCCACCATTCGGTTGCAGTATGAGAAGTTCGTTAACAAGAAAATCGACAAACGAGCCGAGAAATTCAAGAAAGCTGTCGAAGCAGAAACAGTAAGACAGAAGAAGCGTGTTCTATCTAGTATGAAACAGCTTTTCGAATATGTAGGTGATATGGAAGTTTCAAAACCTTCTCTGATAAAAGCTGCAAAGTCTGAGTTTACTTTCAATAAAAAGAACGAAGACAAAATCTTCACCGACCTTGCCATTCCTTACATGGTTGAAGCTGCTACTGATGCTGGCCAAGACGCACTTGATTTACTAGGCACTGAAGAAAGCTTTACCTACACCGCAGCCTTAGAAAAGAAACTCAAAGAACGAGCGAAGTTATTTGCTACTTCTGTTAATGACACTACTTTAGAAAAACTCTCACGCACCCTTGCTGAAGGAATTGAATCAGGTGAAGGTATTGCTGAATTATCAGCCAGGGTAAATGCTGTCTACGAAGAATTCCCAACCTACCGCTCAGACCGAATAGCCCGTACTGAGTCTACCGCAGTCAATAACGAAGGCTTTAATGAAGCTTATAAGCAAAGCGACGTTGTAAATGGAGTCGAATGGATTACGGCAGGTGACGACCGCGTACGTGAGGAACACGTTGCTTTGGACGGCGAAGTGGTCAAGGTAGGCGAAAACTTTTCGAATGGCCTCCCATACCCACAAGAACCCAACTGTCGATGTACCACGGTGGCAGTCGTTTAATCATATCTTTTAATACTAACCAACAATAATGAAATACAAACACCTTGATGTGGACATCAAGGGAATAGATGATGAAAAGCACATCATCAGAGGAGTATTTTCAACCGCCGATGAAGACCGGCAAGGCGAAGTAGTTGACCAGAAGTCCTGGCAACTCGACGACTACTTGAAGAACCCCGTTATCCTTTTTGCCCACGACCACGCCCAGCCAGCTATCGGCAAAGCTTTAAGCCTGGCGTTTAACAGTGACGGTAATCTCGAAGGCGAGATCCAATTCGCTGCCAACGAGTATGAGTTCGCCAACACGATTTTCAAGCTCTATAAGGGCGGATATATGCGGGCGTTCTCAGTCGGCTTTCAGAATGAAGTGACTGAGTTCGACGACCAAGAAGACCAGGTTACTCTCAAGAAGAATACCCTTTTTGAAATCTCCACCGTCAACGTGCCGGCCAATGCTTTAGCTCTTGCAAAGAGCAAAGGCATCGACACCTCACCTTTAGAGAAGCACCTAAGCCAAAAGGAAGGCAGGGTTCTATCAGCTAAGAACAAGGCTGTCATCGTCAAAGCCGTTGACGCATTGAATGAATTGTTAAATGCCGATGAAGGCAAACAACTAAGCAACGATACTGCTGTAACACACAAGGTCGAAACTCCTCACAGCAAGGACGTACCCAAATCCACTGCAAGGATTATCAACAGGGCAGTCCGCACCCTATTGCAGGAAAAGCGGAACCTTACCAATTAACTCACCTATGAATGAAAACCAAAGAAGAATCTCAACCCGAAGTTGAGACCCCTGTAGCTGACGCTCCGGTTGTTGAGACTCCAGCTCCCGAAGTTCCCGCTACCGACGAAGTAGATGAAGCCGCTGTCAAGGCGCTCATCACCAAGTCAATCCAAGAAAAGATTGACGGCATGGCAACCCAAATTGCTGAGAAGTTTATGTCTGGCGTTGTCTCCCAACGCGCCAAAGCCATCGACACCGGCAAGCCCGAAGTCGATGAACATCGTGACGTAACAAAGACCTTTATGAAGGCTTTGTTCGCCAACGACACGGCTACCTTAAAAGCCCTCACCACAAGCGAGAGCGGCTCAAGCCCAGATGATGCCCAGGCTGGATTGTTAATCCCGTCTGAATTGAGGAATGAAATCTTGCGTGTGGCCGCTGACCAGTTTGGTCTAGCTCGCCGCGATATGCGCTACCTGCCCTTTAGTGGCCCAGGTAACTCTCGCACCATTCCGGCCTTAGGCACTTCAGTTTCCGTTTACTGGACAAACGAAGGTGCTAAGAAAACCGGCACCCAGCCAGGTTTCTCTCTCGTCACTCAGACCTTGAAGAAACTTGCCGCTATCGTTCCGTTCACCGACGAAATCTTAGAAGACTCCCAGTTAAATCTCACTCAACTGGTATCTGAGTTGTTCGCTGAAGCCGTAGCCAAAGAAGAAGACTTACAGTTCTTTAACGGAACTGGTTCTCCTTGGACCGGCATCTTGAACAACACGTCAGTCAACATTGAGAACACTGCTTCCAATGACCCCGCCGATATAACCGTAGAAGAATTGCAAGCCGTGATTGATGGTACGCCGAGTGGCGCACTCTCAGGCGCAAAGTTCTACATGCACCGCACAGTGTTAAGCAAACTGCGCTTACTCCGCGAAAACGGCGATGGCACTGGCGCTTTCATCTTCACTCCTGCCTCACAAGGAAACCCATCTCAAATTTTGGGCTACCCCGTTGAATTGAGCGAAGCCTTCCCCGCCGCTACCGTCACTGGTACAAGCAAGCCTTTCATCTTGTTCGGCAACCTGAAGCAAGCCGCTATTTTTGGCGATAAGCAACAGTTGCGCGTCAAGGTGCTCACCGAAGCTTCTATCACCGACACCGATGGTTCTACTGCCATCAACTTAGCAGAGCAAGATATGACCGCCATTCGCATTGTCGAACGTGTTGGTTACGTCTTGGCTTTGCCCAGTGCAGTCACCGTCTTAAAAACCAAAGCTACCTAATTGAATTTAGTTCGAGAGTATCTACGGATACTTTCGGAAGTGAACTCAATCATTAACAAACACACAATGAGAAAAGAAGTTGAAGCACGCCGAGGAATCGAGCGTGACGAGAGCGGGCATATTGTCCGTTCCAAAGAGTGGCTAGAAGCCAGAATCGAATGGCTGACAGCAAAGATTGCGGATTTTGAAAACCGCATACAGAACGCAAAGGCCGAAATCAAGGAGAGAACTAATGAATTAACAGAAATCTAAATAAATGGCTGATGTAATTTACAACAGTTTTAAGCGCGACATAATGAATGGTGCGCTTGACCTCGATACCGACACCATCAAGGTCATGTTGGTAACTTCCACCTACACGGCAGACCAAGACGCCCACACAAAAAGAAGCGACATCACCAACGAAGTATCCGGCACTGGTTACACCGCAGGCGGTTCAGCACTCGCTAACAAGGCCGTCACGGTTGACAACACCGACAACGAAGGCGTGTTCGACGCAGACGACCTCACTTGGCCCACCTCCACTATCACGGCTCGCGGAGCAGTCTTATACAAGTCCCGTGGCGGAGCATCCAGCGCAGACGAACTTCTGTGCTACATAGATTTCGGATCAGACAAGATTTCATCCGCAGGTAACTTCACAATCACCTGGGACGCTGAAGGCATCATTAACCTCAATTAGAGTAGGGGGAGCAATTCCCCCTTTGCTCTTTGACAATATGAGATGGCACATCAAAAACGGTAAGCGATGGATGATTCAATGGGGCAAGCCGATACTCTTTTCGCTGGGAATTCACGTTGATTACAATCTCAAATATATAGACCTCCATTTAGTGTTCATCATTATTACCTTCGGCAATCCTGACTGGCCTTATGAGGAGTACAGGGCTTGGTGGTCATCAAGGAATAAGAATTAATGGCAGTCCATACACAATTTCCTACAAGCAATGCAGCAGAAACCGGAGCTGGTTTAACCAACCCGAATAACGGCCATGCTGATGATGGATCATACGCTACCGCTTTACCGGGGAAGAACGTTACCCTTGCGACGAAGTATGGGAATTTTGGTTTTGACGGTGTAATTCCTTCTGGTGATGTAATCACCAAGGTTCAGATTATCTATGAATGGAAGGCCAGCGTTACCACTTCAATCGCAACTGCGAGAACCTACTCCAAAGTAAGCGGATCAGCACAAGCAAACCATGATGATGCGGCAGAACCGACCACTGACACAGTTCGCACAATTGACATAACCGCAGACCGTACGTGGACAAGAGCCAACTTACTAGACGGAACGTTTGAAGCGGTTCTTGCTGCAGTGCAAGGAAACAGCTCAACGGCGGTCACATTCAGCTTTGATTACATTAAAGTTGAAGTTACTCATGTTACTCCAGTCAATGTATCGACTTCCGCGGCAGTAAAGTCAGCCACATTCTCACTGCCATCACGAACGGTTATCGGGCAATCTGTTCCTACTGTTGCTCTCAACAGCCCCGCCGATGCTTCCACGGATTCAGACACGACTCCTACCCTGAACTTTACAGGGACAGACGCTGATGCAGACACAATTGAGTACAACGTGCAGGTTCATACGGATAATAATTTTGGCAGTTCTGTTTTGGTTGACAGTTATAGCGAATCAAACGCGGACTCATTGACTTCAATCGGGGTTAATGATGGTACTGGAGCGGCTGGTATTGGACAGTGCTTCACAGGAATAGGAGCAACTTTAGGTTCGGCCAAATTCTATCTTAAGAAAACGGGCTCCCCGACAGGGAATGCCGTAGCCAAACTATATGCTATTTCCGGCTCCTTTGGTTCAACGGGAGTACCAACAGGAGCAGCGCTTGCTACGTCAGACAACTTTGATGTCTCTACACTAACGACTTCAAACCAACTCATTACCTTCACTTTTTCTGGTGCCAACCAGTATGCGATGACGAACGGCGTGAATTATGTGATTACTCTTGAGTATTCGAGCGGTTCGGCCGGCAATTTAGTAGACGTTTCGCGCGATGCAACCAGCGCAACCCATGCAGGAAATAGGTCTTTTCTGACCACGACAGCGGGAGCATGGGCATCAGCATCAAATGACTATATTTTCTATGTCTATTCTGCGAGTATTTCCCCGCTCCTCGACAAGGTTTCCACTACCGATTCGGGCTTTACCTCAGGACATCCCTTTGCATCCGGTGTAGCTAGAGATTTCACAGTTCAAGCAGGAGACGCCCTTGCTCCAGGAACTTATTACTGGAGAGTAAGAGCCAAAGACCCATCAGGGACGAATACTTATGGACCGTGGAGTAGCACAAGAAGTTTCACGATTTCATCAGGGACGAATGCTTCCTATTCCGCTACTGTAAAAAGTTCGACCTTTAGCCTACCTGTCAGTTCAGTTTCCGCTATCCGCAATCTCTCGTTTAGTGCCACGGTCAAGAGTGTTGTTTCCAGCTTACTAGACCCGATTGTTTCAGCCATCAGGAACTTATCTTTCTCAGGAGCAGTTCTTGCCGCAGCGTTCTCAATAATCGTTCCTACCGTACACACTGGAGCCACGATTTCACCCACTGTCAAAAGTGTGGTGGCATCGACTCAAGCGCCATCGGTAACAACGATTAGAAATGTTTCTTATTCTCCGAGTGCAAAGAACACTGTATTCTCACTGCCTCAAAGCACCGTCACAGCACAGAGAAATGTTTCCTCGAGTGTTACAAGTCAATCCAGCTCTTTTTCAATCCAATCGCCGGCAATCAGTGTAGGCCCGACTATTCAACCGCCCGCATTCACCGCTACGCTCTCACTGCAAGCACCGACGATAAGCATAACGAGAAACGTTACAGTCTCACCATCGGTAGAAGTAGTTAATTTCTCCTATCAGACTGCGACTACGACCGCAACCAGGAATGTAACGACTAACGTTCCGGCTCAGTCGGCTATCTTCAGTGCCGTAGATCCGAGTATCAGTTTGGGAATGACTGTGAGTGTTTTGGCTAATTCAGCAAGCTTCAGTACTCAGGCCCCAAGCGTAACGACAACGAGGAACGTAACAAGTAGCGCAGTAGCAAAGAGCTTGGCGTTTTCGATTCAAGTACCGATTACAAGCGCCCAGATAAACGTATCGACTTCGGTTAATCCTCAGACCATCACCGGGGCTCTACAGACCACAGCAGTATCAGGAGGAGCCAACACTGCCGCTTCAGTAAAGATTGCCACATTCAGTATCCAGCCGGTTACAGTAGATAATTCGACAAACGCATCATTCACAGCTACCGCCCAATCCAGCATCTTTTCAACTCAAAGTCCGTTAGTTACCACTCAGAGAAGCGTTACCGTCAGCCCTACTGTTCTTGCCCCAACTTTCAGTGTCCAAAGCCCTGCTGTATCGGTCGGCTCTAGCGCGTCATTCCAAGCTACAGCGAAAGTAATAACTGCGACGATTTCTCCACCGTTAGTCTCAGTAGGTGCAGTGGTATCGCCCGTTGTAAAGACAAGCACGTTCACAATTCAGAGTCCGAGCGTATCCGCTGTCCGCAATGTTACGGTGAGTCCCAATGTCTTAAGTGCAGCGCTGAACTTCCAGATACCGACTGAAACTGCAATCAGGAATTTCAATTTTAACGCCTCAGTTAAGAGCCTAAGTTTCTCGATTCAAAATCGTGTTGTTCACACCGGCTCTACGATTCAGCCCACAGTCAAGACTGCTTTATTCTCAGCACCTCACCCTCAAGTAACCGGACAGACGCAAGTAATTGTTAATGTAGTCGGCGCAATCTTCACCACACAGCCCGTCACGGTAGACTTAACGACAATTGTTCACCCCACAGTACAGACCCTCACGTTCAGGCTCTATCACCCAAGAGTCACACGCCGACATCCCTACACAAATAAATCTACGCCATATACAAACAAGACGAATCCTTACACCTTCCAATCCAATCCTTATTCCAACAAATCAAGCCCCTATTCTAAAAAACCAACCCCTTACATTAAGTTCTAAACAATGCCCCTAACCACAATTGAGAAAGTCGAAAACTACACGCTCATTGAGATAGAAGAATCCTATGAGCCTACAGTCCAAGAATTTATTGACGCCGTTACTGCATACATCGAGCGTTACACCGGCCGTACTTTCGCCGAACCCGATGAGGAAGCTGAAGAATCAGACCTCGTTTACGACGGCAACAACGGCGATGAGATCTTCATTGATGACGCGATAGAAGTGACCGGGGTTAAGATAGGGGATGATGAACTTGCTTCTACTGATTATGTCGTATACCCCTCTAATCGCCTTCCTAAGACCCGAATTATCCTACCCTACCGAATCTTCACCTCAGGCAATCAAAACGTTACAGTGACGGCAAAATGGGGCTATGGGAGCGTTCCAGCAGACATCTCACTTGCCGCTACTGTAATGGTTGCCGGAATCATCAACTCACAAAACTCTCAGGACACCGATAACAGGGAAATCCAGAGCGAAACCATCGGACGTTACTCAGTGACTTATAAATCAGGAAGCACTCAGGCAACTGATTATTTAAATGCCAAACAGACATTAAAAATGTACAAGAGGTATGCTTGAATCACATTATGACAAGACAGCCAGGGTAGACCGTCTCGCAGTGGTTTTAGATGAAGAAAATGAACCTACAGCTAAGAAAGCTTACCAAACCCACATTGCAACTCTCGCTTGTCATATCCAGCCGCTAGATCCTTCCATCACTCAAGACATACCCGGAGGATTTGGAAAGAATTTCCTCATGTTTTCTGGACCAGCCGACATCATTGAAGGCGACAGGATATTTATCGACAGCGATGAGTACAGAGTTATCGGAACCGAGAGTTTGAACTTCAACGGCCACCCGCATCAGGAGACCATAATCAGAATCTTCCAATCCTAATGGAAGTCCAGATAAAACTTCTCAACGCCAAAGAACTCGCAGCCGCTTTTAGAAAAGCACCGGGTATAGCAACCAAGGAATTCGGCAGGGTCATAGAAAAGACCGCGTTCAAAATAGAAGGCGATGCCAAGCGTAAGGCTCCGGTTAACAAGCAGTCAGGCGGAGGAAATCTTAGGCAATCAATATCTAGCCGCACATCCAGCGCCTCAGCAGTCGTTGAAGCCAGGGCCAAATACTCAGCTTACGTTGACCAAGGGACAAGGCCCCACACCATCAATGTCATAAGCAGAAAAGTTTTAGCTAATAAACGAACGGGTCAATTCTTCGGCAGAGTAGTCCATCACCCCGGCACCCGCAAACAACCATTTTTCACAGACGCAGTAGAAGGCAACCAAGATTTCTTTAATAACGAGCTAACAGGAGCTTTACAAACAGTCCTTAATTCAATCCACTAATGTTCTCAACCATCCGAGCTGCCATAATCGGCAAAATAAATACTGACCTCGACAAGATACAAGTCGCTTACGCCACCGACCGCTCCACATTTTCGGGCTTCCCGGCCGCAGTAGTATCCCCTTCCGAGAACGAAGCTGACTACTCCTCCACAGCAGACGACCGCCGTGTGTATGCCTTCAAGGTCAGGGTCTACTACCCCATCAAAGATGAAAGTGATTATGACGCAGCAGAGTCAGCCTTAGAAGATGCTTTAGATGAAATGCTCGACGCTTTTTCCACCAGAGGCGTCTTAGGAGCCGCGTGTGAGTGGGTCAAGCCAGTTCCTTCTGTATGGCAGTACGAAGAACGAGGAGAAGGCATTTACCGAATGGCCGAACTCACAATCAGGTGCGTCAAGTACGTCCCCAACACTTAATTCATTAACGCTCTTAAGAGCAGAAACTAATCAACTATGTCTAATGTACGAACAGTATCCAACGAAGATGTAGCCCGCTTTCCTCACTTGAGACTTGGCGATGTCATCACCGTTGAAGAAGAGGCAAAACTCCGAGAGGGCAAGGTCGAACCTGTCGTCAAAGTGAAAGCCGAAAAGTCCACTCGTAAAAAGAAATAACTATGATTACCGAATATCAAACGAAGGATGTCTCTAATAAAGATGTCAAAGAACCCAAGAAACTCATTGAGTTTAACTTTCCCGAGCACGGCATAACCGTCGAGGCCGCAACTTTGGAGGAAGCTACAGCGAAACTTAAGAAATTAATCAACAAATAACATGGCCTACTTATTAGGCGAAAGCGTCAACGTCGGAGTTGGCGGCGAATCCGCAGCAGCCAGAGGAACAGGCGTCACACCTTCCATTTGGATCCCAGGCCGCACTCCCTCAGGCATCCGTCCTGTCTTAGAAAAAGTCCTGATCCGTGAGACTCGTGGTTCAGGAATCATGAGCAGCGGTTCTGAAATCGTCCAGACCCGCGCAGAAGGCGACCTTGAATTCAACCTTCGGGTTAATTCTATTGGTTGGATTCTCCAGAGTTTGCTTGGGAGTTCCACACCTGTAACTCAAGGTGGAGCTAACGCCGCAGTTTTCGACCACACATTCTCAGTCTTACTTAATAACCCACAGCACCCCACTCTTACGCTTGGACTAGGCGCTCCCAACTTCCAGGACTTCGAGTATAAGGGCGCAACAGTTAATAGTCTTGAAATCCGCACTCCAGTCGATGATTTGGTTAATGCTACATGCGGATTTATCGCAAGAAGTGAAGCTACACACGCCGACTACACAGTGTCATTCGCAAGCGGCGATGTTTATTTCCGCCAGCAGGATGTATCAATCAAGATTGCCAACGACACCTCAGGTCTCGCGGGCGCAACTGCAATCAAGCTCAAAGAACTGTCCCTTTCAATCAACAACAACGCTCGCCCAGACATGAATATCGGAAGCCTCTCTCCGAATGACGTGTTCGCTATGCTCATGGAAATCAGCGGTTCGTTCAAGATTGATTTCCAGAACCAAACCTACCACGACCTGTTCTTGGCAGGCACACGCCAGGCGCTGCAAATAACAATGACCCGAAGCGATGTCACCATTGGTGCATCAGCTAATCCGAAACTCGTCATCACCTTGCCGGCAGTTACCTTTGAAGACCTCACACCCGACCGTCCGTTAGATGATGTTGTAAAAGAAGACATCAAATTCACCGCTCACTATGACGCCACCGCAGCCAAGGCAATCACCGCTGTTTTGTCAAACCTCATAACAACCTATGTCGTTGCCTAATATGAATACTCACAAAATCACCACACCAATAGGTAAAGCGGAAGTAGAGATTAAGTCCTGGATTACGGGTAGAGAAGCCGAGTTCATTGACGAACTTATGTATGAAGCCGTCGCTGTTAAAGCGGACATGGCAGGTAAGCCAGACATCGGTAATGTTGACTTGAAGAAAATCATTGCCGACACGGCCCACAGGAAGATTGAAACCTTTGTCATTGGAGTTTCAGACAACAAGGAAAACATCCTCGATGCTGTTTTGAACATGCACGAAGATGACTATAAGTTCATCCTCGATTCAATCGACGAACAACGTAAAAAAAAATAGCCTTCGATAGAGATTCCCTATTCCTCTGCTACGAGATGAAGTGGACGTACTTCGACTACTTCTCCCAACCCACCTTCTTCATTAACGAGCTGAAAGACTTCTTCAAGAAGAAGTTTGAAGCAGAACGAAAAGCCAGTGGCCGACGCGCAACTTAAAGCAGTCATAACAGCCGAAGATAAAGCCAGCAAAGTCATTGCCGGTGTTTCAGGCTCTTTAGATAAAGTCCAAAGCAAACTCCAATCAATGCAGCCCGCGTTTAAGGCTATGGCGGCAGTTGGAACTGTAGCACTTGGAGCGATTAGCGCACTTGCTTTCAAAGCGGTGAAAGACTACGCCAAAGTTGAAGCAATCAATAAGCAGCTCGAACACGCTGTGATTGATGTAACTCACGCCACTCGTGAGCAGTTAAAGGCCACCTCAGACTTAGCTGATGCCCTCGAAAGAAAAGGCGTACTCGACGGCGACAACATCAAACTTGGCCTAGCTCAGTTATCTACGTTCGGCTTGTCTAATGAAGCAGTCCGTAACTTAGGTGGCTCACTCGCCGATTTAGCCGTGAACCAGTACGGTGTGACTGCTTCAGGCGAACAGTTAGAAGATTCCGCCAACATGATTGCCAAAGCGTTGAACGGCCAGTTCGGAATACTGGAAAAGTCCGGCATCAGATTCACCGACGCTCAAAAGCACATGATTGAGTTCGGGACTGAAACACAGAAGGTTACTGCGATTAATGAAGGCTTCCAGCAGAATTTAAAATACACAAACGAAGTAGCCCTCACGACTTTTGAAGGAAAACTCGCAGCCGCCAAAGTTCAGTTAGGCAACGTATCCGAGAACATCGGCAAAGCCTTGTTACCAGCGCTTTTACTGTTACTTGAAAAACTGACCCCTCTGGTGGAGAAGTTTGTTGATTGGAGTGCCGAGCATCCCAAATTAATAGCTGGAATACTGGCAGCCTCGGCCGGTCTTGCAACTTTAGTCACCTTTGTGGGCTTACTTGGATTGGCTTTGCCGGCAATCATTACTGGTTTTACAACTATGGTTGCGTTAATGACGGGGCCTTTGGGGATTGTCATAGCTATGACAGCAGTTGCTGCAATTATTTGGAAAGCGGCTGAGTCTTACAAGGGACTAAAGAAAGAACAAGAAGCCTTAAATGAGGCTGCCCGTGTAGGAACCGAGCTGCAAAACAAGTTAGCCGATGCTATCGATAAAGCCACTGACCCTGCTAGAAAAAAGAAACTGGAACAATTATCTAGTGATTTGGCCGCGGCAAACAGAGAAGCTGAAAAGTTAGCAAATAGAGGATTCTTAGGAAGCTTGAAAGAAGGTTTTATTGGCCTAGTAGGTAAAGCCGCGGGCGTTAACGATGCTATTATTTCACCAAATGGCAATATCATTACAACCCACCCTGATGATTACTTAATCGCTACTAAGAACCCACAAGCACTCTTTTCACCCCAACTTGCCGCCGCCGGGAATACAACCATCAACCTTACCCTCACCGGTAACACTTTCATGGGACGCGAGGGAATAGCCGAACAGATAGGTAACGAGATAATGAAAGCCCTAAAGCGCAACGTCCAGGTATGAACATAACCCTCAAAATCAACGGCACTGACAGGACGAGCAAGGTCGTTTGGAACACCGTACAGATGAGCGATGTACTTAATGAGAAAGTAGACACCGTTTCTTTCGCCATCAACAAACATGCAGGTTCAACTTATGCACCGGCAGTTGGAGATACGGTTGAAGTATTAGACACCACCACTATTTATAAGGGATTGATTTTAAGTATCAAGAAGGTAACTGACGGCCACGCGATAGTCCGATATGAAGTTGATTGCGTAGACAACACACATTATCTAAATCGAGTTCTGGTTGCCGAAACGTTTACCAGCACGACAATCAACGACATTATCGATGACCTTGTTGCCAACTACGCTCCCACATTTACCACAACCAACGTCAACGCGCCGGTCGCAGTTGAGACAATCACCTTCAATCGTATAAGTGTTACTGAAGCCCTCCAGAAACTAGCCAAACTGTCCAACTACTCTTGGTATGTTGATTACAACAACGATATTCATTTCTTTGAGAAGAATACAGAAGCCGCACCTTTTAATATCTCGGATACTTCAAATAACTACATTTACGATTCTTTAGAAGTTTCAGAAGACATTTCCCAGCTTCGTAATAAAGTGTTTATCCGGGGAGGCGAAGCCGAAGGCGACCCTAGGACAGAAGAATTTGATGGAGATGGTACTAAGAAATTTTTTAAGCTATCGAATAAGTTTGCGAGCTTGCCCACTGTCACAGTCGGAGGAGTGGGCAAAACTGTTGGAGTAGATTTCTTAGATGATGAAGCCGACTTTGATGTTCTATGGAATTTCAATGAGACCTATATCAAATTCACAACGGCACCAGCAGCAGGGACGAATAATGTCGATGTAACTGGAATTCCTCTCTATGACATCCTCGTTCAAGTCGAAGACCCTGCTTCCATTTCAACCTACGGAGTATCAGAATTCGCGCGCACCGATACCACAATTTCAAGCAAGCAAGAAGCCTATGACTTCGCGGTCGCAGAACTTGAAGCTTATGCGAATAAGATCTCTGAAGCCTCATTTTCCACTTACACATCAGGTCTCAGGAGCGGGCAGGTTATTACAGTCAACTCTACCCAGCGCGGAGTAAATGAAGACTTCCTGATTCAAAGAGTTTCCTTTTCAATGGTGAGTAAGAACGTGGGTATGTATCGGGTAGAACTCGCCACCCTAAAGACAATCACCCTAATCGATTTCCTAATAAACCAGCTCAGGCAGAGCGGCGAACAAATCAGAGATACAGAAAACATTCTCTTGCAGAAGTTCGCTAAGTTTGCAGAGTCAGTTTCTATCGCTGAAGTCTTCACTCCTCAAGCATTAAATTACGCAGTCTCATTCAGACTTGGCCCTCAGGCTGTAACTGGAACACTGCGCCCCTTCATTATTGAAGGCAGCCCGCTCTCATGAATATAAAAAAGAATTTACCTCAATCCCTCTCACTTAAAGGCCATTACAAGTTCACCCTCCGAGATATTCACACCGGCAAGACTGAAGTTTTTGAATACGAAAATATTATCACCACGGCAGCCAAGGCAATGGTTGCTAACAACTTCGCCGATGCTACTCCTGATAACACAATGCTCTTAAATAAGGCTGTGTTGGGAAGCGGCACCAGCACACCAGCCGTAGGCGATACTCAATTGCAAACGGAAACCTATCGCAACAACATAGCCTCCAAATCCAACGTAGCAAACGTCGCTTCTTGTACAGCTTTTTTCAACCCTACTGAAACATCAGGAACTTACCGAGAAGCGGGAATAGTCGTTGACGGTACGGGGAGTGCAAATACCGGAGTCTTGGTTTCAAGGGTAGCAATCAACATCACTAAATCAACGAGCCAGACATTGACCCTCGACTGGTCTCTAACAATTAACTAATACCAACATGGGATTTAACAAAGCAGCCGGTGACCAGCTTACCGCAGCAGAACTAAATAGCTTTTACCCCGCCGCAGGACTATACGCCGCAAGCAGTACAGGTAATGACTCTTACGCTATTACTGTAACTCCTGCGCCGAACGACTACGACGTTGGCGATACTTACACCTTCAAAGCGGACGTAGCAAACACAGGAGCCGCCACGTTAAATGTTAATGGTCTCGGAGCGAAGTCCATTGTTAAGCTATATAACAACGCCTTAGTGACAGGGGATATATTGGCTGGTCAGATTGTGAGAGTTTCTTATGATGGCACTAATTTTCAAATGCTGTCACAAGTATCAACCTTGCTTGATTATCAGTCGGGAGTAACTACAAGAGATATGACCGCCGCAAGTGGCGCACAGACCATAGCTCATGGCTTAGGTGTTACGCCGAGAAGAATTAGGGTCAAAGCACTATCAGGCACCTCAAGTACCACCGCCGCAGTCAATATTTCTGCTCAAGGCACATATAACGGCACCAATACCAAAGCCATTTATATGACTACTCAAGTTGGGACTGCCGTCAATTCAGACGTTTCGACTACAAACATTCTTACCCTGATTGTGAGCGCAGGAAACAATCAAGTTGCTGTGGCAACTTTTGACGCAACAAACATTACTTTGACCTGGACTAAGACCGGTACACCCACAGGAACAGCTCAAATCTTATGGGAAGCATGGGCTTAATTAAAAAACCTTAAATCGCAATCCCAAAATGAACGACATGAATCCCGAAGATTTGAACCAATTAAACAGGCGTTTTGACGAGCTTCTTACCAGGTTAGATGCCCAAGATAAGTTATCTTTGGAAAGAGCAGAAGCCCAATACAAACTGGCTCAATTCTTGAAAACCGAAAACACTTCTATCAGAAGTGATTTAACCCAAGTCAAAAACAAGATGGATCCCATATACAAGATTTTTGTTGATATGAGCGGCTTCTCTAAAGTCACTGTCACAATCTTGAAATTTTTAGGACTTTTGGGAGCAGCTACCGCCGGCTATTTGATATTAAAGAAAATCTTTGGCGCATGAGAACTTACGATTTTGAGTACCAATTTAGGATAAACGATAGAGTCTATGTCGGTGATGAAACCGGAATTATTATTGGCACCGCGCCAAGCAAAGGCATTGCTCCTACATTCCGCGTGGAAGTTAATGATGAAGTACTTTTAGTTTATGGCTTTGACCTAAGGCCAGTAAATTACAACCCCGAGCAAGACCCTTCAAACTATCTTTAAAGAATAAAACATATGAACTGGATACCCGTCATCATTGCTTTGATAGTAGCCTTCCCACCTACATTAGTAGCTCTTTTATCGCTGCGGCGTAGCAAACAAAACTCAAGTGCTATTCAAGAAGTACATTTATCAATCAACAGCCGAATGGATGAACTCCTCAAAGCAGCAAAGGGAGAAGCGACTGCCGAAGGACGCGAATTGGGACGTGCAGAAAACTCAGAACATAACCTAGAAAGATAATTAATGAACGAAAGGAATATATGGATACTATTTCTATGCTCATTCACTCTATACCTGTTGTTGTGGGCATTGCTCTTGTGGCAATAGCTCTTGGCGGCAGAGTACCCCTCATAACAGGCATTGCCTTGATAGTGCTCGGATTGTTGGTTCGCTAACCTGGGGATAACCCTAGTGGACGAGTTTTTATCTAACCTTCATACTGAGATTAGAACAACACAAGTGAAACCTAAGATTATCTGCTGGGATATTGAAAATGCCCCTGCTAAAGGATACTTCTTTGACTTGTGGAAAGAGGGGAACATTGTCGGGATAGAAGAACAAGGATTTTTATTGTGTGTGTCATATAAAGAACTAGGCAAGAAGGTTCAGAGTTTCGCCCTACCCGATTTCAAGGGGTATCATAAAGACAAACACAACGATTACGAACTCACTAAAAGACTCTGGCAACTCTTTGACGAAGCCGACATCCTGGTAGCCCACAATGGAGATAGTTTCGACATCAAGAAAGCCCAAGCCAGATTCGCTTATTGGAAACTTCCACCCCCCTCTCCTTACAAGACAGTAGATACCCTTAAAGTAGCAAAGAATTTCGGGTTCATAAGCAGGAAACTCCACGATTTAGGAAAGCACTTAGGCTACGGAGGAAAACGTACCCACACCGGCTGGGATATGTGGAAAAAATGCATGGATGGGGACATCAAAGCGTGGAGAAATATGATTGAGTACAACAAGCGAGATGTGGTTCTACTTGAAAAGATTTATCTACACTTTCTTCCGTACATCAAAAACCATCCCAACGTATCAGTGATGATGGGACTCCCAGACAGATGCCCGAATTGCGGTTCTCACGACTTAATGAAACAAGGAACTGACTACACTCAAACAGGTCGAGTCCAACAGTATCAATGCCAAAAATGTAAGAAATGGTGCAGGGGTAGGATTTTAGAAAAAGTAACCAACATAAGATGAACGACACACCAATAGACCAACTTGGAAAAGGAGCGGTACCTCAACCGCACGACCCCAGGGATTTTCAATTTGGTGTTATAGCAGCCGCAGCAGAACCCATTGACTGGAGCAAAGAATTTCGCCTTCCAGAACCGCCAAATGAAAATCAGAACGGTTCATTATCTTGTACCTCACAAGCTGTTAGTTATTACCACTGGCAGCTTCGCCGAAAAGATTACTCCCGCAGAGACATCTATGCTCAAATCTACCTCCCCCAGGGCGGAGCTTACGGACGGGATGCAGTCTCCCGAGTTGTGTATTCAGGACAAGCTACAAGAGATGAAACTCCAGACCCCGCGCACCAGACTGAAACTGCCATGCGCAGTAAGGCCGGTATTAGCGCAGCCGCAGAAGCCAGCGATATCGAAGCCAATTATTTCAGCGTGGCAGCCGGAGGGATACACAGCATTGCAGTCGCCGTCAGAGACCACAAAGGTGCTGTCTTCGGAGTATACGGCAACAATATAGGCTGGCAGGACAAAACGAATCCCTCGCCCCCGACAAGCCAGGGAACAGTAGAATGGGCGCACTATCTTTATGCTTTCGGTTATCACACACACAATAACCAAAGATGCATTATCGCTAAGTCTTCATGGTGTACGTCCACTCATCACGAACACCACATCAAGGAGAGTTATTTCATTAACATGACATTTGACGGGTGGGTCGTTGTCGCAAAGGAATTTATGGGTAACACACAGTTCATCAAAAAAGCCGGAACAAGTGAATTCGGATTCTACGTTCCCGCTACAAGCGAAGAAGCCATAAAGGACAAGGCGCTTAACTACGGAGTGGCTCTTGAGAAGCCAGATGGAACAGTCGATTTTTCCAAAGCCAAAGAAGTAAGCGGACTCTAATGAATATTCTTCAAGAAGCTGATGAGATTGTTCATCGCGACCGAAACCACGATTACGGTAATCCACTCGACAACCACAGCTTCACAGCAGAACTTTGGAATTCCTTTTTAGCTCGCAGAAAAGGACCCCTGACAGCGAGGGATGTGTGCTGGATGAACATACTCCAAAAGATTACTCGCGATTCCCACAAACCGAAGCGAGACAACCTCACCGATGTCGCCGGATACGCTGCAAATATGGAGATGATTGAATACGAGCTAAATAAGTAATTTGTATATTGACCATTCAAACTCTGAAAACCGTCCTGGAGGGTTACTAGGAGACGTTGTGACAGACGAGTTAAAGGACGACTGTGGAGTTAACAAGCCAAATGTATAAAGTTCATCATCAAGGTCTTGCTGTTTCTTTTGGCCGCAGCCGTAGTTGGGCTGTTGGCCGCTCAACCAGCGACAGCAATAGCACCACAACCAAATAATGTTCTCGAAGACCCAAACTTATTAACCCGACATGAACCAGCCCCAATACCACCTACAAAACGGCCAGTGGGTAACAGATCCGCACAACCGAGTGGACGGGATTACTCTGGTCGAACGTACACGAAAGAAGAAGTCATCCTACTCATCAAAGACTACTCAGCACGGTATGGAATATCTGCCGACCTTCCACTTCGTATCGCTCAATGCGAATCTGGATACAACCAATTTTCTAAGAATGCTCGGTCTACCGCTTCGGGTGTCTTCCAATATCTCGCCTCAACGTGGGTGGGTACTGATGAAGGAAAAGCAGGACTAAACGTATTCGACGCTGATGCAAATATACGAGCCGCCATTAAATATATCGCCTCTCGCGGACAAGCCACCCCCTGGAATGCCAGTAAAGGGTGCTGGGATACCTGACTCATTGCGAAACTTCATCTTGAATCCTTGTAAAGAATCTTGGCACATTCCTTATACAAGCACTCACCAATGGACCTTTGTTTCTGTTTCATCAATCCCGCCAACTACCTTCAAAGCATGTATCAACTGTGGTAAAGCATACGTCGCATACGCCCAGGAAAAAATTCATCAATTTTATTCACAATTAGCACTAACATCGAAAGGTGGTGAGAAATAATGGAAACAATTATCCAAGCCAGCGCAGTTATCATCGGCTTAGTAAATGGCCTTCGGTTGTTTACCGACGGCGATAAAAAGGGAGCACTATTATTCGGCGCTGCTGTAGTCGCTGGAATCCTATTTGGCTCTTTGCACTTTTTCGGTTTGACAGTTGAAACCGGAATTGTAGCTGCATTGGCAAGCTCTGGCCTCTACCGCGTCGGTGAAAAAATCGGCGGTAAATAATCTACCTAACTTGGCTCCCCACCTGAGTGGATTATTTTAAAGCTCGCACTCAGGAGTTGGGGTGACGCCCTACAAAAAATAAGTCCAAAAAAGACTGCATGGGGTGTCTCTCCAGCTTAGGCTGGGAAAGGAGCGGTGTTCAGTTGCTAGTTGTCTATCAGATTGTGAAAACAGGCAAAGGACAAAACGAGCGAACATACTGGAATCGCGTAGGAGCAGCGTTTGAAAACAGGGACCAAAGCATCAACGTCAAACTCGACTTGTTCCCTGGAATCTCGTTTCAAATACGCGAAGCCAAGACCGGCGACTCCGCCGAAGAATAACCACAGGGGCGGGGCAACCCGCCCTTTGAACTTTCCAAACACTCAGGAGGTGTTATGACCGAAAGCGTTTTAATCGCGGGCAGAGGAACAAGCAGAATCTCGCGGGAAGCACTCGCGCTGATCCCTGCACCCCAAGGCACGCAAACACACCAACCACTACCGCATATCGAAATCGTCAACGCGCTCATCGAGACGCTCGACTTCAGGCACATCAATGTCTTCGCCGATGAATACGCAGTCTCTCAAGACGGTATGAAGATGTTTGGTTTAATGGAACTGGACTACGAGTTCACCGGATGCCGTTTCTCGATTGGAATCCGAAACGCCAACGACAAGTCAATGCGCCTTGCAATGACTGTCGGCTACCGCGTTATGGTCTGTTCGAACATGGCCTTCAAGGGCGACTTCTCACCTGTCCTCTCCAAGCACTCCAAGAACTTCAATCTCATCGACGCCCTGAGTGTCGGTGTAGACCGAATCCAGAGGAGCTTCGAGCCACTTCAGAAAACAGTCTCACAGTGGAGGGAACGCGAACTCACCGAGGTACAGGCCAAGGGGATTATCTATGACGTGTTCGTAGATGGAAAGATTGCTCCCCTAAAGCTGTTGCCTCAAGTTCACCACCACTACTTCGAGCCAGAGTACGACGAGTTCCAAGCACGGAGTATGTGGAGCCTCTCAAATGCGTTTACATCCAGCTTCAAGCAGCTTCCGCCCTTCCAGCAGTTCAAGGCTACAGGAAGACTCAACCCTGTCTTGAACCAGTATATCGACATTCAAGAGCGGTTCTGCAACGAAGCACAAAAGGAAAGGGCCATCTGATATACGAAGATTATGTGATGCGGTCCCACTCGGGAACCGCTGAAAAGAAAATCTCAGACATCACATAATCCGCGTTATCAAACGTCCCGGCTTCCTCTCACCTGCGCCCAAGAAAAGCCGTTCGCACTCACTCCAAGAAATCGACAAAGAAATTGTTAGTTGGCTCTAGCTGACCCCATTAACGGAGGTACAACTGTGTTACCTAAGCCGTTGCAGAAGCTCTACGACCGTGCCTCGCTGTTTCTCGACAAGGAATCGACGCACCAGGACCACTACTGGGCTGTCGGAATACACAAGGCAATCCACGCAAGTTTTCCAGAAAGCGGGGGGTCCCATACTCCAGCCAATCCAAAAAGGAGTACCGAGGGGGTACAAAGGCCGGTGCGTCAAGATCCCCCGCTCATTCGAAACCACATCTGCGACACACCGAATCGTTGCAGTGTGGCCGACATCGCAAGGGAAATCAGAGAGGAAGAAATGACCAAACTCTCAATCGGAGTTTCATACGTCGCCGTCTCCCTTCCCTCCCAGACCAAGTTTGTCTCTTTCACCGTCCGTGATGAGAAAGACCTTCAAATGTGGGAGCGAGCGAGACGAAACAACAACGTTAGATACAGTCGCACCAAGCGGCCGAGGAGACGAAAGGGGGTGATGACGTGAATAACAACACGAACAACAACTAAGCCTCTTGACCTCACCTTCCGCCGACTTCGCGTTCAATGTAAACAGGAGCGGCACCATCCCACCTAAAACGCCTTCACAACCTGAGAGAACCCCGGCCATCTCGCGTCGAGGTTCTCTTTTTTGTCAACACTTTCCAAAAAAAGTTGTTGGGGATTTTGCAAGACTTTGGTACTATCACAACGAGGAAAGGCCGGGTTCAGCCAACCTTCCACGTTGGAGTCCCCAGCCTTTGTTTGTGCCGTGTTAGGGTGGCTGCGTGCCGGCGTTCCAAGTCGGACAGGGTCACCCAATTTTTTCTGCTTTACAAAGCAGATAATTACTATCTCTACAGCAAGCAATTTATCGGTCTAGACCGATAAATGTCAAGAATTATTTTTCACATCTCTCACGTGAAGTTGCAAAAATACTGCACAATTTTCTGCACTATTTTTCTCTTCTTTCCAGCAATTCTTTTTTGAATTCCTATTGATACTCCTTCACCGTATTCTTTTGTAGTCGAAAATGTCTCTCAAAAACACGTTCAAAACTGAGTTGATTTTCTCCTATTCAATCCACCCTATTTCTAAAACGGAATATCTTCTACTGAAATAGATTCATCATTGTCGTCTGTGTGGATAGTAGGCAAGTCATCACTTAGATAATCACTCGGACTTTTGAGCGCAGTATCAATAGCATCTTCGAGTTTGAGTAGCTCGCCAAGTGAATCAATTACAACCTGTGGTTCCCTTCCCGCTGCAAGCATACCGTTGACCATACCGTGAATTGCTAATCTCTGACCAAAGGCCGCACTCGACTCTCTAGGACTCTCTGTAGGGCGAGAATTTGCCCCAGGACGAGAGTTTTGGGCCGGTTGGCTGTCAGACACCGTAGCGTCATTTCCCGCTTCTCTGAGACCGACAATGTGTCTGGACTTGTAGTTGATGGTTTTGCCCTCATTATTCACGAAGGATTCATCTTCTTCCGTATATCCGATATGAACGACAGCGCCTTTCTTCAAGGTTCCTGCATCGGTCATTCCCGTAAAGGAATTGAATACGTTTCCTTCCGAGCCTTTCTCGAGTCTCCAGAAGTAGTATTTATCCTTTCCTTCTGTGATGATGTATTTCGTGTTACCACTATTGGCCATCTTAGTCTCAATAGAATCCACACGAATGTTCTTGTTTTGAATCATATGATTGTGCGCCGCATTCGCGAGCGCTGGTTAATTATTCAGATACACTCTTAAGAATGAACACACGGTCAATCGTACCGTCTTGATTGTCCTTACCTTCGATTTTCACGCAGTTGAAAATGTAACTCCGACCTTTGATTTCGACTGCTATGTCATCGCCATAGGTAATGTCTTCTGGGAAGGGCACAGTAGAGGTTAATCGAACAAATCTCTCATTAATTGTCGGTTCCATATTTTGAGGGGTTAATGGCCTTTATTTAAGATTAGCATGGCTGTAAAATCGCGCAAATTAGATATCCACAGGAGCCTTTATGGATGACAAAGTTCTTACGGCTTTGATAGGTGGTATCGCTGGTTTGGGTTCAGGCACCATAGCAAGTTTGATTGCACCTTGGTGTCATTGGAGAATTGAAAAGAGGAGACAACAATTAGAACAACGACGACGCCTAGTTCTCCGAGCGCGTGACCAGGTTAGGAGTTTGCGTACCTTATATGATGGTTCAATGACTGTCTTGACTTCTCTCAACTACGATAAAGACTTCTGCATTCTTCGCCCCCATATTAGAGAAGCGGTATTGGTCGCGCTTGATACGACTGACGGTCCAACTGCTATACGAATGTTTGAAGATGAATTGGCTCGACTAGAGAAAAAATGGAGGCTGGTATGATAAGTGGATTACCCAGTGAACAAACGATTCTTTCTGAACTGGGAAGAGATGCCGATATTTGGCTCATTCTCAATGAAGATAAGAAGACTGCAATCTTTGTGCCTGACAAAGATACTGTTAAGGGTGTGATTTGGATGTTTCTTGGTCAAAAAGACTGTGAACATTTTGCTCATATGCTCACACAGATGCATCCGCAATTTAAGGGCGTCAACTTGGTTGCTCGTGAGGGAAAACTCGGCATTGTATATGACTATGCGAGAGAGAAGGGACGACAAGCCGCGCTTATAACCCCAGAAGCGGCATTAACACTATTCAGGGAATATGAAGAGTTCCTTCCCCACTACTACGGTATAGAGTCTGATTGAACCTACTTCTGTTCAAGCACCTTCCGCACTGCTTTGATTCTGGCAGGTTTCGCCTTGGTAAGAGATTTCACTATCTGAGTAAGGTCAGGGTCGTCTGCTATTACTTCCATTGTTCGAAGCAGCGTCTTGGGAGTCCAGGCTTCCGAGTATTCGAACTTCACCCCTTCCCCGCTGGCGGCTTTGAATACATCCAGGGCGCTCACACCAAGCCCCTCAGCAAGAGCGTGGACCTTCTCAACGCTCAGAGTTTTCGTCTTGCCCTTTAGGATGTCGAAGATGAACGAGTCTTTGATTTTGCCGCC
>Ga0070696_100000582_pt1 | contig 23287 bp, 17 predicted proteins | sample KBSK1253metaG_FD_65474 | JGI IMG/M metagenome (GOLD analysis project Ga0070696, IMG submission 65474) | Corn, switchgrass and miscanthus rhizosphere microbial communities from Kellogg Biological Station, Michigan, USA - KBS K1-25-3 metaG | ecosystem: Host-associated > Plants > Roots >... | reverse complement strand
CAGGCGAAGCAGGCGGAGGAGAGCGTCGTGGCGAAGGGGATGGACGAGCGTGACATCGCGACGATCATGCGCTGGCCCTACACGAACATCTGCAGCGATGGCGCGCTCGAGGGAGCCCACCCTCGCGGCTTCGGCTCCTTCCCGCGCGTGCTCGGTCGCTACGTCCGGGAGCAAAAGGTGCTGAAGCTCGAGGAGGCAATCCGGAAGATGTCGAGCCTCGCCGCGTCGAACGTCGGCATCTCGGATCGCGGCCTCATTCGCCCCGGCATGTGGGCGGACCTCGTGCTCTTCGACCCCGCGACGGTCGGAGACCGCGCGACGATCAAGGATCCGCACGCGGTCTCCGTCGGGATCAGGACGGTCTGGGTAAACGGCGACGTCGTCTTCGATGAAGGCAAGACAACGGGCCGGCACCCCGGCCGCGCCCTTCGCCGCGAGACCCCAAACCGCACACCCCAAACCGCAAACCAATCCGAGCAAGTCGATCAATTCGTCCGCGCGGAAATGCAGCGCCAACGCATCCCCGGCGTCGCGATCGGCATCGTCAACAAGGGGAATGTGACGTCGCGCGGTTACGGGTACGCCAACCTGGAGCACATGGTTCCCGTGACCGACGAGACGATTTTTCAATCGGGCTCGCTCGGCAAGATGTTCACCTCGACCGCGGTGATGTTACAGGTCGAAGACGGCAAGCTCGCGCTCACCGATCCCATTACCAAGTTCTTCCCCGATGCCCCGGCGACCTGGCGCGACATCACAGTGCGTCACCTGCTCACGCACACGTCAGGGATTCCCGACTACACGACCAGCGCCTTCGATTATCGAAAGGACTACACGGAGGACCAGCTGGCGCACATGGCATTCGAGCAGAAGCTCGAGTTCCCAGCCGGCTCGCGCTGGAACTACAGCAACACCGGCTACGCGCTCCTCGGCTTCATCGTGCACAAGGTTTCGGGGCGGTTTTACGGCGACGTGCTCGCCGAGCGAGTGTTCAAGCCGCTGGGTATGACCACCGCCCGCATCATCAACGAAGCCGACGTGATCCCGAACCGGGCCGCCGGCTATCAGCTCGTGAACGGACAGATCAAGAACCAGGACTGGGTGGCACCGCAGCTCAACACGACGGCCGACGGCTCGCTGTACTGGTCGGTGCGCGACCTCCTCGCGTGGGATGCCGCGGTGAAGCGACGCGCGATTCTCAAGCCGGAGAGTTGGGACCTGATTCTGACTCCGGTGCGACTCAACAGCGGCAAGACGTATCCGTATGGCTTCGGCTGGTCGCTCGATGAGCGAAGTGGAAAGCCGTTGCAGCAGCACGGCGGGGCCTGGCAGGGATTCAAGACCCAACTTTCCCGATTCATCGGGGACGACCTCGACATCATCGTACTGGCGAATCTCTCCCAGGCGGACCCCGCGCGCTTCGCGGACGGCATCGCCGCGATAATCAATCCGGCGCTCGCCATCAAGCTTCCGATGCCGATCGCGGACGCGGAGCCGCAGGTCACCGCGCGCATCGGGCGTCTCCTCGACACGATTCGCGAGGGCAAGCTGACGCCGGCGGAGTTCGCGTATGTTCGCGCCGGGTTCTTCCCGGACGCGGCAGACTTCTATCGCGATCAGCTCAAGACGCTCGGCCAGCAACAGCGCCTGGTGCTGCTCGACCGGCGCCAGATTGGGGACGATCGGATATACACGTACGAGGTGGTGTTTCCGAGCGGCTCTCGTTACGTGCGGGTCGGCTTGGCGCCGGATGACCGGGTCTCGACGTTTTCTCTGCGTGCCAGACCGTAAGCTTCGCCGGGACACGACCAATACCATGTTCTTCGCATCGACCGGAGGAGCCGGATGACGCTCGATGCCAAGACCTGGCTCTTCGTCGCGCTCGCAATCTTCACAGCGTTTTTTCTGTGGATTCTGGCTGTGGGAGTCAATCGGAAAGCGAAGACGGAATCAGTGCGTCCTTCGCCGAAAGCCGCAGCGACGGGCCTCGTCACCGCGTTCTTCGACACGCTCGGCATCGGGTCCTTCGCGACGACGACATCCATTTTTCGGCAGTGGCGTGTCCTGGACGACGCGCATCTGCCGGGAACCCTCAATGTCGGCATCACGTTGCCGACCGTCGTGCAGGCATACATCTACACGCGTCTCATTCCGGTCGACTCCCTGACGCTGATCCTCATGATCGCCGCGGCGGTCCTCGGCGCATGGCTCGGCGCCGGAATCGTTTGTCGTTGGCCGAAGGCGCGAATTCAAACAGGAATGGGGATCGCGCTCCTGATCGCCGCGGCGATCATGCTCGGCACTTTGCTGTCCCTGCTTCCGGGCGGCGGCAATGCGCTGGCGCTCTCCGGAACCAAACTCGGGATCGCGATCGCCGGGAACTTCGTGCTCGGCGCGCTCATGACCCTCGGCATCGGACTGTATGCGCCCTGCATGATCCTCGTCAGTCTGCTCGGCCTCACCCCCAGCGCCGCATTCCCGATCATGATGGGCTCGTGCGCTTTCCTGATGCCCGTGGCGAGCGCGCGGTTCATCAAGCTCGACCGGTATGACGTCCGTGCGGCGCTCGGGCTGGCGATCGGAAGCATTCCCGCCGTGCTGCTCGCGGCATTCATCGTGAAATCGCTCAATCTCACCGCGGTGCGCTGGCTCGTGATCGTGGTCGTCGTGTACGCCGGTGTTGGACTCTTGCGCGCCGCGCGTCGAGAGCGAGCCGTGGCGAGCGCCGCTGTAGGGGCTGCGTAGACGAATCGTCCTAGCTTGCTACGTAGCAATGCGTATGGGGCGCTCCGCTGGCGATTTGTAGCATCACCGCATGAAGACATGCCTTCTTTTCTTTGTGCTGGTGGCGGCGGTGGCGTCTGTTGCTGATGCCCAACGATTGAAAGACGCGCGCACCGCGTTCAGGCATCCCGTCGCCCAACTCGCCAATTCGTCGACGCCCTACAACCCAAGCCCTCGGGTATCCCGCGCCGCGCAGCGTGTCGTATACGGCGGAGCGATTGGGATCGCAGTAGGATTGTCGATCGCCTATTTCGCAGCCTCCGGCGAGTCGGGCGAGTTGCTGGCCGTCGCAGGGCTGGGATACCTCGTCGGAACCGCGTTCGGCGCCGCATCCGTAGAGTCAGAAACATGTGCTGACGATCAGCTTCTTCTCCGCGCGCTCGGCGGCGCGTTTCTCGGAGGCATCGTTGGTGGCGGCATCGCGGGGGCGATCAATGGCAGAAAGGATTTGCCAGCCGTTCTGACGGCGGTGTTCGGCCTCTTCGGCGCTCCAGTCGGCGCCGCATGGGCGCTCTGGACCTGTGATTGATTCTCGCTCCGCGCCCCATTTCAAGGGCACACCGTTGGGGCTCTCAACGCATCCCGTTTATCGCGGACGACGCGGAGCACGCGGAAGCGACGCGCGGGTACATCATCTTTGATTGGTTGACTGGCGCGAAAGACCCTGCGACCAAGGCACCAACGGGATTTCCCATCCGCGCCCCATCAGTGTGTTCCGCGTCGTCCGCGATAGCCTTATCCTCTGAGGGCTATACTGGTGTGCAGTTTCCATAACGCCCGACATGGCCGATATGCGCAATTCCCCCGCCGAACTCTCTCCCGCCGACTTCCGCGCGATCGGACATCAGCTCGTCGACCGCGTCGCCGACTTTCTCGCCGAGCTGCCGGAGAAACCCGTCGCGCCCGCGATGAGCCCGCGGGAGATGCATGCCTTGCTTGGCACCAGCGACACCCTGCCCGACGTCGGAGAGGACGCGAAGCACATCGCGCAGCACGCCGCTGAGCTGGTGATCGAGAACTCGACGTTCAACGGACACCCCCGCTTCTTCGGATACATCACGTCGTCGGCATCGCCGCTCGGCGCGCTCGGAGACATGCTCGCCGCGAGCGTCAACCCCAACTGCGGCGCATGGGCACTGTCTCCCGTCGCATCCGAAATCGAAAAGCAGGCCGTGCGGTGGGTGGCTGAGCTGATCGGATATCCCGCCGACTGCGGCGGATTGTTCGTGAGCGGTGGGAACATGGCCAACATGGTGTGTCTCATTGCCGCCATTCGCGCCCAGGCCGATTGGAGCGTGCGGGCGCGCGGCGTCGCCTCTGGAAAGCAACTCCGGATTTACGCGTCGGAAGAAGTTCATACCTGGCTGGAGAAGGGCGTGGATATCTGCGGATTGGGGGCCGGCGCGTTTCGACCCGTGCCAGTCGACGACTCGCGCGCGATGGATTTCGGCGCCCTGCAACGCATGATCGCGGAGGATCGAAAGGGGGGACATCGCCCGGCCGTCGTCATCGGCACCGCCGGCTCCGTGAGCACGGGCGCGATCGATCCGCTTCCGGAGATCGCGAAGCTGTGTGCACGCGAGAAGCTCTGGTTCCACGTCGACGGCGCGTATGGCGCGCCTGCAGCGGTGCTGCCGGATGCGGCGCCGGCGCTGAAGGCCTTGTCGCTCGCCGACTCTGTCGCCGTCGACCCGCACAAGTGGTTGTACGCGCCGTTGGAAGCGGGCTGTTCGCTCGTGCGCGACGCGGAGAAACTGCGTGGCGCGTTCTCATACCATCCGCCGTATTATCGGTTCGATGGTGAGGCCCAGGATCCGCCCACGAACTTCTACGAATGGGGGCCGCAGAACTCGCGTGGATTTCGGGCACTGAAAGTCTGGATGACGATCAGACAGGTTGGGCGCGACGGATACGTGCGCATGATTCGCGACGACATCGCGCTCGCGCGCGAGATGTGCGATCTCGTGTCGGAGGAGGCTGAGCTCGAGGCGCTCACCCAGTCGTTGAGCATCACGACGTTCAGATACGTTCCCGAGCACATGCGTCCCGACGCCTCACGACACCTCGAGGAGCTCAACGCGCTCAATGCCGCGATCCTCGAGAAGCTCCAGAAGGACGGTGTCGCCTATCCGTCGAACGCCGTGATCGGGGGGCGATTCGCGATCCGCGCTTGCATCGTGAACTTTCGGACGCAGAGCGAGGACGTGAAGGCGTTGATTCGCGCGACAATCGCGGCCGGCCGGGAGCTCAGCGCTTCGGGTTCCCTGGCCCAGTCGAAGAGTTGACCTAGGATTGATGTGATGACCGGTACGCGGGAGGGACGCGCTGTTCGTCGCCTGATCACACTTTCGCAGCTGCTCTTTGGCGTGCCGGTGCTCGCGCAGGCAAGGCCGACGATGTCGCCCCTCACCGTGCAGGACGTGTTGGGCGTCCGCGAGTTCGCCGACCGGGTTCAGGTCGACCTTTCCCCGGACGGCAAGTTCGTCGCATTCACGCTGCGCAATCCTGTGCGTGGCGGGGGGAGAGAAGTGGGAGGTAGCGCCGACTCCCAGGACGGATCGCGATACTTCAGCTCCACGGGCGTGCCGCGGAGCCATCGCGGCACCGACATCTTCGTCACCGAGGTGCTCGCGTCCAAGACGACGAACCTCACCAACGACCGCGGCTCGAACTGGTCGCCGGCGTGGTCGCCCGATGGTCGAACTCTCGCCTTTTTCTCGGACCGCGACGGACAGGTTCGGCTCTGGCTGTGGAATCGGCCGCGCAAAGAGCTGCGACGGCTCGCGATCGATCCGGTGCGAACGTTCTTCGGCTTCGAGGGCATTCGGTGGTCGCCCAATGGGCGCCGTCTCGCCGTGAAGCTTTCGCCATTCGGCATGTCACGCTCGCAACTCGACCGTCTGCTGCCGACAGCTCCAGCGCCGACGACATCGCGCTCCGCCGCGGACGGCGGCGTCACCGCGACCGTCTACGACGCCACCGGCACGCGCGACACGACTGGTCCGCCGCCGCCGCTGGCGCTGAATCTCGACAGCACTCGCTCGTTTCTGAACACGGAGCTCGCGGACCTCGCGATCGTCGACGTCAGCTCGGGACGCGTGAGACGCGTCGCGCCGCACATGCGCATCATGGGCTGGCAGTGGTCGCCGGACGGCTCGCGTCTCGCCTTCACAACGCGACAACCCGACGGCGGGCGCGGGCTGCTGGTGTACGACAACTACGATCTGTTCATCGTCGACACGGCGGCGAAGCAGCCGCCGCGACTCGTGGCACCTCGGATGATCCAGGAGTACGGGCTCAACTTCTCCTGGTCACCGAATGGTCGCAGCCTGGCGTTCCAATCGGAGGGCGCGCTCTACGTCGTGCCCCGGGACAGCGGCGAGGCGCGCATGCTCTCCGCCGGCGATCGCACCTTCGCCAAAGAATATCGCGCACCGCTCTGGCTCAACGACGAGACACTGTTGGCGGAATCCGCCGATACCGTCTGGAAGATCAGCGTGCCCTTCGGGAGCGCTTCGATCGTCGCGGCGCCGGGCGATCGTCGGGTGCTGGACATTGTCGCGCCGGCGGACGCCCAACGATTCAACCGTCGCAGCATCGCCGTCGCGCTGAGCGATCCCGCGTCGAAGCAGTCGGGCTTTCGGATGTACGATCTCGCGTCGGGCACGATGACCGGCCGACTCGAGGAGGAAGCGGCGCTTGGCGCGACCGATCTTCCGTACAACATGGACGTCTCCACCGACGGGAAGACAATCGCGTACATCGCGGAGCGGTCGGATCGTCCCGCGGAGCTGATGATCACGCAGGAGCAGCTCACGCATTCGAATCGCGTGACGAATCTCAATCCCCAGGTGACACGCCTGGCCCTGGGCGGCACCAAGCTCGTGCAATGGACAGGTCCTCAAGGTGATGTGCTGCGAGGCGCGCTGCTGATGCCGGCGAACTACGAGCCGGGCAAGCGTTTCCCGCTCGTGGTGAAAGTGTACGGCGGCTCGCGTCTATCCAATCGATTGAATCGGTTCGGGCTCGAGGCGGGTATCGACAACCTGCAACTGCTCGCCACCCGCGGGTACGCGGTGCTGCTCCCCGACACACCACTGCGCGTCGGAACGCCGCTCGGGGACCTCGCCGCCAACGTCCTCCCCGCCGTCGACTCCGTGATCGCGATGGGGATTGCCGATCCCACGCGCCTCGGGCTCATCGGGCACAGTTACGGCGGCTACTCCGTGCTGGCCATCCTGGTCCAGACGAATCGATTCAAGGCGGCGATCAGCAGCGGCGGGTTCAGCAACTTGTTCAGCCAGTACGGTGAGATGCGCGAGGATGGCAGCGCGGTCGGCATCAACTGGAGCGAGAAGGATCAGGGACGCATGGGCGGACATCCCTGGGAGTTCCGGCAGCGGTACATCGAGAACTCACCGTATTTCTTCCTGGATCGCGTGCGGACACCGGTGCTTCTCCTGCACGGCGGCGCCGATCGCACGGTTCTGCCGCAGCGCGCGGAGGAAACGTTCGTCGCGCTGCGCCGACTTGGGCGAGAAGTGGAGCTCGTCGAGTACGCGGGCGAATCGCATCACCCGGGGTCGTGGAGCATCGCCAACGCGACTGACTACTGGCTGCGGATTTTCGATTGGTTTGATCGTTATATGCCAAGGTGAACAGCTTGTCACATGACAGCTTGCACAATGCGGCTTGTCAGAGGGCAGCTTGTCACAACCCAGCTTGACGGCTTGTCACAACTGACCGAGCTCTGAGGCTGTTGTGTCAAGCTGACAAGCTGGTTTGTGAAAAGCTGTCATGTGACAAGCTGCTCTTGTAACAAGCTGTCCTCTGACAAGCTGCGGTGAGTCGTTCACCGGGCCCGAATGTCCATTCACCGAATCGCTGTTGAACGGCCCGCGCTGCGGTCGCACTGTGCGGCATGCGAGTTCTCTGCTGTTTCAGCGTTTTGGTCGTGTGCCTCGGTGTACCGGCAGGTGCCCAAACACGCTCGACGTTGCGAGGCACCGTCGTGTCTCCGTCGACCCCTATCGCCGGCGCCAATGTCTTTTTGATCGAAACGCTCGACGGCGCGCTCACCGATAGCAGCGGACGGTGGTCCTTCACCACGACACATACCGGCTCCGCGATTCTCGTCGTCAAAGCCACAGGCTTCGCGGAGGTTCGGCGCACCATCCAGGTGCCCAGCGCCGAATCATTTACCGTCGTCCTCAGGAAAGCGACGCAGTCACTCGCGCCGACCACGGTCGTGGCCAGTCGCTACGCGGCGAGCGACGAACGTGGAGCGACGCTCACGACCCTCGACGTCGTCGCGACCCCCGGGACCAACGCCGACGTCATGCGTGCGATTCAAACGCTCCCAGGTGTCCAGTCAGTGGACGAAGGCACCGGCCTGTACGTGCGCGGCGGAGACTACACGGAGACGCATGTGCTGCTCAACGATGCGGTGCTCCACACGGCGTTCAATTACGAGTCACCGAATGGCACCTTCATCGGGACCGTCGATCCTTTTCTCCTCGACGGCATTTACTTCTCCTCGGGCGGGTTCGGGGCGAGGTACGGCAACGCGCTCTCGGGAATAGCAGCGCTCAACACGCTCGGCCAACCGCAACGCTCCAGCTTCACCGGCACCGCCGGGCTGGCCGCATTGTCGGCGTCGGGCGCGGCCAGCTTCAACAAACAGCTCGGCGTTCGGCTGGCGACGAACCAGTTCGACACCGACCTGCTCTTCAAGGTCAATGGCTCGACGGTCAGGTACGACACCCCACCACGCGGCTTCGACCGGAGTGGCAGCCTCGTGTGGAGCTATCGGCCGACGGGAGAGCTCAAGGTGTTCGGGATCAGCCAGGCGACGAATCTCCGCAGCGTCCTCGAGGACCCGTCATACACGGGCGCGTATGCGCTCGACGTGAAGTCACATCTTGGCGTCGCGAACTGGCACGACGTGTTCGGGCTCTGGTCACCGACAGTCCGCGTCTCCGACACGCGTCTGATGCGCATGCAAGACTACGGAGCATTCAGGATGCGCACCGGCCAGCGCTATAGCGGCGCCAGCGGACAGCTGGATTGGTCGCCGAGCGGCGGCCTCACGCTGCGCGGCGGCGCGGAGTGGGAGCGGAACTGGTCGGAGCTGAACGGCTCCGTCCCCGACTACGGCTTCGACAAGAAGCCGGGCGCGCGAGTCACGGTCGTCGATTCGCGACCCGTTGGCGATCGCGCTGCGGTCTTCGGTGAAGCCGACGTCGTCGTCGGATCGCGCACGCGGCTGATCGCGGGGCTCCGGCAGGATCGATCAACGTTGACTCACGCCAGCACGCTCGACCCCCGATTCTCTGCAGCGATTACGATCGTGCGAGGCCTGGTGCTCACGACCGCGTGGGGAGTGTATCACCAGGTGCCCGATCCCGTCTTCTTCGACAGCACGCTCGGAGACCCGACACTCGGATCCATGCGCGCAACCCACACGATCATCGGGCTTCAGGCTGGAAGTGCCGGGCAGATGATTCGCCTCGAGGTGTTCGACAAGCAGTATCACGATCTCGCGCAGGCCACGCGCAACTATGACGTCTCCGCGGGTGGCGTTGGCTCCGGCAGGGGCGCGGATCTGTTCGTCGCGGGCAGTGGATTGCCGGGGGTGCGCTGGCGGTTGTCGCTCAGCTCGATCGTCGCGAAGCGCACGGACCCCAACACCCTCGAGTTGTCCCGCGCGCCGTTCGATGTCACCAACTCGATCACGACCGTGATCAACAAGTCGTTCGGCCCCGCCTGGCATCTCGGATTCACGCAGCGCTATGCGACGGGCCGGCCTTTCACTCCGGTCGCTGCCGCCGCGTTCGACGTTGCGCAGAACGTCTGGATTCCCCAATACGGCGCATCGATGAGCGAGCGAATTCCCGCGTTTCGTCGAGAAGACCTTGGACTCACACATCTCCACCGCCTCAGTGGCGCGAACGCGGTCTTCTTCGTCTCGGTCAACAATTTCCTCGATCGCGAGAACATCTACGCATATCGGTACTCCCAGGACTACTCCGTCCGCATTCCCATCCGCAGCATCTTCAAGAGGTCATTCTATGCCGGTGCATCGATCACTACTCCGTAAAGGTTGTGGGATGTTCGTTGTGGGCATCGCGCTCATGGCACACAACCCACGGCTCGCAGTAGCTCAATCTCAACAAGGTACCGGACCCCTGACAGCACGACTACTGGATTCCTCCCGCACGCTCATCATGAAAGCGACTCCCGCCGGCGATATCGGCGGCCTGCGTACCGCGGAAGCTCTGTTGGATCGCGCGCTGACCGTGTCACCGAACGATCCCTGGCTCCTGCACTACCTCGGGTTCGCGCTCTACCGCGAGGCGACCATTCGGATGGGAATGAATGGCGATGACGTGCGCCCTACGCTTGAACGCGCCGATTCCATCCTCGATCGGTCGTCGCGATTCGGCTCGATCCCCGAGTCGCATGCGCTGCGCTCCGGCTTGCTCGGAATGATGATCGGGAACAATCCGCTGCGCGGGATGACGCTGGGCCCCAAGAGCGGCGCGCAGATGGAGCGGGCACTGGAGCTCGGTCCGGCAAATCCGCGCGTCTGGATGCTGCGCGGGATTGGCGCGGTGAACACTCCCGCGATGTTCGGCGGTGGCCTGGACAAGGCTGAGGAGTACCTCAAGAAATCCATCGAGCTGTTCGGGACTGACAAGCCCCAACCCCCTTCGCCAAGTTGGGGGATGTATGAGGCGCATGTCTGGCTTGGCCAGGTCTACGCCAAACAGAGCAAGAAGGAGTTGGCGCGCGCGGAGTATCAGAAGGCGCTCGCGATAGAACCAAATGACATGTGGACGCGTATGTCCCTCCTGCCAGCCCTCGACAAGACGCAATGAGCTCTCGCGCACGATTTCTCGGACTGTACTTCGCCGCATGGGTGCCGGTGGCGGTGCTGTACTCCTTCCTGATCTACGCGCAGTCCAGGGACAGGTCACTCTCCGGCGCGATCATCGGCGGCGGCGAGTCCGTGCTCTTTGCCGCGCTCCTGGGGCTCGGCGTCTGGGCGATCACCCGTCGGCTGGCCGAGCGCCCCCGCCCATTGAGCGCGCTCATCGGCGTCCACATTCTGCTCGGGATCGCGTACTCCGCTCTGTGGTCCGGGTTGATCGTGCTCTCGATCGCGCTCTTTGCGCCACCCGCCATTCTCACCGCGTTTTTGGAGTACGCGCTCGGGTGGGAACTGCTGACCGGGCTGCTCATCTACGGCATGGTGGCCGGGATCGCGCAGGCGGTCGCTGTTGGCGCTCGTCTCCGGCGAGAGCGCGATGCCGCGAGCAGGGCCGAGGCCCTCCGCGCACGCGCGGAGCTGAGCGCGCTGCGGGCGCAGATGAACCCGCACTTTCTGTTCAACACACTGCACTCGATCTCGGCGCTCGTGCGGACGGATCCGCGCGCGGTCGAGGACGCCCTCGAGCGACTCGCGCTGTTGCTGCGTCGGTTGCTGGACGTGAACCGCGCTGGCGCGGACCAGATCGTCCTGGCGGAAGAGTGGGAGATCGTTCGTGATCAGCTCGAGCTCGAGAAGTTGCGTTTTGGCGACCGGTTGCGTGTCGTCACCGACCTGGAGTCCGACGCGCTCGAGTGTCGAATCCCGATCTTCACCTTGCAGCCACTGGTCGAGAACGCGGTTCGTCACGGCGTCGCTGCGCAGACCAAGCCGTGTACGGTGAGGGTGTCCGCGCGCGTTGTTGGCGATGTGTTGGAGATCGATGTTCACGACGACGGCGCCGGCGCCGATCCCAAAGCGGTACAGAGTGCCAAGGGTCTCGGATTGCACGCGATCCGACAGCGTCTGCTGGCGCTGTATGGCGATCGAGCGGGGGTGCACGTCGAGACCTCACCGGGCCGCGGCTTTCTCGTTCGCGTCACGCTCCCAGCGGTTACGGCGCCGATGGTGACGACGGCGGAGCGCGCCTCGAGCGCCCCTGTCTCCGTCTGATGCGCGCGCTCATCGTCGATGACGAACCGCTCGCGCGAAAGCGGCTGCGCGAGTTGCTCGCCGATTTCGGGAATGTCGAGTGCATCGGCGAAGCGGTGGACGGGACGTCGGCAGTCAAAGCGATCGATTCCCTTCGGCCAGATCTCGTGTTCCTCGACGTGGAGATGCCGGAAGGAACGGGGCTGGACGTTCTGGATCGCATCACGCACGAACCGGCGGTGATCTTCACGACGGCATACGATCGCTACGCCGTTACCGCGTTCGAGCTGCAGGCGATCGACTACCTGCTCAAGCCGTTCGGGCACGAGCGCCTTGCCCGAGCGCTGGAGCGCGTCATTCCCGACGGCGAAGGGACCGCGTCTCGCGCGCGCGCCGCGCTCGCCGTCAACGACCGGCCGATCGATCGCATTCTCGTTCGGGACCGTGGACGGCTGGTGCCGGTCGCCGTGAAGGACATTGTCCGCCTCGAGGCGGGCGACGATTACACGTCGGTTCACACGAAAGGCCGGACATACCTCGTGTACCTGGCGCTTCAGGATTTCGAGCGCATGCTCGATTCCACGAAGTACGTTCGCATCCACCGGTCGCACGTCGTCAACCTGGAGCACGTCACGCAGTTCACGCCCACAGACGGCGGACGTTTCCAGCTCGAGCTCACGGACGGTACGAGGCTTCCTGTGAGCAGGGCGTACGCAAAGGTCTTACGCGATCGGGCTGTCTAACAGCCAGCTTGTCAGATGACGGCTTGTCACAAACCAGCTTTTCGGCTTTTCACAAGAGCAGCTTGTCAGTTGAGGGCTTGTCACAACCAGCTTGTCAGATGACGGCTTGTCACAAACCAGCTTGTCAGCCTGTCAACAGCTTTTTGCGACAGGGTGCGTCGTGATGATGATGGGAGTTCATAGACGATTCGGTATGGTGGTCCGTGGAGAATTTCCATCGGATCGACGTCTACCAGAAAGCGGTCGTTCTCTCGAGAGATGTGGCCGACCTGGTGACACGCTTTCCGCAACGCTACTCACGTCTGGCACAACAGCTCGACGATGCCGCGGAGTCGATCGGCTCGAACATCGCCGAGGGGTGCGGCAGGCGGAATCGGAGCAATGGCAACGCCGAGTTGATTCGCTATCTGCACATGTCGTTCGGTTCCGCATGCGAGGTCGAGCATCGGCTTGGCGGCGCGCATCATCGCCGGCTTATCGACGATGCGACTTATGCTCGATTGAACGGCCTCGTCATTGAGGTCAAGCGGATGCTATGCGGATGGATTCGCTCGCTGCGCGATGATGACAGAGGGCGACAATAGCTTGTCGAAGGTCGGCTTGTCACAAAGCAGCTTATCAGAGGACAGCTTGTCACAACCCAGCTTGTCAGCTTGTCACAAGGGCCTCAGACCTGAATCAGTTGTGACAAGCCGTCAAGCTGGTTTGTGACAAGCTGTTTTCTGACAAGCTACTGAACGCGAATGAGCAACGTCCCTAACAGCGCGCCAAAAGTCGACCGCGCTTCGAGGCGATAGTCCCCAGGTCGCGACGGCGAGAACTCGACGTCCATCGTCTCGCCAATGCTGAGCGGCTGACGAGCGAGACGCGGCGCGCGCGCGTCAGCGGGAAGGTCGGCGCCATCCTTCGCAAGCACGCGCCAAGTCATGTACGTCGAGTCCTGGAGCAACTCCAGGCGCAGGCCGGGACGTCCCGTCGTGATGTTGATCAGCCGCAGACGCGACGCAACGCCTCGCCGCAACAGCAACGGCGTGGGTTGCAGGCTCCCATTGAACAAAACCGCCTGTTCTTCGTCCACCGAGTCCGCCGGCGACGACACCAGCACGGAGAAATCCTTGTTCGGATCGAACTTGCCTCGATCGACCACGATCAGCGGCCCGGCCAATCCCGCGCGCTGCTGACGCGTTTCGTTCACGTGAGTGTGATAGATGAACGTGCCAGCGCGGGGCGGCGTGAAGCGGACCTCGAATGAGTCCGACGGCGCGATCATCGGAGCGAGCTGCGGCTTCATGCCGCTGAGCCCCGGCACGCCGTCGAAGTAGCTCTCGAGCTCGATGCCGTGCCAGTGCACCGACGTCGGTTCGGTCAGCCGATTGATCACCATGATGCTCACCGGCTCGCCCTTCGTCAGAATCAGCGGCGGCCCCACGTGCTGGCCGACGTCCGCCGGCGGCTCGATGCCGGATTGGTCGAGCACCACGCCGTAGAAGGGGCGTGACGGGGTCGTTCCGACGTTCGGCCGCATCAACATGCGAATGCGACGTCCCGGTGGCGGGAAGCTCACAGCGGTGCCTACCGGTACCGTGTCATCTTCCGCCGGCTTGATCTCGATCCCCGCAACCAGTCCGCCCATCGCGGCCGACATGTTCGCGTGCTGCGCCGCCGCTTGCTGCTGCGCGACGGTGAGCTGTATGGGATAGCCGAGCGGCCCTCGGGCCTCGAAGTGCTCTGGGATGTGGCAGTGAAACAGCCAGTTGCCCACTCGGTCGGCCGTCCACGTCGCGTAGATCGTCGCGCCCGGCACCATGCGTTCCGTATTCACGAGATCACCGCGTGCCCCATACACGGTGTCCGCCTTGCCGTCACCGCGACGACGCACCCTGAAGTAGAACCCGTGCAGGTGCATTGGATGGACTTCGGGGGACGCGTTGATCACGCGCCAGCGCACGGTGTCTCCCCGCTCGTAGATCAGCCGATCGGTTTGCGGCCAGGAGCGGCCGTTGATCACGAACAGCTGACGCAAGCGATGACGGTTGAGCTCCGTGCCGACGCTGTCGGCATACTCCCCGATCACCATGATACGGTCTTTCGGCTGACGCTCGCCCGCCTCGTCGACGACGATCACGCCGGTGAGCTGCCCGTCCTCCCGAACCCGATCCTTGAATGCCGCACCGGTGGTCGTGGCCCAGTAGTAGTACGTGCCGGGACGATCGAGCTTGAAGCGCAGCGTCTGAATCTGCGCGTAGTTGAGCTGAATGCTGTCGTTGAACGCGGCGCCGACCACCGGACGCGAATGCAGCCCGTGAATCGTAAGCACGGTATTCGGCACAGCGTTCCGAACGACCGTGATGACCTGGGTCCCCGCGGGCACACGAATCAGCGGCCCGGGGATCGACGCCTGGCGGCCGATCTCGGCGAACACCGGCACCAGCACTCCGGGCCGGTCGTCGCCATCCGGATGCCACTCGGCGAGACGCGCCTCCATGCGGAGCGCCAGCGTGCTTCCACTCAACACTCCGGCGCGCGCGCGATTGTCATTGCCGCGAACACGCTCGCGGACTGCTCCGCCCGCCTGTGCATGTGCGACCGATGCGCTCGTGAGAGACATCACAAGACAAGAGACGACCGCGTGTCGGTTCATTGATTGGATCATACGGGTAGGTGACCACGACTGACTGTGCGACGTGGCGACTGGATGCTCCATCTTGAAATACCCGTCTAATGACGAATCGTGCGGTCCAACAGCACAGGTTCACCCCCTCTACCGGCGGTTTCTCTCGAAGCGCTTCGATTAACCGCTGGTTCGCGTGGTCCGCACGCTCGTGACGTCGCCGACGCTGCGCCGCGGCGCCGCCGCGATTTGTTCGTTGGGATAGCCGAGTCGCAGCACGATTTGTGGGAAGCCGGCGACTGCCAGGAGTCGCTCGAGTTGTTCCCGCAAAGGCCCAACCTGGACCGGCTGATTCAGGAACGACGCCTGCACCCCCAGCCCGGCCGCGCGCAACAGCAGGCGCTGTAGCGCCTGGCCGGCGACGAGCCAATCCGCGGCGGCATCTCCGTACGTCCCGAGCACCGCGAGGAGTGGTGCTTGCTCGGCGAGCTGTTTGTCCTGCGCACCGATCCTTCGGCCGAGGTTGAACGACCGAATGACAAATCGCGTCAATGGAACCGCCACCGTCGGAGTGACGAGGCCATCGCGCGCGGCTCTTGGCCGCATCCAGCGCGCCAGCTCCCGGCGCCAACCGCGGCGGGACCACTGTGCCGCCGCGCCTTCGGCGACGAGCCGGCCAATGTCGGACCGCTGCGATTGATCCGACACGATCACGAGCCAACCGCCTTCGCGTGTGACTTCCTGGACCATACCGCGGACGATGAGATCGGGAACGGCGCGGTCCGCGAATGGTCTGCGGTAGGTCCAGCGCTTGGTGATCGCCTCGACGAGGCTCGGGTCATCGTCAGACGATGTGTCCCGGGCGGAGAACTCGATCCGAGCCAGCACGGTCGGATCTCCAAAGTCGGGAAAGTATTCCACTTCGGGCTGTAGTCCGGCATGCTGCGCGGCGATGCGCAGGTTCATCAGGGCGCACCCGCAGCTGATGGTCAGCTCGCGGCCGCTCGGGTCGTTTTCGGGCAGCGACCGCGTGGGGTCGGCCACCACGTCGATGTAGCGATCGGTGACACGGAACACCCACGGCTGGGTGTTGTGACTCGAGGGCGCCAGCGTGGCCAGTCGTACGAGGGACAGCAACTTGTCGGCGTTCATGCGTTCGCGCCGTCCCCCTCCCCTGCGAGCGTGTCAGATCCGGGTCATTCCTTCAACAGTCCGAGCTTGAGCGCGAATTGAACGTACTGCGATCGGTGCGTGAGCCCAAGCTTTTCCGAGATCCGCTGCTTGTAGGTATCCACGGTTTTCGGACTGATGAACAGCTTTTCCCCGATCTCCGGCGCGGTGTAACCGGACGCGACATAGCGCAGAACGTCCTGTTCCCGCTCCGTGAGCTTGTCGAACTGGGTGCGCTCGTCCGCGTGCTCGGCGCGTTTGCGAAATCCGCCCGCGAGCACCCGCGCAGCCGATGGCTGGATGTAGGTGTCGCCATGAGCGACCGCGCGAACGGCGTCGACCAGCTCGCGATCGGCTGCGCTCTTCTCCAGAAAACCGCTCGCGCCCGATTCCAAAAGCGGTATGAGCGCTTCGTCCGGCGAGTGCATCGTCAGGATGAGGATCTTGGTCGTCGTGCCCGCGGCGACCAACGCCTTCGTCGCCTCCGCGCCGTCCATCGGTTCCATCGAGAGGTCCATCACCAGGACGTCGGGGTTCATGCGTTGCACCATGGCAACCGCGTCGCGCCCATTCGCGACTTCACCGATGACGTGAATATCCTTCGCGACGCCGAGAACGGCTTTCAGCCCGGCACGCACGACGGTATGGTCGTCCGCGAGCACAACTCGGATGGTGTCGATCGCTGTCATTGCAGTCACGTAGTGCCTCCCGCGGGAACGCGCGCAGTCACGCGGGTTCCACGCTCCGGCGCGCTGGAAATCTGTATGTCGCCACCCACCAGTGCGAGCACTGTTCGCGCCGAGAACAGACCCAAACCGGCCTGAAGCGGATCGTTCAGCTTCATATCGATGCCTCGGCCATCATCCTCGACGTCGAGCGTGACGTGACCGTTGGACCGAAGCCTCATAGTGACATGCTGCGCCTGGGCGTGCTGCTCGACATTCCGGAGCGCCTCGTCCGCAACACGGTACATGGCACTGGCCGCCCGCGGCGAAAGCGTTGTGTTCCCGAGGTCCGCATCGAGCGTCACGTCGAGCTGTGAACGGCGTGCGACGCGCCGCGCCAGCGCGTCGATCGCATTCGTGAGACCAAATTCCTCGAGCGTGCCGGGGTACAGAGTTTCCGCGACGCTCCGCAGGTCGTTCGTCAGTTGAGTGATCGTCTCGCGCATTTCGCCGAGACGCTGATCGACCTCCGGATCGGCGTTCACCGCGCGCGTGGCCGCGACTTGCATCGCCACGGCCGACAGCGATTGCGCCAAAGAGTCGCGCAGTTCCCGCGCGACCGACTCACGCTCGATGTCTCGAGCCCGAACGGAGCGTCCCGCCAGGTATTGGATGCGCGCGCGATCTGAGTTCACACGATCCAGCAATCGATTCATCGTCGACGAGAGGCGGGCGATCTGGCGGTCGGCGATCGGGGAATGCGGCACTCGTGCGTCGAAGTTGCCCTCGGAGACACGCTGCGCCGTCGTCTCGAGCTGTACGATCGGCCGCAGAGCGACCCACACCAACAACGCCGTCACGGCGAAGCTGACCCCAAGGGTGACGGCGAGCTCGACGGACAGGGACGCCATCGGGAACACGACGTGTGCGCCCACCGCCGCCACGACGAGCAGCAGGTTTGCGCCGAGGACTTTTCCGATCAACGGAACGCGCAGCACCGACAACCACCAGTCACGGCCGGTCATCGACGGTCTTCCACGCTTTGAGCTGCGGCGCAAGATCAGCGTGCCGTTTCCCAGGACGCGTTCCACGGTCACGGCGGTCATTTTACGACCAGCGCCGTCACCATTCCGAACATCCCGTGCTCGGATTCGGCGTGCGGCAGAATGTGGCAGTGGAATGCCCACGTGCCGGGGTTCGTGCAATTCACGATCACGTCCCACCGCTCGCCGGGAGCGATGTTCAGTGTGTCGCACTTCCAGGGCGCGGGCTGCGGCCATCCATCCTTGGCGATCACGGTCATGTGCATCCCGTGCAAGTGCATTGGATGGATCATCATCCCCTCGTTCATGAAACGCAGACGAACTCTCTCGCCCTTCTTCGCCACGACGGGCTCTGTCGCGGGAAAGCTCTTGCCGTTCAAGGTGTAGCCATGCGCTCCGTCATTGAGAACCATGACGTAGTCGACGTCCACGTCGTCATGCGCAGTCTTGTCTTTTGGCTCGACGATGAACGCGCCGAGGAGACCCAAGCCGACCTGCTTGGCCGCGTTGTGATGCGAGTGGTACATGTGCGACCCGGCATTCGGGACCACGAACTCGTAGGTGTGGGTCTGGCCGGGTTTGATCGGAGGCTGCGTGATGAAGGGCACGCCATCCTGATCGTTCGGCACTTCCAGACCGTGAAAGTGGAGCGCTGTGGATTCGGGAAGCTCGTTCTTGAGCACCACACGGACGCGATCCCCTTCCCGCACACGGATCTGCGGTCCGGGAACCACGCCATTGTACGTCCATCCGGTGACGAACTTGCCGGGTTCCGTTTCCCACTGGACGACTTTCGCGGTGAGCTCGTAGACCTTCACGCGGTCCACGACTTTCGGCGCCAGCAGCTGGTTACCCTTGCCTGCCGTCGCCGCCGGAAACGCCTTGATGCCTTTCTCATGCATGGCATCCATCTGGTCCGCCGCCGACAGCGGTGCGGTCCCTGTTCCGGTATCGTGCGGGCCCATCGTCCCGCCTGTGGGAGGACCTTTGGTGGCTGTCTGGGCGGACGCAACGCCCTTTTTCGCATCGCAAGCACCGAGTGCCGTGACGGCGACCGCTGCGACTGCCGAGTGCTTGAGAAAGGATCGACGGGACGTTGTATTGTTCGACATGGCGTAGGTTGATGTGGTGAAGTCAACCTATGGCTCGCGAACTTCCCATAGTGTCGGGCGATGGAGGGTTGTTGGTGGCTGTACGCCGACGGCCCTGTAGGGGAATTCACTACAGCCTCCACACTTGTAAATCGGTGCCATGTCGTCCAACTCCCCCGCCCCGAACAACGCCGATTCTCGCCGCCTGACGGAGTTCCTTTTGGCGGACATCATCGGCATCTCGGCCGACGCGATCATCTGCATCGACGCCGGCCAGAAGATTACGCTCTTCAACGAGGGCGCCGAGAAGATCTTCGGATGGACGACCGAGGAAGTCATGGGGAAGTCGCTGGATGTCCTCCTCCCCGAACGCTTCCGGAAGCAGCATCCCTCTCATATCGCGCGGTTTCGGGAATCGCCCGAGCGAGCGCGCAAGATGGGGGAGCGCCGAGAGATCTCAGGCGTGCGGAAGAACGGCGAGGAGTTCCCGGCCGAAGCCGCGATCGCAAAGGTGCAGATGGGAGATTCCGTCGTGTTCTCTGTCGTCCTCCGGGACATCACGGAACAAGTCGAGCTGCAGAAGCGACTTCAGCGCGCCGTGAACGCCCGCGATGAAACAGTCGGCGTGGTAGCGCACGATCTTCGGAATCCCGTAAGCGCGGTGAAGATGCTGTCGACAGCGGTGCTCGATGGCGCGGGCGCTGACAACCTGCGGCCCGAAGGGCGCGAGCAGCTGCGGCTCATCCGTGACGCGGCGCAGCAAATGGACCGGCTGATCCAGGATCTGCTCGATGTGACTCGCGTGGAAGCCGGACGCCTGACCATCGACCCGCAGCCACTCACGACCGTTGCGCTGCTCGACGCCGCGCTGCGAACGCTGCGGCCTCTGGTCGAAGAGGCCGGCCTCGAGCTCAAGGTGGAAGTCCCTTCGGCCCTCCCCCGCGTGAACGCGGATCCGGAGCGCATAGGACAGGTGCTCTCGAACCTGATCGGGAACTCGATCAAGTTCACCGCATCCGGTGGCCGCATCTCCGTCAAGGCAGACCAGGATGGCGATTGGGTTCGCGTCTCCGTGAGCGACACCGGAAGTGGGATCTCGGGGGATCACCTTCCCAACATCTTCGATCGCTTCTTTCAGCCAACGCACTCCGGCATCCGGTCGCGTGGCACTGGCCTCGGTCTTCCAATCGCCCGAGGCATCGTGCTAGCGCATGGCGGTCGGATTTGGGCGGAGAGCGAGATCGGCAAGGGATCGACGTTCTTCTTCACTATTCCCGCGGCCTGACACTTCCGCGTCGCGCAGACGTTTCCGCAGCGCGACGACGATGAGAATGGAGATCGCCAGGACGACGATGTTCCAGGCGACGTAGTTGATGAGGCCCGCGCTGGTGAGCACCCAGCCTGGCCGCGCCACGGTGACGAACGCTCCGGCAATGCTGATGACGGCATTCACGTCCATCAGTCGAGCGACCGCGGTTTCAACACCGCCGCGGTCGAAAATCCGTGCGGCGATCCAGCTGGCGACACCGAGGAAGGCATACCCCCACATCTCGATCGCCCACGAAAGCGACAGCGGATTCGCGAAAGACAAAGCGCTGATCAACGGCTCGTACTCAGGTCGGTACGACTGCGCCAGCGCGGGAATGAAGGTCGTCTGGCAGATGTAGTTGAAGAAAATGAACGTCGCGAAGACGGCGGCGAAGATCACCGCCGACGTCGCTGCCGCTCGATGCCGAGGCGCCGCCATCGCTTGCAGTGCCGCAAACAACACGACATAACCTCCGACCAGCGCGAAACCGGCAAAGAACGGCACGGTCTGAATCCAGTGGAAGTTGAGGGCGAACAACTCGGCGTCCTGCCAGGGTGGCGACGGGTGGATCGCGGAGACCAGCACGGTGCCGATTGGACCGGAGGTCAGAATGCCGACGATCGTGAGCGCGGCGCCCGCGATGCCCAGCCGGACCGCCTGTGAATTGATTGGAAGTGCCGTGTTCTGTGGCATCAGGTCCTCCCCCCACCTTCCGCGCGTCTCTTGATTCCGCGCAGCATCCCGCGCTGCATGATGAAGTGCGCGGGCTCAAGGAGCAGGAGGCCCGCTGGAGCGAGCGCCACACCGACGGCAGAGGGTTTCCCAGGGTTGCGCTGCCGGACCTGCATCTTCGAGGTGTGCGCGTCGATCGGACGGACCACGAAGGCGCCCCAATTCTCCAGTACGAGCGCCCGGCCCGAGTCCATCGCCACGATGTGCCAGCCGACATTCGGGCCGAGTCGACCGCCGAGGTAATCGCGCGGAACCGCGCGTACGAGCTCACCGACGCGACGCTTCTGCCATGCCTGGACGAGCGAGTCCGAGTTCTTGATCTCCGCGCCGAAGAGATTCTCCAGGACGCTGTAGCTGTAGAATCCGGCGCGGTCCTGTCCGATCTGCGCCAACCATGGCCAGACCGAATCGGCCGGCGCGCGAATTGTGATCGCGTTGTTCACGACGTACTTGGCGTCCGGGTAAAGCGAGTCGCCGAAGAGAGCGACTTGCCGGTCACTCTTCGTCGTCCCCATGCGCATGGACCACGGGCGGACGAGGATGACGCCGGAGGTGTACACCAGCGCGAACACGGCCAATCCGAACGCGATCTTGCCCTTTGGCGCGCGCGGCAGATGGAGCTTCTCACGCGTTTCGACTCCCTGCCAATTCGTGACCATGACCGCGAACAGCAGGTCCAGCAGGACACCGGGAATCAGGACGACGTGCGGCAGAAAGACGAGGAGGACGACGGACGCCACCGCGCCGCGGATGGCGAGGCGCTTGACGCCGACGCGAAACACCGGAACTCCGATGAGGCCGAACCCGGCCGCCATGAAGGAGCCTGTCGCGACGCACCATGCGATGGTGACGAGCCACAGTGGCCCGCTCGACCACATGCCTGCGCCGGCGTGCGCCAGGCCGTGCAGGATCAGGAGAATGCCAACGAGGACGCGCATGGAAGCCTCCAAAGTGTGAGAGCCCATCGGCGGCTGCCGATGGGCTCTCGAGACTGCGGTTTGCAACGACATGGCGAGGCTGTTAGAAGGCCAGCGCCGCCTCGATCATGAAGCCCTTGATGAATCCGCCGTTCCGGATGTCCGTCGCGGGGAAGCCATAGTACTTCTGGTTCATGTACTCGCCCTTGACGAGCATCATCGGGTTGACGTACCACCCGCCACCGACCTGGAAGCGATTCACGTTCGCATCGCTCCGGTTCGCGGCGAAGGTGCCCGCGACGGTGTTGTACCGATAGCCGGTGAAGAGCTTGTCGTTCCAGAAACGGTAGATCACATCACCGGCGAGTTGGCGGGTCGTGCGATAGCCCGTCTCGCTCAGCGCCTTGCCCGTAGCCGTCTCGGCGTAGCCGAAGAACTCCAACCCCTGATACTTCACGAACGGGTTGACCACGAAGGCGGTGACGCGATTGGCGAATCCGGGGCGAATCTCGCCGGACCAGGCGTTCGCCGTCGCGGACGTGTTTTCGATGACGTCATAGTACCGCGAACCAGCACGGTCGCCCGTGAACAGCGTGTTGCTCGCGGAGTTGTCGTTCTTGTACACGGAACCCGTGAGCCGCAGCCGCAGATCCTGACTGAGCTCCCTGTCGAAGCCGAGCTTGCCGATGTACGAGGGCGACCGCTTTTCAGGCGTCAGCACCGTACCGCGAATCTCGCCGCCGGTCATCGACGCCATGGCGAGCAGGCCCTTGGCGCGAACGTACAGTTCACCGCCGACTTCGGTCGTGAACGCATCCGTGATCAGGTTGCCGACGAACGGGTTGAACATCGTCTGGCCGTTGTCGCTGCGACGGAAGTGCTGATCGCCGTAGTTGATCTCGAAGTGGCCGAACTTGACGGTGGTGTACTTCATGATGCTGTTCAGGATGGGAACGTCGATCGGTGACGCGTCGATCAGTGCGTAGCCGTCTTTCGCCCACGTTTCCTGGTGATGCCGGGCGGACAGATAGCTCGTCATCGCGACGCGAATGCCCTTGGCCACCTGCGCGTTGAGGTACAGGTTCGCGGTCGCGTTGTTGAAGCCGTTGCCGATGTTGAGCAAGGAGGTTGTATTTGCGCCGCCAACGATCACCGGCGTCGCGGTGTTCTCGTGCTGCAACCCTTGGAACTGTTGGGTGAACGCGGCGCCGACGTCGAGTCTGAAGCCGGTGTACGCCACGAGATCGGCCTTGGGCGACT
>Ga0070696_100000581_pt1 | contig 23298 bp, 18 predicted proteins | sample KBSK1253metaG_FD_65474 | JGI IMG/M metagenome (GOLD analysis project Ga0070696, IMG submission 65474) | Corn, switchgrass and miscanthus rhizosphere microbial communities from Kellogg Biological Station, Michigan, USA - KBS K1-25-3 metaG | ecosystem: Host-associated > Plants > Roots >... | reverse complement strand
CGAGTTTCGCGTCCAAAAACCAGGCAGTCGTCCGGTGAATAGACCCAATCCGCATAACTTTTTGTTGCTTTGGTGGTGAGATAGAGAAAGCGAGCTGCAGGAAATGCTTCATGCAATTCAGAAATAGTGGCGTGTCGACTAAGAGTCACCTGTGGCCAATAGTCCAGACCCGCTCGCCGGACAGACTTATCATCAAGGCGAAAGCCTATTGCCCCAATTATGTGGAGCGGAACATTCGTCGCGGCACAAAGCCGCGCTATGTTTCCAGTGTTGGGCGGAATCTCAGGCTCGACAAGTGCGACGCGAATCATCGGCTGAAGAGGTTGCAGTTAGTGGAAGTCCATTTTAGTGCGAGAAACGTCAAGGCCTGAAATACAAAAGGAACGACGAGATTCGCTTGAAGTGCTCGTCGTTCCTTTTGAAAGGCCCTGCTGGCCTGTAAAGTTTGTGTGCGCCAGTTGAGGGTTGCTGTTCTACCGTCGAGATCCGAACTATCTCTTCTTGGCTGCCTTCTTGCCGCCCTTCTTGCCGCCCTTCTTGCCACCTTTTTTCGCTGACTTCTTTCCACCTTTTTTAGTTGCCATTCTGTTTGCTCCTTCGTTTCAAAAATTTTGGTTTCAGTCTTAACCACAAGATACTGTGCTTACTTCTGTCTTGTGGGCTAGAGTAAACGGCGCACAACATCTTGCTATATAAACGCAAATGCCCACGATGTCAACAACTTATTACACCTTCCGGTGAAAAATAATTTTAGTCTGTGAGCTGCTCGCAAGGGTGAATGACAGTGTTGGATCGACTTACTTGTCGTGAGATCAAGATGAAACTACGACGAACTTAACGCGTAGCTCGGGCTCGTGATAGCGAAACTTTGACGTTCACGACAGCATAAGAAGTGAGTTTGAAAATCAATGCCTTGAATTGCAGGCGCTGTGTTATCGGAATAGAGGAGTGAAGATCCAGCCGTCGTGATGATCGATTCCGTAGTAGTAAAGGACCGAGTTAGTTTTGTTCTGACTGCTCACGCCGACGAATGGTCCCAGGCTATTACCTGAGCTGTCGGAGGAGGAACCGGAAGGTGTGGTGCCCGGTACAGGCAATACAGGCGGAGCTATAACTAGTTCTACCAGTTTAAGTTGCGGATCATTGGTCGGTGGACGGACGTTCCGCGCAAACAGCAACACCGAGCGCTGGAAGTCTGCTAATTGGTTCGAGGCAGGCTTAACAAGTTGCCACTCGCCAGACTCTGATAGTGGGTCACGCGCGGCGGAGCCACGCAGGATCTGAACCTTCTTGGTTCCAACTGAGACGCCTTCAATTAGTTGATCCATTGATGAGGGCAACCCAGGCACTCCGGTAATTCCTCTTGCTGCCTGGTAAGAGTAATAACGACGAATTGCTTCTGCTACTTCTTCACCGCGGAAGATCGCTTCCTTCTCTCGTTCACGGACCGCTTGTTGTTGCAGACTTGGCGCCGCCGCTGCGGCCAAGAGAGCCAGAATCGTCATTAGCGCAAGTAAGGCAACCAGGGTGTAACCTGCCTCGCCACGCCTGCGGGAGCTTGGATAGACGCAAATACTCATACGAGCACCGCGGGATCGCCCTGTCCATATATTGTGGTGTGGTCCATCGCTATGGTTGGTCATCGTCACTTTCAACTCGAGGCGTAGGCCGTGACAACGGGTTACCTTTTTCGCCGGAAACCGAGAACGGCAAAGTATGTTTTATCTTCAGATTGGCATCGACTAGTACAAGTTCCTTTTCGGAAATGCTGGTTACTCGAAACCTTCCGCCGAGCAGGTCGCCACGCTGGACATTCAACATCTCCTTTGATCCCTTGTCCTGAAGAATGGCGGTGTCGATGTAGCGGCGTGTACCAATAATCCCGACATACGTGTAATTGGGTGTCGGTGGCGCACTCACAGCCAGCGTCATGACATTCGAATAAAGCTTGCCGTCGGCGGAGCGTGCCATTACCTGACGACTGCCGGCATTGGCGATAAGGTCAGCTGGCACGGTCGTGGATAACTGCTGCGGACTAATATAGCGTGTCGGCAGCTCTGTGTTGTCGATAACGATCCGCAATTGAGAAGTAAACTTGTCGCCGGCAACTTCCAGCGTAAAGTCTCCAGTGCGGGCGTAAGTGCTGGCAGGCGACACGCTCGCAAGCAAAACAGGAGGCGTTGGTGTCGGCGTTGGCGAAGGCACGACCGTAGTAGCCGCTACTGTTTTTGGTGGTTCGTAATACGCAAATATGTTGCGCCTGGCTTCGGCGACAGCCGGCACCGGGCCTTCAAACATAATGGGCCTGAGACGTTCAAGAACGTCGTTGTTCACCTCCGCCAAAGGTGGCGGCTGAGGTCTGGCTGACACTCCCCGGTTATCGACAGGCGAGGCTACGCTAACCGCAGTACGCGGCGTGACCTTGTTAGAACTACTGCCAAATCCAAAGAAGGTCCACCAAAGTAGTACCAGCGCAATTATGCCCAGCGCGCCGGCCCAGATCAGTTTTTTGCGCTCTGCTGGATTTTGAATATCGCTAATTTGCATGTCGCACAACCGTCAGTTGCTGGAAGCGGTTTCTGCGCCACCTCGTTGAAAATAGGTGGTCATTTCGAGGCGCAAGCTTACCAACGAGGCTCCTGTTGGACCGGTTTCGGAGCTAGCCGCATTGGACTCTGTAGCACGTTCCAGCTCAACCGTATTGATAATCACGAACTGTTTACTGGTCTCTATGTCACGTACAAAGCGACGCAGGTTCTGATAAGGTCCCTCGACTGTGACGCTGATTGCTATACCGGGATAAATGCTCTGCCACTTTGTATTCGCTGCCCTTGAACCGGCGCTTACTTTTGATCCAACTGGTTCAAGCGGCGTATATGTCGGCCCGGACGTGTTCCTTAGACCATTCTTGCGTATAAGAGTATTGAGACTATCGTACAAGCCCATGCGCCCGCGATTTGCATCCACCAGTCCTGTAGTCTCGAAAGCGTCGAGACTCTGCGTAATTGTGTGAACCGTCGCATCCGTACTTTGTCCTTGTACCAGCACGTCCTGCGAATTCCTTAGCTGGCTTTGCAGGCGCGCCCGTTCCAGCTCAAGTGCCGCACGGCGAGAACGCTCGGGGACAAGGAAGTAAAGATAAGCAATAACCACCAGCACCAGTATCAGCAGACTGCCGGCTAAAGCGATAATTTCAGCCACGCCAAAAACGCCGGACTTTCGCGTGACCCGCAATCTGTTAATGCGCGTGCGGAACTCGTGCTTCTGAGTTGGTGGCGGCGGTGCATGTTGGCTCATTTGGCACCTCCTTCCGATTTCATAGCGTTGGCGGCCACTGGGCTTGCGTCGGTTGCGGCCCCCGCTCTTGGCCTATAGATCACTGCCAACTCGTATTCCGCTCCGCTCTCGCCTCGACCGCGTTGCAGGTTCTGCGCTCGCAATTCCGAATGAAACACGCCGGCGCGATCCATCTCGGCAATCATGTCGGTAACAATCGACGGTGTTTTCGCCACCACCGTCATGTCTAACTCCGCTAAGGTTTGATCTCCTCGGGTAACCACGCGTCGCACGGCAATACTCTTGACGCGCACTGCCCCTGGCAATGCTGATTCCAAATCTGCAAACAGACGCGACCAGGAGAAATGCTTTCGATCGACCAACGCGTGGGCTGCGTCAAGTGTTTGGAGCTGCTCGGAAGAAAGCGAGTTCTTGACGGTTTCAGCTTGCTGCCGCAGAGCCTGCTCCTGCCTACCGAGATTGTTGATGTCGCGTTGCACCGCGTTCGCCTGTGCACTTGCCTCTCGCGTCGCGCGCACGATGAAAACAAGACTGAGAAGTGACACGAAAATCACCACCGCTGTGATCATCCAGGGCAGCGCCCGATTGTTGAACGGCCTGCTTGCAAGGTTTAGTTTTGTAGGCACCAAAAGCCTTTCCAATCACTCGGAGGATGTTCTGCGGACATTGCTCCTGAAGGATACACGGCTCGCTTGAGCGCGTGCAACCGAGTAGAAAAAGCCGCAGCCTGCACGATTACACGCCTACGCCTTCCCGGTGTTTCAGAACGTTGTCTTATGAAGTGCGTCTAGCGGGTAGTGGGCCCTCGGTCATCGCCAGGGAAGGACGATAGGCACAAATGCGGTTTCGGCCATCGCGTTTTGCCCGATAAAGCGCAGAATCCGCAAGCTCCACGAGTTGAATTGGATCCGTAGCATCATCAGGAAATGCCGCAACGCCAATGCTAATAGTGATGTTGTGAGTCGCGGCGGCAGCAGTCGAATCCTGTCGAGTGGCCGGAAATGCGTGCTCAGCAACGGCCAGGCGAACACGTTCGGCCGCAACCAGGCCCTGTGGATAGTTCGCATCAAGCAGGAAGGCCGCGAACTCTTCGCCGCCAAAGCGGGCTGCGACATCGCCAGCCCTTAATGCCTGCTTTATCACATGGCCAGTCACTTCGAGCGTCTTACTGCCTACCAGATGACCATACGTGTCGTTAACGTCTTTGAAGTGATCCAGATCCATCATTAGCACACAGAACGGGCGCGATTCGGATTGCGCACGCGCTGCTTCACGCCGCAATTCGGAAAAAAAGGATTTACTGGTTAGCAGGCCGGTTAGCTCATCGTGTACCAACAAGCGATGGATCTGCTGCTGAAACTCACGATCGATTTCATCCAGCATGTCAAACCTGAAGAGATGATCGCCAATGACGATTTTGTCGCCGTCGTTGAGCGTCGCATCAGTTATCAATTCGCCATTAAGAAGCGTTCCGTTAGTCGAACCCAGATCTGTTATCGAGTAGAAGGTTTCATCCGTCTCCTGATTGTGATTGCTATTGATCCGCGCATGCAGCCGCGACGCGCGCAGATCGTTAATGCGCACATCTGCTTCCAACGCACGCCCGATGGTTACCTGGCTGCGCTCAAGAGGAATAGGCACGGCCATTAGCTCACCACGCAGCGAGACGAGAGCAGGCCTACGCTCTTTTTGCACGGCCTTTGCACCTACTGATGGTTGGCGGCTCTCAGTTTGGCCGGAGGTATCTTCGTTATTATTTTGACTGGGCATTAAGTGTGGGCGCTAATCGAGTAACACGGGGCCACTCTTCGCTGGGACAGCGCTAACAGTCGCGCATTTTATCCTGCGAGTGATAAAGGGGCAATCAAATACCATAAACAGCGATCTTCTTTGCACTGCTTATCGTGCGCATTTTGGGCCTTCTTGTGGCCTCTGTTTGTAACTCCTATAATCAAAACCAATAAACTTCAGGTGCGCGCTTTCCAGCCGTATGACGAAGAGTTGAAGAAGGAGTTCTGAGTGAAGGAACAGCTAACTACCGCCTGCGATGAAGCAGAACACCCGCTCTCGGTCGAGCGGGTGGCGGTGGCGCAATTGCCAACCGAGTGGGGCGATTTTCGGATTGCCGGTTACCGTTCGTTAACCAGTGATGAAGAGTTTGTCGCGTTGTTTAAGGGAGAAATGCGCCGTGAAGTGCCGACGCTGGTGCGCATCCATTCTCAATGTTTGACCGGCGACGTTTTTGGATCAAACAAGTGCGATTGTGGGCCGCAGTTACATCAAACGATGCAGATGATTGAGCGTGAAGGGCGTGGCGCGATCGTCTATCAGCAGCAGGAAGGTCGCGGCATTGGAATCTTGAATAAAATTCGCGCCTATGCGCTTCAGGACGAGGGTGCCGACACCGTAGAAGCCAATGAACAACTGGGCCTAGCCGTCGATCTGCGAGAATACAAGCAATGTGCAGAGGTGCTTTTTGATCTGGGTCTCTGCCAGGTGCGAGTGATTTCAAACAACCCGCTCAAGTTGCGCGCACTGGAAGAAGCAGGTTTGCGTATCGTCGAGCGCGTGTCAATTCAGGTCGAGCCTACCGAAAACGCTGAGAATTATTTGCGAACCAAGAAGAAAAAGCTCGGACACTTGCTCGAGTTTGAAAACTAGCCGTGTCCCGCCCTATTAGTCTGGTTTTATTAATAAGGACCCGGTAATCCAACAGTCTACCGCAATGAGGCAGGCTGTCTATTGTGAATGCGGCTCTTTTTTGAGTCGCAAAGCAGTTTTTCTTAAATCCTCTGTAAGGTCAATAACAGTTTCCAGATCCCGCCTGGCGTCAGTGCCCTGCTTAATCTCAATCATATTTGGCTTCTGAAAAATAGGATTTGAAACGAAGCTCATTATGGTTCGATCGAGAACCATCAGCGCGGCACGAAAGTCGCCGGAGTTACCAATGGGTTTATTGGAGACGGGCTTGTCAGTCGCTTCTGGTTGGGGGAGGTTCAGATTCAATTTGAGCCGGGAAGCTTTGCCTCGAATTCGCGTAATCATGTTCGATACAAAAGAATAATTTAGCGCTGGTTTCGCCCAGGCTTCAGCCATCATCTTGTTGTTTAGCGCCTGTAATTCGCTGAAGTCCTCACGAATCTGTTTAAGAACCGCTTGCCTTGCTACCTCGGCATCGTGGTTTGCGGGCAAGGTGGCGTTAAGCAATAACTGCCTATCCATTTCGGCCCGCGTGATAGCGCGCACTTGATCGCGCATGCTGGGGCGATTGCGGCCGCTCTGTTGCGCTTGAGCAATAACTGTCATCAGCAGTGGCAGTAGAACTGAGACCACGAGATGTAATCGCGGGTTTTTGAGGAACATACTTCGCTCCTTAATACCAGGAAAAGATCAGCCAACTGTTGGGGTTGAAATGCGGTTTGAAAGAACAGGTTACAGGAAAGTTATTGAAAAAAAAGAGGTGGCGGAATGCTCCGCCACCTCGCTAACGTGAAACCACGAAATGGAAAGTGGCTTAGAAGTCAAAGCGCAACGCCACTTGAATGACGCGCGGGTTGCTGCTAAGGACCTTATCCGGATGCAGGAAGTCTGGTGTCAACGGCGAGACCTGATTCAACGTCGTCAAGCCTGTAGTACCAACTGGGTCGACGGTGTTTACCGAGCCCGGTACGTACTGCGGGTGATTGAAGGCGTTGAAGAAGTCAGCGCGCAACTGGATTTTCTTCGACTCGCCGAAACGGAAGTTCTTAAACAGCGAAATGTCGAAGTTGTTAATTGGTGGTAAGAGGAACGTGTTGCGACCGATGGTCGAAACCGCCCCGTTTCCCGCTGCAATGTATTTTGCGCCCGGGTTCACGGCCGCATAGCCCACCGTTCGCGAAGCAGCGCTTTGCAAGCAAACCGTAGGATCCACCGGATCAAACGAAGTGCAAGTTCGCACCAGAGCGGTAACCGCACTGCCTACGCCCTCAGTACCAGCTGGGTTAAGGATGGCGCGGTCGCCGGCGCTGTCACCATTCTGATTGGCATCAAGGCCGCTGCGGATGGTTATGCGCTCGCCGCTTTCATACGTGTAGGTGCCGGCGATGTTAAAGCCACCCAGCAAGGTCCTGGTCATTCCAGTGGACTTGTTGAACCATGGAATTTCATAGATCCAGGAGCTTACGAAGCGGTGACGGTGATCGAGCGCCGAAAGAGCCCGTTCCCTCTTCAGGTTACGGAAATCCTCTACGCGGCGTGGTGACAACACAGTCGAGAAAACCTCGGCCGTAGTGTCGTCGATCAATTTGCTCCAGGTGTACGCATTGGTCATCTGGAAGCCATTCGAGAACCGCTTAGTCAACTGCGCTGACGCACCGTGGTAGCTGGAGTTCCCGTTTGAAAGGAACGCAATCACGTTGCTCGTAAACCCGGCATTTGTATACCGCGGATCACGTAGAGCGCGGCTCTGAATGTTGGCCAGCGTCAAGGTGGTCGTTGGCAACGCATCAATTTGAGCCTGAGTGGGCGCGTTACCAATGTAGGTAGGCAAGCCGCTCAAGCCGAATTCCGGTGCAACCCGCGGCAGCACGTTGATTCGGTTTTGCGTCAGCAGGTGCACACCGCGTGTTCCTACATAACGCAGTTCCATTGACCAGTCCTCCCGAAACTGACGCTGGAAGCTGCCCGTCCACGTAAGTGAATAGGGAACCTTCTGGTCAGGAATCCAGGAGCCGGTAACGGCGCGGGCATCTGCCGCGCTTGCGATAGGAGCTCCGGCACCCGATAAGCCACCGATTGCCAGAAAGCCGCTAGCCGGACACTGAATCGGCTTGGTGGTATCCGGGCAGTCGCGTGTTTGTTGTGCCTGAGGCGGATTCGACAAGATGTACAAATTGTCGAAGATGTAGTCGTAACCCATCGAGAAACCGGCACGGATGGAACTCTTACCGCTTTCACCGAAGAGGCTACCTAACATTCCGCTTTTGTAATCGGGCGACCATGCAAAACCAACCTTCGGTGCAAAATTCCTCTTTTGTGCTTTGGGCTCGCCGAAAACCAGCAGGCCAGGCACCGAGGAAATCGAGTTGACGGTCTGTTGTTTAGCCGTCTTCGGGATTTCCTGGTAGGAATAGTTCACACCCATGTTGAGGGTTAGGTTTGGACGAAAGCGCCAGTCATCCTGGACAAACGCATAGAGGATTCTCTGGTCACCGTAATAGGTTCCACCACCGGCGTTGCGTTCCGCAAATACAGGTAGACGGTCTACTAGAAAATCTTCTGTAGTTTCGTATTCATAATCACCCCGCTCGCGTTGCACAAAGTGCTGTGGCGAAATGATCTTGCGGAAGTCACCGCCAAACTTGAGCGAGTGATTGCCGCGAATCCAGGTCAGATTATTTACAATCTGGTAATTGTTTTCGATGCCAAATTGCGGCGCGTTCCCATCGGGACCGATGTTCAATCCCAAGTCGTCAAGGTTGATGTTCGGGAATGAATCGAGGCCAGGGAAAGTAAATGCTGGAACCGGGAAGTTGTAAGACGAGCGACGAAACGCGATGCGGCTTTCGTCAATCAGACTTTCCGAAAAGTTGTGAATCATTGTCCATGAGAAAATGCGCTGTTTGAGCGGCACCGGAGAAAAGAAGATGGGCAGGTTGGCCGCATTGTCAATATCCGAGCCATTGGTCATGGAGAAGCGGAAGTGATGCTGCGTCGCACCCGACTGATTGTAGTCGAGGTTGATCACCGCGTGGTTCTGCTTGAAGAAATTTGGCGAAGGAAAAGTGACGCCGCCAACCGGAATCAGACGGCCCAGCACGTCGATCGTTCCTTCATTGTTAACCGGAGCGGGCGGCGTAAAGGTACGGAAAACGTTCAGGTTGGTTGCAGACAAACCGGGGATCGTCGCCAGGGTGGCGAAGCCAGCTGCAGTTGGGGTAACAATACCACCCGCCGCCGCCGCGCTGCCGGTTTGCAGACGCTCATAGGAAGTGAAGAAGAACAGCTTGTTTCTCAACTTCCAAAGGCTTGGACCACCTTCTCCCCAGCGTGGGAAGAATACTGGACCACCGAGGTTGTAGCCACCACGGAAAAAGTCTGAGCGGGGCATAAAAAGTTCCCCATCAGCGCGGTTGCGAGTGACACCCGCGTTCTTCTGAATAGTATCGAGCGCATTCAGATAGCGGTTGCGGAAGAATCCATAAAACGTGCCATGGAAGTCGTTCGTGCCGCTCTTGGTAACGGTGATGAAGTTGCCGCCATTAGATCTTCCATACTCGGCCGAGAACTGATTCTGAAGCAGCGAGAATTCCGCTACGTCTTCTGGAGAAATGTAGCTCTGCGGACCGGTTACGGCTTTGTCGTTATTGTCAACGCCGTCAAGGATAAAGTTGTTGTCACGCGGGCGCTGGCCACCGACTGAACCGCCAGTGCCGACGCCGACGCCGCCCGAGCTGGTTACGCCCGGGGCGAGCAGCGCGAGGTTGTTGACGCCTGCAGTACTGCCCGCTGGTCCAGCGGTAGTCTGTGCAAGTTCAACTACCTGACGTGAGCTGAACGCCTTTGACAGGTTGGAGGTAGTCGTATCGACTAGTTCCGTACCGCCGGCTGTGACCGTTACTGTCTCGCTGACAGCGCCGGGAGCCAACTGGACCGGCAGGTCGGTCGGCGAGTTCAACCGCACGTGAACATCCGTGAGTTCGGCACCCTTGAAGTTAGTGGCTTCAACCTTCACGGTGTAGTCTTCACCAACTGGCAAGTTGCTAAATTCAAATGATCCGCTGTCCGAGCTTTGAGCAGTGCTCGAAGTACCGGTTGATTTCTTCGTAATTGTCACCTTCGCGCCCGGCACAATTGCGCCGTTCTGGTCGGTGACCACACCGCGCACGCTACCAGTTGTGGTCTGGGCGTGCACAGAAAACACACAAGCCAGGGCGAATAAAAGCGCGCCTAGAACTTGTGTCAGTTTGCGAGAACTTTGCATAAGTAGATCTCCTATTTTAGTAGTTATCAGAACCTTCGTGGGTTTCGATTGGTCATGGTTCAAAGTGCGCATTTCGAACAGCAACTTGTATTCCCAGCGCTGGCGACCTCAGCCGGGCTTCTGAGGCAAGGCCGATAACCGTTGAAATAATGCGAGTTAGGCCCATTTTGGCACTTCGCTATACCTTTCTGTTTAATCCAACTTCGCCAATGGAATTCAGAAAATTGGATTCCGGAAATTTGTGGAGGAAAGTGCCCGCTTAGCGGGCAAAGGTGCCTCTTGAAACCGTTACGCATGCAGTGGTCTGAAATTGGGACCGTGGTAAACTCTCGGCCAAACTCCACGCCGCTGAAGGATACTTTTGTCAGAACGAATCTATCGCGATCCAGTTCATAACATCATTCGACTTCGCACGGACGATGACGAAGGGTCGCTGATCATGCATTTGATCGACACACCTGAGTTTCAACGGCTGCGACGAATCAAACAATTGGGCCTTGGACTCTACACTTACCAGGGCGCGGAACATTCTCGCTTTACACATTCGCTGGGCGCGTTTCATTTGATGAGCCGCGTGCTGGATCGCCTCAGCGAAAAACATTGCATAGACAAACAGGACCACGCTGCCGCGCGCGCGGCGGCTTTGCTTCACGATGTGGGCCATGGATCCTTTTCGCACGTGATGGAAAAGGTTCTCGGCTTTCATCACGAGAAGTGGACCGTGGAAGTTGTGCTCAGTGAGGAAACTGAAGTCGGGCAGGGTTTGCGTGCACACTCGGGTGACTTGCCCGCCAAGGTTGCGGCAATCATAGAAGGAAAGTTCCAGCCGGCCGCACTGGCCCAACTGGTCTCTTCGCAGCTCGATGTCGACCGCATGGATTACCTGCTCCGCGATTCGTTAATGACAGGCGCAAAGTATGGCATTTATGACCTTGAGTGGATCATAAACGCCCTGGCTATCGATGAAGAACATGACCGGATCTACGTGGCTGCGCGCGGTCTCTATGCCGTCGAAGAATACTTGCAGGCGCGCTATTACATGTTTCGGCAGGTCTACTTTCATCGCACCTTGCGCTCGGCTGAGGCGGTGCTTCGTTCGATTCTGCGGCGCGCGCTGGCCCTACTGGAGAACGACCAGCCTGTTTGGCATGCGGTCGGAACTGCCTTTGAAAAGGTGCTGCGAAAGAAACCGCTGACTATCACCGAACATCTTGAGGTCGATGATTCAGACGTTCTGTTTCACGTAAAGCAATGGCAACGGTCCGAAGATATGGTGCTGGCGGACCTCAGCAGGCGCTTCGTTGCTCGTCGCCTTTTCAAAGCCATTGATCTTGATATGCCTGTCGCCGAACGGCCCGATTTCCTGACCGCGGCGCGCGACTGTGTAGCACAGGCAGGTTATGATCCCGAGTACTACTTCATTGAAGATCGCGCCAGCGATGTTCCGTATTACAACTACTACTCGCCCCAGGATGATGAACCTAAGAGCCGTATTTACGTCGAAGATGGTTACGCTCGTCCGCGCATCCGCGAAATTAGCGAAGTGAGCGATGTGGTCCGCGGACTGCAACGCAGGTATGAGCTGCATCGCGTCTGTTTCCCGGCGGAAGTGAAAGACGCGGTGTACCGGCTCTATCACGAGGTCACGCCGAAGGAGCGCTCCGCAGTTGGTAGCCGAACGAGCTCAATTGGAGATTAAACGGTGAAATCGAGCATTACGGCTGTGTTGCGCAGGCGGATCGGGGTGCCTGGGAGAATTCATTAAGTACTTCATTCGCGCTTGCAAAAACTTAAGTGTCTGTAATCTCGCTCCATCTCCCCAACCCCTAGCAATGCTTTTCATCGCAAACGATCATTCACGGCCAGCTGGCGAGCGCAGAGTTCTGCTATTTCTCATTATTATTGAGCTGTTTGTGTTGGCGAATCCTTGCCAGCTACAAGCGCAAACACCGGCGCGCCGCCTAACCATGGCTATACTCGACATGGGTGAAACAGCATTCGCTCGTCAAGCCGTCGAAAAGTTTTCAACCAATCTACGACTGGACAACACTGTCGAGATTCTCGACCGCGATCAGGCGCGGGCTGCTGCTCGCGGCGCCGGTTATGCCGGCTCGTTAAATCTGTCGCTCGACGAAGCGCGAAATCTTGGAGCTGTGCTTGGCTGTGATTTCTTCGTATTGGGCGATGCGCAAACTCTACGTCGCTCACCTTCTGCTGGGCCAGTTTATTTCGAAGCGTACGCCTCGATTTTTCTGGTAAGCGTGCGCAGCGGGCGGCTTATAAGTTGGGAACGCCCGAATTTTCGGGCTGGGACTGCCGCGGCTGCCGAACATTCTCTGCTGAACGAGTTAGCCGGCGCGCCACTTCGAAATCGGATTCTGGTTTCGACTAGCCGAGCCGAAGAGGTAGAACGCGCTGAGCGCGCAATCATAATTGACCGCGAAATTCCCGTCATTGAAGAGGCGCCGGACGATGACAAAGTCGCCGAAGCTGAAGGTCTGAGATTGCCGAAACCGTATCGCCGGTTTTTGCCGGTCTATCCTGAGACGGCAGCTGCCGCTGAAGTCGAAGCAGTCGTTGACGTGCTGGTGGACCTGGATCGCGGGGGTGAGGTGACGCGCGCGGAGATTGTGCGTTGGGCAGGCTTTGGATTGGAGCAGGTAACGCTGGACACTATCCACAAGCTGCACTTTTTCCCGGCAATGCGCGAAGGAGTTGCGGTCCCTATCCGGGTTCTTTTGCGCTATAACTTTCGTAAGCCGCCACCGTAGTAGGAAAGACATTCCTGTTTGTCCCATCGGTAAAACCCGGACGATTCATGAACGAAATCGGTTTCAAAACAATTCCTCGACCAGGCGTCACGCGAGCGATCATTCGCATCGCGATCAGGCGGTTGCCCGCCGTGTTTGCTCTCGCGGCCCTCGTTATCTATTCAGCGCCTCGATCTTTCCCGGCGCTGACAAAACCGACTACCCCATCAGCGCTCGTCTCCACAGCCACTCGCGCGGGCCGTCTGGAAGTTTTCGATGATACGTGGGCCACCATCAACGACCACTATTATGATCCCAAATTTCGCGGTCTGGATTGGGATACGCAACGCGTCACGTTCCGTAATGAAGCTGCTGAAGCGGGGTCAGGCCGTGAATTGTACGCAGTGTTGCGTCGCATGATTGGCACCCTAAACGATCCGCATACGCGAGTCTTTTCGCCGGAAGATAAGTTTGATTGGTGGCGTCCGCGGTTCATCAGTATCGGTTTGGGAATCAGGGAGATTGATGGGCTCGCCACCGTCGTGAAGGTCGAACGCAATTCAGCGCCGGCTCGCGCGGGCATTCTTCCGGGAGATGTAATCGATTCGGTGGACGGTCAACCCGCGTCATCGGTGGTCAACCAACGATTAACAACTGCCACTCCTGCTGCGGCGGAAAGAACTCGCGCTTTTGCCGCCATCTTTGATGGAACAGCGGAAACCTTGCTGGAACTGGGTTGGAAAGATAAGCACGGCAACCAAAGACAGGCTTACTTCAAGCGTTACTGGCAACTGCGAGAGCTGGGTCTTTCGGTTAACAAGGAAAGCGGCAAGTATCTCATCATTGAAATCGATGCTTTCACCAAACCGATTGCGACTAGCTTTGCGCGCATCGTTAAAGAGAAACTCAAGCGCAGGCGCGGCCTGGTCATCGACTTGCGCAACAATGGTGGCGGCGATGCTGAAGCGATGGCTGAAATCGCTTCGTCTTTTCTTGGGGCAGGAGTGAGCTTAGGTGAATTCTCCGATCGCTCGGGCGCGGGCTTTGGTGTCTTCACCGGTTTTCTTACGGCCCAACCGGTTGCGATAAGTGTTCCAGTTATCGTGTTAACGAGCGAGCGCACCGCCAGCGCTGCCGAGATTTTGGTGGCTGCTGTCAGAAGGGCCAAACGCGCCACCATCATCGGCACAAAAACCTGCGGCTGTGTGCTGGCGATTCGCGCGCGGCACAACTTGCCTGATGGCGGAGTCCTGGACGTCAGCGAACTGGATTACAAAACGCCAACGGGCGAACATCTCGAAGGAAACGGGATCCAACCGGATCATGAGGTGTTGGTCAATCGCAAAGATCTCTACGCAAAACGCGATGCCGCGATAGCGTACGCGCTTAGTGAGCTGACGCAATCTCAAAACTCGCCTCACAGATAATTCGATTACAAGTCCTTCAACTTCGACCACTAAAACGCTTCCATTCGTCGCAATTGCTCATGCTATGATGCCCGCGCGCCGCGGCATCCGCGGGTAAACCAAACATGCTCTACCTGTCACAAGTGTTGGGTCGCCCCATACGCGATCTGGAAGGCGAACGTGTCGCCACCATCAAGGACGTTATTGTGCGTCTGGGTGAGGAAGATCACCCGCCACTGATCGGGCTGGTGGCCCGTTATCGCCGGCGCGATTTTTTCGTGCCGCGCTGGCGGATTACAAATTTTGACGAACATGGGGTGAAACTGAATTCGGATATCCTGGATCTGCGTCCGTTTGTGCGGCGCGATAGTGAAGTTTTGCTCGCTCGTGACGTGCTTGATAAGCAGTTGATCGATGTCGACGGCAAGCGTGTCGTGCGCGTAAACGACGTGCAGATCATTGAGGCGGCCGGTGACTGGAGAGTGACAGGCGCCGACGTCAGCTTGCAGGGACTGTGGCGCCGTTTGGCGCCCGCGAATTTTCTGGGAACGAGAAGAGTAGTTGAAGTTATTGATTGGTCCGACGTTGGCTATCTCGCCACCGACGCGGCGACGGTCCAGTTGAAATCCGCCAGTGGCAAACTTGCGCGCCTGCATCCCGTCGAAATTGCTCGTCTCGCAGAAGCCCTTTCCTATCACCACGGTTCTGAAGTTGTCGAATCATTGGACGATGAGACTGCGGCTGAGACTTTGGAAGAAATGCCGTCGGAACACCAGGCGCGCATCCTGGGGGACATGGACGAAGAACGCGCTGCCGATATTCTTGAATGGATGTCGCCCGATGAAGCAGCCGACGTGCTGGGCGATCTGCCTGAAGCGAAAGCGGAAGAGCTGCTCGGCTTGATGGAAGATGAGGAGCAAGCCGAAGTTGCCGAACTGTTGCCGTATGAGGACGACACCGCCGGCGGTTTGATGACGACGGAATTTGTGACTCTCCCGCGCGAACTGACAGTGGGTGAAGCACTGGCGCGTCTGCGCGAGATGGCAGAAACGCCAAACATGATTTATTACCTTTATGTGGTCTCGTCAGAAGGCTCATGGCAACTCGAGGGTGTGATCGCCTTGCGCAGTTTGATTCTTGCCAATCCTTCAGTGCCGCTCGCCAACGTGATGCGCACTGAATTTCAAAAAGCGAATGCGGATGAATCTGCTGAAGACGTGGCCCACCGAATTGCTGAATACAATTTGCTGGCGCTGCCGGTCGTTGATGAAGGCGGTGACATTCTGGGAATCATAACCGTTGATGACGCGATGGAAATCCTGCTGCCCAAAGACTGGCGCCAGCGGCTGCCAAGATTGCTGGGATAACCTATTTCTTGCTTCTGATCCGTGTTTATTCGCGCAAATCTGCTAAGCACGTATGACTGACGGAGAACCTCCAAGTGGCAGAATCACGAGCAGCGGTCCGAGCCGCAGGACGACGCTTACTCCGTCGTGGCGCTCGTGGAGTAGGCCGCACTGTCGCGTGGCCTAGCAGGTTCCTGGGTTTTCTGGCCCTACTCGGACCAGGCATGGTCGCGGCCAGCGCGGGAAATGATGCCGGCGGCATCGCAACATTTGCATCTGTCGGAGCCGAGCACGGCTACCAGCTCCTCTGGATCCTCATCCCCATAACTCTTAGCCTTGGAATTGTGCAAGAGATGTGCGCGCGCATGGGCGCCGTAACCGGCAAGGGCCTTGCCGACCTTGTGCGCGAACGATTCGGAGTGCGCTGGACTGCCTTCATCATGCTTGCTTTGCTGATCGCAAATGGCGGCGTGACTGTGTCGGAATTCGTTGGTATTGCCGCCGCCACAGAGCTTTTCGGTGTGCCGCGCTTTATCTCAGTTCCCTTGTCGGCCATCAGCATCTGGTGGCTGGTGGTAAAGGGTTCGTACCAACGAGTCGAGCGAGCATTCCTCCTAATGTCGTTGGTTTTTCTCGGCTACATCATTTCGGCCTTCATGGCCCATCCGGATTGGGGCGCAGTCGGACTCGGCCTCGTACGACCAACTTTCAGTTTGGGTGCAGCGTACCTGTTCACCTGCGTTGCGGTAATCGGAACCACGATCTCGCCTTACATGCAGGTTTACGTGCAATCGTCAGTGGTTGAAAAAGGAGTGACTCCTGAGGAGTACCGGAAGACGAAAGCGGATGTCTGGGTGGGAACTATTTTCGCAATGCTGGTCGTCTTTTTTATTGTAGTATCAACGGGAGCGACGCTTCACAGATTTGGCGTGCGCATCGAATCCGCCGCTGATGCCGCGCGAGCATTAAAACCTCTGGCTGGACCATATGCCGAAAAGCTGTTCGCAGTAGGTCTGTTTGGCGCCTCAATGCTTGCTGCCGGCGTGCTGCCACTCGCCACTGCTTATTCGATTAGCGAAGCCCTGGGTTTTGAGAAAGGGGTGTCGCGAAGTTTTCGCGAGGCCCCAATCTTCATTGGCGTGTTCACGTTTCTCGTCGCCGTCGGCGCTGCGATCGCAGTCATTCCCAACCTCCCTTTGATTCGCGTGCTGCTCGTCACTCAGGTTATCAACGGACTGCTCTTGCCAATCATTCTTTTCGCGGTCATGCGACTGGTCAATGATCGCGAAATCATGGGCAACTACGTCAACGGGCGGCTGTACAACCTGTGTGCCTGGTTGACCGTAATCATCGTTACCGCACTGTCGCTATTGTTAATTCTGGCAACGATGTTTCCTAAAGTTTTCGCAGTTTAACGGGCGAACTTCGCCTCGTGCTGCCGCGCAAATCTCTCTCGCCAAGCCAGGCAATCAGTGATAAAAGAATAGTCCACAAAACCCAGTTGCACTTGCCGGTGACGTCAGCAAAAACGTGAATCGTCCCCAGTCCAAAAATAAAGCCATTCTCTTCCTGGTGGCGAGCGCTGTCGCCGTGCTGGCGCTCTATCTCGTCTTCAAATTCGATAAGCAGCTGCTGGATCTGTTGAGCTCGCGAATGGCGGGCCTGTCGTTTAATCCCAGGACGATTATCTCCGCCTTACGACTAGTGCTGTTTGCGACGCTCGCCTACCTGATCGTCCGAGGGCTTAACGTCTCCGTTTTTACGCTGGTCCGTCTGCGCCGTGGTTTCGACGCCCCGACCCTTGTTCGAAACATGTTTTCGATCATCGCGTTTGCAGCCCTGTTCTTCATTATCTTCACTCAGATTTTCCCGGACGTTAATCTCGGCGCTCTTTTCACTACGTCTGCCATCTTCGGCGTGATCCTCGGTCTGGCGCTGCAGGACACGCTCGGAAATTTCTTTGCCGGCATTTCGCTGCAAGCAGATCGGCCGTTCCAGGTCGGCGATGTGATCACAGTTGGGGTGCAGCGACATACCGGAGTGGTCGAGGAGATTACCTGGCGTGCAATCAAGGTCAGGACTTTTCAGAATCACATCACGCTAATAAGCAATAGCAATGCGGCGAAGGAGCCAATCGAGGTTTGCCCGCGGGACAACCTGAATGCTCGGCTGGTTTTCTTTAATACGCTTTACTCAGATTCCCCCGCTAAAACAATCCACGTCGTGAGAGAAGCGGTGCGCGAAGCCGATAATGTTTCCCAGAAAATTACCCCCCTCGTCCGTATTCGAAACCTTGGCGACAGCTCGGTGGATTATGAAGTCAAATATTGGCTTGACGACTATGCCAAGTACAACGACACCGATGCTCTGGTACGGCAACGGATCTGGTATGCCTTTCGTCGCAACGGTCTTACTTTCGCTTACCCGACCCGTACGTTGCTTGTCGAACGAAAGGCAAGAGGTGGCCAGAGAGAGAGTGATGCCGCCCCCATCGTCGAGCGGCTGGCGGCCGTCGATATCTTTGCGCCGCTATCTACTGAAGAGACGACAATGCTGGCCCAGGCTGCGAGTAGCCATGTGTTTGCGCCCGGCGAAACAGTTATCCGCGCCGGCGATCCCGGCTCATCAATGTTTGTGGTCCATAACGGCCGCGTTGCTGTGCAGTTGAGTGAGAACGGTCGCCCCAGAACTGTGGCAACCCTGAGCGAAGGCGCTTTCTTTGGCGAGATGGCGTTGTTTACCGGTGAACCGCGAACAGCAAACATCGTCGCATTGGAAGAGACTGAAGTTTTAGAAATTGGTCATCAGGCGATGAAGCTGGTTTTCGACGCCAACCCGGATCTCGTCGAGTCGCTCAGCCATATCATCACCGAACGGCGCCAGGCCCTCGCTGCGAGCGAGGATCCGGGCGCAGCCGACATGGACGAGTCTGCCGGTCTGCTTTCCGCCATCAAGCGTTTCTTCGGTCTTTATTAAACCTCTGATTCAGCCTGTTTCATTCCTTTATCTCTTGTGCCCCCGAGACTTATTACCCCTCATTTTGTTAGGGTTTTCGCTCCCTTTAACCAACTTGACAGAATCAGACTCAATCTTTATTATTGTCTTGCGCTCACAAGGCGTATCCACAAATCTCGTGAGCGGGGAAGGAAATAAGGAGGAGAATTACTATGACCATAGTTCGCTATGACCCTTTACGCACACTCCAGGAAGAAGTGAATCGACTGTTTTCCACTAACCTAACTCGAGGCTTTGGCGAAGAAGGTATTGGCCGCGGCGCCTGGAATCCCAGCGTCGATATTTATGAAAATAAAGACCATATCGTGCTTGAGGCCGAATTGCCCGGAATGAAACGGGAAGACTTTGAGCTGTCAGTCGAGAACAATGTGATCACTTTGCGTGGTGAGCGTCAATTCGAAAAGAAAGAGGACTCGGATAATTATCACCGCGTCGAACGCTCTTACGGCTCGTTCACGCGTTCCTTCACGCTGCCGCAAACAGTATCAGCGGAAGGAGCCACCGCCGATTACAGAAACGGCGTGTTGCGCGTGACGTTACCTAAGCGTGAAGAGACAAAGGCGCGCCGCATTGAGATCAACGGCGAAGGCGCCGGTGCCACGGCGAAGACGATCGAGGCAAAAGCTGAGAATGTGAAAGACGAGACGAAGTCGAGCCAGGCTGCCGGCGGTCGCTAAGGCGTCCGTCCGGTTGAGGAAAATAAGCGGGGTCGTCAGGTGATCAAATCGCCTGATGCCCCGCTTAAAGATAAGAAGTAACAGTTATGCGTTTAGATAAATTTACTCTGCGAGCTCAGGAAGCAATTCAGGCCGCCATCGAACTCGCCGAGAAAAATCAGAATCAGCAGGTTGAACCTGAGCACCTGCTAGCGGCGATGCTTGAGCAGCCGGAAGGAATTGTGCGCCCGATTCTCGGCAAGCTTGCAGTTAATGTTCCGGTTGTACTCAACGACATCCAGGCCGCTATCGGTCGTTTTCCGAGAGTGGAAGGTGGGCAACAGTATTTCAGTTCCCGCCTTAGTCAGATTTTTACTGCCACGCAAAAGCAAGCAGACAAGATGGGGGATGAGTTTAACTCCACCGAGCATCTGTTGTTGGCGATTGCCGATGAAAAAGATGGCGAAGCAGGCAAAATTCTGCGACAGCATGGGGTGAAGCGTGACGATCTGCTGAAAGTGGTGGAGCAGATGCGGGGCGGCTCGAAGATCACCGACCAGAATGCTGAACAGAATTACCAGGCACTCTCGAAGTATGGGCGCGACCTAACGGAACTCGCTCGTAAGGGCAAACTTGATCCAGTCATCGGTCGTGACGACGAGATCCGACGCACAATCCAGGTGCTCTCTCGCCGGACCAAGAATAACCCGGTGTTGATTGGCGAGCCGGGCGTGGGTAAAACGGCAATCGTAGAGGGACTCGCGCAGCGAATCGTCTCGGGCGATGTCCCTGAGACGCTGCGTAATAAGCGATTGGTGGGACTCGATCTCGGTTCAATGCTGGCGGGTGCAAAGTATCGCGGCGAGTTTGAAGACCGCTTGAAAGCCGTTCTAAAGGAGATCGAGAACGCGCAAGGACAGATCATACTTTTCATTGACGAGCTGCACACCTTGGTCGGGGCCGGCGCGGCAGAAGGCGCGATCGATGCGTCGAACATGTTAAAGCCGGCGCTGGCGCGAGGTGAGTTGCGCTGCGTCGGTGCAACCACCCTCAATGAATACAAGAAATATATTGAAAAGGATGCCGCTCTTGAACGGCGCTTCCAGCAGATCTATGTAGGCGAGCCAAGCGTCGAGGACACGATCGCAATTCTGCGCGGCTTGAAAGAGCGTTATGAAGTGCATCACGGTGTGCGCATCAAGGATTCTGCGATTGTCGCCGCGGCGACGCTTTCCAATCGTTACATCACCGATCGGTTCCTCCCGGACAAGGCTATCGACTTGATCGACGAAGCTGCGTCGCGCCTCAGAATTGAAATTGACTCACTGCCTCAGGAAATCGATGAACTTGAGCGCGAAATTCTGCAATTGGAAATTGAGCGCCAGGCTTTGCAGCGGGAAGAAGATGAAAAATCAAAAGCCCGGCTGAAAGAAATCGAGCAGCGCATTGCGGACCTGCGCGAGAAATCGTCAGGCATGAAAGCCAAGTGGCAATCTGAAAAAGAAGCCATCGAGCGGATGCGTACCGCCAAGGCGGAGTTGGAACAACTTAAGCTGCAACTCGAGCAAGCGCGCAATGCCGGCGATCTGGCGCGCGCCTCTGAACTGCAATACGGGCAGATACCCGAGCTTGAACGCAGGTTCACCGCTGAGCAGGAAAAGCTTGCAGCTTTCCAAAAAGACGGCGTCATGCTCAAAGAGGAAGTTGACGAGGAAGACGTCGCTCAGGTCGTTGCCAAGTGGACTGGCATTCCGGTTTCCAAAATGTTGGAAGGCGAGATGCACAAACTGGTGACGATGGAAGAACGTCTTAGCAAACGTGTGATCGGCCAGGAAGAAGCTTTGGCTGCAGTTGCGGATGCAGTCAGACGCGCGCGCGCTGGTTTGCAGGATCCCAACCGGCCGATTGGCTCATTCATTTTTCTTGGACCAACCGGCGTCGGCAAAACTGAAACCGCACGGGCGTTGGCTGAATTCCTTTTCGACGACGAGCGCGCGATGGTGCGTCTCGACATGTCTGAGTATATGGAGAAGCATGCAGTGGCGCGCATGATTGGCGCGCCTCCAGGCTACGTTGGTTACGAGGAAGGTGGACAACTAACCGAGGCAGTACGCCGCCGGCCGTACGCGGTGATACTTTTTGATGAGATTGAAAAAGCGCATTCGGATGTTTTCAATGTGCTGCTGCAGATTCTGGATGATGGCCGGTTGACTGACGCAAAAGGCCGTACCGTCGATTTCAAAAACACGGTGCTGATCATGACTTCAAACCTGGGCTCGCGCGAGATTCAGGCGGCCGAAGGTGATGAGGTACAGGTGCGTGAAGCGGTTTTGGAGGAGTTGCGCGCACACTTCAAGCCGGAGTTTCTCAATCGCATAGATGACATCGTTATCTTTCATCAGCTTTCGCGTGAGCAGATTGTGAAGATCATCGACGTGCAGCTGGAGCGGCTCCGCAAGATGCTGGGAGAGAGAGGCATTCAACTCGTTTTGGATGACTCAGCGCGCGAGCTTCTGTCTCGCGAAGGCTATGACCCGAATTACGGCGCCCGTCCACTCAAGCGAGCGATTCAAACGCTAATACAAAACCCGTTGGCGGTAAAACTATTAAGCGGAGATATTCTGCCCGGGCAAATTGTAAGAGTGTCGGCGGAAGGCGATAAGATGGTCTTCAAAAATGAAGCTGCGGCAGCAGTCGCGTAATCGTTAGACATACTTCAGTTTTTTCGGACGCGTTCGGACAGAGGGAGAAAAAATCAGAAATGTCTCATTGGAATCCTTTGCATGATCTGGTGACTTTGCAGGATCGCATGAACCGCTTGTTTGAAGATGCAACCCAGCGGCGCGCAACCGAGGCGGATCAGAGCGATGAATTGGAGCGCGCGGATTGGTATCCGGCAGCTGACGTTTATGAAAGCGATGCCGCGTTCATGGTAGCAGTCGATCTCCCAGGCATTGATCGCGAGAAACTGGATATTAGCATCGACAACGATAACCGATTGACGATCAAAGGCGAGCGGGTGGCGCGCGATTCAACGCAGCATCGCAGCGAGTGCCCGAGTGGCAAGTTTTTGCGGACCTTCAGTGTGCCCGCATCCGTCGATCAAAAAGATATTAACGCCAACTACCAGGGAGGCGTTTTGGAAGTTCATCTGCCAAAGCGGCCCGAGCGAACACCGCAGCGCGTGGAAATAAGAGTTTCGTAGTTACAAAACCGTTTAGCTCAGCAATGGGTATGAAAATAGTATGAGCAGATTTGGCAGGGATCGCCGCGGCGCATGGGATGAGGACGAGCCGCGAGACATCCGCGTAACGGATCGACGGCGCATTCATCTGGATGATAGCGGCGAGAGTACGGCGAGCGCCGCTGACGTTCCTAATCTTAAACCAAGTTACGTTGAGGAATTGGAAGCACGCACCAGGGCAGCCGAACAAAAGGTCCAGGAAGTCCAGGCGCGTTTTGAACAGTTGCGCCGGCAACTGCAAAATGAAACGGACGAGACGCGCCAGCGTTTGAATAAAGCCGCCGATGAACGCGCACACCGCGAGAAAGCCAATTTCATAACCGCATTGTTGCCGGTCCTGGACAATCTGCAGCGCGCGACCGAAGCTGCCGAATCCGGCGCATCTACTAAAGACGTAGCCGAAGGCGTGCGGCGCACGGCGGTCAGTTTTGAGAATGCGCTGACCGCGGCCGGCGTCGAGCCGATTGCCTCCGTTGGCGAACAGTTCAACCCGGAATTACACGATGCGGTGGAGACCGCCGAAGTTGAACCGGAAGATGAGGGCAAAGTTCTTGATGAATATGCTCGTGGTTACGTAATCGGCGAGCGGTTATTGCGCCCGGCGCGCGTCAAGGTTGGGC
>Ga0070696_100000578_pt1 | contig 23368 bp, 23 predicted proteins | sample KBSK1253metaG_FD_65474 | JGI IMG/M metagenome (GOLD analysis project Ga0070696, IMG submission 65474) | Corn, switchgrass and miscanthus rhizosphere microbial communities from Kellogg Biological Station, Michigan, USA - KBS K1-25-3 metaG | ecosystem: Host-associated > Plants > Roots >... | reverse complement strand
GGGGTGGTCTGTCATTCATAGCTGATGTCGATTTGGAAGAGTTCGGCCAGCTTGGTGAGGACGAGGAGAAAACGAATCTCCTCGCTGGGATTGCGCAGCACCACGCACTGGCGGCGTTCCGCCGCTTGGCGCTGGATCAGCATGAGGGCGCCCAGTCCTGCCGAGTCCACCTGGCGCGTGTGCGTCAGGTCGATCACCAGGCGGCCGCTACCCTCCGGCATCTCCTCCAGGAGTTGCACCGCGGCTTTGAGAATCTCGACGCGGCTCTCCAGCCCCAGCGTCTCGGGCGAGGCAAGGCCACGTTCCACCTCCTGCGGCGACATCATCTCCTCCTTCGGCACCGAGCTATCTCACCAAGGTGAGACCTCTAGTTTTGCGGCCCCGGATCACTCCGGGTGTGCTCTTATCGGGCGGATCGACGCCTCAACCGCAGGCGACTTCGCGACCTCGGCCGGGCAAGGGCGAGACCGGTGCCAGCGGCTCTAAGCCGTTGCGGTGCTGGGGATTGCAAAAGCCAGCACTACCCCTATTCGGAGCGCTGGCCGTCGCAGTCCGCGAGATTCTACTGCAAAGGACGGGGAAGCGTAAGAAGGGCTAGAACTGAATCTGGGCGCCGAGCTCGACTACCCGGTTGGGCGGGAGCCCGAAGAAGGTCGTGGCGGATTGAGCGTTCCGGGTCATCAGGATGAACAGCTTCCTCCGCCAGAGCGCCATCCGGCCGAGGCCCGGGGTGCTTCCGTCACCGACCGGAATGACCCTGGCCTTGTTCTGCGGCGTGAGGATGAGAGTCTCCCGCCCCAGATAAAAGGTCGTCTCCATCACCTTGACGGATAGCGGCCGGCCGGCCGGATTAGCCTGACCGAGCATGGCCAGGACCTCCGGCACGTCGGGTGTTTCCATAAATCCGAAGTGAGCGATGACCTGATAGAAGCTCTCACCCAATTCCCGGCACTCCACCTTGTCAGCCGTATCTACCTGAGGGATCCCCTCGGTCACCACCGAAAGCAGTATCACGGTTTCGTGCAGCACCTTGTTGTGCTTCAAATGATGCAGTAGCACCGGCGGCGCCCCACTGGCGTCCGAGGTGAGAAAGACCGCAGTCCCCGGCACCCGGTGAGGCTTCCTCCTCGCCACGTCCACCAGGAAGAGATCCATCGGGAGGGTGTTTTCCCGGATCACCGCCGCCAGGATAAGCCGACCCCGCTTCCAAGTCGTCATCAGGATGCCCACTCCGGCAGCAATGACCAGCGGCACCCAGCCGCCTTGCTCGATCTTGAGGATGTTCGCACCCATGAAGGCGAGGTCGAAGCTGAAGAAGAATCCCGTGAGCGCCAGGACCCGCCAGAGCGGCCAGCCCCATCGGGTCCGGGCCACCACCGCGAACAGAAGAGTGGTGATCGACATCGTGCCGGTGACGGCGATCCCGTACGCCGCTCCCAGCGCATCAGTGGAGCGGAACCCTACCACGATGAGCAACGTGCCCAACATCAGGGCATGGTTCACCTCCGGCACATAGATCTGACCGGCCTCGCGGGCCGAGGTATGGGTGATGGTGAGCCGCGGACTATACCCCAGCTGAATCGACTGTTGGGCCAGGGAGAACGCTCCTGAGATGAGAGCCTGGGAAGCCACGATGGCAGCCAGGGTGGAGATCACGAGTAGCGGATAGAGGAAGGAACGCGGAGCGAGAAGGTAGAAGGGATTGGAGACTGCGCTGGGGTCTCGCAACAGCAGTCCCCCCTGGCCGAAGTAGTTGAGCAGCAGACAGGGGAGGACCAGCGAGAAGAACGCGAGTCGGATCGGTCGCTTCCCGAAGTGGCCGATGTCGGCATAGAGCGCTTCGGCGCCGGTGACGGCCAGGAACACGGCCCCCAGAACCGCGAAACCCACGAACCCGTGATCGATGAAGAACCGAATCCCATACCCTGGGTTCACCGCCGCCAGAATCTCCGGCGCGCGCGCGATCTCCATAGCACCCAGGGTGCCAATGGTCAGGAACCAGATCAGGGTGATCGGGCCGAAGGTGCGCCCCACCCTTGTCGTCCCCTTCTTCTGGAATAGGAAGAGCAGGAAGAGAATGACGACCGTGGCCGCCACCACCATACGGGTCAGATCGGGGGCGACCACTTCCAGCCCTTCCATCGCGCCCAGCACGGAAATGGCCGGTGTGATCACGCCGTCGCCGAACAACAGCGCGGTGCCGAAGATGCCCAGGAGGATCAGGAGTCGGCGTCTGCGACGTCCCGGGCCGTCCTGGCCTCGTTGGATCAGCAGCGCGAGCATCGCCAGCACGCCGCCTTCTCCTCGGTTGTCCGCCTGGAGAATGAAGACGAGGTACTTGATCGCTACCACCACCACCAACGACCACACGATGAGCGACAGAATGCCGTACACGTTGGCCGGATTGGGGACGAACCCATACTCCGCTCCGAAGCATTCCTTGATCGTGTAGAGCGGGCTGGTGCCGATGTCGCCATACACCACGCCCAATGCCGTGAGGGATAGCGCCGCCAGACGCTTCCCTGTCGGCTGCTCGGACAGGGCCGGATGAAATCGAGGTGCAGACGTTCGGATCGCTGAGGTTGCCATCACCGCGCCGAATGAGGCTCCGGGCCAACGGGGATAGCGGCCCCACCAGGAGCGCCCCGCCGGAAATCGAGAAGTGCCAGGACGAAGATGCTGGTGATGATGGCGGCCGAGCCCATACACCAGCGGCAGATGGCATGGATGACGAACAGCTCGAGCGAGGTGAGATAGATGGTGAACAGCAGCCCGATGGCTGCCAGGGTGAGCAGCAGGGTCGGCGGCCAGCGGCGGGCGGCGAGGGCCGGCTGCACCGCCATCATCGCCACCAGGAGGAGCCCGGCGTAGCCTATCACCCCAACCAGCGCCACCTCCACTCCGGCGATCCGGCTCCAGGGACTCGCCTGCACTGTCTCACAGCTGCCGCTGCCGCACGCCAGTGAGCCGATTCGGCCGATCTTGTAGAGATAGAGATACGCCGACACGAAGAGCCCGACGAGGCTCATCAGTGCTGCGCCCATGCGGTAGATCATGAAGTCGGACGAGGTGCCAGCGAATCGACCAGTCGAGTGATGGCGTCGGAGTCGAACCGACCCTGATAGAGTCGGTTCCCAATCAACAGCGTCGGCGTCGAGCTCACACCCAACCGGATGCCCTGTTCATAGCTGGCCTGGATCCGTCCGGCATACTTGCCGGCCTGCATGCAGCTGTCATAGCGCGCGAGATCGAGGCCGTTGGCTTTGGCATACTCGTGGAAGATGTTGACTGCCGAGCGAGCCGCCGTCCACTCCGCCTGGCCTTCATAGATTCGCTGATGCTGTGGCCAGAACTTTCCCTGCTCGTCGGCACAGGCCGCCGAGTGGGCAGCGAGCCGGGAGAAGGGATGCTGCTGCAGCGGAAAATCCATATAGCGCCAGCGCAGCCGTCCGGTGTCGATCAGGCGCTGCTCGATGGTCGGCATCTGCAGCGTGGCGAAGGTCTGGCAGAAGGGACACTGATAGTCCGCGAACTCGGTGATCTCGACCGGTGCATTGGGTGAACCCTTCAGGTATCCCTTGAAGCCAGCCGTGTCCGACGGCTGCACCGTCACGTTTGCCGGGATGCTGACCGTCGCGGGCTTAGCCAGGAGATAGCCCAGGGCTCCAATGCCGATGAATACCACTGCCCCGAGGACCGCATAGAACTGCTTCATTCCGACGGACGCCGACGCCATGGCTCATCGTCCTCCGGTTCGTCTGAAGAGAAGGTGTCCCGCCGCCGGGCTTCGTCCACGATGCGGCGATTGTCCGCGATCTCCGGAGTGTCGTAGGTACTCCTGACCTCATGATGGAATAGCTCGCTGCGGGCATCACCCATCAGCTGAAGCAGCTCCGGGCCGGCCCGAAGCAATTGGCCCGCTCGATCCAGCTCCTGAATACGATTGGCCAACGCCCGCAGCAAGGCGGCGAGCCGCTCGGCCCGGGCTTCATCATACACTTCATCATGCTCTGCCATGGCAACCTCGAGGGCGCGGCATCGCCCTCGTTCAAGTTCATGTGTTTGCTGCCGATAAACATAATGCAAGGCCGGACCCGCCGGGAAAACTCGAGGTTTGCACCAATTGGTGCAACCCGATTATATTTTTATCCAACTCCCTCCACCAAAGGCGCGAATCAGCGTCGCGAAAAGGAAGGTCGATGAACAGAAAGAAAGTGAGACAGACGGCAGAGGCGGGGTCCTTCGATCAGGCCCGCGATGAGTTGTTCAGTCACATCCTCCGCTGCGGGGTAATCGATGCCCTGCCGGAGCACCAGAAAGACTGGCTCGACGACACCATGCTGTACCTCGCCGATCGCTACGACGATCTGGGTGAGAAGGAGCTGAGCCAGCTCCGCGTGCTGGGCGAGCGGTTCTGCCAGCCGGTACAACGCAAGCCGGAAGCAGTCGAGACCGGCGCCATCTGATCGCACGGCCCGATGTCAGCGCCCCGGGAGCTTCCCCGGGGCGCTTTTGTCATCCGGGCATCACTGGATCCCGAGCCAGCGCCAGCGATAGCCCAGCGCCAGCCGCGCTCCGCCCCCAATCCCGGCCTCAGCAAACCATCCCGTGCGTAGCCCAGGGTGCTGCTCCACTCCGAGCGTGAGCACGATATAACCCCGCTCGACCGGGCCGCCGACGGCGGCGGCCCCCCCCGCAGCGTACACCCCGAGGCCCCGCCGCGCGGTCGGGTTCACCAGTAGATGGACGAGCAGCTCACCTCGCCACGCGGCGTCGCTCCGGGACACGCCTGCGCCGGCCGATGCCGATACCCTGGTTCGCGAGGACGTCCGAATAGCTCCGTACACGCCCGCGACCCCCAGCGCCGGGTCCGAGGCGGTTCCGATCGCTTGCAGGCCGAGCTCCTTCCCTTGCTGTGCGGCGAGTGGCGGCGCGGTGACGACGACCATCGCCGCCAACACGCTACGCCAGCGTGAGACCATGCGTGATCTGGATATCGGGCGCGAGGGAATGGAGCACCGAGCAGTACTTCTGAATCGACAGCTCGATGGCACGGCGGGCCTTGGCCTCGTCCAGGCCTTTGCCTTTCAGGTGATAGTCCAGGTGAAGGGCCGTGTAGCGCCGGGGCTCCTCCTCCCGGCGCACCCCTGAGATCTCGATCCGGAGGTCCTGGAGCTTAACCCGCATCTTCTCCAGGATCACGACGACGTCGGATCCAGTGCAGCCAGCGGCCGCCAGTAAGAGCGTCAGCATTGGCCCAGGTGCCTCGGCGTTGTCCCCATCGACCAGCGTCATGGGTTTTCCCGGCTCCCCGCCCCGAAAGCGAAGTCCACCCTCCCAGCTCACGCTCACTTGTTTCGTCTCGATCGTCATTGCCACTTCCGCTCACCCAGTTTTCGCTCGGCTCTGGGCGCCACCCGGTAGTAGTCCCAAATGGCGTAGAGCGCGACCGCCGTGGTGGCCCAAGCCATGGACGAGAGATGGGGGGAATCCAGCAGAAAGAGCAGCAGCGTGAGCACCTGTGCCACGGTGACCGCCTTGCCGCCTGCTCGCGCCGGGATGGCTCGGGGCCGGTGGGAGAAGAAAGTCGCCACAAAGGCGATGGTGGCCACGATGTCGCGGAGGAGAACGCCGATGATCTCGTACCACTCCAGCCGGCCGCTGAACGCCACGACCCCGAATGCAGAGACCATGAACAGCTTGTCAGCCACCGGATCGATGACCGCGCCGAACGCTGAGCTGCCGAATCGCCTCGCGATCTGGCCATCAAGCAGATCGGTTGCCGCCGCGGCAGCCAGGATCACCAGCCGCCATTGGTTCGAGACCAGGGGAAACACGACGGCCAGAGGGATGCGCAGCGCACTCAGCACATCGGCCATGGTCCAGACGCGGCGGCCTTGCTCGCCTATGGGGCGAGGACTACTTTCGGACACCTTGCTTCCTTTTGGCTGGATCCGAGAGCCCGCATGGATCGTGACCTGGCGTTCAAGATAGTCTGGTCCATCCCTCGGCCTTTCACCGTGTTCCCCTTCGGATGATCCTCGATACCGCGGTTGTCCCCTGCGGTGGATTGGGGACTCGCCTGCTCCCGATCACCCGCTGGCTCCCCAAAGAAATCCTTCCCGTTGGACTTCGGCCGGTGCTGCACTGGGTGCTCGACGAAGCCGCGGATGCGGGATTGCTGCGGGCCATCATCGTCACCAATCCCCACCGCCCCATACTGGAGGCCATCGCCCGCAATTATCCCGGTCCGCTCGACCTCGAGTTTGTACCTCAGGAGCATCCCCGCGGCCTCGGCGACGCATTCCTTCGGGCCCGAGACCCGCTCGCCGGATCGCCCTTCCTCGCCATCCTGCCGGATAACCTCTTCATCGACGGTAATCCGACTGCGGCGGTCCTCGCCACCTACCGCAGCACCGGCCTGGCCACGGTGCTGCTGGCCGAGATTGCACGGGAGAAGAGCAGCTTGGCTGGAGCCACCGGTCGGGCCCAGGCCGCGAAAACCGAGGATGGGACGCTGCGGGTTACCGCGATTGCCGGCAAGAGCACCGGCTCCTTCGACACCGGCGGGCAGCCCTCGGCGATCACTCCAATCGGCCGCATGGCGTTTCACGGCGACATTCTGCTCGAGTTCGAGGAGGTAGCCCGCGGGTTGTCCGGCAATGCCGAGCTTGACGATGTCCCCGTGTTGCAACGGCTGGCCCGGCGGAACGCGCTGGCGGGAGTGGTCAACTCGGCGCGCTTTTTCGACGTGGGTAACGCGGAAGGCTACCGCGATGCCATCGCGGCTTTTCCGGCGCGGGCCTGAGAGCGGGCATGCTCGAGCCGCCGCACGGGTTCCATCACGACTGCTTCGAGTTGAGCGAGCTCGCGTCGGAACGTCTGGGCGACCCCGACGGACTCTCGGCGATGCTGGTCGCTGCCGTGGGAGCCGTTGGCATGCTGGCGCTGGGGCCGCCCGTGGTTCGCCAGGGGCCCAGAGGTCTTGCGATCGGAATGCTGTGCCGGGACGGACACATCGTGTTGCACGCCACACCGGGGGAAGGCACCTGCTTCATCGACATTGCAGCCCGAGCCCCCGCGAACGTGGACAAGGGCGTAGAGGTCATCCTGCGGAGATTAGGGGTCCCTCGCTGACAGCTTTACCCCTGTACGGTAACAGCCGGAGGACGGGAAACACCGGTGCCTCGGATTACCCCCTCCGCTCGATGAGCTTCCCTCAGGTAGCGAGTGGCCACCCGCTGAATGTCGGCGGCCGTCACGCCGCGAAACAAGGCAGCCGGGTCGTCCAGCTCGTGCAGTCCGGTCCCCGACACCCATGCCTCGAGGATCTCGCCGGCCAATGACGCCCCGCTCTGCCGGCTCACTTCAGCCTGTCCGGTGAGGTAGTTGATCGCCTGCCGCAGTTCGGCTTCGCTCACCGGTTCAGCCGCGAATCGCTCCAGCTCTCTCAGCATTGAGGCGCGGGCCTCTTCCTCTCGCTGGGGCGAGGTTGCGATGTAACTGAGCAAGGCCCCGGCTCGTGCCTTCTGCCACGCTGACGCCATGACGGTGTAGGCGAGTGAGCGACGGTCTCGCAGCGCCTCGAACAGGCGCCCGCCGAGGCCGCTCGCGACCGCGGACCACACCTGGGCGGCAGCCCGATCGGGATCTCTCCGGTCCGGGCCGGGGTATACCATCGCCAGGGCGGCCTGGGCTTTCTCTCGGGTCACGATCCGTGCGGGAGCTTCTCGTCCGTTGGGCACCCAGGTAAACGGAGCCAGGTCGCTCATCGCAGTCCGCTTGGGCCAGTCACCGAACGTACCCGCGAGTATTTCCGCAGCCCGCTCGGGTTCGACATCGCCCACCGCGATCACCACCGGGCGCACCCCCAGTACCGCGCGCTCATGCCAGGCTCGGGCATCGGCGGCGGTTATGGTGGGCAACGTATGGGGTAGTCCGCCCACCGGCAGCCCATAGCCTTGCTCGCCGAAGGCAACCGACAGGGCAAGCTGAAACGGGTAGCGAAACATGTCGTCCGCTACCTGCTCCGCCTCGGCAACCATGAGCCCTCGCTCGGGCTCGACCTCCGACGCGGCCAACTGAGGATCGCGGAAGACCAGCTCGAGCAATGCCGCTGCCTCGCTCAGGTGCTCGGTCATCACCGAAGTTCCCCAACCCAGCCAATCCGACGCTGCGCTCGAGGCCAACGTGCCACCCAGCCGCTCGAAGGCATACGCGAGCACTCCTGCGTCGAGCCCTCCGGCACCCCGGACCGCGCTTCGTACCGTGAGCGCTCCCAGACCCGCCTGCGCCGGCGGGTCGAATTCCCCCTTGGGGGCATAGATGCCGAGATGTACCAGCGGCACACCCGGCTTCCGTCGCACCAGAATATCCGCGCCAGGCAGGCTGGTGTGCAGGACCTCCGCCTCGCGAGTCGCAGCAGCGGCCCTTGGCGGCTTCAGGCTGGGGACGGCGGCGGTGATTACCGGGTTCGCCTGCAGCGGAGTGACCGCGAATGCTCTGCCCAAGAGATCGGCAGTGAGCTCGATCCCTTGGTCCTCCGGAAGGTAGGCGACGGCGCTCACGTTCTCGGGATCCAGGTAGCGGCCGCCGACCTCGCGAACCTCGTCCGGCTTTACTTCCGCGAGCATCCGGTATTCCCGGTCGAGGAGGCCTACGTCCTCCAGCGCCTCAGCCGTGGCCAATGCGCCCGCCCGCCCCTCCATGGTCTCGAAGCGACGCGCCCAGCGAGCTTGCAGCAGGGTGCGGGCCCGCTCCAGCTCTTCATCAGTTGGGCCACCCAGCGAGAGCCTGGCAATCTCCCCGGCGATACCATCGAGCGCCTGGGAGAGCCGCTCGGGCGGCAGCTCCGCATTGACGCTGAAGACGCCGAGCTCGGTGGGAGCGTAGTTATGAGCCGATATCCAGGTGACCACCCCCCGCTCCCGAAGCGATCGATAGAGCCAACTCCCTCTGCCGCTGCTCAGGAGCGAGGCGGCAATATCGAGAGCGGGCGCGTCGCGGTGCAGCGGAGGGACCGTGCGCCAGCCGATGGCCAGATCGGCCTGGGAGACATCCCCGCGAAGGGTGCGCGCGCGGACCTCCCGGTGAGGCGGTTCGTCGGGAGAGCGGTCGATGGCCCCCGGGGAGGCCGGCCAGTCACCGTAGGCGGCCCGGGCGAGAGTCAGCGCCGATTCAGGATCGAAAGCGCCGACAATAGCGACGATGGTCCGCTCGGGCAGATAGCGAGATTGGTAGTAGGCCCAGAGATCGTCCCGGGTGAAGCCGGCGAGCTGCTCCTCGTGCCCGATCCGCCACCGGCGCATGCGGTGTCGATCAAACATGACTTCGTGCAGGGTCTCGTGGACCACTGCCGAAGGCGTGTCCAGTTTGCGTTTCGCCTCTTCGATGATGACCTGCAGCTCGCGGGCGAGCTCGGTGGGATCGATCAGCGCGTTCCGCAGGGCATCCGACTGAATGTCCAACGCGACCGGCAGCCCCGACGCCGGCAACACCGTAAAGTAGGCGGTGTGATCGTACGAGGTGCTGGCGTTGAGATATCCACCGGCACTCTTGGTCTCCCGGGCGATGGCACCCACTCCTCGCCGCGAGGTACCCTTGAAAAACATGTGCTCGAGGACGTGGGAGATGCCGGCCCAGCGGTCCGGCTCGTCGAAGAATCCGGCTTTGACATAGGTGACGATCGCCACCACTGGAGCGGAACGCTCCTCCTGCACCAGGAGCGTCAGCCCGTTAGGTAGAACTTCTTTGCGGACCCCGGCGGTCCAGAGTGGTTGGCGGTCAGCGGGCAACGGTGAGCTCACAGGGAAGCGGGAAACCGTGAACGGGAAACGGTAACAGGGACGTGTTGGATTCTAATCCCGTTCACCGTTTCCCGTTCACGGTTTCCCCGTTCACCGCTTTACTGGACGATCCGCAACACCCCCGCCTCCGCGCTTCCTCGGATGAAGGCCTCGGCATTGGTGGTTGGAATGACGATGCCGGTCTCTGCTTGTCCCCGGCGGGCGAGACTGGCCATGAAATCACTGAGCGAGGCCTCGGCCCAATCGCGGTCGGCCTCCTTCATCTGCAGCAGGATTTCGTCCCAGGTACCGCGGATCGAATGCCCTGCCAGGGTCACGATCAGGTGGGGATCGGATTGCCCGGGTTTCTTCTGCATCGCGTGCAGCTCACTCAGTAGCGTGCCGAAGAGCTCGAGCTGATGGGGATCGCGCACCGAGCCATCGGATTGCTGCGCCTCGACCTCGGCGAGGAGCACGTCCAGCGGATCGGGGTCGCCCGCCACCTCGCCCAATCGCGTCAGCCAGGGCGCCAGCTCCGGGTCCTGGTCGGGCAGCCGGTAGACGGTCTTTTTCAATTCTATGTGCCGCCAGATGCCCAGCTCGTCGAAATGATCCTCGGGCTGAGTGCGCTCCAGGTGATGCAGAGCGGCCTCGGTTTCCCCGCGATCATACAACAGATTCGCGAGATAGATCCGCGCCTCGGTGTAGTTGGCGTCGATCTCCAGCGCCCGGCGGAGCCAATAAAACGCGCCGGCATCGCTGCCCAACCGGTGGGCGGCGTAGCCCAAACAGGCGGCAGCGTCGGGCGATTCGGGGTGCGCCGAAGCAGCCAGATCGAAGAAGCGATGCGCGGGCGCGATCAAACCTTCACGGAAGAGCGCGCGGCCAATCTGGAGCATCAGCTCATGGTCGTCCTGAAAACCCAGTTGAAGAATGCGTTCGAACGCCCCGAGCGCCGCCGCTCGGTCGCCCACTTTGAGCACGGCTTCGCCCAGTCCGGCCAGGCCATCCTCATGGTCAGGATCGAGCGACAGAGCCTGCTCGAAGCTCCGGCGGGCCCAGGCGAATTCTTCGCGGGCTAAGTGGGCGTAGGCTCTTCCGATATGGAGTTCAACGGCGTGGGGATAGAGGGCAATTCCCTCTTTAAGTATGCTCAGGGCTTCATCATAGCGGCCTTCGTTGTAGAGGTGATGGGCTTGTTCGTCGAAGTCGTCGGAGCTGAGGAATGCATCCGACATCGGCTGGCCCTCCGGGTAGGTTAATGCAAACTAAGAACTTCCGAGTACCTGAGCAAGAGAACCGGGGCCCTCCGATTAGGGGTTGCCGGGAGGGATCAGTTCTGGGTCAGTATCAGTGATCTAATCATTTACCTTCAAATAACTTACAACACGAAAAGTAGTACCCCATTCGGGGGACTTGACCGCGCCCAGGATGCCCATATCTTACTGACCAGTCAGTTATTTATTACCCAAGGAAGGACCCTCGAAAATTGGCTAATCGCACGCCCGCTGACCTCACCTCCCCTCGCTGGCAACGTCGTCCCGACGCCCGCCCAGAGGAGATCCTTGACGCAGCCCAGACGGTGTTCGGTGAATGCGGCTTTGCCCGCACCAAACTGGATGATGTCGCCCGGCTCGCCGGCGTCAGCAAAGGCACGGTCTACCTGTATTTCGATTCCAAGGAATCGCTCTTCCGGGAGATGGTGCGCGCCAAAGTTGTCGCCGCGGTCGCGGAGTGTGAGGAGTTGGTTCGCAATTACCAGGGGAGTTGTCGCGAGCTGCTTGTCGAGCTGATCACCCGGCTGTACTACGGGCTGCGCAACGAGCGGATGGCTCGCATTGCTCGACTGGTTCAGGCCGAGCTGGAGAGTTTCCCTGAGCTGGCGCAATTCTACTTCGATGAAGTCATTCTCCGCGCCCGTCGACTCGTGGCCGATGTGCTGGAGCGGGGAGTAACCACCGGGGAGTTTCGTCCGGAGGCTCGTGCTTTCGCTGCCCGTGGGCTGCCGTCACTTCTGGTACACACCGCGCAGGTGCAGTGCTTCTTCCATCGTCTCGACCCTGCCGCGCTGACCGATGAGCAAGCGCTCCAGGGCTTGATCGATCTCTACCTCCATGGGGTGCTCCAGCCGCCCACGGATTGAGGACATCGACCAATGCGCTGCTCTCTGTTCCTGCTCATTCTGCTGAGTGCCGCCCCAGTGCCCGCTCCCGCGCAGCAGCCGGTCATCCCCTCCGGTCCATTGACGCTGCTTCAGGCCATTTCCCTTGGCCGCCGGCAGGGAGTAGACGCCGCAGTGGCCCGGCTCAATGTGCGGGCCGCCAACGCCCGGGTTGGGGAGCGCCGGGCCGATCTCCTGCCCAACCTCAGCGGCAACGCCTCGGTCACTCGACAGACTGTCAACCTGGATGAGTTCGGAATTCCGATTGCGAGCGGCGTCACCGACCCCTTCAGCCTGTGGCGATTCCAGCTGCGTGCGACTCAGACGGTCTTTGACGCGAGCCTCATCTCGCGGCTCCGCGCCGGGCGCGATACCGCGATTGCCGCGGGCCTCGACGCCCAGGCCGCAGGAGAGATCGCCGGCGCCACTGCCGGGTTGGCGTATCTCCAGGTCTTGAGCGCCCAAGAGACCGTACGGGCCCGGGAAGCCGACAGTACCATCGCGTCCGACTTGTTAGCCCAGGCCCGCCAGCTGGTTGCAGCCGGCGTGAGCCCGGCCATCGACGCCACCCGGAGCGAGGTGAGCTTCGCCTCGGTGCAGACTCAGCTCGAGGTGGCCCGGAACGGGGTCGATCGAGCCCGGCTCGACTTCCTGCGCACGCTGGATCTTCCGTCCGGCACCCGGGTCGAGCTGGCGGACTCCCTGGGCCTGGGCCTAATGAACCTGCCGCTTCGGCCCGATTCCGCCGCCGACTTCGCTCGCGAGCACCGGGCCGAGCTCGCTGCGGAGCGCGCGCGCACCACCGCGGCTCGGCGCAACCTGAGCGCCATTCGATCTGAGTACTTCCCCAGCCTATCCGTGAACGGGGCCTGGCAGGAGAGCGGGCAGCGAACCGGTTCGCTCGAGGACAGCTACAACGTGCAGTTGCTGTTGAGCGTGCCGATTCTGGACGGCTTCCGGCGTCAGAGCCGAGTGAAGGAGCAGGCGGTCCGGCTCGAGGTGCAGCAGCTCCGGGAGCACGATCTGGTCAATCGAGTGGAGACCGAGGCTCGCCAGGCGGTGCTCGACCTCGCCTCGGCGCAGCAGCAAGTCGCCATCGCCGATCAGCGCCTGCGGCTCTCCGAGCAGGAGCTGAGTCAGGCCCAGGAGCGCTTCCGTGCGGGCGTGGCCGGAAGCGTGGAGACCACCAACGCGCAAGGCTCCGTGATCTCCGCTCGCGACGCCTCGATTCAGGCCCGAGTCAACTATGGCACCGCACGCGTGAGCGCCTATCGAGCGCTCGGTGTGATCGACCAACTGCCGTGAACGCAATCGACGCCAAGAGACTGATATGACCGACATCGCACTGGATGTTCCAGCAACTGCGGCACCCCAGGCCAAAAGCTGGACCAAGCGCCTCCCCCTTCTCCTTCTCGGCCTGCTGGTGCTGACGGCGGCCGTGTGGGGAGTCCGTCGCTACGTCTGGAGCCGGCACCACGTGACCACCGACAATGCTCAGGTCGATGGCCACATCACGACCATCTCTCCCAGGGTCTCCGGTTTCATCGAGCGGGTGCTGGTTGACGACAATCAACACGTCAAGGCGGGGGATACCTTGGTCGTCCTCGATCGTCGGGATTTCGAGGTCCGGCTGCTGCAGGCGGAGGCCGACCTGCGCGACGCCCAGAGCGCGGTGAGCTCGCGGGGGCGAGCGGGACAGGCGGCGGCCCAACTCGACGCCACTCGGGCTCAGGCCGCATCGGCTGAAGCGTCCATCGCAGGGGCGGAAGCCGGCTACCGCAAGGCGGCATCGGACCTGGAGCGCTACCGCGGGCTCGCAGCCTCCAAGATCATCCCGGCCCAACAGCTCGATGAGGCCCAAGCGGCCTACGATGCCGCGGGAGCAAACCTGCAGGCGGCTCGCAAGCAGGCCGCCGCCGCGGGCAGCCAGGTGTCCGCCTCCGGCGCCGCGGTGCGGGGCGCGGATGCCCGTTTGGCCGCGGCCCAGGCCGCCGTCGACAATGCCAGGCTCCAGCTGAGCTATTCGGTTATTGTCGCGCCGACCGACGGCCTGATCGCGAAGCGCAGCGCCGAGCCCGGGGCGCTGGTACAGGTGGGGCAGAACCTGCTGTCGATCGTTCCGGAGAAGAAGGTTTGGGTGACCGCCAACCTCAAGGAGACCCAGCTCGCTCATGTCGCGGTCGGCGACTGGGTGGAGTTCACCGTCGATGCCTATCCGGGGCGGACCTTCCATGGCAGAGTGGAGAGCCTCAGCCCGGCGACCGGCGCTCGATTCGCCCTGCTGCCGCCGGACAACGCGACCGGCAACTTCACCAAGGTCGTGCAGCGGGTCCCAGTACGTATCGCAGTGGATCCGAACACCGATCCATCCGCTCCGCTCCGGCCGGGGATGTCCGTTGATGTGACCATCACGACGAGCTGAGGTCGACCTCGCCGTGACTACACTGGCACTTCCCATCCGGCCCCAACCGCTGAGCTGGGATCAGGTCTATCGTTCGCGGTACCTGATCGCGTTTGCGGTCACCTTGGCCAGCGTGCTCGAGCTGGTGGACACCAGCATCGTGAACGTCGCCATCCCCCACATGATGGGAAATCTCGGCGCGACCCTGGACGAGATCGCCTGGGTGAGCACCGGCTACATCGTGGCCAACGTGATCGTGCTTCCGCTCACCAGCTGGTTGTCGGCGCGGTTTGGGCGGCGGAATTACTACACCGCATCCATCGCCCTGTTCACGCTGGCGTCCTTCTTCTGCGGCAGTGCCCGATCGCTGGAGAGCCTGGTGCTATGGCGAGTAATCCAGGGCATCGGCGGCGGAGCCCTGATCAGCACCGCCCAGGCCATCCTGTTCGATGTCTTCCCGCTGCGGGAGCGGGGCACGGCCATGGCGATCTTCGGCATGGGCGTCATGGTCGGGCCGACACTCGGGCCGACGCTGGGCGGATGGATCACCGACAACTACTCCTGGCCCTGGATCTTCTACATCAATCTCCCGTTGGGTATCCTCGCCGCGATCATGACCTGGCGCTCGGTTCCCGAGCCGGAGCACGCCGTCAGTCGCACGACGGGAGTGGATTGGGTCGGCCTTGGCTTGCTGATTCTCGGTATTGGATCGCTGCAGATCATGCTCGAGCGGGGCGAGTCCAAAGATTGGTTCGAGACTCGCGAGATTGTCGTGGAGTGCATCCTCGCCGGTATTGGACTAGGGCTGTTCGTCTGGCACGAGCTGCGCGCGTCCAATCCCATCGTGAACCTGCGAATCCTCAAGAACCGGCAGCTGGCGGCGGGGGTGACCTTCGCCGGTGTTCTGGGGTTCGCGCTCTACGCGAGTGTCTTCGCCCTTCCGGTCTTCCTGCAGAATCTCCTGGGATACGCCGCGTGGGACACCGGGCGGGTAATCTTGCCCGGAGCGATCGCCAGCGCCTTCACCATGGCGCTCATGGGCCGGCTGGGGCAGCGGGTCGATGCCCGAGTGCTCATCCCGATCGGCGTTCTGCTGTTCCTGTGGTCGATGTGGCTGCACTACCACTTCACCCTGCAGATCGGGATGCACGATCTCTTCTGGCCCATGATTCTGCGCGGGGTCGGCCTGGGCTTCATCTTTGTGCCCCTCACCGGCGCGGCGGTGGCCGACCTTCGGCCCGAGCAGATGGCTCAGGGCACTGGCCTGTACAATCTGGCTCGCCAGCTCGGCGGCAGCTTCGGCATCGCCATCACGGCCACTCTGCTCACCCGCTTCACTGAACAAGGCAGGCAGGCGCTCGTCCCGCATCTCTCTATGTCCGAACCATCCACCCGGGCCTGGCTCGAGCAGGTGACCCGGCGGATGCTGAGCGAGGGCGGCTCCCTGGCGGAAGCACAGAATCGGGCCTACGGCGCGCTCGAGGGCGTGCTCCGGCAGCAGGCTTCCATGGTCGCCTTCGAAAAGGTGTTCCTGATTATGGGCATCACCTTCACCATGGCCCTGCCTCTGCTGTTCTTCTTCCGTCACGGGCGGTCTCGGGGCGGCGCGGCCGTGCATTAGCAGCAGGGTTAAAGACGGAAAGGGCGGTAAAGGCGGGAAGGACGACAACGGACGGGACCGCCCTACCGCCTCACCGCCTTACCGCCTCATATTCAGCAGAGAACCTCCTCCGCAACAGAGAGTCGGGATGACCGACACGGTCGACGCAGGCATATTCGAGGCCTGGCTCGCCTCCACGGACGACGCGGCGATCGGGATCGACGCCTCGGGCCGAGTGCTCCTGCACAATCCCGCGGCCAGCCGGGTGACCGGGCTGGCACCGACAGAAGGGCGCTCGCTTCCCTGGCGCGAGGTCCTGCGGCTGGAGTCCGCCGTGGCCGATCTTCTTTGGAGCGTGCGCTCGACCGGCAGGCCCATCCGCGCTCTCGCCGAGGTACTCTGCGCCCAGGGGAACCTCCGCACTGCGGAGATAAGCGCCCGACCCTGGACCGACGCGGTGGGCGCGATCGGTGTGCTGGTAGTGATTCGTGATGCCGGAGTACTCTGCCGACAAGGCACCGGTCCCGGCGGGCGCCCTGGCTATGGAAGCCTGGTGGGATCGGATCCTGCCATGGAGGCGATGTACGAGCTGATCGACGCCGTCGCGCCGAGCGATGCGCCGGTTGTGATCGAGGGAGAATCCGGTGTCGGCAAGGAGGTCGTGGCGCAGCTGCTCCATGCCCGGAGCCAGCGCGCCGAGCGGCCGCTCATTGCGGTCGACTGCGCTGCCGTAGCGCCCGCCGCGTTGGAGACCGAGCTTTTCGGCGAGGTGCGAGGTGCAACGGGAACATTCGGCACCCGCATCGGACGAATCGAGCTGGCCCACTCCGGCACCCTCTTTCTCGAATCGGTCAACCGGATTCCGTTGCCGGTCCAGACCAGGCTGTTGCATCTGCTTCAAGCTGGCGAGATTGAGCGTAGAGGCGATCCCCAATCTCGAGTCGTTGACCTTCGGGTCATTGTCGCTTCCACCACGCCACTGGAGCAGGAGGTAGGCCAGGGTCGGTTCCGCCAGGACCTGTACCGCCGGCTCCGGGTGGTCCGCATCGTGATTCCGCCGCTGCGCGATCGTCGCGGCGATATTCCGCTCCTGGCCAAACACTTCCTCTCCCGCTACGCCCCTCCGGGTACCACACTGACCGAACAGGCCCTGGCAGCACTTCAGGCCAGCGACTGGCCCGGCAACGTACGGCAGCTGGAGGTGGTCCTTCGCGAGGCGTCGGCAAGGGTCTCCTCCAGCTCACCCGACATGGCACCGATCATCGAGCTGGGCCATCTCGCTGTCGAGACTCCTCTGCAAGCCAGAGTCTCACGCACCGCTCACGCGCCGGCAAAAGAGGATCGCCGAACCGCCCTGCTTCGGGCGCTATCCTCCCACGGGGGCAACCGCACCGCCGCCGCTCGCGCGCTCGGCATCGGCCGAGCGACGTTCTACCGGTGGTGGCGCGAAGCCGGCCTGGGAAGTGCAGGTCCAAACCTTTCGTGACCTTCCAGCGCAAACTCCTGCTCGGCTTCTCCCTCATGGCCCTCCCTGCGCTCCTGGTCGGAGCCGAGGCCATCCGCAGCAACACGCTCGAACACCGGGCGCTGCAGGCCTTAGGGGAGAGCATGGCTCGAACCCGCACCTATGCGGAGCTCGAGACCGCCATGTTCGATCAGAGCGAGGTGATCTGGCGCTACCTCAGCGGCCTGGACCCCGACGCCCGGAAGGAATTCCGGCTTACCAGCGAGGTGGTCGACTACTGGCAGCAGCGCTGGCGAGGGGAGCTTCACCCCGATGAAATGGAGTTGGCTGACGGCGTGGCCCGGATTCAGCAGCAGATCGTCTTGGTCTCGGATAGTGTGTTTGCCTTGTACGACGCCGGTCAGCGTGAAGCCGCCTATCGCCTGGCTCGACGGGAGCTCAAGGGCCGCCTGCTCCCACTCCTGACTCAGACGAACCGCGAGATCTATCGGCGGGCGCGCGAATCCAGCGTGAAGGGTGCCTACGCTCGACTGGAGGAGATCCTGAGCTCCGAAGGACGCGCGCTGCTGGGCATCCTGCTCATTGCGCTGGCGGCAGGACTCCTGGTCTCGTGGCTGATCGCGCGCGGCTTGGCCCGACCGCTTCAGGAGCTCACTCAGGCGATGGCGGTGGTGGGTTCGGGCAGCCTGGACCATCCGGTCAATGCCACCTCCCGAGACGAGATCGGGGATCTGGCGCGGGCCTTTGGCCGGATGACCGAGAACCTAAAAGCGAAGATCGCCCAGCTGGAGCAGACCCAAGCGCAGTTGCTGCAGTCGGAAAAGCTGGCCTCCATCGGGGAGATGTCGGCGGCGGTGGCCCACGGCCTGCGGAACCCCCTGGCCAGCCTGCGAGCCGCAGCCCAGCTGGTCCGCCGGCATCCGGACTCCCCCTCTGCGCAAGAGCACCTCGACGCCATCGTCGGGGAGGTAGATCGTCTGGACCGTCGAATCAGCCACCTTCTCAGTTTCAGCCGGCCGGCGCCGTTCCATCCCATGCCGGAGAGCGTAGCTCATCTCATCGACGAGATGCTTCCGGCCTTCGCGGCGCCGATTCGAGAGCGCGGTGTCGAGCTTCGGGTGAGCGTTCCTCCGGATCTGCCCGCGGTACGGGTAGACCCGGTGCAGTTGGAGCAGGCGCTGATGGAGGTGGTCTCGAACGCCCTCGACGCTATGTCCCAAGGCGGCCAGCTCTCGATCGAGGCGCATGCCGACAACGGCGCATCCGGGCGGGGCGAAGTGACCGTCGCGGTCAATGACACCGGTGGTGGAATCCCGCCCCAGGTGATCTCGTCGGTCACCGAGCCGTTTTTCACCACCCGCGCGGAGGGGACCGGACTGGGCCTCGCCATCGCCAAACGCTACATCGAGCAAAACGGCGGACGACTGGAGATCGAGAGCCGGGTAGCCGTGGGCACGACGGTCAGGGTCCGGCTTCCGGCTGCTGGAGCGGGGGCATGAGCGACGCCACCATTTTGCTGGTGGAGGACGAGCGTACCCTCGCGCGGGCGATGAAGGCTTTCCTGGCGGAGTACGGCTACGAGACCGAGGTTGCCACCGACGTCGAGCAGGCGCTCGAGCTCCTGGGCCGGATCAGTCCTGATGTGGTGTTCACCGACGTCCGCCTGCCCGGCACCCTCACCGGGATCGATCTGCTGCGTCGCATCCAGGAAATCGATGCCAGCATCCCCGTGATCGTCATGACCGCCTTCGGGACCATCGAGGGTGCGGTCGAGGCGGTGAAGCTCGGCGCCTTTGACTACCTGAAGAAACCGGTCGATCTGGAAGAGCTGAGGCTGCTCGCCGATCGCGCCCGGGAGACCTCGCAGCTGAAACAGGAGCTCTCCTATTACCGCCGGCGGGCCGCGGGTGGCGCTCCTATCACCGGAATCATCGGGGACTCACCCCCGATGCGTGCCGTCCTGGAGCAGATTCGACAGATCGCGGCCCTGCCGGAGACGCCGCCGGTGCTGATCACCGGCGAGACCGGAACCGGCAAGGGACTGGTCGCGCGAAGCATCCACGCCGCGAGCCAGCGGGCCAGTAAGGCGTTCATCGAGGTGAACTGCACCGCGCTTCCGGCAACGCTGATGGAAGCCGAGCTCTTCGGCTACGAGCGTGGCGCCTTTACCGATGCCAAGGAATCCAAGCTGGGTCTGTTCGAGGCGGCTGAGGGAGGGTTCCTGTTCCTGGATGAGGTGGGTGACCTGGAGCTGTCGCTTCAGGGCAAGCTGTTGAAGGCAGTGGAGGACCGCACTACCCGGCGAGTGGGCGGCCTTCGGGACAGGCGGATCGATGTCCGGATTCTGGCAGCCACCAATCGCGACCTGGAGCGGGAGGCGCAGCGGGAGCGGTTTCGCCGGGACCTCTATTTCAGACTCGCCGTGATCCTCCTCCGGCTCCCTCCATTGCGGGAGCGGGGCGAAGACGTGCTGCAGCTCGCCGAGCTGTTCCTGGCACGGTTCAGCTCCAAGTACGGGCGCGATGTCCGTCGGATCGACGCGCAGGCGCGGCAATCACTGATGGCCTACCCCTGGCCGGGCAACGTGCGGGAGCTGAGCCACGTCATTGAGCGAGCGGTGCTCTGGAGCAGAGGGCCCAGCCTGGACTTGGAGCACCTCGCGCTCGACATCGCCCAAGCTCCGTTGTCCCAGTCCGAGACCGCTGCGAGAAGCGATGGGACAGACGGGGAGCCCAAGCCACCGCCGTTCCCTCCGCCCGGCACCGATCTGGAGCAGTGGGAGCGGATAATGATCGAGCGGGCGCTCCAGGAATCGGAGGGCAACCAGACTCGCGCCGCCCAGCGGCTGGGAATCTCTCGGGACACGCTTCGGTATCGGCTCAAGAAGTACGGCATTCAAGCCTGACCCTCTCACTGGGTGAAATCACCCAACTGGGTGAGATCACCCAGCCAGGAGTACCCGCACCATCTCCCGTTGGTGCTGGCGAATATCTTTACTCACAATGACTTGCAGCAGTGATACGCGATTGTCTCACGTTCGGCACAGCATCTGCATCAAGGAGGGCGTCGTCGGGTCAGAAAGCGATCCGGCTGGGTGATCTCACCCATAGTGTGAACAAGGGCCGAGTCGGCCCACCACTCAATCACGGGAGGCTAGACTTATGAAGTGGACGAAGCCCGAGGCCGAGGTCGTGGCCGTCACCATGGAAGTGACCGCCTACGTCGCGACGCTCTAAGGACGAGCAACTAACTCGAGGGGCTCGCGAAAGCGGGCCCCTCAGTGTTTTAGGGTGCAGGTAGTTCTCTTAGGTACAGCGGCGGGAGGAGGGTTCCCCCAGTGGAACTGCTGGTGTCCATCCTGCCGCATCGCGCGCGCAGACCCCCGTCGAGCCATCCCGCGGACTCAGTCCTCCGCCGCGATCAGCGTCGACGGCGAGCGGTGGTTCCTCCTCAACGCCTCCCCGGATGTGCATCGGCAGTTGACCTGGCTCTCGGCGCGACCGCCCGAGGGGATCCGCCACGTGCCCATCGAGGGTGTGGTAGTGACCGACGCAGAGCTGGACCATACGCTCGGGGTCGTGCTCCTACGAGAAGGAAGGCAGTTGCAGCTCTGCGCCACCGCCGCCGTCCGGAAGGCGCTGGAACAGGACTCGAGGATCCTGCCCGTGACTCAGGCGTTTGCCGAGGTGAAAGTGACCGAGTTGCCCCTGTCGGGCACCCTGGCGCTCTGTTACCGGGATGGAGGCGACAGCGGCCTGCAGCTCTCGGCATTCGTGGTGCCGGCCGGTCCGCCGCGATTCGTGAGCCAGGAGTTGCCGGGTCATACCGTGGGACTCAGCATACGAGATCGCTCCACCGGTGGTGTTTGTGCCTTTGTTCCTGGGTGCGGGGGTCTGGAGGGTGAGGTCATGACTCGCTTGGAAGAAGCTGACCTGGTGCTGTTCGATGGCACTTTCTGGCGCGATGACGAGCTCATCGCGTTGGGTATCGGGGGGCGAACCGCGCTGCAGATGGATCATCTGCCGATTTCCGGGCCGGGTGGCAGTCTGGAGCGTCTGAGCAAACTCCCGGCGGGCGACCGGGTCTACACCCACATCAACAACACCAACCCCATCCTCATCGAGGACTCGCCGGAGCGCGCCACGGTGGAGCGCCTCGGAATGAGGGTCGGGGCTGATGGCATGCGGTTTACTCTGTGACGCTGACTGCTGCGTCCTAGACTACAGTCCCTTATGGTTGATGCCATGACCGCAACGCTCGCTCCATCGCAGTTGGCTACCCCACCGAAACCACCGTTCCCCCGGTTGGAGCGTCCGCTTTCGCCGGCGGGACTGGAGGAGGCGCTGCGCTCGTTCAGCGGGTCCTATTACGTCGAGCATCCCTTTCACAGGCTGATGTACGAGGGGCGTCTGAGCCAACGCCAGTTTCAGGGATGGGTCGCGAATCGGCTGGCATACCAACGGGTCGTCCCTCGGAAGGACGCCGCGATCCTCTCCAACTGCCCCGATCCCGAGGTCCGGCGGGAATGGATCCAGCGGATCGTGGACCACGACGGCACCGCGCCTGGTACCGGTGGAATCGAGCTGTGGATTCGCCTCGGAATCGCCCTCGGCGTGCCGCGGGAGGAGATGGAGGATGAGCGCCACGTGCTGCCGGCGGTCCGGATCATCTGTGAATCCTACGTCACCTTCTGCAAGACCAAACCTTGGGTGGAGGCGGTTGCGTCGTCACTCACGGAGCTGTTCGCCCCGAAGATCCACCAGCAGCGGATCGAGGCTTTCCCCAAGCACTATCCCTGGATTCCGCCCGAGGGGCTGGACTATTTCCGCAGTCGGTTGGTGCAGGCGCCGCGGGACGTGAGCCAGGGCCTGGCCATCGTGCAGCAGCATTGCACGACGGTGGAGACTCAGACGCGGGCCTTCGAGGCCCTCGCCTTCAAGCTGGACATGTTATGGGCGATGATCGATACGATTCATCACGCGTACCAGTGACCCTCGACCCGAACGCGAGACCCACGCTTTGGCGTCTGGCGCGTCTGGGCTTCGACTCGGTTCGGCAACGTCCGGTGTTGCTCTACCCCGAGGGCGCGGTGCTCCTCAACGATACCGGCGCGGCCATCCTGGAGCTGGTGGACGGCAAGCACACGGTGAGCGAGATCGCCGCAATTCTGGGAGAGCGATATCAGACCGATGTGGCCGAAGATGTGGCCCAGTACCTGTCCGGTTTGGCAGACAAGGAGTTGATTCGTGACCTCTGAGCATCCGACAACCCTGCTCGCGGAGCTCACCCACCGCTGCCCGCTGCACTGTCCCTATTGCTCCAACCCTCTGGAGATGGTACGGGCCGAGGGCGAGCTCACCACGGACGACTGGAAGCGGGTGTTCACCCAGGCACGCGATCTGGGGGTGCTCCAGCTGGGTCTCTCGGGCGGGGAGCCGCTGGTTCGCAAGGATCTCGAGGAGCTCGCGGCCCATGCTCGCAGCCTGGGCCTGTACACCACTCTGGTCACCTCGGGTCTGGGCCTGACTCGGACCCGCGCGGAGCGGTTGCATGAGATCGGCCTGGAACACATCCAGATTTCCATCCAGGATGCTGATCCGGAGGTCGCGGAGCGCATCGCCGGCGTGAGCTCGGTCAAGCAGAAGCGGGCCGCGGCGGCAATCGTCAAGGAGCTGGGCTTCGCCTTCTCGATCAACGTGGTACTGCACCGCGCCAACCTGGATCGCATCGGGGAGATCATCGACCTGGCGGGCAGCCTCGGGGCCGACCGGCTCGAGCTGGCCAACACCCAGTACTATGGCTGGGGGCTGGAAAATCGCGCCTCGCTCATGCCCACGCGAGACCAGGTACAGCGGGCCCACGCGGCCGCCAACGAGGCGATACAGCGCTATCGTGGCAAGATGCAGATCATCTTCGTCCTCCCCGACTACTTCGAGCAGTATCCCAAGCCGTGTTA
>Ga0070696_100000576_pt1 | contig 23446 bp, 18 predicted proteins | sample KBSK1253metaG_FD_65474 | JGI IMG/M metagenome (GOLD analysis project Ga0070696, IMG submission 65474) | Corn, switchgrass and miscanthus rhizosphere microbial communities from Kellogg Biological Station, Michigan, USA - KBS K1-25-3 metaG | ecosystem: Host-associated > Plants > Roots >... | reverse complement strand
AAGGCGGGACGCATGACACCGACGACAGTGCAGAGAATTCCGGTGGTGCGGATGGTGAAGGATTTGCCGAGGACATGTGGATCGGACTTGAAATGGGTCTTCCAAAACGAATTGCTGAGGACCACGGTTTGCGTTAGCTCCTGCATTTCGTCGGCAGTGAACACTCGGCCGAGGATAGGCTTTGCGCCTAGCAGATCGAAGTAGTTGGGAGTGACATCCTGAACCCGGATGGCTTCCGAGCCGCTGGCATCGGCGACGGTGGCGGGCTCGGTGCCGCTGGTGAGAGCGATGTCATCGAAGACGTGATTTTGGGCTTTCCAATCGAGGAGCTCGGCGATGGGAGGAGACTGAAAATTGTCGGGTTGGCCGAGAGGCGTTTCCCAGATAACGACGAGTCTATTTGGGCGCGGGAAAGGTAGCGAGCGATAAAGGAGGGCATCCATAACGCTGAAGATAGTGCTGTTGGCGCCGATTCCCAGAGCGAGAGAGAGCACAACGACCAATACGAAGCCGGGATTTTTTCGGAGACCGCGTGCCGCGTAGCGAATGTCCTGCAGGAAGGATCGAATCCAAGAAAGGGCTCGCATGTTCGCGTTACCTCCATTGGTCTGCTTCGGGCACTCGCGACCCAGCGACTAAGGTGGTTCGATGATAACTGATTTCGAGGGGTTGTGGGCTGGCTTAGACGGGGTGTGGATGGCATGAGGACGGCGAGGTAAAAGCAAGTGACGGGAAGAGGCTTTGAAGGGTATTCGTTTCTTGATAGACTCACGACAGAAGACAAACACATGGATACCAGTGTCATCGTGAAAAACCCGGAAATTCTTGGTGGAGTACCTGTATTTGTGGGCACGCGCGTGCCGTTTCAAGCGCTGCTTGATTACCTCGAGGGCGGTCAGACGCTTGATGAATTCCTCGACGACTTTCCCACAGTGACCCGCGAGGCAGCCATTGGTGCGCTCGAAGAAGCCAAGGCATTGGTCCTCGCTCAACTCAAGTGAACAGCTTGCTGGATGAGTGCGTTCCGAGGCCTCTCAAGACCAGTTTTAATTCTCACGGACATAGCTGCCATACAGTTCCCGAAGCTGGTTTTGCAGGAAAGACCAACGGAGAATTGTTGCGCTTGGCGCAGAACCGATTCGAAGTCCTTATCACCCTCGACAGAGGACTGGCCTTCCAACAAAATCTGGCAAATCTGAAAATCGCGGTCCTGGTCGTTCGAGCCAAGACGAATCAAATGATTGATGTGCTTCCGCATGTAGCGGAGTGTTTGGTTGCCCTGGATACAATTAAACCCGGAGAGATTCGGCACGTTGGTGGATGAGGCGCATCTGCGAATCCAGCCAGACATTGCGACGATTCGGAAGGCGCGGACGTTTCTGGCGAAACATTTTGCGGTGACGCGGTTGGTGGCCGCGCCGTTTTTGAGCGAGCAGACGGGGAAGCGCGTTTATTTGAAATTGGAGACGGAGCTACCGACTGGGTCGTTCAAGGTGCGCGGGGCATTGTACGCGCTGGCCACGAGGTTGAAGAAGGGCGCCGTCGAAGAAGTGATTGCGTCGAGCACGGGGAATCATGGGGCGGCGGTGGCGTATGCGGCGAAACTTCTTGGCATCGCGGCGCGGATTTTTCTGCCAGCGGGATGCAACCCCGTGAAACGCGGACGAATTGCTGCCCTGGGAGCGGAGATTGTCGAGAGCGGTGGCGCGGACCTGGCGGCGGCATTCGAACTGGCGGCGGACTATGCGAAGCGGCCGGGCGTATATTTTTTGAATGATGCGACCGATGTGGATTTGCCGGCAGGGCCGGCGACGATCGGGTGCGAAATCCTGGAGCAACTTCCCGGGGTCAGCTCGATTGTCGTGCCGATGGGCGATACAGCGTTGATTCGCGGGATTGCCGCGGCAGCAAAGCATCTCGCGCCGGATGTGAAAATTATCGGAGTGCAGGCCGAGCGAGCTCCGGCCTATTACCAGTCGTGGAAGGAAGACAGAGTCGTGGGCACGGAGACGTGCGACACGATAGCGGACGGATTGGCGACGCGAACACCGGAGGCTGCGAACGTGCGAGACATCAGGAGCCTCGTGGGCGACGTGGTGCTGGTGAGCGAGGAGCAGATGTTGCGCGCGATTGGCACGCTGCTTATGGACGAACGTGTTTTGGCCGAGCCAGCGGGTGCGGCGAGTACGGCGGCTTTATTGGGCGGTGGTGCGAACTTCGGCGAAAAGGCAGTGCTGATCGTCAGCGGAGCCAATGTTTCGCGCGAAGTGCTGCGGCGCGCGGTTGGCGCTGTCTAAGCTCTTGGAGAAAACAATCAGAAAAAAGAAAAAAAGCGCAGAGACGCAGAGTGCGCGAAGACTCGCGAAGGGAAAGAGAAGAAGTAGTTGTCGGGCCGATGAAGGAAGCCATGACTATTCCAGGTCAAGCAGCAGTCGGAAGGATTTGTATTTGCCCCAGCGATAAATTTGGAAGTCTTTGTCCAGGGTGAGGATGTCCGGCGTCTCAAACTCATCGGCCAAACGAATCAGGCAGGCGTCCGCGAGATCGATGCGGCGGTCTCGGTATTTTTTGAGGATTTGTTTCAGGCCAGCCGTGTGCTTTGAGAGTTGAAAAGGGATCTGAAAAATGCCGGCCGAAACGTTTTCGATGACGGCTTCTGGCGCGCCCGGGAGATTGCGCAGCAGATAGCAGGTTTCGGCGATGACGGCTTCGCAAGTGACCAGAGGCGCATCGATTGCCTGGACCGCTTTGGCACACGCCTGATGAAACTTTTCACTGCGGTCCAACAGGGCTACGATGACACCGGTATCGAGAAGTGTGGGCTTCACCGCCCGAAATTCCGCAAGTGTTTTTTGCTGGAGCCAAGATCGGATACTCTGGAACGAAACATTCCTAGGCCAATGACTCCCCGTTTCTTCCTGCGCAAGCGGCTTGCTTCCAAAATACGCAACCCCTCCCTGACGACCTGCGAAGGGGTCCAGCCCAGTTCCCGAACCAGCGCTGCCAGCGTCTTCCGTGACTGAGGATCAAGCCTTGCCTGGATCGCATAACGCATGCCCTATTGTACTACAAACTGAACAATGTCTGACAAGGTGGCTCGACGGGCAGGAGTGAGTCTTTTCGCAAGCTCCGCGTCAAATATGTTTACACGGATCGCTTAGCGGGATTATCAGGCCGAGGCAGAGCTGCGCAGGCCGAGGACGCGCATCAGGGTTGCCTGCACTTTGAGGAGTTCTTGTTCGCGCTCGTGCTCTTCCTTGGTGCGGTCGCTCAGAGCTTCCTTCAACAGGATCAGATTGCGGCGGAACTCCATCTGGGCCAGGACAAGGCGGCTCAAGGCCTTGAGGGCGTCCCGTTCTTCAGGGGTCAATTCGCGGGGAGCCTGGTCAACCACGCAAATCGTGCCAAGCGCGTAGCCATCCTCGTTGATGAGCGGTGCTCCCGCGTAGAAGCGGATGTGCGGGTCCGACACGACGAAGGGATTGTTGCGGAAGCGTTCGTCCTGGAGCGCGTCTGGAACCACCAGTATGTCCGGCTGCAGAATTGTGCTGGAGCAAAAAGCGACCTCGCGTGGCGTTTCGGAAACCGTGACGCCTACGCGGGACTTGAACCACTGGCGGTCTCCGTCGATCAGAGAGATGAAGGCAATGGGAGTTTTACATATAAAGGAAGCCAGGTGAGTTAGATCGTCGAAAGATTGTTCCGGATCGGTATCGAGGATGGCGTATCGTTCAAGAGCTGCGAGGCGAGCTGCTTCATTCGGGGGTTTGGTCACGGGCATGATGTGCTCCGGTCAAAGGTGACGAGCCGAGCGGCTAGCAACCAGTGGGGGCCATCATACTCCAATACTTGGAATTTCGTCTCGTGCCTCGTCCAGACACTCCAAGGGGCTGGCACGGCTAAATTATCCGGATACGGTGTGGCTTGGTCTTCTCGCTCCCGCGGAGTCGTCGCGTTTGTGGATTTTCTCAGTGCTTCTGCGGAGATTCTCCAAGTTTCAAAACAAGGACCTGGCCGTTCGAATGAAAGCTGCCGCCAGTGGCGGTCTTGGCCTCTTGCATCGGGTTGTCAGGGAGGATGTGAGTAACTTCGTCGACCTGCCCGGTGGAGGCTAGCGTTTTCTCGACATAGTCACGCTCGAGGTCGACATTGGCATCGATTTTGTGCGTGACGCCGTTGTTGCGTTGATCCTTTTCAAAGCCGACGTCGTGAGTGGCGGCGCCGACCCAGAGCATCTGGCCATTGACTTCAAAAGGCGCCTTCCAAATACGCAAGTGATTGCGCGAGGCAACGACGGAGATGGGCTCGGCGTGGGCCCAGCCGTAATCCTGCTGCCGGCCAAAGAGGTAAAGGGGGCTCATGGGCATGGTGAGATAGGATTCCTTGGACATACTTTCGAGGATGCCGTGGAGAATTGTGTCGGCGACGTTGGCGTCGACTTTGACCCACCCTGCGGCGTTGAAGACTTTTTCCATGGAGTCCTGTGAGCCGATGATCAGGAAGTTGACCATGTCGCCGGGATCGCCGGCTTTATCAGAGATGCGGCGCGGGATCTTGGAAAAGAGACGATTGTCGACGCCATGGATGTTTGGCACCGTTTTGGCCGTGTAGAGGACGGAATTCGCATCGGCGGCGTAAATTTCGATAAGAACGGTGTACGTGCCATCCCCCGTGTCGCTGCTGAGTTGATTGATGCCGATCGAGAGGTGTCCGGAGACAGGGGAGACGAGGTCGCGCTTTGTGCCGATGAGAAATGGCCTGGAGAAGTTTGCCTCACCAATGCGGCCGATGAGCGCGCCGCGGCCGGCTTCGTTGAAGGGAAGATTTCGCAGAAGATCCTTGAAGCCGCGAGCGACTCCAGTAGGAGCGGTGTCGGTTTGCTGGTCTGCGTAGCGCAACGATCCATTGGCGGTGGCAACGACGTGTTCGCCCGCTCGCACGTCGATGCCGGTGTCGAGCCAGGAGGAATCACCGGTAAGCTGAACTTCCTGCGAAACTCGAAGTTTTCCGGACGGGAGGGAAGCGGCGGGCGGATCCTGGGCAGACGCCTGAGCCGACGCCTGAGCCGAAGATTGTTGGGTCTGAGCCGCGACATCTGCGCGAACTAATTGGGCGGCAACAGCCGAAGGCATCAATCCAGGCAGCACGCAGACACCAAGGATTAAGGCCAATTCATTCGCAGACAGGGAACGCATAGCGTCGAGCCATCCCGCGGCAGGTGTGAACGCATCCTCACTGTTAGCAGATGCCTGGGGAGTTGCAAGAGTTGGATGCGGCGCGAGCGGAACGGCGCTGTGATTCCTTGACGGATGGGAAGGGCGCTTGTAAATTGACAGGATGCTGCAGGGTAGCCACAGGAGAGTGAGCGCCCCAGGGGATGTTGGCAGAGGAAATTGAGATAGACGCGAAGGTCTGTCCAGCCTCAAAGATTGAGAAAGCGATTCAAATAGAAACGAGTCAAGCAAGTACTGCGGCTAAATTCATGATAAAGCAATTTCGGCGAGTAACGACGGCGGCTTTGTGCGCGATGGCGGTCTTTTTTCTTGGGTCGCTGACCGCGAGCGGGCAGGTGCCTTTACCTCCAGGGCCCCGCCACGCCGCGCCCGTTACAAACGTTACTGTGGACGGCAGCGAGGCAATGTTCACGACGATGTGCGCGCTGCTCGCTGCTGGATTCGAATCGAATGTCAGCGCGGAGAACTGGCATCCCCTGCGCGCTCGCCTTCGCGAGCAAATGCAGCATCAGCAAGGTCCCGCGGTGGAAGAAGTCAGGAAATTCTACAAGGAACATGAGTTGCCCGATTCGGGAGCCACGCTCTCGCGCTACATTTGGTTTGGGCTTCTCTCCGGCCCCGCGCCGAAGTTCCAGATGACAATGAGCCGGGACGACCAGCCGATCGAAGTGCTGGCGCTTCAGGGTTTCAGCGAAATCCTCTCCAACTATTACGAAGAACAAAAAATCGGGCGGCTTTGGAGGGATTTGCAGCCCATTTACAACCGGGAGATCGAAAAGGTGCACGACCCCGTTTCACAGATCGTTTTCGTGGCGATGGGGTATCTGAGGCAGCTGCAGGATGCCACGACGCCGAGGACGTTTACCGTCATACTAGAGCCGCTGGTGGGACGGATTACGAACGTACGCAATGCCGGCGAGCACTACTCGATCGTACTAAGCGGGTCGGAGGACATCCCAATAGACATTGTGAGGCACGCTTTTTTGCACTTTCTGCTCGATCCGCTTCCGCAGCAATATCCGCGTGTGCTTGCTGTAAAGCGACAGCTGTACGAAAAGGCCGCCCTGGCGCCCAGGTTGGCGCCCGACCTGCATGATGATTTTGCGTCTTATTTCGCCGAGTGCTTGGTGCGAGCGGTGGAGCTTAAGTTGACGAGAATTTCGCCCGGTGAAAGGGAAGCGGCGATGACGCGCGATGACGCGGACGGCTACGTGCTGGTAAGGCCGATCTTCGAGGGGCTTGCGAAATACGAGAGCTCCGAACCTTCGATGGCGCTCTATTTTCCGGACCTGGTGAGAGGGATCAATCTTGGGGCAGAAGCCAAACGGATTGATGGTATCAAGTTTGCGCTGGCGGATCGTGGGGACAGCGCAGAAGACGCTGCCAGCGAAGCAGTCACTCGGCGCAAAACGGCGCCAACAACGGTTCCGAACGACGCCGAGGCGATCGCGGCGCTGACGGATGGCGAGCGGCAGATCGCGGAGAAAAATCCGCGGGCGGCAGAGGCATCCTTTCAGAAAGTACTTAAACGCTATCCGGACCAGATACGCGCGTGGTACGGTTTGGGATTGGTGGCGCTGCTGGAACATGACGGGCCGCGCGCAAGGGAAGTGTTCGGCAGGCTGACAAAAGGAGAGCACGCGGCGACGCAGGACCCCATGGTGCTGGCGTGGTCGCATGTTTACCTCGGGCGGGTCTATGATGATGAAGGGCAACCGGGCCTCGCCAGGAGCGAGTTTCAAGCGGCGTTGGCCGTGCTGGGAGGACCAGAGCAGGCCAAGCAAGCAGCGCAAAAAGGGCTGGAGGTTGTGAATCTCGAGAAGCCGGTTGAACGGCCTTAGTGGTTGAGAAGGAAAGCGAAGAACATGAAGAGGTACGAACGGCAAGCTCGAGCACGAGACTCGAGCGATGACTTGGAGTACCAACAGGAGGCATGAAATGAAGGGGACGTGGCGGAAGTGCACAGAAGCGGGAGCAGTTTGGGGATTGTTGCTGTTTGCATGCGTTGGAGCAGCCGCCCAGAGCGGACAGAGTGGCCAGTCTGGTCAAAGCGGACAAACCGCGCCGCCTGCCCAGCAGCCGGCCGCTAAAGACAAGGCGGACTCGCTGACGCTGGATACACCGGCGCCGCCGGTAAACGCGGAAGAAGACGCGGCATACAAGGCATTCGATGCTATCCCGCTGACGGACTCGAGTAAGAAGACTCCGGCAGGCGAAGCATTCGTGCAGAAATATCCGCAGAGCCGCTATCTTGCGCCAGTATATTCAACTCTCGTTAAGCTCTACCTGCAGGCAAATGATATTCAAAAGATGCAGGACGCTGGGGAGAAGGAAGTCGCTATCGCTCCGAACGATGTCCAGACTCTGGCGATCCTTGGGCAGACGCTTCCCCGCGCGTGGAGCGCGAGCATGCCAAACGCAGCCTCGCAACTGGATAAAGCAGAAAAATTCTCGAAGTCGGCAATCGAGCTCACTCCCACGGTTCCCAAGCCGGAAGGGCTGACGGATACGCAATTCACCATGGCAAAAAACCAGACGCTGGCGATGGCCCATGGCGGGCTGGGGCTCGTCTTTTTCCGGCGCGGCAAATTTGAGCAGGCGATTCCAGAATTCGAGGAAGCCACGAAAGTTGATCCGAGTCCTGAAATTGATCCCGTAAACTATTACGTTCTGGCAATTGCGGAGGAGAAAACTTCTCATTTCGACGCCGCAGTTGCGGCGTTTACCAAGTGCGCGTCAGTTCCTGGCAGTCTGCAGCCGACGTGCAAGAGCGGCGCGGAAGAGGCCAAGAAGCTGGGTGCCACGCAGTTGAGCGCACCGAAATAACCGCCACCGGCGCTGCGCGCGCCGCCAAAGGAAATGACACAAGGCGACGAAGGACAACTAGAGGACCGTCTCGGCTATCGATTTAAAAGTTCCGGCCTTCTCGAGCGCGCTTTGACGCACAGCTCCGTGGTTCCGGAGCTGCGCGCTGAACGTGGGGTCGATTCCCCGGACGCGGAAGCTATCCAGGACAATGAGCGTCTGGAATTTCTGGGGGACGCCGTTCTGGAGTTGTTGGCGCGAGAATATCTCCTGGAATCGTTTCCCGAATGGAGTGAAGGCCAGCTCTCCAAGAGCCGGGCCGGGCTTGTAAATGCGCATTCTCTCGAAAATGCAGCGAGGCGAATCAATCTCGGCGAGCATTTACGACTAGGGCGCGGGGAAGAAAAGACTGGAGGCCGCGAGAAGCCGGCGCTGCTTGCGGATGCCTTTGAAGCGGTGGTCGCGGCGGTTTACCTGGATGCCGGGCTGGGCTCCGCGCGCGAGATGCTCAAGCGGCTGCTGTTCGAACAAGCACTCGAAGAGCGCGGCGAGCGAATTGCGGATTCCGACCGCAAGTCCGCTCTGCAGGAATTTTTACAGGGGAACGGAAAACCGCCCGCCGAATACCGGCTGTCTGGCGAAAGCGGGCCAGACCACCAGAAAATGTTCGCGGTGGAAGTTTGGATCGATGGAGAACGCATGGCCACCGGCGAAGGCAGCACGAAGAAAGAAGCGGAGCAACGGGCGGCGCAGAGCGCGATGGAACACTTGGAACGGATGTAACCTGCGGGCGGAACGGAAAGGCTGAGGACGAATGCCGGAAGAGACTGCGCTGAAAGTCGAAGAGCCCGTGGCATCCACGGCGCCGGCTCAGCACAAGAAAGAAGAACACCACGACGACCCTACGACGATTTCCGAGTACTTGGAATCGTTGCTGGTGACTGTCCTTCTTGCGCTGTTCGGGACCAGCTTTATCGTTCAAGCGTTTAAAATACCCTCCGCTTCGATGGAAGGGACGCTGCTGATTGGCGACCATCTGCTCGTCAACAAATTCATCTTCGGCGGCAGCGGAGCGTGGTACGAGAAGGTGCTACCTTACCGCCGGCTGGAACGCGGCGACATAATCGTTTTCAAATATCCATACGCGGACCACCAGCACTTTGTGAAACGAGTCATCGGCCTGCCAGGTGACCGGCTGAAACTGGTGGACCAGGCGATGTACGTCAACGGGAAACCGCTGAACGAGCCGTACGTCGTCCACGACGCGACGGCTCCGTATGACAACTTCAACTATTCGTTCCCGCCTGGAAAAGATCAGATGATCTCGCCTCAAGTGGTGCCGGAATCCCGATGGAGAAACGAGCTTCGCCATTACGTCCAAGGCGACGAGCTGGTCGTCCCGCCCGGAAAAATATTTGCCATGGGAGATAACCGGGACCGCAGCTCGGACAGCCGCTACTGGGGATTCGTGGATCGCAGTGCGGTCATGGGGCGTCCGTTTTTGATTTATTGGTCGGTGGACGCCACCAGCAACGACTACACGCAAACCACTTTTCTGCAGCGGCTGGAAGGCGTTATCGAGACGCTCGCTCACCTTCCGGCTCGGACGCGCTGGGGCCGTATGCTGCACACTGTGCATTGAAATGGGCGGATTGTTTTGAAAAGGCCGGGGGAAAGCGGGCCTTTGGAACAAACCATCGGCGGTGCGAAGCTGCTTCTCCCGTAGCTTTTCATTTTCAGTCCAGTCTGCGAAACTTCCGAACAACATGAGCACCATGCGCAAATGGTGGAAACCGGCGCTCACGATTGTGGCGCTTCTTGTGGCCATGCAGATTTGCGTGTCTCTGCTTGTTCGTACGCACCGCATGCGCGCCTACCTGACCGCCCAACTCGAGACGGCCTTTGGACGGCCGGTCGAGGTGGGAAATTTCTCTGTACAACTGCTGCCCGTGCCCCGGCTGGATGCCGTGCAACTGACCGTGGGAGAAGACCCCGCGTTCGGAAACGAATATTTTTTGCGCGCGGACGGCATGTCCGCGGAGTTGCGCTGGACCGGGCTGCTCCGGGGACATTTTGAGTTTGGAACACTTTCGCTCACTAGACCGAGCCTGATCTTCGTGCGCAACAATCAGGGACGATGGAACTTGGAGCAGTGGCTGCCTCCTGCCAAAGAAGCCGCGGATGCGGCCCCCAGCGTTTATGGCCCGCCGCGCGCAGTCGCGCCCGTGAATCGCTTGCTAAAAATCGAGTTTGATGACGGCCGGGTCAATTTCAAAAACCTCGATGAGAAGCTCCCGTTCGCGCTAACGGCAGTCTCGGGAAGCGTGGACCAGGTTTCGCCAGGCCGCTGGCAACTGCGCCTCGAGGCGCAACCATGGCGCAGCGGCGTGGTGCTGCAGTCGGCGGGAACCGTGAGCGTGCAAGGAGACATCGCTGGAACTTCGGCTCGCCTTCGGCCCGCGCAAATCATGGTGAACTGGAAAGAGGTCTCACTGGCGGACCTGTTCCGGCTATTGCGCGGACGTGATTACGGTATGCGGGGCGTGGTTACTCTGGCCGGGTCGCTGAAGAGCGGCACATCCGATGCAGGCGCTAGCGCGGTAACGCCGCCCGGGCAGTGGACTTTTTCCGTGGAAGCTCGCGCGACGCAAATCCACCGCTGGGATTTGGGAGAGCGCAGCGACAATCCTCGGCTACGACTTGGCGTCAAAGGGCACTGGGATGTAGCCGCGGGAATCGTGCGCGCGGAAGAAGTGACCATTGAAGGACCTCACTCGAATCTGCGAGGCGCGGCAACTTACGTGACTGGGCCGGAGCCTGGCTTCGACGCGCACCTTGATTCTGCGGGGGTTCAGGCGACGGACTTGCTCGCGTGGTACAGGGCCTTTCACCCGGGCGTGGACGATCGAGTTTCCGCGGAGCAGTTCTTCACCGGCGCGATGACCCTTCGCGGCTGGCCGCTGGAGATCGAACGGGCGGGTTTCTCGAGTAATGGCGGGATCCTGCAGGTGCCGGGCTTAAAAGTCCCCGTGCGCATCGGTCCGGTGCGCATCGAACGCGAACGAACTAGGTTGGTGTCGGAGCCTGTACGGATCGCTCTTGGCGGCGCGGCCCGAGACGTTCTCGCGCCCAAGAAACGGCGAATGGCGACGCTGATGGAAAACGCCGCGGACATTACTTTCTCCCAGGATTTGAGCGCGCAAACCGGCAGCATTAGCATCGAAGGTCACGTCGAAAAAGTCGAAGAAGTGCTCAAGGCAGCCGCGGCATTCGGGCGGCCCTTGAATCATGGATGGGAACTCACCGGAAATGCGCTCGCGGTCCTGCGATGGGATTGGCAGAAGCCATACAGCAGCCACTGGAATGGCAGGATTCTCTTCAATAAAGCGAAACTTGCTGTTGCCGGACTGAACCAGCCTCTCGCGGTGCAAGAAAGCACGCTGAACTGGCATGACGGGTTGCGCCTCGCTGATCTGACGAAAGTAAATGGTTTCGGCAGCAGTTGGTCCGGCTCGATCAGCGAGAGAAGACTTGCCGATGGCGAAGATGGCCCAAGATGGAATTTTCATTTAGCTACGGATCGGATGAACGCCGCTGAGCTTGATCGCTGGGTCGGCCCACGCGCGCGGCCCAACTGGTTGCAGCGGCTGCTCTCGTCACTTCTCGGAGGAACATCGTCGAGCCCCGCTGCGAGCGATCTCGTTCGGCAAATGAACGCGCAAGGCGATTTGAGCATCGGAGAATTGACCATCGAAAAACTGGTTTTTGCAAATGTGCATGCGATGGGAGCTTTGCACGATCTGCATCTCGACGTGCGCGAGGCGGAGGCGCAATGGGCAGGCGGCACGGTGCATGCCCAGCTGAATGCCGCGTTTGTACCTCGTCCGAAGTATGATCTGACGGCGAACCTCGATCGCGTGAATCTCGCGGAAATCCCAGCTTCTGGCCAGTTCACGGAGCGCTTGGCGGGCTTGGCGTCCGGCACGGCGCACGTTGTCACGGAAGGAGTTGGGCGTGACGAACTCCTGCGAACGCTGGCTGGTGTAGGCGAATTGCAATTGAAGAATGTGCAGTTTCGCGGCTGGGACCTGAGCGCCAGCGTAGCCGATGGAGTTCCACACACCGGCATATCACGATGGACAACCGGCCAAGGGACGTTTACTATGCGCAACCGCAGGGTGACCGTCGAGAATCTGACGCTGGAGTCTGGCCTCGAGCAAACTTCGCTGCACGGCACGGTGAGTTTCGCGCGTGACGCGGATCTGACGCTCGAGACTTCGGTCGCGGGGAAACTGCGCGGCCGGACTACCGGAATGAACGAAACTGGCCGCGTATTGAGAATATCTGGGCCGCTGGATGGGCCTCGCGTCTCAGTTGAAAAGGCGGCCGCGCGCCAGCCGGCGGATTAAATTTCAGAAGAATGAATTTGACGTCAATATTCCATGCTCCTTGGAGGCTGTTGATGAAATGCTATGTGCCGCTCGTGATTCTCGCAGCGTTGATGATGTGCCCAGCGACGAATGCACAAAAATCGCCGACGCTCGAACAGTTTCTAAGCGCGCCGTTTCCAACCGAGTTGACCGCTGCTCCCGCAAAGAGCCGCGTCGCGTGGGTCTTTAACGCGCAGGGTGCGCGCAATCTGTGGATCGCGGAGCTTGCGGCGGATGGAAACTACAAGCCGCGGCAAATCACCGCGTACAAGGAAGACGACGGCCAGGACCTTGGCGAGATTAGCTGGGCGCCGGATGCCGAAACAATTGTTTATACGCGCGGCGGCGACCTTGAATTTCCCAATGCCGCGTATCCGAATCCGCAGAGCTCGCCGCAAGGCGTTGAGCAGAATATCTGGGCTGTGACATTGAACGGCGGCGCGCCGAGAAAACTAGGCGAGGGCCACTCGCCCGCCATGTCGCCAAAGGGAGGCACCGTTGCTTTCCTCTTCAAGACGCAAGTGTGGCTCGCAAAGTTGGAAGGCAGCGAGAAGCCCGAACAGTTGATTCACGCCAACGGCAGCCTGGGCGGATTGCGGTGGTCGCCTGATGGCTCAAAGTTGGCGTTCACGAGCCGGCGCGGTGATCACGGCTTCATCGGTGTCTTCGACGTCACAACGAAATCGCTCACCTATCTCGATCCGAGCGTGGACACCGATATCGAGGCGGCCTGGTCGCCGGACAACCGAAGAATCGCGTTCGTTCGAATCGCCGTGGCGAAAGGCAATCTTCCCTTCAGCCCGCGCCGCGAAGGACAGCCCTGGTCCATTCGAATCGCCGACGCTTCCACAGGCAAGGGCCAGGAGCTTTGGCACGCCGATGCAGGTAGCGGAAGCGTCTTCCACGAAGTGGTCGCGGAGAATCAACTGATCTGGGCAGCCGGCGACCGCATTGTTTTTCCGTGGGAGCGCGGAGGCTGGATGCACTTGTACTCCGTCCCCACCAGCGCCGGCGCGGCGAAACTGCTCACGCCCGGAAACTTCGAAGTGGAATATGTCTCGGCCAGCGCAAACAGGCAGGAAATTGTCTACTCCTCAAATCAGAATGATATTGACCGCCGGCATATTTGGAAAGTCTCACCCAATAGCGACCATCCCGAGGCCGTGACGACAGGCACGGGAATCGAGACCGCGCCCGTACTCTCAAGCGATGATAAAACGGTTTTGCTGTTGCGTTCCGATGCGCACACCACCATGCGCCCTGCGCTTGTCGCCCGCAATGGAGAAATTCGCGATCTCGCGCCGGAGTCGCTTCCAGCGGATTTCCCTGCGAATGCCTTGGTTACCCCTCAACAAGTGATTCTCTCTTCGGTAGACGGCATGCAGATTCATGGCCAGCTCTTTCTGCCGCGCAACGCCGCCGATGGAGCGCGTCATCCCGCGCTCGTCTTTTTCCACGGTGGATCGCGCCGGCAGATGCTGCTCGGCTGGCACTACATGCTCTACTACAGCAACGCCTATGCAATGAATCAGTACTTGGCGAGCCGCGGTTACGTTGTTCTTGCCGTGAACTATCGCAGCGGCATCGGCTACGGTCTTAACTTCCGAGAGGCGCTCAACTACGGTGCAGCGGGTGCAAGCGAATTCAATGATGTCGAAGGCGCGGGACTTTATCTTCGCTCGCGCGCCGACGTGGATCCCGCCCGCATCGGCTTGTGGGGCGGCAGCTATGGCGGCTACTTGACGGCGCTCGGCTTGGCTCGCGCTTCAGACCTCTTCGCCGCAGGAGTCGATATGCACGGCGTCCACGACTGGAACACGGAGATTCCCACCTTCGCTTCGTCCTACAAGCCTGGGGAACGGACAGATTTTGCAAGACTGGCGTGGGAATCCTCGCCGCTTTCTTCCATAAGCACTTGGCGTTCTCCAGTTCTCTTGATCCAAGGCGACGACGATCGCAACGTTCCATTTGCGGAAACAGTCGATCTAGCCGAGGCGCTGCGCAAGCAGGGCGTCCCTTTCGAGCAATTGGTCTTTCCCGATGAAATTCATGACTTTCTTATGCATCGAACATGGCTGGCCGCGTACCATGCCTCGAGCGACTTTTTCGACAAGCATTTCAAAGTGCCGGAGAAATGATGCCCGGCAGGGACACCTGCCTTGAATGCCCGTCATGAGTAAATGTTTGCAGTGGCTCGGTTGCTGCCTGATGCTGCTGGCAGTGCCCGGCGAGGCGCGCGACAATGCCGGCCGCGTCATCCTTTTTCCAAGACTAACCGTCGGCCAGATCATCCGCTATCAGATCGGCTACCACGCGGCCACCAACACATCCACGGAAAGCACCGTAGCCGCTCCCATGGCCCCCACCGGCGGACAAATCAACGCAAATATTCTTTTGCAAGTCGAGGTCGAAGATTTACGCATCGATGCCGGCAAGTCCTTGGCTCGGTTGCGCACGCGAATCGTCGATCCGGATGCGGCCGCGCCTGCTCCCCTTGCCTCGAATCCGACCGCGACGACAAACACAACGGAGGCCCCGAGTGATGCAGGAAAATCCGGCAAGCGAGATAAAACCGTCGAACTCACTCTTCATAGTGATGGCCAAGTGACCGATGTAGAGGGGCTGGAAAGGCTGTCCACGGACGAACAATCCGCGTGGCGGGAATGGGTGGGTCGCTTTGGCGGCGGTGCAGCACTCCCTGAGAAAGGCGTGAAACCGGGAGAGAAGTGGAAGGCGGAAGAGCCCATCACCACTGCCTTGCTGACCGGGCTCTCTTGGGAAAAGGAGTCGGAGTACGTGAACGACTCACCTTGCAGCGCCATGCAGCTGACGCCGCGAGGGGATCCCACGGCAGGAGAGCAATCCCAGGAAAAATGCGCCGTGATTTTGACAACCGCCACCCTGAAGCAGAAATCGTCTCAAAAGGATGCCACGCCGGAGGACTACAAGTTGCACGATCTGCGCACCATGGGCTCAGCCAAGGGCAAAAACCAGATCATCAGTTACTTCTCGCTCAAAACCGGACTCGTGGTGCGCGCCACGGAAGATGCGAATCAATCCATGAGCGTGATCGTCGCCAAAACGGATGGTTCGAATCGAGTTCATTACACAATCGACGCGGAGAGCCACGCGCAAGTGCTGCTGCTTGCGGACGCGCCCGCCACTCATCCTTGATTCCAGCACGCGGTCGCGACAGCCGCGCCGATTTGCATCGTGGAGTATAATGAGGGTTTCGGCGATGACCGGGATTCGCGCCGGGAGACCCCTTCCATGAACTTCAAGCTGCGCTGCAACTATCAACCACGCGGAGACCAGCCCGCGGCCATCGACCAACTTTCACGCGGCATCGAAGGCGGCGAGAAGCACCAGGTGCTCCTCGGCGTCACCGGGTCTGGAAAAACATTTACAGTTGCAAAGCTTATTGAAGCTTTCAATCGGCCCGCCCTGGTGCTCGCGCATAACAAAACACTCGCCGCGCAGCTTTATCACGAGTTCAAATCCTTTTTCCCGGAAAACGCGGTCGAATATTTCGTCAGCTATTACGATTTTTACCAGCCGGAGGCTTACGTTCCTTCCGCCGACATTTACATCGACAAGGAAGCCACGATCAATGACGAGCTCGATAAGCTGCGCATGAGCGCCACGCGCTCGCTGTTCGAACGCCGTGACGTCATCATCGTCGCTTCCGTTTCCTGCATTTACGGTCTGGGCTCGCCGGAAGCCTATTACGGCATGCTGGTGATGCTTGAAAAAGGCCAGCACACCTCGCGCGAAGCGCTTCTGCGCCGCCTGGTGGACATTCAGTTCGAACGCGGCGAGGACCTGCGCCGCGGAACCTTTCGCGTGCGCGGAGACATGATCGAAATCTATCCGACCTACGACGACTACGCGTACCGTATCGAAATGTGGGGCGAGACGATCGACAAGCTGCGGCAAATCGATCCGCTCACCGGCGAGGTCCGCGCCGGCGCCGAGGATCTGATGCGCGTGCCCATCTATCCGAAAAATCATTACGTCATGCCCCAGGAACAGCGGGACCGCGCTATCGTCACGATTCAGGAAGAGCTGTGGTGGTGGAAAAAGGAGCTCGAGAAGCAGGGAAAGTTTGTCGAGGCGCAGCGCGTCGTCCAGCGCACCATGTTTGACATCGAAATGATGCGCACCATCGGCTATTGCCATGGCGTCGAAAATTATTCGCGGCATCTCAGCGGGCGTTTGCCTGGTGAAGCTCCGCCTACTTTGCTCGATTATGTGCCGCAGGATTTCCTGATGTTCATCGACGAGTCGCATCAAACGGTGGGCCAGGTGCGCGGCATGTTCAACGGAGACCGCGCCCGCAAGCAGACACTCGTCGACTACGGATTTCGCATGCCCTCCGCGCTGGACAACCGGCCGCTGACGTTCGAAGAGTTCGAGCACCGCATGAACCAGGTCGTTTATGTATCCGCGACGCCGGGACCCTACGAACTCACGAAGTCCGGCGGAGTGGTCGTCGAACAGGTCATCCGGCCAACGGGACTCGTCGACCCGCAGGTGGAGATTCGTCCGGTGAAAGGCCAGGTGGACGACCTGCTCGAAGAAATTCGCATCCGCGCGGAGAAAAACGAGCGCGTCCTGGTTACCACGCTCACCAAGCGCATGGCCGAGGATTTGTCGGAGTATTTCACGGAAGTCGGCGTGCGATGCCGCTACCTCCATTCCGAAGTGGAGACGCTCGACCGCATTAAGATTTTGCGTGATTTGCGCCGCGGCGAATTCGATGTTTTGATCGGCATAAACCTGTTGCGCGAAGGACTGGACTTGCCGGAAGTTTCGATGGTTGCGATATTGGATGCGGACAAAGAAGGCTATTTGCGCAGCGCAACATCCCTGATTCAAACCATGGGGCGCTGCGCGCGGCACATCGAAGGTCGCGCAATTTTGTACGCCGACCGCCGTACCGGCTCGATGAATCAGGCCATCGACGAAACGAACCGCCGCCGCGCAAAACAACTCGACTACAATCGGGAAAACAACATCACGCCGATGTCGATTATCAAGTCCGTGGACATGGATTTGGCGCGTATTGTCGAAGCCGATTACGTGACCGTTCCTGCGGACGATGCGGAACTGGATGCCGCGGCAGCGAACATCAAAAATGAAAAACAGCTCGCGGAAATGTTGCAACAGCTGGAAGCGCAGATGCGAGAAGCTGCAAAAAAGTTTGAATTCGAACGCGCCGCGCAGTTGCGCGACCGCATCCGTTCCCTGAAACAAAAAGATATAGCGGGATTATTTGCAATCGAAGTTGCGCCCACCGCCGAACCAGCGGCTTAGCTACCGGCGCCCATCGACTCTATCGAACGCGGCCGCTAAACAACGCCGCGCTTCAATTCCCTCAGTGGATAAAAAGTGCCGCGCCAGGTCACGCCGCCGTTCCAGAGCGTCACGGCCACGGAGCGCGCCACCATATACGAAAGAAGCACAGCGCCAATCGGGTGCGTCAGCGCGTACAGCGGGGAGACCTTGGTTACCGCGGCTATAGTGCCATGCACAAAAAGCGCTATTACCACTGCGATTGCCGAGCAGATGCGAATCCACCCATGCGCGGCAAAAACGACAAAAAAAGGAACCGCGTTCAGCAGCAACAATCCCGTCATGACACCCGCCGCAAGAGCAAGGTTGTAGTCGAGGGCCGCGAAGAAATTTTTTGTCACCCCGCGAATCACATCTCCCGCTCCCTCTTGCCAGCGCACCGTCACGTATTCCTGCGCGAGCGCGACCCCCGAGCGGAAGCCGCGTTGCTTCACTAGCTTTCCCAGCTTCATGTCGTCCACCACTTCCATCGCCAGGCGCCGGTGCGTCCCGATCGCCTCGTAAGTACCGCGCCGCAGCAGTTGGAACGCGCCCACACCCACGTAAGCTCGCGAATTTGGATCGCTCACGCGATAGGCGTCTGTCGTCAGGTGAAACGCGAGCGCAAAAAACGTAATCAGCGTTTTCTCCCAGAATCCGTGCATTTCCACGTTGCAGAGCAGCGTGAGGTGATCGAGATTGTCCTGCTCAGCCAGTGTGATCGCCCGGCGAAGCACATCAGGCTGAAATCGCACGTCGGCATCAGTGAACAAAAGCCACTCACCGCTCGAAGTTTCATATCCTTTCTGAAGCGCGTTCGTTTTTCCGAGCCAGCCATTCGGCAGCTCGGAGATGTGCGCTGCGCGAAGTCGAGGATGGTCCGCCGCAAATTCGTCGAGAATGCGGCCGGTCGCGTCCAACGAGCGGTCATCGACGGCGATGATCTCCAAACGCGGATAGTCGATCCTGGCGAGAGTCGCGAGTGCCGCGGGAAGCTTTTCTTCTTCATCCCTCGCGGCAAAAATAAGCGAAATGCTTGGGCATGCTGCATCTTGAGCAGGTTCGAAATATTTAAGCCATGGGAGTCTTCTTGCGCCATAGGCGGCGCGGATGCCATGGAGCACCCAGAAGGCGGCAACCAGAGTGAAAAGAACGAGCCCAAAAATGTGCATGAAGGTTGGTGTCGAGTGACGGCCTCAGGTTATCCTAACATGTAATGGGAGGGACGCTTTCCATCATCGGCGCAGGGCGCGTAGGACGTGCTTTAGGACGGCGCTTGCGCGAGTTGGGATGGAAGATCGGTGCTGTGGTATGCAGCACCGAGCCGAGCGCGCGCAAAGCGGTGCGCTCCATCGGCGCGGGCCGCGCGCATGCCTTTCTCACGCGACAGGTGCTTGCTGCGCAGGTCATCCTGATTACCACGCCGGACCGCGGCGTCCCGGATGTCGCCGAGGAACTGGCGCGTATTGGCGCGGAAGAATTGCGAGGTAAAATAGTTCTCCACACAAGCGGTGCGCTGAGCTCCGACGTTCTCAATCCCGTGCGGCAGTGTGGGGCAGCAGTAGGGTCGATGCATCCTTTGCAGACGTTCAGCGGCGTGGGAGTGCCACTGCTCGACGGAAGAGTCTTTGCGATCGAGGGTGACAGCGCCGCAGTACGCATGGCTAGGATGATGGCGCGGGCGCTCGGCGGGTTTCCCGTGCACATCGAGGGCCCGAAGAAACCGTTGTATCACGCGGCGGGAGCGTTCGCCGCGGGAAGTGTACTTGCCCTGATGGAAGCGGCCACGCGCCTGATGACAACGGCTGGAATGAAACGGCGCGAGGCAGTGCGAGCGCTTCTGCCGCTTACACGGCAGGTGCTTGAAAATTTTGAACGCCTGGGGCCGCGCGCAGCATGGACTGGACCGCTCTCGCGAGGAGATTATGGCGTGGTGGCGGCGCATATCGAGGCGATGGAAGATTTGCCGGCGGAGTTCGTGCAAGCTTATGAATCTGTGAATCGTTTGGCCGCGCTGGTTCTGGCGCAGGATTCCGGAGCGATGTTGGCGGAGCTGGAAAAGGTTGCGGCAGGCAAGAAAGCAAAAGTAAAAGCGACGGGGGGAAAAGCGTGAAGCGACTGCAAATTGCGATCGAGAGCACGACGCTGGCGAACGGACTGAAAGTGGTGATTGCGCCGGATACGGCCGCGCCGGTGGTGACCGTGGGCGTGTATTACAAAATTGGATTCCGCCTCGAGCCGCGCGGGCGAAGCGGCTTCGCCCACCTGTTCGAGCACATGATGTTTCAAGGATCGGCGAACGCCCCGAAAATGCAGCACATCAAACTCATCAATTCGAGCGGCGGAGTGCTCAACGGATCGACACATTACGACGTGACGAATTATTACCAGGCCGTGCCGTCTAACGCGCTGGAAAGAGTGTTGTGGCTCGAAGCAGACCGCATGCGAGCGCTGAAAGTGGACGACGAGAACTTGCGCAACCAGCGCGACGTGGTGAAAGAAGAAGTGCGCGTGAACGTTCTGAACCAGCCGTATGGCGGCTTTCCCTGGCTGGATTTGCCGCCCGTGGCATTTCGCAACTGGGCGAACTCGCACAATTTTTATGGCGATTTCTCGGACCTCGATGCCGCGGACCTCGCCGACGTTCAGGCCTTCTGCAAGACTTATTACGTGCCGAACAACGCCGTATTGCTGATGCTCGGCGACCTAAAACCGGAAGAAGGATTTGCTCTGGCGAAGAAATTGTATGCCGATATTCCCGCGGGCGCGCCGCCGCCCTTCGCGGATCCGGCCGAGCCGGAACAGAACGAAGAGCGGCGCGGGGAAGTGGAAGAGAAATTCGGAACGCTTCCCGCCATGGCCATCGGATATGTTGTCCCGAAACGGCGAACCACCGATTGGTGCGCGATGGCGCTGCTCGATCAGGCGCTGCACGGCGGACGCGCGGGAAAACTCTATCGCGAACTCGTGCTGGAAAAACAAGTGGCCGTCGAGCTCGACGGAGGAATCGAAGATATTTTTGGCTATAACGGGCCGACGCAAATGGTCACCCGAATTTTGCACAAACCGGAGTATTCGAGCGAACAGGCCCTGGCGGCGTTTGACGAAGTGATTCGCGAAATCCAGGAGAATGGCGTCAGCGAAGATGAACTGGCGCAATTGAAAGTGAAATGGCAATCGGACTATTTCTCGCTTCTCGAGAGCGGCCACGGCGGCATGCCGCGATATGGCTTGATGCATCTGCTTGCCTGTTTCACGCTCTTTGACGGCGAACCACAACTCGTAAATACAGTGCTCGACGGTTTTCTTTCCGTAACGCGGGACGAAATTCTGGCAGCCGCGAACAAGTATTTGCGTAAGGAAAAGCGCGCAATCGTCTTTCGGCGTCCGGCTGCGGCCGGAGTCAAGGAGGCTGCGTAATGGCTACGCGCGCCGTCGAAGTGAATAACGCGGTGCCGGCGCTGGCTCCCGAACGCCAAGTGACATGGCCGAAGCGGCAACGGGCGCGGCTGTCAAACGGATTGGAAGTGATTCTCGTGGAATCGCATACGATTCCGAAATTTCACGGCGAACTTTTTTTCCGTTCCGGAAATGCGGCGGCGATTGACCGCGGAACCGGGCTCGCGGAAATGACCGCTACGGTGGTGCGAACCGGCACGGCCAAGCGCGCGAGCAGACAGATTGAGGAAGATCTGCGGCGGATTGGCGCGGATCTCTCCTCGAGTGCGGGCGCGGATACGAGCGCAATTTCCTTTGCCGGACTTTCTGATTTCGCCGAGCCGCTACTTGGAATGGTCGATGAATTGGCGCGACAGGCGGCGTTTCCCGAAGCCGAGTTTGAGCGCGAGCGGCGGCAAAAACTCGAAGAGGTCAAACTGGAGCGGACGCAGCCGGGATTCCTGGCCGGCGAGCGGCTTCGCAAAGTGTTGTTTGGCGCTCACCCCTATGCCCAGGTTTCGCCGAGCGAAGAGCAAGTTGCCGCGTACAAGCGCGATGATTTGTTAGGGGTGTACCGCGACTTCTACACGCCCGAAAATGCTTTGTTGCTGCTCGTGGGCGATTTTCAGCCGGACGCGATGCTGAAAGCCGCCGAGAAGGTATTCGGCGCGTGGCAGGGAAAGAAACCCGAGACAAAGCCCTCCGCCCGTCCGGCAAATCCGCGCGGGCGTCGCATTTATCTGGTGCATTTGCCGGGCGCAGTGCAGACGCAGATTCTCGCGGGTTGCCACGCGATTACGCGGAAGCATCCGGACTGGGTGAAGCTCGGGCTGACCAATAGTTTGTACGGCGGAGCGTTCAATTCGCGACTGGTCATGAACATTCGCGAAGACAAGGGATATACCTATAGTCCGCGCAGCGGTGTTAACGCGTTCCGCCAGCACGGCTACTTCTCGGTTTCGGCGGCGGTGCGGAATGACGTGGTTGCGGCTTCGCTCACGGAGATTTTCTACGAAATGGACAAGCTACGTTCCGTGCCAGTCCCCGAAAGTGAGCTCGCCGACGCGCAGAATTATTTGAGCGGTATCTTTTCGATGGGGCTTGCCACGCAAAACGGTTTGCTATCGCAAATCGCGGTCGTAGCGCTGAACGAACTTCCGGAAGATTATCTGGAGACCTATCGCCAGAAAGTGCGCGCGCTGACGCCGGGAGATTTGCTCGAAACGGCGCGCAAATATCTAGATTCCGCGAACATGCAGATAGTGATCGTCGGCGACCGCGTGCAAATCGAATCGCAAGCCGCTCTGTTCGGCGAACTCGAAGTCTTCGATGCCCAGGGCAAGAAGTTGAGCTAGCTTGCGCCGCCGTCATAATTGTTGATTTATGAATATAATTGTTACATTATCAGGCCGCTATGGCCTGGCGATCTCTTGCACGACTTTCCTTTACGCTCATTGCGTTTTGTATGATTCCAGCGGTTCTTGCCGCGAATAAGAAGCCGCCTGCGGCGCCGATTAACCTGAACACCGCTACGTCGGACGAGCTGCAGCAGGTGCCGGGGATCGGCCCGGTTACAGCGGGAAAGATTCTTCAGATGCGCAAGGCGTACGGACCATTCAAGAGCGTGGATGACCTGCGAGCAATCCGAGGAATCGGGCCCAAGCGCCTCGAAAAAATGCGCAAATACCTGACGGTGGGAAAGCCACCTGCTGCGAAGAAGACCCCGGCGACGGAAAACATCCCTCCAAGCCCAAACCTCGCGACGCCGCTCAAACGGGAGGAGTTTCTCGGATTCCGAACTGAGAATTTTATTTAGAGCGGTCCGTCCCAAGGCTGACTACGCCCTGTTTTGCCAAGTCGAATCTCTGGCCGTCCTTGAGCACAAGAGGTTGCTGAATGCTGCTGGCTTGCATCGGTCCGTAAACAGAGACGGTTCCTTGACCAGCGACTGCGAAAATGCCGTTGTGAACGACAATCGATGTCGCCTCATCCAAGCCAATTACCAGCAGCTCCGGATGCACTTCTCGAATTTTCGGGATGGCCTTTTCGAGATGGCGCTGTGAAAAGTGCGACATCAGCGCGGACTGGTGGATAAAGTCGAATCCCAATGGCAGTAGGTAGTGCGCCAGATCATTCAGCGGAGTGGCCTCCTGGCCTGTTGGGTGCGTAAACACGAAAGCACCACATATGTTCGCGCCCGCCGAA
>Ga0070696_100000575_pt1 | contig 23459 bp, 25 predicted proteins | sample KBSK1253metaG_FD_65474 | JGI IMG/M metagenome (GOLD analysis project Ga0070696, IMG submission 65474) | Corn, switchgrass and miscanthus rhizosphere microbial communities from Kellogg Biological Station, Michigan, USA - KBS K1-25-3 metaG | ecosystem: Host-associated > Plants > Roots >... | reverse complement strand
ACGCTGAGCGCTGGATCGCGATGCTCTAGCGTAATCGCAGCCTCATCGAGGCCGCCTTCGCCCGCGGCTAAAATCCGCACCGCGACTCCAAGAAATCCATCGAGCGGAATCCGCAGGCGCATATGCACGCCGCCCACCGAGCGGAACAACAGCACGCGGTTGTGGTCGATCTCGACGACACGCGAACGGTCGTCGGCTCGCTCATCTTCGGTTGCGTAACGGACAGGCAGGCTGAGAGGGTCGAGCCGCAATGCACGGCTCGACCCAACAGCCGGCGCGTGCGCGCCCGCTTTCGTTTGACGCCTCAATTCATCTCCCAGCCGGGCTTTTTTTATGCCTGGTCTTGAGCGGGAGAATGCCACCAAAGCTCCAGAATTGGCTTAAAGTATCTGGTTAATCTTCGGTTGGCGGGCATTCGCGCATTCTTTCTTCTCCGGATGCTTGCTGAATGCTTGCACCACCGAATAAAGCAAGCTGGCTGAAGTCTCCCATGCTTGCGCGCTCCTATTTGAGTGCCTAGAAGGAGGGAATCTTTCGGCGATGGGGGTCGCCGAGCGATGTCAAAACCTTCAAACCAAGCCTCAAAAAAACAACTCCTCCATCTCGTCCTCGGCGGCGAGTTGGCCGAGCTTGGTTCTTCGGAATTCCGCGACCTAAACAGGATCGAGATCGTCGGAGTTTATCCAAATTACGCCGCGGCCTATGTAGCGTGGAAGGCCAAGGCTCAGCAGACGGTCGACAATGCCATGATGCGTTATTTCATCGTTCATTTGCACCGCCTGCTCGATCCTGAAACCGATCCGTCTGCGCGAAAAAGCTGAGACGAGATTCCCGGGCGGTTGGCATGTGGCGGACGTTGCGTAGTTCAAGCTTATTTCGGCGCGTGCTCGGCAATACGATGGCTGGTTATCTGCGGGTGGTGAACGGCACCGTCCACTTTCGCATCGAGCCGCCGAATATTTATGAAATCGCTGAACCCGAGATGCCGGTCATTCTGACGTTCTGGCACGGGCAACATTTTCTCGCCCCCTTCATCATGCGGCCTCATCACCGTGCGAAGGTCTTGATCTCCCGACATGCCGACGCGGATATCAACGCCATCGCAGCGGAGGCGCTCGGTGTAGGCACGATCCGCGGTTCTGGCTCGGCGAACGGCAGGGATTTTCATCGCAAGAACGCGGTGGGAGCAATGAGAGAAATGATCGCTACGCTAGGCGAGGGAATCAATGTGGCGCTGACCGCAGATGTGCCGAAAATTTCGCGCGTCGCGGGTCTCGGCGTCGTTACGCTCGCACGCTATTCAGGTCGGCCGATTTATCCGATAGCGATCGCGACCAGCAGGCGTATCGTCGCCCGTAGCTGGGATCGTGCCAGTATTGATTTGCCGTTCGGACGCGGAGCCGCGGTCGCAGCCGACCCGATCCGTGTCGGCAGTGACGCCGACGACGCTGCGCTCGAAGCCGCGCGTCTGCTGGTGCAGCAACGTCTCAATGCTGCAACAGCGCGCGCTGAAGAGTTGCTCAAGCTTCCGAGAGGCAAGAATGGCTCCTAAGGACAGCCTGCCTCTAGCACTGAGGCTCTATCGCGGCTCGACGCGGTTGGCGGGGCCGTTCGCGGGCCTCGTTCTCAAGCGTCGGCTGAAGCGAGGTAAGGAAGAACCGACTCGCGTGTCGGAGCGGCGCGGTATCCCCAGCTTGCGACGCCCCAAAGGTCCGCTCGTTTGGGTTCATGGTGCGAGTGTAGGCGAGATCATGTCGGTGTTTCCGCTCCTTGAGCGGATCCGCGCGAGCGGCTGCGTGGTATTGCTGACATCCGGCACAGTGACTGCGGCACGGCTCGCGGAGGACCGGTTGCCGGTCGGTATCTTGCATCAATTCTCGCCGATCGACGTTCCCTCTTATGTGAAACGCTTTCTCGACCACTGGAAACCAGACCTTGTTCTGCTTGCCGAATCCGAATTCTGGCCCAATGTGATTACCCAGGGTGCCGAACGCGGCATACCGTTCGTGCTGATCAACGGGCGCTTGTCGCAACGCTCGTTCGACCGCTGGAAGCGTTTGCGCAAGACGGCAACAGCGTTGCTTTCACGTATGGATTTGATCCTCGCGCAAGAACATGATGATGCAAGACGCCTCACGGCTCTCGGCGCACCGCGCGTCTTTACAACGGGCAATCTGAAATTCGATGTTCCTCCGCCGCCGGCGGACTCATTGGCCCTCACGGCACTGGATCGGTCCTTGCTAAAAAGAACTGTCGTGCTCGCCACCAGCACGCATCAAGGCGAGGAGGCGATGATCATCGAGGCGCATCGCAGACTGCGTCGGAAAATGCCCGGTCTGATGACGATCATCGCGCCGCGTCACCCCGATCGGGGCCGGGAAATCGTGGAGATCGCCGAGGAGAGCGGCCTTGTCGCGGTCATGCGCTCACGCGGACATCTGCCGGATCGCGGAACCGAAATTTATGTCGCCGACACAATCGGCGAGTTGGGTCTGTTTTACCGGCTGGCGCCGATCGTTTTTGTGGGCGGGTCGCTTGTGAAACGTGGCGGACAGAACCCAATAGAGCCCGCAAAACTCGACAGCGCCATCCTGCACGGACCGTATGTCGCCAACTTCACCGCGATTTACGCCGAGCTGAATCGACAGCGAGGGGCCGCTACCGTCAACGATGTGGATTCGTTGACAACCAGCATCCAGCGTCTTCTCGACGACCCCGATCTCGTGCGAAACATGTCGCAGTCAGCGAAGGCGACGGTCACGCGAATGGGCGGTGCCCTCGAACGAACTTTCGCGGCGATCGAGCCTTATCTCATTCAGTTGCGGTTAACGCGCTGATGCGTGCGCCGGATTTCTGGTGGCAATCGCCGGGTCTTGCTTCGACGACGCTCGCTCCTCTTGGTGCGGTGTATGGCGCAATCGCAGCAGCACGGCTGAAAAGGCCGGGCGCCCGGGCCCGCGTACCCGTGATTTGTGTCGGAGATCCGACCGTTGGCGGCGCCGGCAAGACTCCGACGGCGATTGCGATCGCCAAGTTGCTCGCTGCACAAAGTGAGGCGCCTTATTTCGTCACGCGTGGCTATGGCGGACGGGAGAGAGGTCCGCTGCTCGTCGATCTCGCCCGGCACGCAGCGAGCGATGTAGGCGACGAGCCGCTTCTGCTCTCGCGTACCGCACCGGCAGTGGTTTCAACCGACCGCGTTGCGGGCGCCGCGTTCGCTGCGCAAGCAGGCGCGAGCGTGATCGTGCTTGACGACGGTTTCCAGAATCCGGCACTCGCGAAAGATTTCTCCTTGCTCGTCATCGATGGTGCAAGCGGCGTCGGCAATGGGCGAGTGTTTCCTGCGGGGCCCTTACGCGCACCGCTGCTGGTGCAAATCGAACGAGCGCAGGCGATTGTGTGCATCGGCCAAAGCGTGGCTGGAGAAGCCGTCGCGCGAAACGTGCGGGCGCAAAATGTTCCGGTCATTTCCGCTCACATCCGGCCCGAGCCGGAAGCGGCGCGGACATTTGCAAAACAGCGCGTGCTGGCGTTCGCTGGGATCGGCCGTCCGGAAAAGTTCTTCAGGACACTTGAGGACGTCGGCGCAGTCGTCGTCGAACGGCGCGTTTTTCCGGATCATCATGTCTATTCGACCGGCGAGGCGCACTCGTTACTGGCCGAAGCCACAGTACGCAATCTGATGCTCGTCACTACGGAAAAGGACCTGGTGCGCAGCCTCCGCAACCCTGCTCTAGCTGAATTCGCCGCAACGAGCCACGCGCTCCCGATCGCACTGCAATTCGATGACGAAAAACAATTGAACGATCTTATCGGCAAGGCGCTCAAGCGCCGCCGCAGCTGATCAGCGTTTATTGCGTTCGGGGTGCAACCGGGCGAGCACGGCTTCCGGGCTCACATAGGCTTCCTGCCGTTCCACACTCCAGTATTTCAGCTCGTCGAGCGGAATGGGCTCGCCCGTCACGGCACAACACACATAGCTGCCGGGGCGGACAATGCGATAGTCGCCGTCGAGGTAACGAAGCTGGGCTTCGCCGGCGGCGAGCGGGATGCGTTCGAAACGGTTCATTCGGGAAACCTACGCGGATCGGATGAATTGCAAGATAATGGCTCGCGCCTCGTCTGGCCAGTGTGTTGTGAATCAATCGAAAAGGCCACCCTGCCCGCCTCCACCCTTCGGCCTGCGGCGGGGTGCGACACCTTCGGTTGCAATCGCAGGCACACGCCCATCTGTGAATTCGATGTCCAGGCGGTCACCCGATGCGACGGCCGCCGCCGAGCGAATCGCTTGCCCGCCCGCATTGCGCACCAGTGCGAAGCCACGGTTCAGCACCTTGTGATAGTTGAAGGCATCGACGAGCTTCGAAAGCGACAGGATTTTCGCCTTACGGACTTCAACGGCATGCCCCAACGCACGCACCAAACGCTGCAGTTGTTCACCGGGGCGGTCGCGAAGGCGGTCGAGACGCGCTCGCAGCGTGGAGGGAGTGAGACCGGCAGCGGCCCGGGCGAATTCGACGCGATGCTTATGCGCATTCGCCCGCAGCGCACGCGGCAAACGGTCGCCGACGGAATCCAATCTTTGCCGTGGTAGCGACAGCAACGCGTCGGCGGCGGGAATGCCACGCGCGAGACCACGCAATTCGTTTCTGAGCTGTTCGAAGAGGCGATGCAGACTGCCGATCAAACGCGCGGCGTGACTCTCGATCATGGCAAGGAGTTCGCCGCGCACCGGTACAACAAGTTCTGCCGCGGCGGTCGGCGTCGGCGCGCGGCGGTCGGAAACGAAATCGATCAGCGTGAAATCCGTCTCATGGCCCACCGCCGAGACCAGCGGAATTTCGCTTGCGGCGGCGGCGCGCGCCACGATCTCCTCATTGAAGCCCCACAAATCCTCGAGGGACCCGCCACCGCGCGCGACGATCAGCACGTCGGGACGCGGGATCTCTCCGCCGCGCTTCAACGCGTTGAACCCCTCGATTGCAGCAGCAACCTCGGATGCGCAAGTTTCCCCTTGCGCGCGAACGGGCCAAACCAGAACGTGCCGCGGAAAGCGGTCGGTCAGCCGATGCAGAATGTCGCGGATGACGGCGCCGGTCGGCGAGGTGATGACACCGATCACCTGCGGCAGATAAGGTAGCGCCTTCTTGCGCGCCTCGTCGAACAGGCCTTCAGCCTTGAGCTTTTTCTTGCGCTCCTCAAGAAGAGCCATGAGCGCGCCGACACCGGCAGGCTCGATCGTATCGACGATAAGCTGGTACTTCGACTGTGGAGCGTAAGAGCTGATCCGGCCCGTTGCGACGACCTCAAGGCCCGTATCGAGCTTGAGCTTTATCTTCGAAGCCGCATTCCGCCAGATGACGCTTGCGATGGATGCCTTGTCGTCTTTCAGGTCGAGATAAATATGACCGTTGGAATGATGAGTGACCTTTCCCAATTCGCCACGCACGCGGACGAAGCCGAAGGCTTCTTCCAATGTTCGCCTCAGGTCCGCCGACAGCTCTGAAACGGTAACTTCGGGCAGGTTCGAGCCGATTTCCGTGGACGCGTCCGTGTTCGATTCTCTCATTCGCATCCGGCTATGCTACATCAACGCGCCTTTGCAATCACGGCCCGGAATTGACGCATGAAGGTTCTTCTTCTCGGCTCCGGCGGACGCGAGCACGCGCTCGCCTGGAAGCTGGCCGCGAGCCCGCTTTTGACGAAACTTTACGCGGCGCCGGGGAATCCCGGCATCGCGGAGGAAGCGGAGATTGTGGGCCTCAAGGTCAGCGACAACGCGGCGGTCGAGGCGTTTTGCAAAATGAATAAGATCGATCTCGTTGTCGTAGGTCCGGAAGCGCCGCTGGTTGCTGGTCTCGCTGACCGATTGAACACTGCTAAAATCAAAGTATTCGGGCCGATTGCAGCGGCGGCGCGGCTCGAAGGTTCAAAGTCATTCACCAAGCAGCTTTGCGCCGCGAACAACATTCCGACGGCGAAATACGCCGAATTCAAAGAGAAGGCGGGAGCCAGGAAATATCTCGACCAGGTGGGCGCTCCGATCGTGCTGAAAGCCGACGGGTTGCACGCTGGCAAGGGCGTCATTGTCGCAATGACGAAGCAAGAAGCAAACGATGCGCTCGACAAAGTTTTCGAAATGGGCGGCAACGATCCGGTCGTGATTGAGGAGTTTCTAGACGGCGAAGAAGCGAGCTATTTCTGCTTCATCGACGGCGATACGGTTTTACCGCTGACTTCCGCGCAGGATCACAAGCGCGTTTTCGACGGCGACAAGGGACCGAACACCGGTGGCATGGGCGCTTATTCGCCGGCACCCGTATTCACGCCAGAAATCGAAAAACGGACGCTGGAAGAAATCGTGCGGCCTACGGCGCGAGCGCTCGTCAAGGCCGGCACGCCTTATCGCGGTGTTCTCTACATCGGCCTGATGATCACCAAGGATGGCCCGAAGCTGATCGAATACAACGTCCGCTTCGGAGATCCGGAGTGTCAGGTGCTGATGCCGCGGATGAAGGACGATCTCCTGACGCTGATGTTGGCAACCTGCGACGGCACGCTCGATAAAACGAGCGTGCGCTGGAACGACGAAGTCGCGATCAGTGTAGTGCTCGCGACCAAGGGGTATCCCGGCGATTACAAATCGGGTTCCGAAATTCGCGGGCTTGCGAAAGCAAGCGAGGTCGAAGGGGTGAAGATTTTTCATGCGGGGACGAAACGCGAGGGCGGCACAATTCTCGCCGCGGGCGGGCGCGTGCTGAACGTGACGGCGAAAGGGAAAACCGTGAAGGAAGCGCAGATGCGCGCCTATATAGCGGTCGACCTGATCGACTGGCCGGAAGGTTTCTGCCGCCGCGACATCGGCTGGCGCGCATTGTAGGTTCTATTTATGACCAAACTCGCCGACCTCTATCCCGGTTACGAATCCAAATTCATCGAGACCAGTGCAGGGAAAATCTTCGCCCGCATGGGCGGCACAGGCTCACCGCTCCTGCTCCTGCACGGCTACCCGCAGAGCAATGTGATGTGGCATCGCGTAGCACCCATGCTCGCCAAACAGCATCAGCTCGTGATCGCGGATCTTCCCGGTTACGGCCAGAGCGACGCGCCGGAATCGGCGGCCGATCACTCGCCCTATACCAAGCGTGCGATGGCGATGGCGATGGCGGAAGCAATGGAGGCGCTCGGCCACAAGAAATTTATGCTCGCGGGCCATGACCGCGGCGGGCGCGTCAGCTATCGCCTTGCGCTCGATCATCCGGACCGCGCCGTAAAACTCTGCACGCTCGATATCGTTCCGACCTATGAGCTATGGCAAAACATCAACGCGAAAAGCGCGATGAAAATTTTTCACTGGACGTTTCTCGCCCAGCCCGCGCCCTTGCCTGAAATGCTGATCGGCAAGATGCCGGTCGAATATCTCGAGTGGAAGATCTCCGCCTGGAACGGGAAACACGATCTGTCGGTGTTCGATCCGCGCGCGCTCGATCACTATCGTGCAGCGTTCTCGCAGCCCGCACGGCTGCATGCGACCTGCGAGGATTATCGCGCCGGCCAGACAACCGATTACGCGATCGACAAAGCCGATGTCGCAACTGGAAACAAAATCAAGTGTCCCATGCTCGCGCTTTGGGGCCAGACCGGCATTCCAGCGGAGGGCAGCGATCCGCTCGCCGTGTGGAAAAAATGGGCAATTGACGTGCGGGGTGAGACGATCGAGAGCGGACATTTCCTCGCCGAGGAAAATCCCGAGGCGACAGCGAAGGCGATGCTCAAGTTTTTCCTCCATTAGGTGGATACAGCTATGAGGCGCCAAAACGGCGCCCATAGCCTTAACGTTGTATTTGCGAATCCCGGTTAGAAAATTAATGACAATTAACGCCCCAGAAGGGGTTCGAGTTTTTATGATCGCCCGGGATTCATTGCTTTCCGACCTTGAGGCTGCAATCCGGACCGGTTCGAGGGAAACCCGTGCCGCCTGCCTGCGGAAGATCACGAATCTTTTTCTCTCCACCGCCGATCAGTTCAATGACGAGCAGATCAACGTGTTCGACACCGTACTTGGCTCGCTAGTTGAGCGGGTCGAAACAAGAGCGCTCGCGGAACTAAGCAACAGCCTCGCTCCGATTCCGAACGCACCGGCCGACACGGTCAAGCGACTAGCGCACCACAATGAAATTGCCGTCGCCGGGCCTGTGCTCAGCCGCTCGCCGCAGCTCCAAAGCGATGACCTGATCGAAATCGCCACGCTCAAAAGCCAGGCGCACCTGCGTGCGATCGCCGGACGAGAGGCCCTAGAAAGCTCCGTCTCGGATATCTTGGTGCAGCGTGGCGACCATGAGGTCTTGCGCGCTCTCGTGCAAAATCCGGGCGCAGACATTTCCGAAACGGGCTTCACCGCGCTCGTCGATCACGCCGACGAGGATGAAACGCTCGCGGAAATGCTGGGAAGCAGAATCGATATCCCGCTGAGGTTGTTTCGCCAGATTCTGTCCCGTGCGGCGGAAGGCTTGCGTGACAAACTCATCGCGATCGTACCGCCCGATGCACAGGCGGAGATCCAGACCATGCAGGCGAAGCTGCTAAAGGAAATCAAGGCAAAGCCGGTAAGCGAGCGCGATTACAGCACTGCGCACCGCCGCGTGATGTTCATGCACCAGAAAAATGAATTGAACGCCGAGATAGTGCTCGGCTTCGTGCGCGCAAACAAACATGAAGAGTTGGTTGTCGCGCTCGCGCTGATCTGCTCCGTGCCGTTCGAATTGATCGACCGCCTACTGCATGTGGACCGCAGCGACTCCCTGCTCATTCCTTGCAAGGTGGCGGGCTTCGACTGGGCGACCGTTCGCAACATCGTCAAGAACCGGCCGGCGTCACGCAGGCTCACCGAGAAGGAACTTGAGCAGGTCGCCGCCGATTATAAGAAGCTGTCGCGGGATACTGCTTTCCGGATTATCAAGTTCTGGCAGGTCCGCCATGTGGCCAAGGCGAGTTAAGAACGTTACGCCCGGTTAGGGACTCGGCACGCCCGTTCCAAAAATCGTATTGAGCAGCCTAATCACGCCGGTCGTTGCAAGCGTTTCCTCGGCTTTCTCAATCGTAATCTCGACCGAGGCGAGTAATTTCTCAAGTGCCGTGTGATCGGGCTGCGGTTTTTTTATTTCTGCTTCCAGATCCGCTATGTGCTTGTTCAGCTCTTTCTGGTCGACGCCCTCGGAAGCGAGCTTGCCCGAATTCGCTTTGACGTGATCGATCAGCTCTTTGACTTTGTCGACTCGCAGCCTTGCCATTGGGTGTTCTCCGGATTTGGCGCGAGTTTAGCGCAGCTGGTTGGAGAAGCCTAGAAATTAGAAACCGACATTGCTGGACTTGCTCATGCGACGACAGCGCCCGCGTCCTACGGACACAAAACTCTGAGCTTTTCTCTTATCCCCCTCGACCGGACTTCCTTGTCCTTCCCGCCGCAACTCGCGACGACATAAAAGCCGGTGCAACCGTAAGCTCTTAGCCTTTTCGATCCCGTCACATTTGTCGCCTTCACAGTGCAGACGGCCCTGCCCTTGCAGGAACGTTTCGCATATTTCAGAAATCGGGGCGCAAGGCTGTTTGGCGCGTTGTTACAGGTGATTCCGGCGCCTGCGACGTCACGGATTTTTTCGACGGCCCCCGCCTGAATGGCGACGAACGGCAGCAGCAGCACGGTTGCAAGAATTACTTTTTTCACGCGCTTCCCCATGATTTTGACGAACTCATCCAGAGTATTGATCCCCGGCACTAATAACAACCTGCAGCGCACAATTCGCGGAGCCGCACTTGACACAATTTATTGATAGGATTATATTCTCTACAACCCTGTCCGTGTGAGGGCGGAGTATAGCGATAGTTGGAAAGTGGGTCACTTTTGACCAAAGCGACTGTGCGATTTCCTTATTTGTGCGAGACGAAAACATCATCGCTTGTCCTTAAAAAACCCGCGCAGCAGTTCGGCCCCCCTTGCCTCCTGAATGCCGCCGTAGATCTCCGGTACATGATGGCAGGTGGGCGAAGCAAAAAACCGCACACCCGATTCAACCGCGCCACCCTTCGGATCGGCGGCTCCATAATAAAGCCGGCGAATCCGCGCGTGAGAAATCGCTCCCGCGCACATGGTGCAGGGCTCGATCGTGACATAGAGATCGCAATCCGAAAGACGTTCCCGCCCGAGCATTTTCGCGGCGGCGCGCAGCGCGAGAATCTCCGCATGTGCAGTAGGGTCCTTCTCCGCGAGCATTCGGTTGCCGGCGCGGGTGAGGATCTTGCCCTCATGTACCACCACGGCGCCCACCGGCACCTCGCCCGCACGCATGGCGGCGACGGCCACCTCCAGCGCCAGATCCATGAAATTCGGCTCGCTCATTCGTTTCCCGCTTGCAGCCGTGCTAACAAACCGCGCTTCGAATTCGCACGGACGACCATGAGCCGCAAGCCGGAAGAAAACGACAACAAAGAGCGCATCGCCAAGGTGATGGCGCGCGCGGGCCTCTGCTCGCGGCGCGAGGCGGAAACGTGGGTCGCCGTTGGCCGCGTCGCGGTCAATGGCGTGAAACTGACGACGCCCGTCTTCACCGTTTCGCCGAACGACAAAATCGTGGTCGACGGCAAGCCGCTGCCGACACGGGAGCGCACACGGCTTTTTCTCTACCACAAGCCGAAAGGCCTCGTGACCACGAACCGCGACGAGCGCGGGCGGCCGACGATCTTCGATTCAATGCCGAAGCATATTCCGCGCGTCGTCAGCGTGGGGCGACTGGACCTGAACAGCGAGGGCCTGTTGCTGCTGACCAATGACGGCGGGCTCGCGCGGGTTCTCGAATTGCCGGATACCGGGTGGCTGCGGCGCTATCGCGTGCGCGCCAATGGGCGCGTGACACAGGAAGCGCTCGATCGTCTTGCGAAGGGAATTACAGTCGAAGGAATCGAGTATGGGCCGATCAAGGCGACGCTTGACCGTACCCAGGGCTCCAATGTGTGGATTTCGCTTGGATTGCGCGAAGGAAAAAACCGCGAGGTGCGAAACGTCATGCGCGCGCTCGATCTCTACGTAAACCGGCTGATCCGCGTTTCTTACGGGCCGTTTCAACTGGGCGAGATCCCGCCGGGGGCCGTGGAAGAAGTGAATACGCGTGCGCTTCGCGATCAGCTTGGCTCGAAGCTAGAAAGGCTTGCGGGCGCCGATTTCACTGCACCTATGCGGGAGCGAGAAGGCGAAGCGGCGCCGCCGCGGACAAAGCTGGTGCGCGAGAATCGAGATCGACCCAGGTTTCGACCGCGCGGCAAGCCGGAGCGGGAAAAACGGAAGCCGGAAAAACCGGATCGCCCGAAATTTCAGCCGCGCGGAAGGCCGGACCGGCCGAAGTCTCGCCGGCGCGAGCGGCGGCGCTGATGCGGATCGTCGCCGGAAATTTTCGGGGACGCGTGCTGAAGGGACCGTCGTCAAACGCGATCCGCCCGACGTCGGATCGCTTGCGCGAGTCAGTCTTCAACATTCTCGCGCACGCATACAGCGACCCGATCACCGGCGCGCGCGTGCTGGATTTGTTCGCGGGCACTGGAGCGCTGGGTCTCGAGGCCATGTCGCGCGGCGCGAAATACGCGCTGTTCGTGGAAGAAGCCGCCGAGGCGCGCGGCCTCATTCGCGACAATGTCGAGACGCTGTCGCTCACGGGAACGACGAGAATTTTCCGGCGAGACGCTTCGAAGCTTGGCGACATGGGATCGATGGAGCCATTCGACCTCGTATTTTGCGATCCGCCTTACGGAAAAGGCCTTGCGGAGAAATCGCTTGAGGCAGCTCGCGGCGGAAAATGGTTGGCGCCTTCGGCACTTATCGTCGTCGAGGACGCGGCGAAGCCGGGGTTTAAAACGCCCGAAGGATTTGAGGAACTGGAACGGCGAGTTTATGACGATACAGAAATTATTTTTCTTCGCGCCGGTTAAAAATCACCGCCGTCCGAACAGTTTTTCGATATCGGCGAGTTTCAGCTCGATGTAGGTCGGCCGCCCGTGATTGCATTGGCCCGCATAGTCTGTCGCTTCCATCTCGCGCAGAAGCGCGTTCATCTCCTGGGGCTTCAGGAGCCGCCCTGCGCGCACCGAGCCGTGACACGACATGGACGAGGCAACCGCGAGCACCCGGCGTTCAAGCGGGAGCGCTACATCCCACTCCGCCATATGCTCTGCGAGATCGCGGACCAGTGCATTGATATCCGCGTCCCCCAGGAGAGCCGGAGATTCGCGGACAAGAACGGCGCCCGCTCCGAATGCTTCGATCACGAGTCCCATTTGGGCGAGGTCGTTTGCGCGCTCGACCAATGCCGCAGCGTCGTCCGCGTCGAGTTCGACGACTACGGGCACCAGCAAGATCTGCCGCGCAATGCCATCGCGCTCCATGGCGGTTTTCAGCTTCTCGTAAACAAGCCGCTCGTGCGCCGCATGTTGATCGACAATCACGAGCCCGTCGCGCGTTTGCGCAACAATATAAGTCTCGTGCACCTGCGCGCGGGCTGCTCCCAAGGGGCGATCGAGCAGATCCGGATCGGCGGGCGCGAGCGACGTGCGCGCATCGGCGGAGGGTTCAGCAAAAGCGGTGAACGCCGTTTGTGCCACCTCAGCGAAGCCCGCACGCAATGGAGCTGCATTGCCGCGCCAGGACGTATGCGTGCGGCCTCCCCCATGGGGGCGAGCGAAAGCGACCAGCCGCGCGGCGCCTGTTGTCGAGGATTTCCGCGCGCCTGTGCCGAGCGCGTCCTGCAACGTGTGCACGATCAGCGCGCGGATGAGGCCGGCGTCGCGGAAACGTACTTCTGTTTTCGCCGGATGAACGTTCACATCGACTTCGCGCGGATCGAGGGTGAGAAACACCGCCACTACCGGGTGGCGGTCGCCATGCAAGAGATCGGCATAAGCCGCGCGTACGGCACCGAGCAGCACCTTGTCGCGCACTGGCCGCCCGTTCACGAACAAATACTGCGAAAGCGAATTCGCTCGAGAGAAAGTCGGGAGGCCTGCGATGCCGGAGAGAGACGCGCCTTCTCGCTCGTCTTCGACAGCCACCGCGTTTTCGTGCAAATCTGCGCCGAGCACGTCGGCCATGCGGGCAAGTCTTCCGTCGGGTGCATTGCTCTTCGCGGCATAGGTTACAGCCGGCCGGTCTTCCGCCGCGAGGATGAAGGTCACATCGGGCCGCGCAAGCGCAAGACGGCGGAACGCTTCTATCGCGGCAGCGGTTTCGGCTCGGTCGGATTTCAGGAACTTCAGCCGCGCTGGCGTCGCGTAAAACAAATCGCGCACTTCAACGCGCGTGCCTTTTCCAAGCGCCGCCGGTTTCACTGGATGCTTTTTCCCACCGTCAACCAGAATCTCGACGGCATTCGCGGCAAAATTCTGCCGCGTGACGATGGAAAGTCTTGCGACGGCGCCGATCGAGGGCAGTGCTTCGCCGCGAAAGCCGAGAGTGGATACGGAGTTGAGATCGTCGTCCGGCAGCTTAGAAGTGGCGTGGCGGTCCACTGCAAGCGCGAGATCCTCCGGCGACATGCCGGCACCATCGTCAGTGACACGAACAAGCCGCCGCCCGCCGCCCGAAAGCACCACCTCGATGCGGCTCGCCCCGGCGTCGAGTGCGTTTTCAACGAGTTCCTTCACTACGGACGCGGGACGTTCGACCACTTCACCGGCGGCGATGCGGTTAACGACCGACTCGGGCAATTGGCGCACGGGCATGCGCCGAAGGTGACCGAGTCGGATCGCAAAATCCAGCTTCAGGAAGGCTTTCCGGAGATCGCGGGTTGTGCGTCCCCGCTGTGCACAGGCACTAACCGCCCGCGAGATACTTCTTCGCCAGAATTTTTCCCTCTTCGACGGCGGGCTGGTCGAACGGATCAACATCCAGGAGATGCGCAGCGATAATCGTCTCCAGCATGAAATGCATCAACAAAGCACCGAGCGAGCGCTCGTCCAATTTCTCGATATGAATTGTACGCACGGGACATCCGTTTTTCACAAGCGTATCGACCGTCGCACGGCCTTGTGCCGCAACCAAATCGCCAATCCTGCGGCCGCCGAAATCCGGCTCGCCCGCTACTTTCGCAAGCACCTTGTCGATGCGCGCCCCGCAGCCGGCGACGCCGACGGTGAGCACGGTGAACAATTTGTCCCGTCTGCCGCCGAGCCAAAGTTGAAGCTGGCTGTGCTGGTCGACGGGCCCGAGTGCCGCAATCGGCGTCGCGCCCTTGCCCTGCTTGCCGAGACTCTCGGCCCAAAGCTGTACCCACCAACGCGTGAAGCGCTCGAGACGGTCGGCATAAGCCATCAATACGCGGATTGTTTTTCTATCGGCAGCGGCGGCAGCGGACAGAGCTGCGCCAAGCGCTGGCGCAATTTCCTTGCCAGGACGTTGCGCAAGAACGGGCGCCAGCGCCTCGCGCGCACCCGCGCGAATCGCCTTCACATCGAGACCAAGCGCGAGCGCCGGAAGCAGACCGACATTGGAGAGCACCGAATAGCGGCCACCGACTCCGGTATCGTGATCAAGCAAAAAACAATCGAAGCTCTCGAGCAATTCGCGCAGCCCGTTTCGTTTTCCAGAATGCTTGGGCTCGGAAAGACCGATGAAGTGCTCCGCGATCTTTTTTCCGCGGCCTGCTTTTTTCAGCGCCTCGATCGCAGCTATCGTCTGCACTAGGGTTTCGCCCGTCCCGCCGGATTTGGAAATCGCAACGAATTGCGTTGTCTTCAGCGGCAGACGTTTCAAAACGGCTTCAAACGTCAGCGGATCGAGATTGTCGAGAAAATGAACACGCGGTTTATCTCGCAAAACGCCCAAGCCGGGAACGGCAAAATCCACCAGCTGTGCGAGCGCCTGACCGCCGAGGCTCGATCCGCCAGTGCCGAGAAAAACGATGTCGCTCGCACTCTTGAATCTGGCGGCGGCTTTCTTGAGCGCTGCCAGATCATCCGTCTTCTCGGGCAGACGCAACAGCGGCAGGGAGCCGTCGGCATGCGCTTTACGCAATTTAGCGAGCGCAGGTTCACAGCGTGCAAGCATCTGTGCAAAGGCTTCGTCAGAAACACCGCCGCCATTGTTGCTCTTCAATGCGCGGTCAATGGTTTGCGTGTAGAGCATCAAGACTTCCTACTTTTGCGCCGCTCGCATCGTTTACTTGCTTCAGTTCGCTATAGCCAGGAAAGAGTGTGCTCTCAACCCGCGGGAATTTTAGCGGCTACGCGTTCGCGAAACCGCATCGCGCCACTGAACCAGCAGGGATGCGCGCGTTCCATTATCGATTTCCGGACTAAACCTACGATCAAGCTTCCACAAATCGCCCAACGCATTGAGATCGGGATATATCCCCGCGGCCCGACCCGCCAGATAAGCTGCGCCTCGCGCCGTCGTCTCGGTTGCGACTGGCCGGTCGACCGGTGCGTCAAGAATGTCGGCGAGAAATTGCATGGCAATGTCGCTACTGGCCATACCGCCATCCACACGAAGCACGGTCCCCGCATGTGCACCTTTCGGCCAGTCGGCGCGCATTGCATCCAGAAGATCCGCGGTCTGAAATCCAACGCTCTCGATCACGGCACGGGCCAGTTCGGCCGCGCCGCTTGCGCGCGTGAGACCGAAAATTGCACCGCGCGCTTCCGCATCCCACCATGGCGCACCGAGTCCTGTGAACGCCGGCACAAGCATAACCCGCTCCTTGGGATCAGCCTTCGCAGCCAGCGCGTTCACTTCATCCGCGGAACGAATGAGGCCGATGGAATCGCGCAACCACTGAACGGCGGCACCCGCAATGAAGATCGCGCCTTCCAGTGCGTAGGCGCGTTTACCGTCGAGTTGATAAGCGATCGTTGTCAGCAGTCGATTTCGGGAATGAACGGGCGTATCGCCCGTATGCAATAGCGCAAAGCAACCCGTACCGTAGGTCGCCTTCATCATCCCGGCTTTTACGCACGCTTGGCCAACTGTCGCAGCCTGCTGATCGCCGATCATGGAACGAATAGCGATAGGCGCACCAAAGAGAGATTTTTCAGTCGCGCCGAAATCGGCCGCACTATCGCAGACCTCCGGTAACATTATTTTTGGCACGCGGAAAAGTTTGAGCATGTCGTCATCCCAACGCGCCGATGTGAGGTCAAGCAAGAGTGTACGCGACGCATTGGTCGCGTCGGTCGTATGCCGTTTTCCACCGGTGAGTCGATACAGAAGAAACGAATCGATCGTTCCGAAAGCAAGTTTTCCAGCTTCCGCTGCCGTCCGCGCGCCATTTACTTGATCCAAGACCCACGCGATTTTCGTTCCGGAAAAATACGGGTCGATCAGGAGTCCGGTACGCGCCGATATCCTTTCCTCGTTCCCTTCGATTTTCAGCCGCGCGCAAATTTTTGCTGTACGGCGATCCTGCCAGACAATGGCACGATGTATCGGCTTGCCCGTTTCGCGCTCCCAAATGACGGTCGTCTCGCGCTGATTGGTGATGCCAACGGCGGCGATATCGGCGGCACTTAATTTTGCTTGCTTGAGTGCCTCGCGCACGGTCGCAAGCACGCTTTGCCAGATTTCTTCTGCGTCATGCTCGACATGACCGATCTCAGGATAATGTTGCGCAATTTCCTGCTGCGCAGTCGCGACCGGCTGTAGCGCATCATCGAAAACTATGGCGCGGCTTGATGTCGTGCCTTGGTCGATTGCGATGACGTAAGGCATCTGTTTCAACCCGCCACTCGTTCTGTGGACGGTGTTTGAACAAGGGCAGAGTTCAGAGCGGCAATCTCGGCCGGGCTTGCTGCAAGGCCGAGCTTGCTACGCCGCCACAGCACATCATCCGCCGTCCGCGCCCATTCCTCACGGCGCAAGTAGTCGAGTTCGGCGCGGTGGAGATCTCCGATGATGCGCGGGCCAAGGTCATCGAGACTCTTTGCCTCAGCGATGATCTTCCATACTCGTGATCCGTAAGCGTTCGCAAGTCGCCGCGCATGCGCGCTTGCAATGAAAGAATGCCGCGTCACGATTTCCGATACGAGCCCATCGACTCCACCTGGGCCGATATCTCCACCAGGTAGAGGATCATCGGCGGTCCAGCTTGCCCCCATGACGAACCAGCTTGAAAGTTTTGCGAGCACCGCCTCAGCCAGTCTGCGATAGGTCGTGAGTTTTCCGCCGAAAATCGAAACGAGCGGCGGCTCGCCGTAAGGGGCGTCGGTCTCAATCAGATAGTCACGCGTAACGTCGTTCGCATTCCCAGACCCGTCGTCCAGAAGCGGACGGACTCCCGAGTAGTTCCACACGAGCTTCGTTGTATCTACTGGCGCTCGGAAATACGCCGCCGCCGCCCGGCAAAGATAAAGTATCTCATCCGCACTTGCAGATGCCTGTCCGGGGTCGCCAGTGACCTCGACTTCCGTGGTTCCAATCAGTGTGTATTGGTCCTGATATGGAATCGCAAAGACGAGACGACCGTCGTCGTTCTGTAAAAAATAGGCACGTTCATGTGCGTGAAGACGCGGAACGACAATATGGCTTCCTTTCACGAGTCGAACCTTATGACGCGAAGGCCGACGAATAATGTTTTCGTTGATCCGCGCCACCCAAGGTCCGCCTGCATTAATCAATGCACGCGCGGTCACCGTCTCGCGTCGACCTGCGGCTTGTAGAATGAGCTGCCAGCGATCGGCCTCACGGCGAGCGGACACAAGACGTGTGTGCGGACGGATTGTCGCTCCCTTTTCGCGTGCGCCGATCGCATTCGCCATTACAAGCCTAGCGTCGTCAGTCACGCAATCGGAGAATTCAAATCCGAGATGGAGTCCGGGCTTCAGCGGTACGCCGACAGGGTCGTCGGCAAGATCGACAACACGAGTCGGCGGAAGACTCGTCCTTCCGGCGAGGCGATCATAAACCCAAAAACCAAGCCGTAACATCCAACCCGGCCTACTGCCTTGAACGTAGGGCAGAACAAAGCGCATTGGGCGTATGAGATGCGGTGCAAGCTTGAGCAGACGCTCGCGCTCGGCGAGAGATTTTCGCACCAAGTGAAATTTGTAATGTTCGAGATAGCGCAACCCGCCATGGATCAACTTGGTAGACGCCGAAGAGGTCGCGCTGGCTAGATCGTTTTGTTCGACCAGCAGAACTGAAAGTCCCCGTCCCGCCGCGTCGCGCGCTATACCGCAACCGTTAATCCCTCCACCGATTATCGCGAGGTCGTAGTCGGCCATCCCTACCCCTTAACTAAGCCCATACTTTCGTCGTGCACATGCTGAACGATCGCCACGACATTGCCAATGTGGGCTTTCTTTTTCACGCAGGCGTGACTAATTTGTCTCAGCATCGTGCAAAAATCCTCTATTCTGCCGCAAAAGATGCCCTATCTAAATTTTGTTCACCCTTTCAATCTAAACTGTTCTCATGTCATCGCCGCGCCTACTCGTTCTTGAAGGAAATACCGCCGAAGGGCGTAAGCGACAAATCGCAGCCGGAGGCCTAGCGGCGAGCGAAGGCTATGCGAGGCTTCTCAGCGAACTTTGGCCTGAAGCCACCGTCGACGTCTGCTTCCCAGCCGATCCCGGCGCGAATTTACCCGATGGCGCGGGCTTAGAAAGTTATGATGGAGTCGCAATCACCGGGTCTGCGCTCCACATTTATAGAGGCGGCCCCGAGATCAAACCGCAAATCGATCTCGCGCGTAGCGTCTACAAATCAAAAACGCCGATGTTTGGAAGTTGCTGGGGTTTGCAGATCGCAACTGTCGCTGCCGGTGGAACCGTTCACAAGAATCCACGCGGACGCGAAATCGGGTTTAGCCGACGCATTCGTGTTACCGAAAAAGGATTGAAGCACCCTCTCTATGAAAAAAAGCCGCCGGTGTTCGAAGCTCTCACCGTGCATCTCGATGAAGTCGAAGCATTGCCGCCGAAAGCCGAGGTACTCGCGATGAACGAGCATTCCGGCGTGCAGGCGGCAGAAATTCATTATGAAGGCGGGGTCGCTTGGGGCGTTCAGTATCATCCCGAATACGATTTCAAGGATATCTCGGCGATCCTGAAACGTCTCGATGGCGCGCTCGTGACCGAGGGATTTTTCGCGAGCAATGAGGATGCGTCTTTATATGTCGCCGACATCGATGCGCTGGCGCAGGATCCCACAAACCGCAGGCTCGGATGGCGGCACGGAATTAACGGCGCCATCACGCACAAGGAAATCCGCGTCACCGAGCTTCGCAATTGGATCGAACAGAAGGTGAAGCCGACGCGCTCGGAGCGCGGACGCGGGTAGTCTTCTAGTTCACACGCTCGATCGCGAGCGACACTCCTTGCCCAACACCGACACATAGCGTCGCTAGACCCAGTTTGCCGCCTTTTTCCTCGAGCGCGTGCAGGGCGGTGCCCGCAATGCGCGTTCCAGTCATGCCTAGCGGATGTCCGAGTGCTATTCCACCGCCATGCGGGTTTACAAAATCTGCATCCTCGGGAAGGCCGAGTTGCCGCAACACGGCAATCGCCTGACTCGCGAAGGCTTCGTTCAGCTCGATTATATCGAATTGCGAGACTTTGATTCCGAGATGAGCCATGAGTTTTTCGGTTGCAGGCACGGGACCGATGCCCATGATGCGCGGCGGCACACCGGCTGATGCCATGCCGAGAATACGAGCGCGCGGCGTCAAGCCGTGAGCTTTCACGGCGGCTTGGGATGCGACGATCAGCGCAGCTGCGCCGTCGTTCACGCCTGATGCGTTGCCGGCAGTGACCGTGCCTGGATTGCGGAATGGCGTCTTCAATTTCGCCAGACCTTCGAGCGTCGTGTCGGCGCGCGGATGCTCGTCCTTGGTGACGATCGTCGCGCCATTTTTTCCGGGAATCTCCACCGGTACAATCTCCGAATCGAAGAACCCGTGATTTTGCGCCGCTACTGCACGCTGTTGAGAGCGCAACGCGAATTTATCCTGATCCTCACGCGAAACCTGGAATTCTTCTGCGACGTTTTCGCCGGTCTCCGGCATTGAATCGACGCCGTACTGCTTTTTCATTAACGGATTGATGAAGCGCCAGCCGATGGTGGTGTCATAAATCTCGGTGCTTCTTTGGAATGCTTCGGCCGCCTTACCCATCACGAAAGGCGCGCGCGACATCGATTCGACGCCGCCCGCGATCGCAAAGTCGATCTCGCCCGCCTTGACTGCGCGCGCCGCACTGCCGACCGCCTCGAGACCAGAAGCACAAAGCCTGTTCACCGTTACGCCGGGGACGCTGGCCGGCAACCCCGCCAGCAATAGCGTCATGCGCGCTACATTGCGGTTATCTTCGCCGGCCTGATTGGCACAGCCATAAAAGACTTCGTCGAGTTTCGACCAATCGGCCGATTTATTACGTGCCATCAATGCCTTGATAGGGATCGCACCGAGATCGTCCGCGCGCACTTTCGCAAGCGACCCGCCGTAGCGCCCAATCGGCGTACGGGCGAAATCGCAGATGTAGGCTTCGCGTTCCTTATCCATCGTTCGTTCCTCAAGCGGCTTCGCCGTGGGCAGCCTTGGTGCGTGCGTGCAGTTCGCGCAGTGTCTTCAATTCTATTTCGGTCGGTGGCGGCGTTTCCGCAACCCTATCTGCGAATTTGATCTTCCAGCCGGTCGCCTCGACGACCTGCTCGCGCGTAACTCCGGGGTGCAGCAAGACCACAGTCAATTCCTTGCTCTTCGGATCGGGTTCCAGCACGCAAAGATCGGTCAATACTTTGGTCGGGCCCTTCGTTGTAACGCCATAGCTTGCGCGATCGTCGCCGCCCTTGCCGTGGCCGAGCGACGTGAAGAAATCGATCTTCTCGACGAAGGCGCGGCGCTTGTGAGCCATGGTGATGAAAATTTGCCCGCAACTCGTCGCGATTTCCGGTGCACCCCCGCCGCCGGGCAACCGCACTTCGGGTTTTTCGTAGGGTCCAACGACCGTTGTATTGAGGTTGGCGAATTTATCGATCTGCGCACCGCCGAGAAAACCAGTGGTGATGCGGCCACCTTGCAGCCAGTAGCGGAACATCTCCGGCACCGGCACCGTGACAAGCGCTGTCTCGCAGAGTTCACCGTCCCCAATTGAGAGTGGAAGAATATTTGGCTTGGTTTCGATCGTTCCCGACTCGTAAATCAAAACAATGTCCGGAGCGTGCGTGAACCGTGCAAGGTTACAAGCGGCAGATGGTGCGCCAATGCCGACGAAACAGACATCGTTGTTGCTGAGCGCGCGCGCCGCGGCGATCGTCATCATTTCGTTCGGCGTGTAGCTGTTTGGAGTTTTGCTCATGCCGCCCTCTTGGCATGAACCGCAAACGCGTCCGGCCCCTTGCGCAATACATGTTCGTCGATCCAGGCGCGAAAAGAATCGCGGTCACGTGCGATTGCATCCCATTTTTTGTAGAACACATTGTCGCGCTTGTAATAACCGTGCGCAAAGGACGGATGCGCACCACCCGGAACCTGCACGACCGCGCCGATTGTCCAACCCGGCAGGATTACGGCGTTCGGTGAATGTGGTTCGAGCGTATCCACAATCTCTTCGACGGTGACGATCGAGCGCTTGGCACCGAGCACGGCTTCTTTCTGTACGCCGACGATCCCTTCGAACAAGACATTTCCCTTGCGATCGGCTTTTTGCGCGTGAACGATTGCGACATCGAGTTTCATCGCCGGAACCGCGGCGAGTTTTTCGCCGGTAAAGGGGCAGGTGATTTCCTTGATGTTCGGATTGACGCGTTTCAATTCTGCTCCGCGATAGCCGCGGAATGCAGCGAAAGGCATCCCGGCCGCTCCCGCCTCGTAGGCATTCGCCATTGCCGCGTGGCTGTGTTCCTCGATCTCGATCTTGTTCGGCCAGCCATTGTCAAAGGCGTCACGGAAACGATGCAGCGTACCAACGCCCGGATTGCCGCCCCAGGAGAATACTATTTTTTCCGCGCAGCCCATGCCGATGAGCTGATCGTAGATGAGATCGGGAGTCATACGGATGAGGGTGAGGCGTTTTCGGCCTTGGCGAATGACTTCGTGGCCGGCGGCGAAGGGAATTAGGTGAGTGAAGCCCTCCATCGCGACATTATCGCCGTCGCGCAGATTGGCTTCGATCGCTTCGGCAAGCGATAGGATGGCCGCCATTCGATTGCCCTCTGGAATTACGCCTCGGCCGTGTCCAAGGTTTTGAATTAGCGTGACGTTTTATTCCCCAAGGCCACGGCAGCCTTCTTTTCCATTTTCAAGCATGGGCTGCCGCGCCTGAGCAAGCCGAGCCCAGCGCTACAATTCTGGGGAAGTTTTCTCCCAAGACTGGCAGCGTGTTCTCGGTGCGCACGTTAGAGGTACTCCGAAACCGTCAAATTTCAAACAGCCAGCACTGATCATCTCCGCACCCGCGTTTTCACGCGTCCGGATATTCATCAGTTCCCCCGATCTCGAACAAGACCGAGGGGGCCGGAGCGCCACTTGGCGCAGTCGGCTTCGATCCTATCTTGCGAGAGGCGGGCGCCTTGCGGCGCTCCGGTACGGCGATTTCTGACCCAGGGCCGCAACTTCCGGCAGATCGGAGACCCTTCGGCCGGCGACGAAGCGCATGCCTCCAGTTATCGACAGGGCTATTGACTAGCGGGTTCAGCAAAAAACAAACGCGCAAACGCAAGTAGCCCGGGGCACAAAGAAATTTTCAACCTGAGACGCGACTGCGGCTTAAAATTGCCTGATGCCTAAACTAGCTGCCGCGCAGAATTCCCGCCTTCATTGCGAGCACGCGCCCCGGCCCATATGCCGCGGCGAATAAAAGTCCGGCGGCGAAGGTGAAGTGATCGACGAAGAACCCGAACTCCGCTTGGTTCCCGGCCCAATGCGATGGACCGTGAAAGGCGAATCCCAGGAACAGCACGTAGGCCGCCGCGAGCAAGCAGGCTTCGGAAAAAAATGCTCCAGTGAGGAAACATACGATGAGAGCAAGTTCAAAAATGGCAGCGAGCCAAGCAAGCGCGAGCGGTAGGGGAAAACCGGCCGCTGCAATGTAAACCGCCGTCCCATTGATATCGATAAGCTTAAAGCTGACCGCCATGATAAAAACGGCCGCGTAGACCAACCGTCCTGTAATAACGGCGGCAGTTGCCCACCCTGAACCCGGTGAATTCATTGTGACGATACCTCTCTCTTGATCGCCCGCGTTGCTATGAGAATAGAAACTGGTGCCCAGGGACAGAATCGAACTGCCGACACCGTGATTTTCAGTCACGTGCTCTACCAACTGAGCTACCTGGGCGCCGGGCCCAGCATACGGGCCTTGTTGGCGCGGTGGTTATAGAAAGCCGATCTACGCCTGTCCAGAACGACAACGCTTTCTAATCATTCTTCTTTTGGACCGGCGCGCCTTGGTTCTCGGACCCTTCGCCGTCTTCATCCTCGTCTTCTTTT
>Ga0070696_100000573_pt1 | contig 23505 bp, 19 predicted proteins | sample KBSK1253metaG_FD_65474 | JGI IMG/M metagenome (GOLD analysis project Ga0070696, IMG submission 65474) | Corn, switchgrass and miscanthus rhizosphere microbial communities from Kellogg Biological Station, Michigan, USA - KBS K1-25-3 metaG | ecosystem: Host-associated > Plants > Roots >... | reverse complement strand
CTCATCGTGGCCCGAGTCGATCCGCGGAAGATCTCGCTGTCGCTCGAGACGGGCTGGACGCGGGACAAGCACGCGGCGTGGACCATCGACCGCGCTCCGCGCGACGCGCTCCTCGCCGTGAACGCGGGGCAATTCGTGGGTGGGATGCCCTGGGGTTGGGTCGCGAGCGACGGCCGCCAACTCTTCGGAGCGGGCTACGGACCCCTCGCGAGCGCGATCACCATCGACGCGGCGGGCCGCGTTCGCTGGGGACACGGCGACTCGCTCATGACGCCGGGCGGGGTGGCCGTCGGATTTCAGTCGTACCCCACCCTACTCGCGGGCGACGGGACCGTCCCACCGGCGCTCCGGACGTCCGGCAGCGGCGTGAATCGGGTCCATCGCGACGCGCGCCTCGCGCTCGGCGAAACCCGTGACGGCCACCTGCTCGTCGTCCTCACCCGATTCGACGCCATGGGCGAGATCACGGGCGGCGTGCCGCTCGGCCCGACCACGCCCGAAATGGCCGCGATCATGGGCGCCCTGGGCGCGCGCGACGCGGTCATGCTCGACGGCGGCATCTCCGCGCAGCTTCTCCTGCGAGACCCCGCCCGGAAATCGCCCCACCGCTGGCCCGGGCTCCGCAAGGTGCCCCTGGCGTTGATCGCGCGCCCGCGAGCCCGAACCTAGCGCTGAGCCGCGCCGGTGCACCCCGACCGCGCGCGAACCGCTACCTCGGATTCCGCTCCTCCAGCCGCGCCAGCACGCGCCCGCTCGCATCGAGAAGCTCGAGACTCCGTGGGTCGCGAAGGCGATAGCGCCGCGTGCCCTCCAGCGCGCGGAGAAACGCGTTCTCGGTGTCGAGCGACGGGCAGGCCATCTGCGTCCGGATCATCGGGCCGAAGCGAAGGGTCTGGCCCTGGACATCGTACCTGCCGGAGATTCCATTGCAGCCGCCGAACCCCGTGGCGCGGGTCGAGTGCGGCTCGAGCAGGATCCAGGGTTCCCGGTCCTGCCCGGAGACGACCACGGGTCGGTCCCCGATCCGAACGGGACGCCAGCGCGTGTCCTCGATGCCCGCGTTCCCGCTGGGCTCCTCGCAATCCTCGCCGGGCGTCGCGCGCAGGAAGTGCTCCACTACGAGGAACGGCTCGCCGCCGGTCCCCTCCATGTTCGAGCGTTCTTCGATCCGCGCCTTGAGCGACACGAGCAGCTCGGCGCCCGGCCGGCCTCGCCGGTCCCGTGAAGCGCGCTCGAGCGCCCGGTAGTCGTTGCTCATCGCCACCGGCCACTGGAGTCCGGATGCGCAATCGCGGAAGCTCGGCGCGTCGGCGAGGTAGCGGAACATTCCCGTCACGGACAACCGCGGTTCCATCGGCTCGAATTCCCGACGCCGCGTGAGGTCGTAGGGCTGCCTCGAGTCGCCCCGGCGTGCGGCGCCCCTTCGGAGCGTGATCCTGTTCCGGACGGTCCAGGCCGATCGTTCCTTGGCGCCTTCGAGCGTCACCGTGTTGCCGTCCCGGGACACCGACCACTTGCCCAGCTCGTAGACGGTCTCGTCGTGGCCCTCCCGGAAGTAGGTCATGCCCTGCATGAAGGCGCCGCCGCGAAGCAGGTTGATTTGATGGCGGATTCCGTCGCAATCCGCGCAGGGAACGACCCCGATGAATGTGGCGGGAATTCCCAATAGGTTCTCGGCGGCGCGCTCATCCGGGACTCGATCCCGGTCTCGGCCCGGCTCCCGATCTCGGTCGCGGCCCGGATCGGGTTGATCCGCGGACACGCCCCGCATCAGGACGGTGATCCGATCGCGTTGGTCTTGAGCGGCCTCGCGATACGCAACGGTGCCGGTGAAGCGGAGTCGACCGCCCACGTAGACGCTCGCGCGGACGACGTACCTTCCCTCCGGGTCCATGCGCCGGGGGTCGAACGGAATCTCGAACGCGATCGGAACCTGCCCTGGATCCTCGTCGCGCACGCGTGCGATCGTCTCGCCGGAGGCCTCCCACTGGTCCTCGCCCTCGAGCGAGGCCTCGAACACGGCGCCGCGGGGCATCGCCATGCGTTCGCGGTAGGTCGCGAAGCCGACGATCCGGGCGGTCGCGGTTTCGGTGGCGGGGAGGGCCGGTGCGGCGGAACTCGAGTGGACGGAGATCGCGGCGGCAACCGCGAAGGACCAGCGAAGGGCGCGCGAAGTCATGGGAACCTCCTTCGAACGTCGTGGATGGGAGGGTCACCCGACGGGGATCGGTGGAGAGCCTCCGCGGGCCCAGTGTACCCCTCTTACCCCACCCACGCGATACCCCAGGACTCCTGATACACTGCGGCCGTGCGCCCTTCGGCCAAAACACCCGGGGCCTTCTTCAGCCCGAGGGTTCCAGGTTGAGCGACCTCACCGTTCTCGAAGCGGACCGATGGGAAATCCTCGAGCCGCTCCAGGATGAATGGAATCGCCTCCTCGCCGAGTCCGCGGGCGACACCATCTTCCTCCGCCACGAATGGCTCCGGCTATGGTGGAAACACTTCGGGTCCGGCCGGCGGCTCGCCGTGTTCCTCGCCCGGCGTGGAAGCCGCCTGGTCGCCGCGCTTCCGCTCATGGAGGTCCGTAGCTCGATGGCCGGGATCCCCGTGACCACGCTCCAATCGTTGACCAACTACCACTCCTTTCGCTTCAACGCCCTCTGCGCCCCGGGAGAGGAGGCGGCGCTCGAGGCGATCTGGACAGCGCTCCGAACGAGGAAACGACGCTGGGACGTCGTGCGGATGGAGGAAGTTCCCGCCGACGCCCCGGTGCTCGATCCGCTCCTCCGCGCCGCGCGGCGGGATGGCTCCCCCGTCGGCGCGTGGCGCGGCGCCCAGGTTCCCTATCTCCGCACGGAGGGAAGTTGGGAGGAGTATCACGCGACGCTCAGCCAGGGTATGCGCGCGAACCTACGAAGAAGGAACCGTCAGCTCCGCGAGAAGGGCGACGTCCGCTACCGGTGCGTCTCCGCGCCGGAAGCGGTGCCGGAGGCGCTTCGGATCGGCCTTCCGCTGGAAGGAAGCGGGTGGAAGGCGAGCCAGGGCAGCGCGATCGTATCGAGCGCGACCTTGACCAGTTTCTACAGCGAGTGGGCCGCCGTCGCCGCGGAGAACGGTTGGCTTCGGCTCTCGTTCCTCGACGTTGCCGGCATTCCCGTCGCGTTCGACTTCAGCACGCTCTATGGCGGCAGGTACTACGACCTGAAGATGGGCTATGATCCCGCGTGGGGACGGTTTTCCGTCGGCCAGATCATCAAGGCCGAAATCCTCCGGCGCTGCTTCGAATCCGACACGCGCGAGTACGACTTCCTGGGCCAGACCATGCGGGCGAAGGACGACTGGGAGCCGATGAAGCGCGCGCACGATTGGCATTTCATCTACGCGAACACCCCGCTCGGCCATGCCCTCCATTTCGGCAAATTCACCGCGGCCCCGTTCGCGAAGCGATTGCTTCGCCGATGAAGCCGCCGTTCCGCGTTCCGATCACGCTTCCGCTCCCGCCCTCGCAGCTTCTCGGGCTGGGCCCTGCCCCGCCGCCGGCCTTCCCATTCGACGACGTGCGAACCGTGACCTACTACCTCGCACGAAACGCGATCTGGCACGGAGCCGACTCTCTCGGGCTTCGGCCGGGCGACGAAATCCTGATGCCGGCGTATCACCACGGCGTCGAGCTTCAAACCCTGCTCGCGAAGGGCATGACGCTTCGCTACTACCGGGTCGACCGGCACATGCGGGCGGATCTCGAGGATCTGGGCCGGAACCTGCGCCCCCAGACGCGCGCGCTCTACGTCATCCACTACCTCGGGGTCCCGCAGCCGATCGAGACGATGCGGGCCATCGCGTCGGAGGCGCGCATTCCGATGCTCGAGGATTGCGCGCTCTCCCTCTTCAGCCGCGCGTCGGCGGGCCCCCTCGGCGCCTTCGGGGACGTTGGGATTTTCTGTCTCTACAAGAGCCTCCCGGTGCCCCACGGCGGGGTGCTCGCGCTCAATCGACCGGACCTGCCCTTGCCGCCGCCCCCGACGTTGCCCGACAGCGTCTCCTCGGCGGCGTACGTGCTGAATCGAATCCTGGATGCGGGGATGGTCAGCCGAAGCGCCCTCGCCCGGGAATCGTCAGACCGCCTTCGCGCCTGGGCGCGCGCCGTGAAGCACGCGTCGCGCTCCGAGGTCGTTCCGATCGACACGGAGGAGTTCGACGTGTCCATGATGAACGTCGGGGTCCGGGGAGCGGCCCGCCGGATCATCGAGCGCACGGACGCTCGGGCGGTCGTGGCGAGGCGGCGCGCCAATTACGCGCGACTCGAGGAGCGACTCGACCCAGGCGTGCGCCGCGCGATCCCGGCGCTTCCCGAGGGAGCGTGCCCGCTCTCCTTCCCGATCCTGGTCCCGGACAAGGTGGGGCTGGAGCGACAGCTTTCGAACGAGGGCGTCGAGACGATCAACATGTGGTCGCGACGACACCCGGACGTTCCCGAGGGAGCGTTCCCCGACGTGGAGTTCCTCCGGCGGCACGTCCTCGAGCTGCCGATTCATCAGGGGCTTCGCTTCGAGCACGTCGACTACGTTGCGGAGCGCGCCTCCGCCCTCGCGCGCTGGGTGCCCGAGCCCCGCTAGCCCTACCCCACTCGCCTCAGTGGACGGAAGGCTGCGATTCCGGCGCTTCGCCTTCGAGGAGCGCCTTCAGCTTCGCGAGCGCGCGCTGCTCGAGTTGGCGGATTCGCTCGCGGGAGAGACCGAATTCCGCTCCGGTCTCGGCGAGCGTGCGCGAACGGTCGTGGTAGAAGCCGTAGCGGAAGCGGAGGATGGCCTCCTCGCGCTGCGTGAGCTTCTTCAGCATCTCGTTCAGGTGCTGGTCGCGGATCTGCATCTCGACGATCTCGTCGATGGAGGGCGGCTGCTCCACGGCCTCCGACTCGACGAGCCGGTGAAACGCCTCGTTCGTAAGGTCCACGTCGAGCGACCGCACCGAATGGGCGAGCGTCTCGAGGCGCTTCGCGCGGGTCATCGGGATCCCCATCGCCCGGGCCACCTCCTCCAGGCCGGGCGCGCGCCGCTCCTCCGATTCCAGGCGGCGTTGGATCGCGATGAAGCGCCGCATCATCTGGAGCACGTGGATCGGGATCCGCACGGTGCGGGATTGGTTCGCCACGCCGCGCGCGAGGGCCTGACGAATCCACCACGTCGCATAGGTCGCGAAGTGGATGCCGCGGTCGACGTCGAACCGATCGACGGCCGTGATCAGGCCCAGGTTCCCCTCTTCGACCAGGTCGAGGAACTCGACACCGCGATTTCGGTAGGCTCGCGCCTGGGACACGACGAGCCGGAGATAGGACAGGATGAGCCGCTTTCGCGCCTCCTCGCGACCGGCGCGCATCTGGGCCCAGAGCGAGCGCTCCTCCTCCCGCTCGAGGATCGGGAACCGCTGGATCTCCTTCATGTAGCGGCGCTCGAGATCGCCCAGGCCTCGGCCGGTGTCTTCCGTCTCGTGGGGCGTGGGCTCGCGCGGGGGCGCCTGTTCCGGCAGGACCACGCCGTTACGGCGCGCCTCGGCCAGGAAGAGGTCGAACGCGGTCGGGTCGAAGTCGGGCGAGTTGAGGAGCCGATCGAGGGTCTCCTCGTCCAGCAAGCCCTGCTCGAGGCCGTGCCGGAGCGCCTCGGAGAGATCGGCGACGAAGCGACGAGGACCCACAGGCATCGGTTCCCTCAGGTCGTGCGGATGCGGAATTCGCGGACGCCGGACGGCGGGTGCCATTCCACCAAGACGTCCGACACGTGGGCGTGAGGGGGACCTTGGTGCAACTCGCGGAGCAGTGTCTCCAGCGCGGCGCGGGGCCCTTCGGCTTCCACCTCGACCGCGCCGGCCGGCAGGTTCCGGACCGACCCGGCGACCCCGAGCGACTCCGCCCGTTCGCAGACGAAGTATCGGAAGCCGACGCCTTGCACGCGCCCCGACACACGCGCGACGAATCGCTCGACGCCCGGCGGCGTCATGACGCGTCGCTTCTCGGACCGCGCCGGCCCGTGCGGCCCGCGGGGCCGCTCGTAAAAAAATCGGGGCGAGAGGATTTGAACCTCCGACCCCCTGGTCCCGAACCAGGTGCTCTACCAGGCTGAGCCACGCCCCGATTGATCGTTCGCCGAATCACAGCGTCCTCGTTTCGCGCGAACCCGCAAACTCCAAGTCTAACAGCAGCCGCCGTTTCGGTCAATGTGGCTCCCGCTTCGCCCAGCCGTCCTTTCCGATGAGCGGAACGAACGCGCAGTCGCAGAGGACGCGCTCCGAGAGCCCCTCCTCCGTGCGCGTGACCTTGACGAGCGACTGGCTCTGGATCGTGCCGACCGGCACGACGGCCACGCCGCCCGGCTTCAACTGGTCCCTGAGAAACGCCGGCACGCGCGGGGCCGCCGCCGTGATCACGATGCGGTCGTACGGCCCCATCTCACGCCAGCCGACCGTGCCGTCCGCGACGCGAAACACGATGTTCGTGTACCCCATCGAGGTCAGCCGTTCGCGCGCCGCGGCCGCGATGGATCGGATCCGCTCGACCGTAAAGACGCGATCGGCCAATTCGGCCAGGATGGCGGTTTGATACCCGGATCCCGTACCGATCTCGAGGACCTTCTCCTCGCCCGTCAGGTCGAGCGCCTGCGTCATGAGCCCGACGATGTACGGCTGCGAGATGGTCTGGGACGCGCCGATCGGGAGCGCCGAGTCCGCGTACGCCTTCACGTCCAGGGCCGCGTCCACGAAGAGGTGGCGCGGGATCGCCTCCATGATCCGAAGCACATGGGGATCGTGGATGCCCCGGTCCCGGAGCTGCTGCGCCACCATGCGGCGGCGGGCGACCGACTGCTCGTCACGGTTCATGAGTGCGACATTCCCATCGCTTCCAATTCCACGATGCCCTTGTAGTCGGTCAATTCGAACGTGAGCGGGGTGACCGACACGAACCCTTCCGAGACCGCGTGGAAATCGCTGGCCTCGTCGTGCTCCCAGGTCGGGTCCTCGCCGCCGATCCAATAATACGCCTTCCCGCGCGGGTCCTTCTTCTCCACGATCACGTCGCGAAAAACGCGCTTCCCCAGCCGGGCGACCTTGGTGCCGCGAATCTTCTCGAACGGGAGCGCCGGGATGTTCACGTTGAGGCACATCCCGCGGTGGAGGCCTCGTTCCAGGAGGCGCTTCACGAGGTCGTGCGCGACCCGTCCCGCCGCCGAGAAGTCCCGCGAGTCCCAGCTCGCCAGCGAGAACGCGATCGACGGAATCCCGAGGAACGCGCCCTCGCTCGCCGCGGCCACGGTCCCCGAATAGAGCACGTCGTTCCCCATGTTCGGCCCGTGGTTGATCCCCGAGACGACGAGCGCCGGGGGCGTCTCGAGGAACCCGTGCACGCCAAGGAGCACGCAATCGGTCGGCGTTCCGTCGACGCTCAGGATGCCGTCGGCGGTCTTCCGAACGCGGAGCGGCCGATGGAGCGTGAGCGAATGGCTCGTCGCGCTCTGCTCGCGGTCCGGCGCGATCACCGTGACCTCGCCGAGCGGCTTGAGCGCCCCCACCAACGTACGGAGTCCCTCGGCGTGGATGCCGTCGTCGTTGCTCACGAGGATGTCGATGGGACGCGTTTCGGTCATGGCTCCGTCTTCGGTTTCGGGGGGATGGCCTTCGTCGCGCCCGGACGCCGGATCAGGTGCCGGAGCACCAAGCGGATGAACCGCACGGTATCACGAAGCGGGTGGATGTGGCTCCCGGGCGCGTTGTAGAGGGTCGGGACCGGCGCCGAGCCGATTCGAAAGCCGGCGCGCGCGGCGCCGATCAGGAATTCCGACTCGTAGTCGAAGCGCCGGCTTTCCGGGCGCACGACGCGGAGAACGGCGGCGCCGATCGCGCGGTACCCCGACTGCGAATCCTCGATCGAGGCGCCCGCGAGGCGCGAAACCCACCACGACGTCACGTCGTTCGTCTTTCGGCGAAGCCACGGCATGCCGGTCCGGTCGTGGTTGCGCGATCCCACGACCACGTCGGCTCCCGCGAGGGCGGCGACCAGCCCCGGCGCGGCGGCGGGATCGTGCTGGCCGTCCGCGTCCAGCGCGAGCACCGCCTCAGCTCCCCTTCGAACCGCCTCGTCGAAGCCGGTCTGGAGCGCGGCCCCCTTCCCCTGATTCGTCGCGTGCCGGATCACGGTCGCCCCCGCCTCGCGCGCCCGGTCTCCCGTGGCATCGGACGATCCGTCGTCGACGACGAGGACGGGCGTCTCCGGAAGCACGGCGAGAAGGCCGCGCACGACCGGGCCGATCGTCGCGGCGGCGTCCTTGGCCGGGATCACGGCGAAGAGCCGGATCACCGGTTCCAGTCGTACCACTGAGTCGGGTGGGCCAGGAGGTGCGCATCGAAGAATTGCTGCAGCGTTTGCTCGGCCCGACCGAGGTCGAGTCCGCCACGTGCCGGTGCGAGCGTGAAGGGAGCGTGGAATCGGATGCCGATGGCCCCGTCCCCCTCGCGCCAGGCGGCGCCGGCGAGGATCTGCGCGCGACCGCGCCGCGCGAGGAGCAGCGGGGTCGAGTTCACCGGGACGAACCCGGCGCGTCGATCGCCTGGGGCGCTTCCGCAGACACTCCCGGACGGCGGCTCCGAGCGCCGCGCGCGGTCGGCCAGAACCGCGATCCAGCCGCCGCCGCGAAGTCGCTCGATGGCTTCCGCGGCGGGCCGCGCTCCGTTCAGCGTCCGGACGCCGCGGGCCTCTCGGTGCGCGCGGAAGAAGCGCTCCACCGAGCCGCAGCGATGCGGGGCCGCCAACGCGTCGACCGGCCCCACCTCGCCCGCGAGCCACTGGAGGGCCAACTCCCAGGGGCCGAAGTGGCCGCTCACGACGACGGTGGGCGCGCCCGAGGCCCGCGCCGCGGCCAGGTGGCGCGCGGTGTCGGGATCGAGACGCACGGGAGGTCGCCCGCCCACGGTCGCGCCGGTCGAGGCCAGGAAGTCTCGGAGCGCTTCCGCGAAGGCGCGGTAGGTATCCCGCGCCCCGGGAGGACGCCCCGGCGCCCGCGCTTCGCTCCAGAGACGCGCCAGGCGGAGGCTCACGTCGCGGGCCCGGCCCGGATGCGTCGCCACGTAGAGATCGGCCAGGCACGCGGCGATCGGGTCGCTGAGCCAGAGCGGCAGGCGGCGTGCGGCCATCGCGGCCGCGTGATATCCGAGTTCGGTCACAGGAGGCGCGGGACTCCTCACGTTGGGGTCGGGCGTCGGAACGAAGACGCCCCGGCCGAACACGCCAGGGCGGTCATCGCGATTGCATCGGTCATGGTCGGGGCGACAGGATTTGAACCTGCGACCACCTCCACCCCAAGGAGGTGCGCTACCGGGCTGCGCTACGCCCCGACCGCGATCGCTCGGCGAATCGCCACGCCGTCATGCTACACGACCCGATGCCTCAGGGACAAGCCGCCGGCGCGGCATCGCGTCCCTCGAACATCGGCTCGCCTTCTATCGCGCGCGGCCGCGCTTCCCGGACGCTTCCACCTTCAGCATGTGGAGGAGTCCCTCCATGTCCTTTCGAAGCGCGCGAATCGATTCCTCGCGATCCAGCTTCGTGAACGGAAGCTCGATCTGGTCCTTCCCGTTCTGGCGATCGTCGAGGATCTTCCGGCGAGCGCCCGCGATCGTGAAGCGCTGGTCGTAGAGAAGCTGCTTGATGTCGAAGAGGATCTCGATGTCGCGCTTTTTGTATCGCCGCGCGCCGCCCCGTGCCTTTTTTGGGCGGAGCACCTTGAACTGGGTTTCCCAGTAGCGAAGGACGTGCGCTTTGACCCCGAGCAGGTCGCTCACCTCGCTGATCGAATAGTAGAGCTTTCCGGTCGGAAGCGACTTCATGTGGTTACCTCCTCGCCATTGTTTGGTCTTCCGATTTCAGATCTCTTGCCAGGAGCTCGCGCAGCGCGTCTCGGGCGCTCTTTCCCTCGAACAGAATCGCGCGGACCTGCTCCGCGATGGGCAGTTCCACGTTGTGGAGTTTGGCGAGCGAGACCGCGGCGCGAGCGGTCTGGACGCCTTCGGCCACCATCGGCGACGCCGCGAGCGCCTCCGCCAGCGTGGCCCCCTTGCCGACCGCCTCGCCCAAACGACGGTTTCGACTGTGCCGACTGGTCGCCGTCGCGACCAGGTCGCCGAGCCCGGCGAGCCCCCAGAAGGTCTCGGGCCTCGCCCCGAGCGCCGCGCCGAGCCGGGAGATCTCGACGAGCCCGCGCGTCAAGAGCGCTCCCTTCGTGGAATCGCCGAACCCGAGTCCGTCGCTCAGGCCCGCGGCCACGGCCACGACGTTCTTCAGCGCCACCGCGATCTCGACGCCGACCACGTCGTCGTTCGTGTAGACGCGAAACGCATCCGTGGAAAAGGTCTGCTGCACTTCCGCGGCGCGGGCCCGGTCGCGAGAGGCGGCGACGACCGCTGTGGGGATTCCGCGCGCGACCTCCTCCGCATGGCTCGGTCCGGCGAGTACGACGGGGGCGGCCGCCGCGCCGCCCGGGCCGCCGGACGCGCCGGAGCCCGCGCCAGAGAGCACCTCCCCCACGACCTCGCTCATCCGCTTCAGCGTCTCGGGCTCGAGCCCCTTCGTGGCGATCACGATCGTCCGAAACGACGCGACCGCTCCCGGTGCCTCGGCCACGAGCCGCGACGCCACCGCGCGAAGCGCGTGCGACGGTGTCACGAGAAGGCAACATTCCGCGCCGGCGGCGGCCTCCGCGAGCCGCGACGTGATCGCGACCTGCGGCGGGACAGGGACGCCCGGCAGGAACCGGTCGTTCTCCCGTGTGGCGCGCATCCGCTCGGCCAGGTCTTCCTCGAAAACCCAGAGCCGGACCTCGTGGCCCTTCCCCGCTAGGAGCGCCGCGAGCGCGGTACCCCAACCGCCGCCGCCGATGACCGCGATCTTCATGGATTCGCCTTCTTCGCGCCGAAGGTCGGCGGCTCCGTCCCCGAGGCCAGCCGCTTCAAGTTGGGGATGTGCCGGACCACGATCAGGACCGCGACGAGCGCCGCCGCCGCGAGAAGGAGCCGCCGGTGCGAGCTCTCGGCATGGAACGCGATGACCAGGAAGGGATAGACGAGCGCCGCTCCGACGGACCCGACGGAAACGCGTCTCGATACGAGGACGAGGAGGACCCAGAAGGCGAACACGACGAGGGTGGCCCGGGGAAGGATCGCGAGAAAGACGCCGAGGCTGGTCGCGACGCCGCGTCCCCCCTTGAAGCGAACCCAGGGAGAAAACACGTGGCCGAAGATCGAAGCAATGCCCGCCGCGAGCTGGCCCACCGGGTTCGTCGTGAGGAGCGCCGCGGCCGTCCCCTTGGCGACGTCGAGAAGGAAGACGGGAATGCCCCACCGGGGACCGAGCACCCGAAGCGCGTTGGTCGCGCCGATGTTTCCGCTGCCCACGGTTCGCAGGTCGACGCCGCGAAGACGCCCGATCCAAAGACCCCATGGGATCGAACCGAGCAGGAATCCGGCAACGAGGAGCAGCGGGTTGAACGGAATGTCAAAACCCTCCCGGACTCGTGACGCCGGGTCAGTGGCTCCGCTTCCACTCCAAGATCACCGGAGTCCCCTGGAAGCCGAACCGGCGGCGCAGACCGCTTTCCAGGTAACTTACATAATTTTGGGCACGATATCGAGGATTGTTCACGAAGAGGGCGAATGAAGGCGGGCGGGTGCCGATCTGGGCGGCGTAGTAGAACTTGAGGTGCTTCCCCTGGGCCGTCGCGGGCGGGTTCACGCGATCGAGGATCTTGTGGATGGCCGTGTTCAGCTCGGACGTCGTGATGGACTTCGTGTATTCCTGGAACACCTCGACGCACGCGGGGAGGATCCGCTTGATCCCGTTCCCCTTGAGCGCGGACACGTAGAGCCGCGGCACGTGGCCGAGGAAGGGGTAGATCTTGAGGAACTCCTCTTCGATGTCCTCGCGCGCCTCCTTCGGCGATTCCACGAGGTCCCACTTGTTGAAGACGAGGACGAGCCCCTTTTTCTGTTCCTCGGCCAGCGACGCGAGCCGCGCGTCCTGCCGGGCAGGCTCGCGTCCGACGTCCACGACCAGGAGCACGATGTCGGCGCGCGAGACGGCGCGGAGCGCCCGCGTCACGCTGTAAAACTCGACCGGGTCGCTCACCTTCGTGTCTCGGCGAAGCCCCGCGGTGTCGACCAGCGTGAAGGCCTTGTCTCCGTAGCGAAACGTCGTGTCCACGGCGTCCCGCGTGGTTCCGGCCACCGAGTCGACCACCATTCGGTCCTGGCCCAAGAGCCGGTTCACGATCGACGACTTTCCGACGTTGGGACGGCCGAGCACCGCGATCCGGATGACGGCCGGATCGACGGCCGCCGTTTCCTCCACCGGCAGCCGGCCGACCACTTCGTCGAGCAGGTCGCCCGAGCGATAACCGTGGAGCGCGGAGACGAGCATCGGGTCGCCGAGGCCGAGCGAGTAGAATTCGGCGACCATCTCCTCCCGGTCCGGGCGATCCGCCTTGTTCACGACGAGCAAAGTCGGCCGGTGGCGTTTCCGCACGCGCTCGGCGACCTCGATGTCGAGCGCCGTCGGCCCTTCCTGCCCGTCGACGACGAACAGCGTGACGTCGGCTTCGTCGAGCGCGACCGCGGTCTGCTGGATGATCTGCCGCTGGATCGGGTGGGCGCTCCCGGGATCGATGCCGCCGGTGTCCACGAGCAGGAACTTCCGGCCGTTCCACTCCCCTTCCGCGTAGTGGCGGTCCCGGGTCAATCCGGACAGCTCGTCCACGATCGCCCGGCGTTGCCCGAGGATTCGATTGAAGAGGGTCGACTTCCCGACGTTCGGGCGGCCGACGATCGCGACGATCGGAATCATGCTCCGGGCGATCCCGCGTGGGCGGCCGCCCCGGCGGCGGGTGCGTCGAATCCGATCTGGATCGGGACGCCGAGCCGGCGCTCGAGATCACTTCGCGTCCGGTCGTCGAGGAAGACTTCCTTCTCCTTGAGGCAGTTCGGTGGGAGGAGAACGCGGTCGACGGCGCCGTGCTTCGCGAGCGCCGCTTCGATGTCGGCCCCCACGAGGAGGCCGCTCACCGTGACCGTGTCCCCGAAATACTCGTTCGTGACGACGCAGAGGGTCGCGTCTGCGCCGGCGGGCGGGCGCTCCTCGAGGAGCCGGCGAAGGGTGGGCGCCGCGCTCGTTCCGGTCACGATCGCCACCCGCTCGCGCGTTCCGTTTCGCGGCACGACCCCTTCCTGCCCGGCCAGCCAGGAGTCGATGGTCTGCCGCAGCATCCCGATTCCGTTTTCCGCCTGCGGAAATCCCTCGAAGGCGCGCGCCGGAGGAATCTCCGCCTCGGCGAGCACGTACATCTCGTCCGCCGCGAAGACGAGGCGCGTCTTCCGAAGCTTCAGGAAATCCTTCTGGAACGCGTGCACGAGATCGAGCGCCGCGACGGCGTCCTCCTTCGTGAACGTGCGAAGCTGGGGCAGCCGGCCACGGTGCTTCGTGAGGCCCACGGGTACGACCGCGATCGTCTGGACTCGCGGGAATCGGTCGGCGAGCTCCCGAATGGACCGCTCGAGGATTTCGCCGTCGTTCATCCCCGGCACGATGACGAGCTGCGTATGGATGTCGATGCCGCCGGCGGCCAACCGGTCGATCTGCTGGAGGATCAGGCCGGACTTGGGATTCTTCATCATCCGGACGCGGACCTCCGGATCGGTGGCATGGACGGAGACGTACATCGGCGAGAGGCGCTCGTCCAGGATGCGCTGGAAGTCGGCGTCGCTCAGGTTGGTCAGCGTGATGAAGTTGCCGTGGACGAACGAGAAGACGTAGTCATCGTCCTTGATGAGAAGCTCCCGCCGCACGCCCTTCGGATGCTGGTAGACGAAGCAGAAGACGCAGTTGTTGTGGCAGCGCTTCGGTTGCCGGGCCTCGAACTCCGCGCCGAACGGCACGCCGTACTCCCGCGCCCCTTCCACCTCGCGGACCGCGCCGTCGGAGCCCTGGACGCGAAGGAGCAACTGCTCCTCCGAGATCTGCGCGCCAAAGTCGATCTCGTCGTGCAGCTCGACCCCGTTGATCTCGAGGATTCGCTCGCCCACGGCAAGGCCGAGGCGCGCGGCGAGTCCGCCGGGCTCCAGGCGCGCGATGGTAAAGGGGTCGCTCAAACCGATCACGATGTTCGTCCCGGGTCCAAGGGTGGGATTCGTAAAACGTTACACTTTAATCTGTTCCCGGCCTTTTATCAAGCGATGCACGAGGCGGGCGCCGGCGGGGCGAAGGGAAAACTGGAGCGGGCAACGGGATTTGAACCCGCGACCTTCAGCTTGGGAAGCTGACACTCTACCACTGAGTTATGCCCGCTCCCAACTCCTGAACCGACGGTAGCGTACGGGGTTGGCGGTGAGGGGTCAAGGTCGTTTTCCACCCGCCGTCTCGCGCACGATCGCCGATGCGACGGCCGGGAAGGCGTCGGGTGACGTGAGCGTGAACCATCGCACGTGGGGCACCCTCCGAAACCAGGTCTCCTGCCGTTTCGCGAGCTGGCGCGTCCGGAGCGCGATGGTCGCGACCGCCTCGTCGAGGGACGCGTCCCCCTTCAGGTGCGCGAGGAGTTCCCGGTAGCCGAGCGTGTGGAGGCCGGGGGCGTCGGGCGGCAGTCCCGCGCCGAGGAGCGCCCGCGCCTCCTCCAGAAAGCCGTCCTCGAGCTGCTGGCGAATGCGGGCCTCGATCCGTTCCGCCAGCGCCGACCGTGCCCAGCGGATGCCGAAGCGCGCCGCGGGCGTCGGGTCGTTTCGATGCTCGCGGCGGAGCGCGCTGATCGGGCGGCCGGTCAACGCGTGCACTTCGAGCGCGCGGATCACGCGGGTCGAGTCCCCGGGCAGGATCGTGGCCAGGGCCGCGGGGTCGACGCGCTCGAGATCGGAGCGGAGCGCGTCGAGTCCGTCGGCCTCCAACCGGGCCCGGAGCCCGGCCCGCACCCTCTCGTCCCGCTCGGGCCCCGCAAAGAGCCCGTCGAGGAGCGCGCGCAGGTAGAGTCCGGATCCGCCCACGACGACGGCTCGCTTCCCCCGCTCCTCGACGTCCGCGATCGCCCGCTTCGCGTCCCGCGCGTAGCGGCCGGCGCTGTAGACCTCCGAGGGCGAGAGGAAGGAGGCGAGGTGATGGGGCGCGCGCGCGCGATCCGCGGACCTCGGCGCGGCGGTGCCGACTTCGAGCCCGCGATAGATCTGGCGGGAGTCCGCCCCGATGATCTCGGCGGGTTCGGCGTGGTCGCTGCCCTCGGCGTCGGCGAGGCGCTCGGCGAGGAGGAGCGCGATCTCGCTCTTGCCGCCGGCGGTGGGGCCGAGAATCACGATGCGGTCGGTCATGTCGCTGCGAGCGGGGCTAACGGCGGCCGAAGCGGCGGTCCAGCTCCTCCATCGAAACGCGCACGTAGGTCGCGCGGCCGTGTGGATCGCCGTGCGGGAGGCTCGTCGCGAAGAGCCGGTCGATGAGCGCGCGCCGCTCTTCCAGGGAGAGCGTCTGCCCCGAGCGAACGGCGGCATGGCAGGCGAACGTCTTCGCGACGTGCTCCTCGGGGGGATCTCCCGCGCTGTCCAGGTGCGACTCGTCGCGGGCGAGAAGACTCTGGAGCGCGCCGACCGCCGCGTCCTCGGGGACGGACGCCGGCACCGCGCGGATCGCCACCTGCCGCTCTCCGAAGAGCGAGACCTCGTAGCCGAGGCGCCGCACGTGCGGCTCGAGAAGAAGCAGGCGGTCGAGTTCGTCCGGCGCCACGTCGAGAACGCGCGGGAAGAGGAGGTGCTGGCTCACGCTCTGCTCGCCGTAGAGCCGCTCGCGCGCCTCCTCGTACAGGATCCGCTCGTGGGCGGCGTGCTGGTCCACGATCACGAGGCCGCCCCGGATCGGGGCCAAGAGATACCGATCGTGGAGCTGCCAGATCTGGATCTCGCTCTCGGTCAGGGTCTCGCGAAGCGTCTCGGCGTCGCCCTCCCGTACCTCGGACGGCACGCCCTCCGGCGGCGCGTAGAGGGCGCGCGCCACCTCCAGTCCGTCCATCTCGGCTTGCGCGACGGCGGTTCCCACGCCGAACGTCTCCGCCACGCCGCTTCCCTGCCCGCCCGGCCCACCCGAGCGCGGTCCCGCCCCGCCGTGCGGGCCCCAGGGGCCGCCCTCGGCGCGGGCCGCGTCGCCGGCCATCGAGACCGGCACGTAGCGGCGCATCGCGTTCTCGACCGAGGAGCGCACCGCGTGGAAAAGGCGCGCCTCGTCGCGGAAGCGCACTTCCCGCTTCGTCGGATGGACGTTCACGTCGATCTTCGAAGGATCGATCTCGATCGAAACCACCGCCATGGGGTTTCGGTCGGAGGGAATCAGATTGCCGTAGCCCTGGCGGAGCGCGGCACCCACGGCCGGCGACACGATCACCCGGCCGTTCACCGCCACGACCTGATGGTCGCGGTTCACCCGCGCCTGCTCGGGCGCGCCGAGCACACCGCGGACGGTGACGCCGCCCGACTCGTGCTCGAACGGTTCGGCGCCCTCCGCGACGTTCCGCCCGTAGAGGATCTGCCACCGCTCGAGCAGGTCGCCCGCGACCGGCAGGTCCGTGTCTTCCTTTCCTTCGACCTTGAAGCGCCAGTGAATCGCGGGATATGTGAGCACGTAGGACCAGACGACGCGCGACAGGACGCGCGATTCGGCCTCGCGCGACTTGAGGAAGCGAAGCCGCGCCGGCGTGTTGAAGAAGAGGTCCTCGACCGTGATGGTCGTCCCGACCGCGCGGCCCACGCCCTGGACCTGGAGCGTGGCGCCTCCCAGGACCTCGACCTGCGTGCCGCTCAGGTCATCCGCCGATCGGGTCGAGAGCGTGAGGCGCGACACCTCGGCGATCGCCGCGAGCGCCTCGCCCCGGAATCCGAGCGTTCGGATCGCCTCGAGGTCGGAATCGCTCGCGAGCTTGCTCGTCGCGTGCCGCTTCAGGGACAGGAGCGCGTCTTCGCGCGACATGCCGGCGCCGTCGTCCTGCACGCGGATCGTCCGCTCGGGGTTCGCGGCGACCTGCACCGCGACGAGCCGGCTCCCTGCGTCGATCGCGTTCTCGACCAGCTCCTTGACGACCGCCGCGGGTCGATCGATCACCTCGCCGGCGCGAATCTTCGAGGCGACGTCGGGGCTCAGGATTCGAATCGAAGGCATCGTCAGGAGAGCCGTAGGATCGGAAGCGTGCGCGGGAATCGCGAAAGGAAGGTCGTTTCCGATTCCCCCACGACGACGTCCTCCTCGAGGGAAACGATCCCGTGCTCGGGCAAGTGGATGCTCGGCTCGAGCGTGTAGACGTTGCCCGCGCGAACCGGCTCGAACGGCTCCGAGCCGTAGCGCTCCCAGCGCGGGCCCAGCACGCCGCCTCCGTCGTGCACCGCGCGGCCGAGATGATGTCCCAGGGCATGCGCGTAATCGGGGAATCCGGCCCCGGTCAAATGGCCCCGCGCCACCGCGTCCACTTCCCAACCGAGGGCGCCGGGACGGAGCGCCTTCGCGGCGAGATCGATCGCTTCGACGAGGGTGGCGTAGGCGCGGCGGACCTCCTCGGGCGCCTCCGACTTGCCGGTGGCGGCGACGTACCAGAGCCGCTGGAGATCCGAGCAGTATCCGTCCAGCGCGATTCCGAAGTCGGCGTGCACGATGCACCCCGCGGTGATCGGCTCCAACCCCGGAGCCACGTGGCCCACGGCGGAGCGGGGCCCGATCGTGACCGTCGGGCAGTGGCGCTTCGGCCACGCGGTGCGAACCCCGGCCTCGGCCGCCAGCGCGTGGAACCGCTCCGCGACGTCGCGCTGCGTCATTCCGATCCGGAGCGAATCGCGCACCTGGTCGAACATCGTTTCGGTACGGTCCACGGCGCGGCGGACCCGCTCCCGCTCCTCCGGCAGCTTGACGCCGCGGAGTTGGCCTAGGTACTTCCCCGCGGAGATGAGCCGGTCGGCAAAGCGGGTTCCCGCGAGCGTCTCCGTCAGGTAGTCCCGCAGTCCGGCGGTGAGGCCGTCGGCGAGCGCATCGTCCCGCGAGACGTTGATGCCGATCGTCTTGGGGTCGAGCGACTCCAATATCTCGAGGAGCGCCGCCTTCGGGCCCTCCTTGTAGGTCCGGACCTCGTCGAAGAGCCCCGAGGCTTGGAGATCCGGCGCATCGAACGTCGCGACCAGGGCGACCGTCCGCGCGGGCGTGACGAGAAAGAACGTATTCCAGGTGAAGTCGGAGTCGAGGAAGAAGCGGAGCGCCGGATCGGGCCGATCCGACGATTCCCGGACGAGCGTGAGCCAGGCCCCCAGACGGTGCTCCGCGAGGAGGGAGCGGGACTGCTCGAGCTTTGCCGATCCGAGCGAAACGGGACGTGTTTCCGACGCGGTTGGATTCATGAGGGAACGATAAGCTGGCCGGCCCCATGCGGCAACCGGAGACTGCGGGAGACTGGCGGGAGGTTGCGGTTCCGGACTAGACGTCGCCGCGAATCAGGGCAAGGATCTCTCCGCCGGTGGGAATCTCGTCGGGATAGATGATCTGCTGCCCCGTGAGGTGGACCTCGCTCGGTTCCTCGAGGGAGCGAATGCACTCGAGCCGCGGGAGGAGGAGGTCCAGCCGGCGGAGGAGGGCCCCTCCGTTCTTGTCGGTCTCCGGCGAGAGGACGGCGAACCGGCCCCCGCCGATGCGCGCGACCGCGTCCACTTCGCGCACGTTTCGGGAGAGGGCGACCGCGAACTCCCGAAGGAGCCGCTCGGTGAACGGCGCGCCGTGCTGCGTTTCGAGGCGCGAAAAGTCGACGATGGAACAAACCGTGAGGAGGAAGCGTTCGTGGTACCGCTCCGCGCGCTTCACCTCTTCCTGGATCCGCGCCTCGAGGCCGGCGCCCGCCAGGAGTCCCGTCAGCGGATCATGGCTCGTTCGCTCTTCCCCGCCCAGGCTCCGCACGTGTTCCCAGGCGATCGACACGTAGAGCGCGAGCTTCCGGAGCGCCTCGAGCTCGAGCCCGCCGAGCGAGTCCCCGGTCCCCTTCATCCCCGCCGGAAGCACCACGCCAAGCGAGCCCGCCACGAGGTCCGACGTCCGGACCGGAACCACCGCGACCGCGTCTTCTCCGGTGTCGATCGAAGGCCCGCGCGCGTCGCGGGCATCGAGCGTCGCCGGCGAGAGCTCCATGCCCTCCGCCACCGCCTTCGCGGCCAGCGAGGCTTCGCTCTCGTGCGCGTGCTGCCGGGCCTCTTCCTCGCCGTCGTACGCGGTGCGCAGGATCAGCTCGCCCGTCCGGCCCAGCAGGCGCACCGTCACGAGCCCACGCGGGAAGAGGCCCCGAAGGGCGCCCAGCGACTCCAACACCAGCGACTCCGCGTCCCGAACCACCATGAGGCGGGGGGCGATATCGGACAGGAGCGCAAAGAGGGCGCCGCGCCGTTCGCTGCCTCCGTCGTCGCGCTGCGCCTCGAGCTGACGGCCGAGGTACCGGCCGAGCCGGCTCAGGAGCCTCGTGAACCCTTCCAGGTCGGTCTCGATCCGCGTGACGCATTCGATCGTGAGGACGCCGTGGATCCGCGTGCCGTGTAGCGGCGCCATGACGAGGTTGGGCGTCGCTTCGAGCGCGCCGGCGGGTCCCGAGCGGGCCGAGAGGAAGAACGCCTCTCCCTGGCGGAACGCCCGCGCCACCACGCCCTTCGTGATCGGGATGCTTCCTTCCGTCCCCGGCGCCGAGTCCGACGTGACGACCGTGAAGCGGCGACGCCGTGCGTCCGCGATATAGATCTGCGCGGCGCCGGCCTGCAGGTGCTCCGCGAGGCGCGTCGCGATGAGCCGCAGGCGCTCGACGAGGGGCGTCTCCGCCTCTTGGAATCCCGCCTCGAGGATCTGGCGCGCGCGGAACTCGATCGCGTCCTCGTCGCGCCGGGTTCGGCGGACGACGCGATCCAGGATCGCCGACACCTGCCCGCTCAGCTCGGTGAGCCGAGCCAGATCCTGGTCGATGAAACGCTTTCCCGGGCGGTCGCTCGAAACGTTGAGCACGCCGATCACGCGCCCGTCGAGCTGGATCGGCGCCGACATGGCCGCCGCGATCCGCGCCCGCTCCCGCCCCTCCTTGAAACGAGGGTCGTCGATCTTGTCGTTGATGATCAGCGGCTTCCCGTCGAGCGCCACCATGCCGGCAACGCCCTCGCCGATCTTCTGGCGAACCGTTCGAACCGTATCCGGGGAGAGTCCTTCCGCGAACGCGATCCGGAGTTCCGCCTCGTCCGGGTCGACGACCATCAGCGAGCCCGCGTCGGCGCCGGCTTCTTCGACCGCGAGGGCGAGAATCTCCTTGAAGAGGCGCTGGCGGTCGTCCGAGAGGACCATCGCCTCGCGAATTTCGTTGAGGCGGCTCCCCGTCCCGGTCGCTTCCTCGAAGTCCGCCTCCCATTCCTCGATCGGCGTGGGCGGTTCGGGTTCGTCCGGCGGCGTTCCGTTCGCCAGCATCTTGGCGAGCTCATCGAGCGGCGTGAAGATGCGCGGCGAGATCCCCGCCTTGATGAGCGCGTTCGCCGCTTCCGAGCCCATCGACGGAAGGGCGACGCGGTCCGGTTTCAACTGGAGGAGATCGAGCGGCTCGGTCGAGCGCGGAATCTGGAGAACTTCGGCGATCTTGAGGGCGAGCGCCTCGGGGTCGGCATGCGCCACGAGCACGAGCTCCACGTCGCGCGATTGCCGCGCCGTCGAGATCAGGTCAACCTGATCGTCCGGCAAGTCGAGAAAGGCGAGCCTCATCTGACCCCTGTGGTTTCGGCCCGATCGAAAGGAAGGCGGACGTGTCCGGGAGCCGAAAACGCAAGGATTGTACCACCGTCGAAAAGTGGGGTGGGCCGGCCTCTCGGATTTCCGGGCCGCGGGGCGGAAACGCCGAAGCGCCGCCCCGGGAGCGGGTTACGTGACGGTCCCTGGCGGGGCCGCCGGCGTCATCGCGGTGTCGTGCCGGATCCGAGGCTCCGTGCAAATTGCACGGCTAACGGACGATGCTCAGGACCTTCGCGACGGCCACGTTTCGATCCTGGTCCGACGCGCGCACCGTGATCCGATGCTCGCCCGAGACGAGATCGCGAATCTCGAATCGAAACGCCTCCGTCTTCTGATCGAAGAGACCATCCGTCGGGAAGATGCGCGTCCAGTCGCCGCCGTCGACCGAGTACTCGACCACGGAGATTCGCGTGTCCGCGTCGATCGCGGTTCCGCTGACGGCGACGCCGCCGCGACCCCCGCGAATGCCGGAGATCGGGTCAGCCTTCAAATTTTCGATGCGCGGCGGCACGTTGTCGATCCGGAAAACGGTGCTGATTCGTTCGGTGCTGAGCGTGGCGTCCGGCGGATTGTCGGGTCGATCGGACGCCTCCACCCGGATTCGGTAGGAGTCGTTCGGGAACGATTCCGCGTCCCAGGATAGGATGCGATCCTTCCGGTCGGAGGCGAGGGCGCGCCACTCGCGCTCGTCCTCGGCCTTGATCGAAACGTTGAAGAGAAGGTCGTCGCCGTTCGGGTCGAGCGCCTCCCACGTGATGGTTCGGATCCCCCGGGCCCAGGCCGCGCTCGCGTCGGATACCGCGCGCGGCCCGCTCCGCGGATACGAGTACTCGACCTTGAGCCCGTTCGGATAGGACTGGGAGATCTGGGGCGGGCGATACTCGGGGCCGCCCTCGAGGAAGGGCACGTCCGGACCGAAGAGCTCGATGTTGCCGATCTCGGGCGCCAGGTTGCGCTGCCGATACGCGACCTCGACCGAGGACACGATCGGCGGCTCGCCCCCACCGCGCTTGAGCGTCAGGCGAAACTGGAGGAAGCGCGCCGGCGGGCTCGAGATCGGCGCGTCGCCTCGAAGCGGCGCCTCCGAACTCCACTCGCTCCACCCTTCGTCGGGCGTCTCGCCCAGACCGCTCCTCGAGGCGACCGTGATCTCGCCCCCGCGCGCTTCGGCGCGGATCCGTCCCCAGGACGCGACGGAACGGAGATCGTGCGGATCGGAGAGATACGTGCCCTCGCGCGCCGGCGCGGCCGAGAGGGAATAGAGGACGGCGGGATTGCCGGTCGCGACGTAGGTCTCCGATCCGGATTTCAAGAGCGCCAAGAGCTGCGGTTCCTCGGGCGCCGCCAGGAGCGCGAATTTCTTGTTTCGACCGACCCGGAAGATCGCGCCCGGTTCGCCCGTCGCCACCCACACCGTCTGGCTGTCCGCGGGTTGGATGCCGTAGACGTAGTCCGCGGGCGGCGCGTAGAGGAGGCGGGCGCTTCCGTCGGTCTGCACGAGGAACACCCCGCTCTTCGCGCCTCCGGACGGCGTGACCTCGATCGCGAAGGCCGACGCTTCGGCACCGCCGCCCGGGCGCGGGCGCGCGCCGCCTCGCGGCGCTTCCCCGCCCGCGGCCGCTGCGGGACGCCCCGCCTGCCCGCGCGAGGTGCCCACGGCAATGGCGCCGTCCGGGAAGACCGCGATCGCGCGAAGCTCCTCCGAGTCGGCGTCGTAGAGCACGCGCGACTCGCCCTTGGCGTCGATCCGGAGGAGAAGGCCCTTCGATCCCGTGCCCGCGAGGAGCGCGCCGTCCTTGGCCCACGCGAGCGCGAGGACGTTGACGTCCTTCGTCTCGGCCAGGACCGTGCCTGCTTTGGCGCCGGTGATCTTGAAGATCTTTCCCTTGGAGCCGGTGCCGGCGTAGAGCGCGCCGTCCTTCCCGGTCAGCAGGGACCAGATGGACTCCTCGCCGGTTTCGTAGTAGCGGCTCGTGTCCCCGTTAGCCGTCACCCGGAAGATCGTCCCCCCCGGCGCGGAGCCGGCGTAGACGTTGTCCCGGCCGTCGACCGCGATCGAGGTGATTTCCCCCGCGCCGGTCCGCCACACGAGCTTGGCGCCGTCGCCCTTCGACCAGCGATAGATGCCGCCGTTGTCTCCCGTTCCGAACCAGACGCGGCCCTTCGAGTCGCGGGCGAGGCACCAGATGTAGGAGACGCCCTCGAGGCGCGTGGCCAGCGAATCCATCGCCGGGCCGAGCGTGAGATATCCGTCGCTCTCGATCGAAACGCCGACGACTTCCTCGCCCCCGAGAAAGTCGCCCGCGTCGTTCAACCGCCAGAAGGACGTCTCGACGGCCCGCGCGGCAGGCCCCGGCGCAGCCAGCGCGGCCAGGATCGCCGCGATCACGATGCCATTCGTGGTCCTCAGAGGATCGCTCCTTTCGGGTGTTCCGCCGTCGCGGCGCCTAGCGCCGCAGGTCCGCCGCCACATCGATCGTCGCGCTCTCGCAGCCGTGCACGACGCGGTCCATCTTCACGGTCTCTTCCGCCAGGGTGGCGCCCTTGGTCGCCGCCGTCTCGCCCGACTTCCCCGCCCCGCCCAATACTTGTAGAACCGACGACGGCGCCTGGGAGATCTCTCGGCCGCCCACGACGGCGCCGCCCGCGGCGCGGTGGAGCTGCACGTAGAGATG
>Ga0070696_100000569_pt1 | contig 23540 bp, 21 predicted proteins | sample KBSK1253metaG_FD_65474 | JGI IMG/M metagenome (GOLD analysis project Ga0070696, IMG submission 65474) | Corn, switchgrass and miscanthus rhizosphere microbial communities from Kellogg Biological Station, Michigan, USA - KBS K1-25-3 metaG | ecosystem: Host-associated > Plants > Roots >... | reverse complement strand
CTCGCCATCACGCGCCACGTGCGTCGCGGCGCCGGCGTCGGCGATTTGGGAGCGGCCCCCTCCAAACCGAACATGGCGCGGATCTGTTCTGGACGAACCTGGTTGCCGCCGAGCGTCTGCGTGGCGATCAGCTTGTTCAGCGCCCCTTGTAGCTCGCGCACGTTGCCGAATTCGAGCTTTGCCAGCTCGTCGACAACACCCGTCTGAAAGCGAACACCGCGCTCCTCGCACTTCGCGCGCATGATCGCGATGCGGGTTTCGTAATCCGGCGCACCGATATCCACGATCAAGCCACCCGACAGACGCGTGATGAGTCGCTCGTCGACGTCCTTGATCTCGGCCGGAGGTCGGTCGCTCGTCATCACCACCTGCCGTCCCGTGCCCTGGAGCGCGTTGAGCAGGCGGAGCAGCTCCGTCTGCGTCTCGCGTCGGCCGGTGAGAAACTGCATGTCGTCGAGCAACAGCACATCCACGCGACCATAGCGCTGCTTGAACCGTTCGCCTTCGTTCGAGGCAATCGCCGCGTGCAGCTGTTCCACGAAATCATCGAGGGTCACGTACTCGACGGCCGCCTGCGGCTGGCGCTGCTGCACGAGATTGCCGATGGCGCCGAGGAGGTGTGTCTTTCCCAGCCCGGACCCGCTGTAGATGAACAACGGGTTGTAGGTGAGCCCCGGCTGTTCGGCCACGGCATGCGCCGCCGCGACGGCCAGGCGATTCGCCGATCCGGTGATGTAGTTCTCGAAGCGGTGTCGCGCGTCGACTTGCACTCAGATCACCATCAGCGGGCCGAGCTCGCCGAGCTGAGACGCTTCAGCACGAGCTCGGAGATGCCCCGGAGCGTCTCGAAAACGCCCGGTCCATGGAGCGCGTCGCCGGGGTAGTCCGGCACCGCGCGAAAGTTGATGGCATCCGACAACTCCGCCGTCGTGAGAATGAGATCCTTTGGGAGGTCCTGCTTGTTGTATTGAATGACGAGCGGAATGCCACGGGGGTCCACGCTCTGCTCGGAGAGATTCTGATGCAGGTCCTGGAAGCTCTCGATGTTCTCCTGCAGTTGTCTCGCCTGGCTGTCGGCGACGAATACCACGCCGTCCGCTCCCTGCAACACGAGCTTTCGCGTCGCCTGGTAGTACACCTGTCCCGGGACCGTATAGAGCTGAAAACGCGTTGTGAAGCCCGAGATGGTTCCGAGGTCGAGCGGCAGGAAATCGAAGAACAGCGTGCGATCGGTCTGAGTCGCCAGCGAGACCATCCGTCCCTTCCGGTCGTGCGGCACCTGCCCGTAGATGTAATGCAAGTTCGTCGTCTTCCCCGACCGCCCCGGGCCGTAATAGACGATCTTGCACGTGATCTCGCGGGTTTGGTAGTTGACTAGCGACATACCAAGGGGCGGATATGGGATATGGGATATGGGATATGGGCGCCGATCGGGTCGCTCCGCGCGCCCATAGCCGATATCCCATAGCCCATAGCCGCGGTTGAGATGTTCATGCCCGCCCAAACAGCGCCGCGAGGTTCCTGTTCAACTCGCGCTCGAAGTTCTCGCTCAGCATCGGTTCGGGCGCGTCGGGAGGCGGGGGCGACGCTTTCGCGAGATTGACGCGGAATTCGTCGAAGTACATCCGGACGAGACCGAGGGAGCTCGCCTCGTCGAACACGGTCAGAAAAATGTAAGGACCGCGCTTCGTCTGCGCTTCCGCGAGGAAGACCTGCCGTTCCTTGCCCGCATGGTGCATCCCCGAGAACGGCTTTCCCTCGAGCTGCCGACCGAGCTCGTTCGCCGACACGTGAATTGCCGCGGCGAGCGCGCAGGCCGACATGATGTCGATCGCCCGTGAAAACCCGTACTGCGCGAGGACCTGACCGTTTGGGTGCAGGAGCAGCGCCAGCGAAACCCCCGCGTCCGTGACGAACGTCCGCAGCGGCTCCTCGATCCATGGCTCGACGGTCGCTTTGATCACGCAAGTGACTCCGCGGCACGCAGCAACTCGACGCGTATGAGACCCACGTTGGCGGTGCGCTCGGCGACCACGACGAGAATGATCTCGTCGCCCCCGATGACGCACAGACGCCCCGTCTCCGCTTCCAGCTGCATGAAGCCGGTGCCGCCGAGCCCCGCGGCCTGCGCCGATTTCCGTGCTTTCCGATACAGGGAGGCGGCGAGCGCGGCGACGCGGTTGCCATCCTGCCCGAACTGGAGGTTCGAGTCGACGGGGATCCCATCCTCGGCGCTGACGACCAGGCTGCCGCGCACGCCGCGCTGACGTGTCAGGGAATCCAAGACCGCCGTGAAATCGCTCATGCCGAGAGATCCAGCCAGGCATTCGCGCGCGAGCGTATCCGCTCGAGCAGCGGACGCAATTGACCCAACGGTGTCGCCGGCGCCGCGGCGACGACAATGAGACCCCCTGCGGCGGAGCCCTGCGGCGGTGCGGGGGCGAGGGTCACCGTAGCGGCTTCCGTCTCGAACAGGATCGAACGCCAGGGGCCGATCCCGAGATGTTTGGTGGCGCGCAACGCTTCGTCGGACACGCCGGACAGGCTGGCGCCGACGTCCTGCGCGACGTCGTCCCCGTTCGCGGAGTAGTACGCTCCAGCCAACACCAGTCCATCCTTGTCGAGCAGGATCGCGGTCTGGTCGTCGGCGAGAATGTCGGCGAAGAGCAGGTGCGGATCGCTCGGCAGATCGCCCGCCGCCACCACGGCCGTGGTGACGCCGCTGCTTCGCCGCACCGTGTCGATCGCGGCGTTGATGTCGCTGTCGTCGAGATGTCCCTGTGCCTGCATCAGCAGCTGCTCCGCCTCGTCGAGGCGTCCCTGCTGAAAGCGAACGAACGCCATTCCCTTGACCGCCCCGAGATGCCCCGGCACCAGCCGCAACACCATGTCCCATTCGTCGAATGCGGATTGAAGATCGCCGCGATCGGCCTGGATACGCGCCAGCTGATCGTGGGCGTCGGGGTTGTGCGGATGCCGCTCCAGCCCGCGAACGGCCACCTTGCGCGCGAGGTCCAGCTGTCCCTGTCGTCTCAGGGTTTCGGCGAGCGGGAGAAAGACGAGGCTCGACGGATCGCGCGCGAGCTCGTCGCTCCAGAGACGCACGTCGTCAGCCATGATTCGTCGCCTCCATGGCGGTAACCAGCCGGTTGACGGCGTCGAGAGCCGCCCGCGCTTTGCTTGCCGACGGATCGTTGGGCGCGAGTTGCAGGAAGCGCTCGAAGCTCGAGCGCGCCGTGCTCAGGTTGCCCGTGCGAACCGCCGTGAAGCCCAGCTCCAGGTGAGACATCGCTTCGTTATGCTGCTGCGCCGCGCCGGTCACCAGGGCTTTGCCGGGTTTCTGCGGCCGGCGAATCTCGATGACGCCCGTGGTCACGAGGCCGTACGCCACCTTGGCCACCTCGAAATCGGCCCGACCGAGCGACGCGGCGATCGCGCGAAGATCTTTCTCGCCATCGATCATCGTGAGCACTTCCCACTCGTGCGGCAGAAGATCCAACTGCGTCTGGTGGTCGTCCGCCACGGCGGCGAGCACCGGGATGACCGCCAGGCTCGGGACTTTGTCGGCGATGCGAGACCACTCATCGATGCGCCGGGCGCCTTCCATGAGCAATGACTCGGTCGTGACCTTCACCTGAGACGCGTGTGGAACGTCGTTGAGCGAGCGTTCCTCGAACGAGAAGAAGCCTTCGCGCCACGACATGAGCTCGAAGACGGTCGACTCGATCTGGTGCCGCAATTTGCGCTCGATCTCACGCTCCGAGTGCGTTCCCGTCTCCACCACCGTCGGTCTGCTGCGAATGCTCGCGTGCACCACGCGCCCGCCGTCGAAATACACGACCCCCTCGTCGTCGCGCAGCTGCGACGTGACACGCAGCATTCCCGTCTTCCGGCTCAGGTCGAGCAGCTGGAAGACATCGTGGATTCCGAGCTCGCGAAGGGGGCCTTCGATCGGCATGGGTTAGCTCGCTGCCTTGACGCCGAAGATCCGCTGCAGGTCGGCGGCCGTTCGAATCTCGCGCCTCGCACGGCGCGCGAAGTCGCTGGTCGGAGCGAGCTCGATGACGTGTCGCCAACGCTCGATCGCCTCGCGGTAACGGTGCTGCTCGGCCAGGAGCGCGCCCTCGTGATACAGCGCTCCCACGTGTTTGGGATCGAAACGGAGCACCCGAGCGAACGCCATCACCGCGTCCTTTTTGCGGCCGAGCGCTAGGAGCGTCTCGCCGAGCGTGATGATCGCGTCGAAGTGATACGGGTCGCGCTGCAGCAGATCGATCAACAGTGGCAGCGCCTCCCCCGCGCGCTCGAGCTGCAGCCGGAGACGCGCCAGCATGAGCGTGGCTTCGGCGTACGTGGGGACGGCATCGAGTGCGCTGATCAGTTCCTGCTCCGCGTCCCGCCAGACCTGCCGTTCGATGAGGACTTGCGCGAGCTGAAAGCGAACGACCGCGTACTGTGCGTCCAGCGAGAGCGCGTTGCGGTACGCGGCGATCGCTCCCTCGTTGTCCCCGAGGCGGCGCGCGATGTCGCCGATGTGTTTGTGCACGTCCGCGCGCATCGGCGCCACCTTCCGCGCGGTCTCCAGCGCGGACAGCGCGGCGGCCGGATCACCGGCTTCACCGCGCGTCCCGGCGGCCAGCATCAACGTGTCGATGTCGTTGGGCGCGCGGTGTAACACCGACTCGGCGACGAGCCGCGCCTCCTTGGCACGACCGAGCCGTAGCAGCGCCATCGCTTCGCCCGTCATCGCTGCGACGTAGTCCGGCGCGTCACGCCTGGCTTCGCGATACCGCTCCAGCGCCTCGCCCCACAGCCCTTGCCGGGCGAAGATGTCGCCGAGCAACGTCCCGCCTTGCGTCTTGTCGCCTCCGCGCGCCAGGGCGCGCGTGGCTTCGGCTTGCGCGCGATCGAAGAGGCCCTTGGACAGGAAGTCCGTGGCCATGCCGTATGGATTCGCGTCGGCCGCGAGCGCCGCCGTGACCGATGCGCGGCGTTTCGCCGGCGGCGCGAGATCGGTGAACAGGGAATCGAGAACGCGGGGATCGAAGTCGAAGTCTTCGATGGCACCGTCGGAACGTTTTTCCGCGCCGAGGTCGGGCTGAATCGAGAGGTCGGGATCTTCGTACTGGAGATCGATCGCCAGCTCGAACTTCTGCGCCACGTAGTAGGGGTCCAGCTCGAGCGCCTGTTTGGTCTCGCGCAGCGCGCCCTCGAAGTCCCCCAGGTTGGAGAGCGTGAAGCTCAGGTTGTAGTGTGCCTCGGCGAAATTTGGACGCGCCTGAATCGCGCGCGCGAACGCGTTTCGAGCGTCGTCGAACTTCCGCAGCTCCGCGAGCACCACGCCGACGCCGTTCCATGCGACGGGATGCTCCGCGTCCACCACCAGGACCTGGCGATACGTCTCGAGCGCCATTTGCATGCGCTTGCTCTTGTACAGCAGCAACGCCTGGTTGAGCCGCGCCTTGGTGAATGCGCCCTGCGCCTCGAGCGCGCGCCGAAAGCCGTCGAACGCTTGCTCCGGTTGTCCGGCGTGGTACAGGGCGACGCCGAGATTATTGAGGGCCAGGGCGTATCCCGATTCTGACTCCACCGCCCGGCGGTAGCTTTCCTGCGCTTCGATATAGTGGCCGGCCTGGTGCAGGGCGACGCCGCGCTCGTTCCAGAGCTTGGGGCTCTTCGGTTGGCGTTGCAGCAGCACCTCATACAGCCCGAGCGCCTCCTTGGTGTCGCGCCGCAGCAGATGGACTTCCGCCATCGCCTGCTCCACGAGGTCGCGATCTTCGCCGCGCTGCACAGCGAGCCGGTACTCACCGAGCGCTTCGGCGTAGTACCCCTTCTTTCGAAAGGCCAGGCCGAGGTTGTAATGCGTGAGCTGGGACTCCTCGCTCACTTCCATCCGGACCATGCGCGTGGAGTCCCGCCTCGCCTTTTCGACGTACTCCTTCGCCGGCTGCGTCAGTGCGAGGTTCGCGTGCGCGCGCGAGAGCGCCGGGTTCAGGCTGATCGCGCGCTTGGTCGCCGCTCGTGCTTCGTCGTGCATCCCCGCATCGCCGAGCACGAAGCCGAGGAGATACAGCGCCTCGTGATTCTGGGGATTCAACTCGATGGCGCGCTGCAGCCTGGCCAGCGCGTCTTCGTTGAGCCCGCGGTTGTACGCGATCTCGCCCAGGTAGAATTGGACGAGCGAGCTGTCCGGATCGACGGTCAGTGCCTGCTCGAACCAGCGCTGAGCGACCTCGATGTCGCCGATGGCTTTCTCGGCGAGACCCAGCTGGATCAGCGTTCCGAGATCGTTCGGGTGGTACTTGAGCAACTCCTTGAATTCTTCGATTGCCTCGCCTTGCCGGCCCAGCAGCACGGAGGTGCGGCCCACTTCCCAGCGTGCCTCTCGGTCGCTGGGATTGGTGCGGAGATGCTCCCGAAGCAACCCGATGCGGTGATCGGCCGCGCCGCTGTTGAGGTACGCGATCTCGAGGTTGCGCTGAGCGACCTGCATGCGGGGATCCAGCTCCAACGCCCGCATGAATGCGCTGACCGCCTCTTCGTACAGCCCCTTGTTGTAGTACAGGACGCCCAGATTGTTGTGGGCGCCGGGGTCCGATGGGTCGATGCGCCGCGCGAACGATCGCAACACCTGCTTGTCCCGCTCGGATGCCAGCGTCGCGTTCTCGGTCCGAACCTGAATCTCGGCAGGCGAGGTCACGGCGCGCACGTCCTCTCCCTTGCCCTCGGGGCCTCGGCCCACAGCGGCCGCGGAGCGAGGGGTCATGGTCGAACGGGCCATCGGAGAAAGAGGATGCGCCATGAGTACTGAGGCTACGCGAGGTGGATCGCGCGCAGAATCGTCACCAGCGACTCGCGATCGGGCAGTAGCAGGAAGTATCCGCGCAGCGGCTTCGCCACGCCTTTCAAGAGGAACTCGCTCTCCACGCAAAAGACGTAATCGCGATCGGTGCCGAATTGCAGATGGTCCGAGCTGAGGATCGCCGTCGACGTATCGACCGACAGGCTTGGCGGCGAAGGCAACAGACGCATGCCCATAAAGTCGCTCAACGCGTTCATGTACGCGCTGCTCAGGATGTTTCCCGCCTCTTTGATCGCGGATTGCTCCAACGTGCCGAACTCCTGCGAGCTACCCAGGGGTCGACGCAGCAGCATCTCGGACAAACGCATCGCGACTTCATGCGGGAACACGAGAAGCGTGCGCCCCGTCAGGTCCCCGAGCATGCGGAGCAGCACGGCGGCCACCGGCTCTTCCGGCGCGGCGACCACGGGGGGCATCTCATCGAGTCGCGCGACGTTGATGTTCGGCACGCTGATCATGATGGTGGAGCCGATCATCACGGACAGCGCCGTGGCGGCGTGTCCGGCGCCGATGTTCGCCACTTCGCGCAGCGCGTCGAGCTGATTCTCCTTCAGGGAGCGGAGGTCTTCCATTGCGGTTCGATTAGGAGAGGCTGCCGACGTCGAGGATCAGCGCGGGTGCGCCATTGCTGAGGATCGTTGCGCCACTGAAGCATCGCAAACCGTTACGTACCTGATCGACTTGCTTGACCACGATGTCCTGCTGTCCGATCAGGTCGTCCACGACGAGCGCGGCGCGCTTGTCCGCCAGCTCGACGATCACGGCCTGCTCGAGCTCGGGGAGGTTCGCCGCCGGAAGCCCGACGACGCTGCGCAGCCGAATGAGCGGAAGCACGTCTTCCCGGTGCAACAGCACTTCTCGGCCGCGCAACATCGACACGGCGTGCGGCTGCAGCTCGATCGTCTCGCGCACATGAGTCGTGGGAATCGCGTACTGCTCGTTCGCCACGCGCGCGAGAATCGCGCGTACGATCGCGAGCGTGAGCGGCAGCCGCAGGGTGACCGTCGTGCCGCGTCCGCGCACGCTGCGGAGATCGACGTTCCCGCCGAGCAAGCGCACGCGCGTCGTCACGGCGTCCACGCCGACGCCACGGCCGGACAATCCCGTCACCTGCTCGGCGGTGGAAAACCCCGGCTTGGCGATGATGCGAACGAGCTCGGCGTCTGACAGCTCGACCCGCGATGGGTCGATGAGGCCGGCGTGTTTGGCCTTCGCCAGCACGCGCTCGCGGTCGATTCCCTTGCCATCGTCGCTGACACGAATCACCACGGCATTCCGGTCGCGTGCCGCCGAGAGGAGCAGCCGACCGGCGGCGGGTTTGCCGGCGGCAATCCGCTCGGCGGGACTCTCGATGCCGTGATCGATCGCGTTCCGAAGCAGATGGACGATCGGCTCACCAACCTCATCGAGCATCGAGCGATCGAGCTCGATGTCCTTGCCCTCGACCGTGAAGTCGATCTGTTTGCCCAGCGAATGTGACGCGTCGCGAACGAGTCGTGGAAAGCGGTCGAATACCTGCCACACCGGTACCATTCGACTGGTGATGATCTCGTCGCGGAGGTCGCCAATCAGCCGCGACGCCTGCGTCACCGTTTCGGCAAGCTCGGCGTCGCCATCTCTGCGCGACAGCTCCTGCAAGCGACCGCGGGTGATCATCAACTCGCCAATCAAGTCCATCAGGGAGTCGAGTCGTGAGAGCTCGATGCGCACACTGCGCCCGCGTGGATCGCCCGCGCCCCCTCCGCCACCTCCGCCGCGCGCCGGATCGACCAACTCCGCCTTCGTTTCCTCGCGCGTGAGGCCATTGCCGGTTGCGGTTGCCGGTTGAGCGAGTCCGGTCTTGTCTTCGCCCACGCGCACCGCCGCGACGTCGCCCGACCCGCGCACTGTCCGCTCGATGTCCCCATCGGTCGCCGTGGTCACGAGGCGCAGGGCGAAGTCACGGCCGAACTGGTCCGCGTGCAGCGCGTCGAGCGGAGGCTCGACCGACGCGACGTCGCCGATGCGGCGAAGCGCCTGCACCACGATGAACGCCCGAACGCCGCGGAGCGGCGTATCATGCGCCAGACGCACCCGGACCAGCTTTCCCTCCCCCGCCGGCGCGGCCACGCTCCATGCCGCTTTGGCAGCGGGGGAAGGTGCACGCTCGGCTTCGACCGCCAGCACTGGCGCGAACCCTCGGAGCTCGGACAGCACCTCTCGCGTGTCTACCGCGGCCGCGCGGCCAGCGACCGATTCCTCGATGCCGTGCTCCAGCGCGTCCGCCGCCTTGAACAAGACATCCGTTACCGGCGCGGCGATCGCGAGCTCGCCGCCGCGAACGCGTTGGAGCAGCGATTCCATCTCGTGCGAGAGCTCCGCGACTGCGGCGTACCCCATCGTGGCGCTCATCCCTTTGATGGTGTGTACGGCGCGAAAGATCGCATCAACCGCGTCGTCGGACGGTTCGGCTTCCCCGCGCGCCGCGCGTTCCAGCGCGAGCAGCGAATGGTTGATGGCCGAGAGGTATTCGCGACCCTCGGTCAGAAAGAGGTCCGCGTACTTGGAGGTGTTCACCCCAGCGTGCGCTGTACCGCTTCGAGCACCCGGCTTGGCTGAAAGGGCTTCACCACGAAGTCCTTGGCACCCGCCTGTAGCGCTTCGACCACGAGCGCTTGCTGCCCCATCGCGCTGCACATGAGGATCTTGGCCTTCGGGTCGAACTTGCAAATCTCCCGAACTGCGTCGATGCCGCCCATGTCTGGCATGACGATGTCCATCGTGACGAGATCCGGCTTCAGCTGCTTATAGCGTTCAACCGCTTGAACGCCCGTTTCCGCTTCCCCCACCACCTCGAATCCCGCTTGCTGCAGGATATCGCCAACCATGGTGCGCATGAAGACGGCGTCGTCACATATGAGAACGGTGTGACTCACCCTGTGAGCCTCCGTAAGGTTAAACCAGTGCCTGATTTACGAGCTTCGAAACGTCCAGGAGTAAGACGATTCTCCCCTCCATTTGTCCCAGCTTCCGAACCAGTCCGGAGGGATGGCTTTCAGGCTGGTCGCTGGGGTTTTCCGGAGCTGGAAGAACCACGTCGACATTGAGAACTTCATCCACGAAGAGTCCCACCCGCCGCGCACCCACCTGCACCATGATGATCGCCCCGTCTTGAATGGGGGCCCGGGAATCGAGCCGCGCTCCCACGTCGAGGACGGTCACGACCTGACCGCGCACATTGAGTAGGCCACTCACAAAGGGGGGCGAACCGGGGATCCGCGTGAGCAGCGGATGCCGCAAGACTTCACGGACGAATTCGATCTCGCAACCGTACACCGTCTCGCCCACCCGAAACAGCAAGGTTCGCGGGTGTGGTCCGGACAGGGACTCAGTGATCGATTCGGTAGAAGCCAAGGACCTCCAGTGGATCTACGACGTCGGGCTCGAGCGCGCCATCGCTGACACGCACGAGCGCAGTGCGAAGGTCTTCGGGAAGCGGCGAACGGATCTCAATCTCGGCGCCCGTCACCGGATGCCGGAATATCAGCCACGCTGCGTGAAGAAAATGACGCTTTGGCGGAAGTGCGACCAGCCGACGACCGCCCCCTCCGCCATAGGTATCGTCACCAAGGACCGGATGCCCTATGGACGCCAGATGGACCCGGATCTGATGCGTTCGCCCGGTGAACAGATGCGCGCGCAACAGATCCCCCGCATCGAACCGACCGACGCGCACGAACGCGGTCTTGGCTGGCTTTCCCTTCGCGACGACCCCCATCCGCTTTCGGTCGCGGGGGTCGCGGCCGATCGGCTTGTCCACGGTGACGCTTTCTTCCGCCAGATGGCCCCAGCACATGGCGGCGTACCGCCGAGAGATCTTGCGCTGCGCCATCGCCGCGCCGAGCGCCCGGTGCGCGCGGTCGGTTCGGGCGATCAGCATGAGTCCCGACGTCTCCTTGTCCAGGCGATGGACGATCCCTTCGCGATTGGGGTCTCCGCCGCTCGCAAGCGGTTCGCCACGACCCTTGAGCGCGTTCACCAGCGTACCGCTCCAGTTGCCCGGCGCGGGATGCACCACCATTCCGGCCGCTTTGTCGATGACCACAACGTCGTCGTCTTCGTAGCGAACGGAGAGCGGAATCTGTTCGGCGAGGACCTCGTGGCTTCGGGGCGCAGGCATGCTGACCGAGATTTCCTCGCCCGACGAGGCCTTGTAGCTCGCCTTTTCGCGCCGGCCCGCGACGAGCACGTTGCCGTTCGCGATCAGCGTCGCGGCCTGATTGCGCGAGATGTCGAGCCGCTGAGAGAGCAGGACGTCGAGTCGGGGGGCGTCCTCGGGAGCCGCGAAGCGCTCACTCACCTGCGCGTTGTTGTTGCCGATCTTCCTGAAGCAGAACCCAGCCGAGGAGCACCGCTCCGACCGTGACCGCACTGTCGGCCACGTTGAATGTCCAGAAGCGAACATTGCCGATGCCGACGTCGATGAAATCGACCACGCCACGCGCCGATCGGATTCTGTCCACCAGGTTGCCTGCTGCGCCACCCCACGCCAGGCCGAGCGCCAGCACCTTGAGCCGCTCGTCCTCCGAAGCTCCGCGATAGAGCCGCCAGAGGATCACCAGCGCAATGATCGCGAACGCACCGAAGATGTACCGCGATGCCGAACCGAGCGACATACTGAACGCCGCTCCGGGATTGTAGGCCAGCGTGAAGCGCACGACGTTGCCGAAGATTTCGCGCGGCACATGTGGAATCGGCATCAGCCGCTCCACCAGCAGCTTGGTGACGTAGTCGAGAACCACCACGCTGATCGCGGCCGCCCAGAAGATGCGACCGTTCCTGCTGATGCCGGACATGTCCGGCGCTAGGTCGCCTCGCCCGACTCGTGCCTCAGTTCCGCGAGGCCGGCTCGCGCGACGTCCTCGACCGGGCGGTCTTCCGCCCACAGGACGATGGCGAGGAGGAACGCGCCGATGCTGACGGCCATGTCGGCGACGTTGAACGTCGGCCAGCGCGCATCCCGCACCCCGATATCGATGAAATCCACGACGCCGCGCTCGGATCGGATGCGGTCCATCAAGTTGCCGAGCGCCCCGCCACACACGAGCGCGAGAGAGAGAACGCGGGCTCGGTCGCCCTCGCGCGAGGCGATATACAGCCGCCCCAGAATCAGCAGGGCGGCAATGGTGAGCGCCATGAACACCCAGCGCGAATGATCGCCGACATGCAGCCCGAAGGCGGCGCCGGGATTGTACACGAGGGTGAACCGCAGCCAGTCGTTGATGACTTCATGCGGGACCTTCTCGGGCACCAGCGTCTGGACTGCTACCGCCTTGGTGACGACGTCGCTCGCGACGATCGCCACCAAGATGGGCCAGAACAGCCGACCGTTTCTACCGTTTTGCATCTTCCTCGCGCTGCTTGCACTCGATGCAATAACGGGCATGGGGCAGCGCATCCAGGCGTTCGAAGGCGATATCCTGGCCGCAATTGTGGCACTTCCCAAACGTCTCGGGCGACTTGTACAGCCGCCGCAAGGCCTGATCGATGTGCCAGAGAAAGCGTCCTTCCTGACTCGCGAACAGGAATGCTTTTTCGCGTTCCATGGCGTCGGTGCCCTGGTCAGCCATATGGAACGAATACGTGCTCAGGTCACCGTCAGCCGCCTGGTCGCTTTTGTTGAAAAGCTCGTCGTGGTGTCCGAGCTCCTTCAGCACGCGACGCCTTTCCTCGAGCAGCCGCTTCTCGAAGTACTGCAGCTGCTTTTTCGGCATTGGCTTCGGCTTCTTCTCGCTCTTGGTCGTCGCCATGCTACTCCGTCCGTGTTAGTGCGATGCGGGCCGCGACCCCATCGAGGTCGGCGACCTGCTCCGCTAATGAATCCAGTAAAATACCCGGGTCGTCCAGCAGGTTGGTAGCCAGCACTTCGCTCGCGATCCAATCCCCGTGCTTCGCCACCGCCGCCTTGATCTCCGGATCCCCGGTGATCGCCAGGCGCACGCGATCGCTGACCGCGAGTCCTGCCTCCTTGCGCATACGTTGTACCCGGCTGATGAGCTCACGAGCCAAGCCTTCGAGCCGGAGTTCCTCGGTGACAGTCGGATCGATCGCGGTGACGAATCCAGCGGCCTCTTGCACCAGGAGGTCGCCAGAGGCGCTCTTGTGAACGTCGAGGTCCTCTGGAGAAAGCATGTGCGTGTCGCCGTCCACGGTCACAGCCAGGGGCTTGCCCTCTTCGAATGCACGCAACTCCTCCGAGGTGAACGCCGCGATCGCGTCCGCGGCCAGGGGGGTCTTTTTTCCGAACTTCTTTCCGAGCGCGCGGAAGTTTGGCTTGGCCTTGAGACGCACGAGCGCGTCGCCGGACTTCGCGAACTCCACTTCCTTGACGTTGAGCTCCGCGGCAAGCAACGGAACGAGCTGGTGTAACAGCCGCGGATCGACGGCGGGAGCAACGCACACGGCGCGCAACAGCGGCTGCCGCACCTTCAGCTTGGCGTCCTCGCGTGCCGCGCGCCCGAGCTTCGCCAGGGTGCGCACGGCCTCCATCGCGCCCTCGAGCGCAGCATCGCGCGGGAACGGGTCGGGGCGGATGAAGGGCGCCAGGTGCACCGACGTGCCGCCGGTGAGCTCGCGGTGCATCCAGTCGGGCAGGAACGGCGCGATGGGCGCGAGCAACCGACAGATCACGACGAGCACCTCATGGAGCGTCGCGAAGGCCGCGCGATTGTCGTCGCCCTCCACGTCGTAGAACCGGTCCCTGCTCCGCCGCACGTACCAATTGGCGACTTCGTCGTCCACGAACACGAGCAGCGCGCGCGCCGCGGCCGTGGGGTCGTACCGCTCGAGGTAGTCGTCCACCTCGCGTTCCACGGCCGAGAGCCGCGACAGCATCCATCGGTCGAGCAATGGTCGTGCTTCGGGCGCGGGGTCCGTCGGCGAGGGCGACCAGCCGAAATTCGCGTACTGCGCGAAGACGCCGCCGTAGAGATTCTTGAGCAGCAGGAAGAACCGCACGGCCTGCTCGCGCAGCGCGCGCTCGTCGAACTTGCGCGGAATCGAGACGTCGGCCGCGGCGACGAGGAAGAATCGCGTCGCGTCTGCGCCGTAGTCCTTCAAGACGCGCCACGGATCGACAACGTTCCCCTTGTGCTTCGACATCTTCTGACCTTCGCTGTCCTGGATCAGGTCGTTGACGAGAACTGAGCGAAAAGGGGCGGTGCGAGACGGAGAGTTGATCGGTGTTTGGTGGTGGGTGATCGGGGCGTTCGTCCCCATCACCGACGACCGATCACCAACAACCGAGTTGTTCGGCAGCGCATCTCCCAACCCCGCCGCGATCGCGAGCAACGAATAAAACCATCCGCGCGTTTGATCCACGCCCTCGCAGATGAAATCGGCGGGATACTGTCGCTCAGTCACGCTCTTGTTCTCGAATGGATAGTGCCACTGCGCGAATGACATGGCGCCGGAGTCGAACCAGGCGTCGATGACTTCCGGAACGCGCTTCATCTGACCCGAGCAGTTTGCCTTGGAACAACGCCAGCCGTAGGCGTCGATGAACGGCTTGTGCGGGTCGAAGTCCGAAGGAAGCGGTTTGCCCGAGCGGTTGGCGAGCTCGGAATAGCTCCCGATCGCCTCTACGTGCGTGCTGTCCTGATCACACACCCACAGCGGCAGCGGCGTGCCCCAATATCGATCGCGCGAGATCGCCCAGTCGACGTTGTTCTCGAGCCATTCGCCAAAGCGCCCCGTGCGCATCTCGGGCGGATGCCATTCGACGCGCGCGTTGCGCGCCAGCATCTCGTCCTTGTACGCCGTCGTCTTCACGAACCAGGAGCTCCGGGCGTAGTACAGCAGCGGCGTGTGGCACCGCCAGCAGTGCGGGTACGAGTGCGTGATCTTCTGCGCCTTCCAAAGCAGACCGCGGCGCTTCAGCTCCTCGATCAGGAGCGGGTCGGCCTGCTTGAAGAACTTGCCGCCGGCCACGGGAAGGTCCGCCGGAAACTCGCCGCGGGCATCCACGGGTTGCAGGAAGGCCAGGCCATGCTTCTGCCCCGCGGCGTAGTCGTCGGCGCCGAACGCGGGCGCCATGTGCACGACGCCGCTGCCGTCTTCAGCTGACACGAACTCGCCGGGGACGATGATCTCATGGGCTTGACCCTCGGGGAACTCGAGCCAATCGAACGGACGACGGTAGCGCCAGCCGATCATGTCCCGTCCGCGCAAGCGCTGCACGATGTCCCAGCGCGTTTCCCAATCGCCGCCGAAGACGCCGGCGAGTCGCGCTTCGGCGAGAATCAGCGTCGGCTCTTTCTTCCCCTTCCGCTTGACCTCGACGTAGTCGAGGTCCGGATGGACCGCGAGCGCGACGTTGGAGACGAGGGTCCACGGGGTGGTGGTCCAGACCAAAATGCGCCTGATGTCATTCTGAGTCCGCGCCGCGGACGAAGAATCTTTTGTACCTCGAGTAGATCCTTCGCTTCGCTCAGGATGACCTGCCACCGGCTCAGGATGACCCGTCTCTACCACGTCCAGCGCCACGTACACACTCGGGTCCTCGACGTCCTCATACCCCTGCTTCACCTCGTGGTCCGAGAGCGCCGTCTCGCAGCGCGGGCAGTACGGCAGAATCTTGTGGCCGCGAACGAGCAGACTCTTGTCGAACAACGTCTTCAACGCCCACCACACGCTCTCGACGTACTCGTTGGTGTACGTGATGTAGGCGTTCTCGTAGTCCAACCAATATCCGATGCGCTCGCTGAGCTTCTCCCAATCATCCTTGTAGGTGAACACGCTCTCGCGGCAGCGGCGATTGAATTCGGCGACGCCCAGCGCTTCGATCTGCTGCTTGCCACTGATGCCAAGCGCCTTCTCGACCTCGATCTCGACAGGCAGACCGTGTGTGTCCCAGCCGGCTTTGCGCTCTACGTGCAGTCCCTTTGCGGCACGGTGGCGGCAGAAGAGGTCCTTGAGCGTGCGGGAGAAAACGTGATGGATTCCGGGACGTCCGTTGGCGGTGGGCGGCCCATCGAAGAACACGAAGCTCTTCGCCTGCTCGTGGGCCCGCACGGTCTTCTCGAACAGCCGCTCGTCACGCCACCGCTGCAGAAGCTCGCGCTCCAGGTCGTCCGCCGGACGTGACGGAGCCAGTTCGGCATAGCGAGGCTCGGGCTTGGTCATCGTCATGATCAGAGCTGGCCGATGACCCCGCCGACCAGCGCCGTCAACGAGGGCTCGGCCGCGTTGGCGGCAGCGATGATCTGTTCGAGCGTGGTGGCCTCGAGCGTCTCGGGAACCGCTTCGTCGGTGATGATGGAAATACCGAGCACGCGCATCCCGCCGTGGACTGCGACGATCACCTCGGGCACGGTCGACATGCCGACGACATCGCCTCCGAGCGCGCGCACCATGCGATATTCCGCCCGCGTCTCGAGGTTGGGGCCGGGGACCGCGACGTACACACCCTCATGCAGCGTGATTCGCAGGTCGCGCGCGACGCTCCGCGCGAGCGCGCGTAGGGATTCGGAGTACGGGTCCGACATGTCCGGAAAGCGTGGACCGAGCCTGTCATCGTTCGGGCCGATGAGTGGGTTGTCGCCCAGCAAATTGATGTGATCCTCGATCAGCATCAGGTCGCCCGGACGCCAATCGGCTCGCAGGGCTCCGCAAGCGTTCGAAACGATGAGTGTCTCGACGCCGAGCGCCCTCAGCACGCGGACCGGAAATGTCACCTGTTGCAGGGTGTAACCCTCGTATCGGTGAAAGCGCCCCTGCATCGCGATGACGCGCTTTCCCGCGAGCGTTCCGCACAGCAACCTCCCGGCGTGCGACTCGACCGTCGAGACGGGAAAGTCGGGGATCTCGGGATACTCGATGATCGACGGTTGCTCGATCGCTCGCGTAAGCGCTCCCAATCCCGTGCCGAGAATGACCGCGGCGTCCGGCGTGTGGGGCCAGCGCGCGCGGACGGCGGCCGCCGAGCGTTCGACGCGCTCCAGTGTATGCGCGAACATCGGAGTGGCTGATTCGCGGACCACGGCCTGAGGGTGGAGAGCGCTCATTCGCTCCGCGTGCGCTGCAGTGACGGCGCGCCTTCGGCCGCCGTGATCTCGGACAGCTGTCGTTCGAGCTGCACGCGCATCTGCGCGAGATAGTTGCGGCGGAAGCGCTCGAGCGCCGCGAGCTCGTCCTCGAGCCGCCGGATGTCGTTTTGTGTGTCTCCGACGATCCGCTCCGCCTGTTGCTGCGCCTCTCGTATCAGGAGCTGCGACTCGCGCTCGGCCTGCTCGCGAATCTCGGCGCGCAGCTGCTGCGCGTGGATCAACGCTTCGTTGAGCGCCTTGTCGCGATCCCGGAACGACTTCAGCTGGTCGTGAAAGCCCCGCGCTTTTTGCTCGAGGTCCTGATTGAGACGCGTGAGGCGCTCCAGCTCGTCCGCCACCTGCTCACGGAACTGGTCGACGCGGGCCGGGTCGTAGCCGCGCATCACGCGGCCAAACTCGTACCGTCGGACGTCGAGCGGCGTGAGATGAAAGCTCTCGTCGGTCATGCCGGCTCCTTCATGTCTCTCGGGCCGAAGAGCACGGTCCCCAGCCGAACGCAGGTAGCGCCCTCCTCCACCGCGATTTCGTAATCGTTCGACATTCCCATGGATAGCTCGGTCGCGTCAGCGTGGCCTTCGGCTCGTAACAGGTCGCGAGCGTTTCGCGCACCTTGAAATACTGATCTCAGCAGCTTCTCGTCGGCGTCGTACGGAGCCATCGTCATGACACCGCGAACACGAAGCGACTCCATCTTGCGCAGTCGCGCGGCCTCGGGAGCGAAGGTCGCGACGTCGTAGCCGCCCTTCGTGGTTTCACCGACGACGTTGACTTGCACGAAGACGTCGAACACACGACTCACCGACCCGCCGTATGCGTTCACGGCATCCGCGAGGGATGCGCGGTCCAGTGAATGGAGCACATGAAAGCGCGTGAGATGCTTCACCTTGTTCCGCTGCAAATGGCCGATGAGGTGCCAGCGGAACGACAACGCTGGCGGGAGGACAGCCATCTTGTCGAGCGCCTCCTGAACCCGGTTCTCACCGACGTCCTTGAGGCCTGCGTCCCAAGCGGCCTGCAGCGCATCGGGTCCATGGGTCTTGGTCACCGCGACGACCGTGACCTGCTGTGTCCCGCGGCCCCCCCCGCGCCCCCCGGCTCCTCCATCACCACCGTGTCCGCCGCGCCGTGCCGCCGCGTCGATCCGCTCCCGAACCTCCCGAACCCGGTCCGCCAGGTCGAGAAACGGCATAAGGCAGCAACCTACCGGTAGTTACACACTGAATCAAGCCGACTCGAGTCCGCCTTCAGCGAGTACGCCGCGAGCTGGCGCGGGCAGTCCAAGACATTCCGGAAGTAGCTGTTCACCGGATCGATTGCGGGACGCGTCTCTCGACTTGGCAGACGTCGTTCAACCCAGGCTGCCCATCGCGTCGCCGCGAGCGTGTCCAGTGGCGCTCGACCTTCCACATAGGCGAGGCCGCTCGCCGTCCAGTTGACGCCGATCCTGGCGCGCTCGTCGGGCCGCATGGTGATCGCCGCTGCGACTGGCCGGCCGAGTCGACGCGCCCCATCGGCGATCGCGGCCGCGGTGTTGAGCTTTCCCTCGAAGCGCTCGATGTCCCTTTCCGTCAGCAGGAAATGCCGGCGCGAAAGCTCCGAACGATACCACTCCGTGGGTAGCAACGGGATCGTGACGACCGCCACGTCGCGCCTGACCTTCCGGACCTGCTGTGCATACCACAACGGATAGCTGTCGTTATCTCCCATCACGAACAGCACGGCGTTTCGCGGCGCGCTCTCGAGCAACGCCTCGGCCAATGCCCGTGGGAGCGATTGTTCCGGCTCGCCGCGCCGCGTCACCGCGCGCCAGTTCAGGACGATCGGGAGACATGCGACGAGGATTCCGGTCCAGGCCGGCCGCGACCATCGCGCTGCCATCGAGATCGCGCCGATCCCCGCCCAGAGTCCCCACGTCCAGAACGCGAAGACGAAGAAGTAGTCGCGTTCGCGGGCCTCGCGGACTGTGTTGTCCGGCAGAATGCCGTATCCGATCGACGGTCCAGCGTGCAGGTTGAGGTACACGAGCACCCCGAGAGCGCCACAGAGAAAAAGCGCGAGCGTCGCGATCGAAAAGCGGCGGTCGACGCGCCAGAGCGTCGTCGCACCGCGATAACCGAGCGCGACGAAGATGACGGTGCCGAGCGTGCGCAGTATCGACGGGAGCACGGTTGGTCCGAACGACAGAGCGATCTGCCAGTCGGCGTACTGTCCGAAGTTCGCCAGCTGGACCCAGACTGGTGCTTCCCTGGGCCACATCGGCGCCACGGCGTACTGACGGCGAGCAATGACGTCGGCGAGTGCACTCAGCGTGTCCGGGTTGCCCTGATTGATGCCCGGATCGAACTGCGCGCGCACATACATGAACAGCAGCGCCGAGCTGGCGACGAGCACGAGCAGGAGCACTGAAAACGGGAGCGCCGCTCGACGCATGACGGATGACGTATCCTGACGCACGACGGATGACGCATCCTGACGCACGACGGATGACGGATGCCCCAGCACTCCCCCAACCACGATCAACGCTCCCGCCACGATCATCCATGGGCTTATCCGTCCGATGCCCATCACGAGCACGAACGTCCCCGCCAAGACGACAGCGCGCCGCCAGCGAATCCCCTGCGTCGTGTAACTGGCAAGTACGATCGCCACCGGCGCGACTACCAGTGCGCTGAGATGCAGCGGCACCGCCAACGCCATGAGATACGCGGTGAGGTACGTCCAACGCTCATCATCGGCGCGGCCGGCGCGCTCGGCCGCGTAGATGGTCACGACTGCCAGTACGAGCGACGCCGCATAGACTTCGGTTTCTGTCGCGTTCAACCACACCGATGACATCCCGCCAGCCGCGAGCGCGGCTGCGATGGCCATGTGACTGCTGCCAGTCGAGCGCTGGACCAATCGCGCGCTGACGCCAGCGGCGACGGCGGTGCAGCACGCCGAAAAGAGATTCGTCGCGACGGCGGAGGGGAGAAAGAACAGCAGCTTTGCCCAGACGTTCAGGAGCAGGATGAACAGCGGTGTTCCGGGAGGATGCGGGACGCCCAACGTGCGCGCCGCGGCGATGAACTCCCCCGCGTCCCAGAACGTCACGTCGGGTGCGAGCGTGAGCGCGTAGATCACGAAAAGCACAGCGGCGCCCAGCGCACCCGCGCTGACGCGCGGGTAGCCACCGGCGTCGATTCGCGTCAAGCGCTCATCCCGACCTGATTTGGTTCGGTGCGCTCGATCGGGCCGATGATCTTCGACTTGAGCTGCTGAGGGGTGAGGTTTCGCCACAGCCGCGCATGCGCGGCGAGCGAGATCGATGCGGATTGCTCAGAGATGACGACGACCACCGCGTCCGTCTCCTCGGCCAGGCCGAGGGCGGCCCGATGTCGAGTGCCCAGCGAGCGGTCCAGCATCGAGGCCTGCGAGAGTGGCAGGATACAGCCGGCGGCGATGATCGTGTCACCCCGGATGATCACCGCGCCGTCGTGCAACGGCGAATAGGGAGTGAAGATCGTGACGAGCAGGTCCGCGTTGACTCGTGCCTGCATCTCGGCGCCCGTGGACAAGTATTCGTCGAGACTCACCTGCCGCTCGATGGCGATGATCCCGCCGATGCCGAGGCCGGTCAGTCGCTCGCCGGCTTTCGCCACCTGGTCGGCGACCGTCTCATCACCCAGCTGCGGGAAAAAGCGGCGCGTCCGTCCCAGATGCGCCAGCGCGGCACGCAGCTCCGGATGAAAGACGATGAGGAGGGCGATCGCGCCGTACTGAAATGCCAACCCGAGGAGATACGTGATCATCCCGAGCTTCAGAACGAAGGCTCCGGCATACGTCATTACGAGAACGGCCAGGCCCAACAGAATCCGAACGGCGCGCGTGCGCTGAAACAGGAGGAGCACTCGGTAGAGCACGAAGCTCACGAGCGCCACCTCCAGCACATCCCGCCATCCCGGGTGCAGCAGCTTGAAATGCTCGAAGCCGTTCACTGGAAAAAGGTGTGGGATTGATGGTGTGAGGTTTGGGGTTTCACACCTCTAACCTCATACCCCTGACCTCAGTACCGCCCAAGCGACGTCCAGCGCCTCGCGATGCTCTCGCACGTCATGGACGCGGAAGATATGCGCGCCGAGGGCAAGCGCTGCCACATTCGCCCCCAGCGTGCCGCCGAGCCGATGCGCGGGTTCGCGAACGCCCGTGAGCTCGCCAATGAAACGCTTGCGCGAGACGCCGACCATCACGGGGAGACCAACCTCCGCGAGCCTGCGCAGCCCGGAGAGGACCTCCAGTGATTGCTCGCCCTTCTTGGAGAATCCAATGCCGGGATCCACGACGATCTGCCGATCCTGAACGCCGCGCGTCCGTGCCGCGGCAACGCGCTCCTTTAGCTCCGTGATTACCTCCGCCACAACGTCGTGATACTCGGCATGCACGAAGGTGGCCATGTCGGCGACGCCGCCGCGCGAGTGCATCAGCACGAGACCGGCACCATGTTCCGCGCACACTGTGCCGTTATCGGGGTCGAGCCGCAGCGCCGAGACGTCATTCACGATGTGCGCCCCCGCCTGCAACGCGGCGCGGGCGACCCCACTTTTCACCGTATCGATCGATATCGTCGACTGTGGCCGGTTCCGCGCCAGCTCCTCGATGACCGGCAGGACGCGCTGGATCTCCTCGGCTTCGGACACTGGTACGGCCCCTGGCCGGGTCGACTCGCCACCGACATCGACGATGTCGGCACCGGCGTCGATCATGCCGATGGCGTGCGCGACGGCCGCCGAGGGCGAAAAAAAACGACCACCGTCGCTGAAGCTGTCGGGGGTCGCGTTGAGGATGCCCATGATGATGGGGCGGGCGAGCCGCAGGTCGCGACCGCGAATCTTCCAAACGGGGACATGGGACATGGGAACGGGGACAGGTTTAACCACAACGGCGGGAAAAGGTGAGGGGACCAGATCAGGGGAAGAAATGCCGTTCCCCTCACCCAGTCCCCTCATCCATTCCCGCAGTTGCGGTTAAACCTGTCCCCGTTCCCCGTTCCCTCGTCCCTGCCCTCCGCCCTACGCCGGGCTCGGTTCCGGCCCGCCAAGGAGAGGCGGATTCCGCTTCGGCTCCGCCGGAGTCGCATGCGGCGCCGCCAGTGGCTTCGCCTGCGGAGTCCCGGACGACCGCGGTGGCAGCTGTTCGCCACGCGCCAGCAATTCAACGTCTTCGCGTGTGAGCGTCTCGCGATCCAACAGCGCTTTGGCGACAGCGTGCAGCAGCTCCACGTTCTCCTGCAGCACCGCCTTTGCGCGCTCGTACGCCTCGCCGATGATGCGCTTCACCTCGGTGTCGACGATCTGCGCCGTGCGGTCGGAGACTTCGCGGCGATGCTGGATCTCGCGTCCAAGAAATAGTTCCTGCTCGTTGTCGCCCACGAGGATCGGGCCGATGGCGTCGGACAGCCCCCACTGGGTGACGTAGCGACGCGCGAGCCCTGTCGCTTGCTGAATGTCGCTCGCGGCGCCGGTCGTGACGTAGTCGCGTCCGAAGACGATTTCCTCGGCCGCGCGGCCGCCGTACATGCGAACCAGGTTGGCTTCCAGCTGCTTGCGCGTAATGGAGACGCGATCGTCCTCAGGCAGCACGAAGGCGATGCCGAGCGCGCGGCCGCGTGGCACGATGGTGACCTTGTGCAGCGGATCGTTGCCGGGGGTCTTGATGCCGCAGATGACGTGGCCGCCTTCGTGATACGCGGTCAGGCGGCGCTCATCTTCCTTCATGACGAGCGACTTCCGCTCGGCGCCGAGCATGACCTTGTCCTTCGCGTCCTCGAAATCGATCATGAAGATGCGATCGTGGCCGCGCCGGACCGCAAGCAGCGCCGCTTCGTTTACCAGGTTCGCGAGATCCGCGCCCGCCATTCCCGGCGTACCGCGCGCGAGCGTCGTGATGTCCACGTCGTCCGAGAGCGGCTTGTTCCGCATGTGGACGCGCAGAATTCCCTCGCGTCCGCGGAGGTCCGGCGCGTCGACGACGATCTGCCGATCAAAGCGGCCAGGCCGGAGTAATGCGGGGTCCAACACGTCGGGACGGTTCGTGGCGGCGATGAGGATGACTCCGTCGTTCGACTCGAAGCCGTCCATCTCGACGAGCAGCTGATTGAGTGTTTGCTCGCGCTCATCGTGGCCGCCTCCCAGACCTGCGCCGCGATGCCGGCCGACCGCGTCGATCTCGTCGACGAAAATGATGCACGGAGCGTGTGCTTTGCCCTGTTCGAAGAGGTCGCGAACCCGGCTCGCGCCGACGCCCACGAACATCTCGACGAAATCAGAGCCGGACATCGAAAAGAAGGGACGGCCCGCTTCACCGGCGACCGCACGCGCGAGGAGCGTCTTACCGGTTCCGGGAGGACCGACGAGCAGCGCCCCTTTCGGCAAGCGTCCGCCGAGTTTGGTGAACTTCTGCGGATCGCGCAGGAACTCGATGATCTCCTGAAGCTCCTGCTTGGCTTCGTCCGCGCCCGCGACGTCGGCAAAGGTCACCTTGGGCGTGTCGCCCGTGAGGAGCTTTGCCTTCGACTTGCCGAACGAGAACGCCTTGTTGCCCCCCGCCTGCATCTG
>Ga0070696_100000567_pt1 | contig 23553 bp, 18 predicted proteins | sample KBSK1253metaG_FD_65474 | JGI IMG/M metagenome (GOLD analysis project Ga0070696, IMG submission 65474) | Corn, switchgrass and miscanthus rhizosphere microbial communities from Kellogg Biological Station, Michigan, USA - KBS K1-25-3 metaG | ecosystem: Host-associated > Plants > Roots >... | reverse complement strand
ACCTCCTGGGCGAGTTGCGTGTAGCCCTCCGCCCCTTTGCTATGAATATCGTAAAAAATAATCGGTTTCCCGAAACTCGGTGCTTCGGCCAGACGCACATTGCGCGGAATGACGCTCTGAAATATCTGCGTTCCAAAAAAGCTGCGCAAATCCGTGGCAACTTGTCTCGATAACGTGGTCCGCTCGTCGAACATCGTGAGCAGGATACCTTCGATCTCCAGGCTGGGATTCAGAGTGCGCCGGATCCGCATGAGGGTATCCAACAGCTCAGAAACTCCTTCCAATGCCAGATATTCGCATTGAATAGGAACTAGCACAGCGCTCGCCGAAACCAGCGCGTTCAACGTCAAGAGATCGAGTGCTGGAGGGCAATCCAGGATAATGAATTTGTAGCGGTCCCGAATCTGGTTCAGCAATGCCTGTAGCTTATATTCGCGATTCTCTGCGAGGACTAGTTCGACCGCTGCTCCCGCGAGGTTTTTGTCGGCGGGGACGACATCTAATCGATCAACTTGCGACTTTTGAACAATTTTGTCGAACGGCTCATTCAGAATCAGTGTGTGGTACAGGGTTCTTCGTGATGGATCTTTTGCAAAGCCGATGGCGGCCGTTGCGTTGGCCTGCGAATCGCAATCTACAAGCAAAGTCGCTTGCTCAGCGGTCGCGAGGCACGCCGCCAGATTTACCGCGGTGGTGGTCTTACCAACTCCACCTTTTTGATTTGCAACGGCAATAATTCGCGCCAACGAGCCTCCAACTTGCGAGAACTTAGCAGAAGCCTGCTCGGGATGCAACTTGTTTCACGTGGAACGTCCGTCATGCGGTGAACCTTCCCCCAATCGTTCCACGTGGAACGCCAGTGCTCCGCTTTGAGCTTCATTTATGTTCCACGTGGAACCTCTAATCCGGTCCAAACGCCGAGACAGCTATTTGTTGTTGGGGCTTTAGGCTCCATCTGAATTCCCTAAGCTAAAGCGTTCCACGTGGAACAAGGTGGCCCACATAATTGTGTTCCTTCCTCGATCTTCTAGAATCCAATACCCTAAGCCTCGACGCTGCAAGAATGCTGTTCCACGTGGAACGCTCCGCCCTGGAGTTAGTTCCCGAGATCCAGCGCATTCATGAAAATGTAACTGAACGCTCAGTTCAACTGGCTCCCAATCCGCGCATGGCGCCAGGCAGAAATGTGGAAGTTGATTCAGGAAATGTAGAGAGTATGACGAGTAATCCAAAAACACTGGTGAAAACGTGAGAAGTCCTTATTTTTCAAGTTGTTGCGCCGACCGTCCCGCTCTTTCTCGTCCCCACGAGCAAGTACCGCCGTAAAGAGTGGGGCACCGGAATCGGTTCTCGCCACTCCCAGTCCGCGCCCCGCCTGGCTTGATCGAGGTCCCGCCCTCCAATCCACAAAATAACTTGTTTCGCTGCAATACGTTCCGAGGCAGCCCACGCTAAGAAAGGCTCAAATTCACCCACCGCGCGCGAGCACACAAAATCAACTGGAGCCACCTCTTCGCCGAGTTCCTCGTAGCGGCTGACGAGCACCAGAGTCTCCGGAAGTTCAATGTTTCTAAGCACTTCCGCGAGAAAAGTAGCCTTCTTCATATTAGACTCGATCAAGAACACTTGCAGCTCCGGGCGCATGATTTTCAGCGGAATACCCGGAAAACCAGCCCCGGAGCCAACGTCGGCGAGCCGACCTTTTTCCACAGGCACTGCCGTAGCCGCGTACATGCTTTCGCAAAAATGACGATATAGTATCTCCAGGGGGTCGCGGATTGCCGTCAAATTTATCTTCTCGTTCCACGTCAACAAAATCTTCATATATTGTTGAATATAAATTACTTGCTGTTCATTTGCTTCCAGCTGAAATTCGCCAAGAGCACGGCCAATCGTCTCCGCCGAGAGGATCGCTGGGCTGGGTGTTGTCATAAGAGTAACTAAACTGTCACTGATTTGTGAATTTCCCCGTTCGCGGCCGGTGGTCCTGGCCTCAATAGATACTTCGGACCTGCAACTCCTGCTACCGCGTCTACCGCAAAATGCCAAAACATAACAGGAATCATCCCATCGTACGCGATTCGCGCCGTTCCGAACACTGTGCCGATAACCAGTGTGCTGACAAGCCCACCGCGACCCTGGTAAAGATGCGCTAACCCAAAGAGAACAGAGGACAATAGCACCACGCCCCAAGGGGGCAGCCCCGCTCTCGTCAAGGCCGCCATCGCAAATCCGCGGTACAGAAACTCCTCACATAACCCCGCAGTGGCCGCTAGCCCCAGGAAAAAAACGAGTTCCACCCGCGATTGCGGAAAGATCCTCTCGGCCAGCGCCTGCATGAACTCCCGCGCCTTCCCGGACGAGCGGCCCATTCTTCGCAAATTGAGCCATTGCAAGCTTCCCAAAGTCGCGGCGCCGACAATTGCAACTAAAAGTATTCTACCGCGCCCATGAACTACGAGTCCCAATTGCTCGAACGTCAGCCCCCGCGCCCATGCGCGCCATGCCGTTATCGCCACAGCCAGCCACTGAAACAAAATCGTGGAAACGTAAAGCGAGAGCCGCTCCCGCGAATCTATCTGCGGAACCGCGAGCAATTTCTTTAACCGCAGGTGCCCTCGCCACGGCAACAGCACGCCAAGCACGGAAAAAATCAACCAGAAGTCCCAAGGCATCCGCCGATGAAACCACGTTGACCGGCGAGGCGCAACTCCCCCGTCACCCTTTTCCCAGCACCAGGAGTGTGATCACCGCATGAGCCGCTTCATAGCTATAATGAACTCCGAACCTGTGAGGTGCATCGTGGCTGCCCAAGTGAAACTCACATCCATGGCAAAAGCGGCAGGTTGTGCCGCGAAGTTGAATCCCGCAACCCTCGACGCCGTTTTGCGCAAGCTCCCGCGACAAACGGATCCAAATGTCCTCGTCGGTTTTGACACTAACGACGACGCCGGAATCTACCTCATCGGAGAGGGTCTCGCGCTGGTCCAGACCGTCGATTTCTTTACTCCCATCGTAGACGACCCGTTTCTCTTCGGCCAAATCGCCGCTGCCAACTCACTCAGCGACGTCTATGCCATGGGCGGACGCCCCGTTTCTTCCTTATCCATCGTCGGTTTTCCAGAAAAGGGTGATCCAGAAATCCTCGAGCAAATTATTCGCGGCGGGCTCGCCAAAATGAACGAAGCAAAGTGCAGCGTCATCGGCGGCCATTCCATCCGCAACGAAGACATGCTTTTCGGTTATGCAGTCACTGGTCTAATCAATCCGCAGCGAGTTTGGCGCAACGTCGGAGCCAAGCCGGGAGACGTACTTCTCTTTACAAAGCCGCTGGGAACCGGCGTCATAACCACAGCCCTGAAAAAAGATCGCGCCTCTGCCGAATCGCTCGCTGCCGCTGTTGGCGCCATGAGTACTCTCAACGCCGCCGCCGCTGCCGGCCTCCAGGAAGTAGAAGAAAAGGCCCAACCCGCAAAGCCAATTCATGCCGTCACCGACGTGACCGGCTTCAGTCTCCTCGGCCACGCTCGCGAGATGGCGCTCGGCGATCCCGCCCACGGCCTCGATCCAGTCTCTTTCGAAATCGATCATGCATCCTTTGACTATTTCCCCGGTGCGGTTGAAGCGGCCCGCGAAGGCCATCTTTCCGGTGGCCTAAAAAATAACCGCGCATTCATTGGCGAATGCGCGGTTTTCGATCCAGGTGTTTCTTCCGAATATCAAGATCTTCTCTTCGACCCGCAAACCTCGGGCGGATTCCTTGTGGCCATCGCCCCGGACCAAGCAGATCACGCTTTAGCTGCGCTCGCGCGCCACGGCGTTTCCGCCCGCCGCGTCGGTCATGTCCTCTCGAAATCCGCCCCATTGATCAAGGTCTTCTGAAAATTTGTAGCTTATTGGCCGCAGCATCAGGTAGAACGCCTCAGCTCATAGGCAAGGGGTCGTTTAAGCTAAACGAATGGACACGATAACCCACGGCATCGCCGGCGCACTGATCAGCAAAGCGGTTTTTCGCGGCGAAGACATGTTCGCATCGCAACCCGTCAATCGCACGCGCATTATCACCTGGTCCCTGATGCTTGGCGCGATTTTTCCCGATTCTGACATGTTTCGCGACTTCCTCTCGAGCAACCAGCTGCTCATCCTGACTTGGCATCGCGGCGTCACACACTCGTTGGTTTGCATGCCGTTCTTTGCGCTGGCCCTGGCTGCGCTTACGCGCTGGTTCGTACGCTGGCGGAAATGGAACGCTCCTTCTTTCGGCGCTTTGACGGGAATTTACGCCATCGGCATTCTCAGCCACATTCTTCTAGATCTCGTTACCAGCTTCGGCACGATGGCTTGGTCGCCGCTCCAATGGTCCCGCCCCGCGTGGGACCTGATCTTCATCATCGACTTCACGTTCACCGCGCTTCTCCTCTGCCCGCAACTGCTCGCCTGGGTCTATCGCAAGCCGGAAGGCCTGAAACACCGCGCCATCATCACTTGGTCGGTACTCTCACTCGCTTCGTTGGGTGTGGCCGCCTTATTGAAAAATGTCGGCGCGCCGATTTCTGCGCAAACCGCTGTCGCCATCATCATGCTATTGGCGGTATTTTTCTTGCTTCCCGCGACTCGCGGCAAAGGCCTGCGCGTTCGTTACGCCGCTTGGAATCGCGCAGGTCTCGCTGCCGTCATCATTTACATTGCTGCGGCGTTCTTCGCTCATCGCACCGCGCTGGCCCGCGTCGAGCAGTTCGCCTCGCTCTTCCAACTCAAAGTAGAATCTTTCGGGGCGCTCCCGTTTCCTCCATCGTTATGGCATTGGGACGGCCTCGTGAACACGCCGCACGGAGTCTACGAAGTCCGGCTCGACCTCAGCGGCCCGGCGCCGCAGTCATCCATCGAACATCGCTACTATCCCGACGCCATTCCCAACCAATTCATCGACGCAGCCAGGCGTTTGCCGGAGGTGCAAACAGTCTTGTGGTTCGCCCGTTTTCCGGTCACCCGTTTTCACAAGGAAGGCAGCACCGCGATCGTGGAATTCTCCGACGCGCGATTTCCGCAGATACGCAGAGACCGCCCCTCGGGCTTCACTTACCGCGTAAGAATGGATGAATTCGGCAAAGTTATTTCGGCGGGATGGGCACGAGAGTGAGGAAGATTTACTACGCTGCTACGGCGCGGGCAGGTGGGCGCACTTCACTTCGCTTTCGCCGGATGGATCACCACTTGGCGCTCTTCGCCCATCCCCACGCTTTCGGTGCGCACGCCCGGCATCTCCTTCAGCGCCAGGTGCACAATGCGCCGCTCGCGCGAGGACATCGGGTTGAGCCGAAACGGTTGGTGAGAAGTCTGCACGCGCTCGGCCGCCACCCGCGCCGTCATGCGCAACTCTTCAAATCGCAGCGCGCGATACCCGCCGCTATCCAAATGGATTTTTTCGTGAAAGGTAGGTTCAAGACGCAGCGCGCGGAACGCCAGATGCTCGATCGCCTTCAAAACTTCTCCGTTGCGCTCCAGCAAAATCTCTTTATCCCGCCCATCGAGATCAGCAATCACTTCCGCGTCACCCGATGCATCTGCCGGAGGCGTTTCGACCGGCTGCACCTTCACCTTCAAGTCCAGTCCAGAGACGCGCACGATTTCTTCCAGAAACTTCCGCAAGGCCCCGGCTGCTGCTTGCCGATCCAGTTGGCCCTCCCGGATAAGGTCCTGTCCCATGCGCCTCCAAACCCCGCTCCAGACTGGTCAGGCTTTACTTCGATCTGCCTGTTTTTTGCTCAACGGCGCTTTTCCCTGCGGCGTTAGCGGATGTTTGCGATTCAGGTACCACTGCTGCACGACCCCCACCACACCGCTGGTGAGAATATACACCGCCAGGCCGCTCGGATACGGAATGATCATAAACATTCCCGCCATTCCAATCGGCATAAACTTCATCATCGCCTGCTGTTGCGGGTCCGTCGCCGTCATTGGCGTCATTTTCGACGCGAGGTACATCGACACACCCATCAAAACCGGCAGAATGTAGTAAGGATCTTTCGCGGACAGGTCTGTGATCCAGCCAAACCAAGGTGCGTGCCGCAGTTCGATCGTCCCTTGCAACGCCCGGTACAGCCCGAACCAAATCGGCATTTGTAAAAGCTGCGGAACGCAGCCGCCAACAGGGTTAATTCCTTCGCGGCTGTAGATTGCCATCACCTCTTTGTTCATTTCCGCTTTGCGCGGATCGTTCATCTTATATTTCTTGTACTTGTCCTGAATCTGCTTGATTTCCGGGGCCACGCGCTGCATTTTCAGCGTTGTCTTGTACCCCGAAACGCGCAGAGGGAAGAGCAGCATATTGATGACGAGCGTGAGGATAACAATCGACCAGCCCCAATTGGGCACGTACTTGTGAATCCACTTGAGGCCGTGGAATAGCGGGTCGGCGATAATCTCCAGCCAGCCAAAATTCACCAGCGCTTTCAGTGGCGGGTTCATGCTCTTCAGTTCGTCGTAGTCTTTCGGTCCCACATAGACTCGCAGCGCCAGCGGTTGCGAGGCAGTCGCCGTGGCCACTTGCACCACGGGTTCCTGCACATCTTTCCCTTCGACTTTCACCGTGTGCGAAACCTTCCAGTAACGGGTCTCCAGCGAACCGGAAGCCGCGCCGTTCGCGGGCAGAAACGCTGCCACAAAGTAGCGGTCTGCGATTCCCGTGTAGTCCTTGCCTCCCATCCAAACTCCCGGGCCCCATTTATCCGGGCCTTCGAGCTTCTTGTAAGGCAGATCCGTCAGCTTTTCACTTTCGCTGTAAAACGCCGTTACCGTCTCCACTGGGGCCGGATTCTGCACCGTCAAATCCCCGAACCCGCCCAGCCACGCCAGACCAGCCCGCATCGGCGTGCCGTTCAACTTAACGGATGTTTCCACGCGCACCACATAAGAGTGATCGAAGCGAAAACGTTTTGTGACTTCCAGATGCCCATCGCTCCAGGTGAGCTGCAATTCCGCAGGAGCCTCCAGGGAATTTCCGCTAAGAGCTGCATAGTGCGCGGTGGCTCCCATATGACCGTCTTGCTCTGCGACGCCAGCCACGTACAACGCGGAATTAGCGGCTGATTCGAGTTGCTGATCATCAAACACCAGCGCGAAGGGCCATCCTCCAACCTCCGCAGCCGCTTCCGGGTGTACGAGGTCCAGCACGCGTTGCGGCTTCGCATCATCCTTGTACTTTTTCAACTGCCAGCTCTTCACCACTCCGCCGCGATTCGAAATCTCCACGCGATAAAGCGCATTCTCCACAACAATCGTTCGCTCTTGCGTGTCGGCCTTTGGTGGCATCGCTGCGGCGCTTGGCGCTGAAATCGCCGTCGCATTCCCGGCAGGCAACGGCGCGCCGGACTTGGTGGAAGAAGGCGAAGTGGGAGTGGGGGTTGGCGATGTCGTCCCCGTGTTCGTCGAGGCTGGCCCCGTAACTGCCGCTGTGTTCGCCGGCGGCAAGTTGGCTGGTGGCTTCGGCGCGAAAAACTTGGCCCACAGCAAAATCACCACCATGGATAGTATCGACGCAATCAGTATGCGAAACTCTGACGAAAGTTCTTTTTTCTTTTCCGGCGCGCTCACGAATGGACCTCTCTGGGAGTAACGCGCGATCCGCCTGCCTCTTGCTCAGCCCCGCCGCTTATCAAAGCTTCACCCTCTGTTTTCTCCGGGACCGGGTCACATCCAAACTTTCGCGACAGCGGATGGCACCGCAGCAGCCGCTTCAACCCCAGCCACGACCCTCGCATCACGCCAAACCGCTCGATCGCTTCATACGCATACCTCGAGCACGTCGGTTCGAACCGGCAGCTTCCAGCGAACAAAAAGGACAAGTACACCTTATAAATACGCAAAGCCGCCAGCGCGGCTTTCACCGCCACGGACTGCTCCTCCGCCGCAGGTGGGACAGACTTCAGTCTGTCTCTTTCTTCTTCTTCGCTGCCGCCTTTAATATTCATCGTCAAATTCACACGCTCTTCATCAATCGCAGCAAATCCCCCGTCAGCCCAGCAAACTCCGCCCTCCCCACGCTGCTCTTCGGATGAATTACGATGTCCCATCCCACGGGTATCTCCATGCGATGGCACCGCACCATCTCTCGCATTCGCCGCCGGATGCGATTGCGCACCACCGCTCCGCCCAGCGCCTTCTTTATGCTGAAACCGAAGCGGCTCACCGGCAGTTGGTTGGCGCGAAAAAAAACTGTGAAGTGGGAACTGGAACGGCGCTTCCCGGCGCGGTACACGGCATCGAAGTCGCCGCGCCGCACCAGCCTCGCCTCGCGCGGAAATTCCATCCGCCCGGGACTATTCGGGCGTGAGGCGATGACGTCCCTTCTTGCGGCGCGCCGCCAGAACTTTGCGGCCGCCAACTGTCTTCATGCGCGAGCGGAATCCGTGCGTCTTCGCGCGGCGTCGTTTCCGCGGTTGAAATGTGCGCTTTGGCAAAGCAATCCCCCTTTAGTTCCGCGGCCCGGACTTACCAAGATGCGGCCGGTTCTTCCTGTAAACACAAAGCAGCCCTCAAGCCGCGTGAGCGACAGGTATCGAATTTATTAGTGTAGTCGACCCCCGCGCACACGGTCAAGAAATGCACTCCCCATTTCACGCGACTGCGGAAGACGACTTGACTCGGAATTCCAATGACGGAAAATACCAGAATTGTTAGACTCACATAAATCTCAGCAGGGAGACGCTGCTTGTCGGATTTAGTACTCTATTTTGCGGGTGATGGTCAACTTTTCGAGGAGCGTGGATTCTCGAACGGAGGGCGTTTTTGGTTTGCCAGAGACTTTATGGACATGCTCGGATACGAAACCATGCAGTCCTTCGAGCATGCCATAAATCGAGCAATCGGAACCTGCACAACCCTAGGAATCCCCGTGCTCGAGAACTTCGAGCAATGCGCCCGGGAAGTTAACGGCGAAACGGTTTCCGATTATAAGCTTTCAAGATTTGCTTGTTATTTGGTCGCCATGAATGGCGATGTTCGAAAGGGCCCGGTGGCACAGGCCCAAGCATATTTTGCCACTCTCGCACAGGCGGCTCAAGAATACATTCAGTCAGTTCAAGACGTAGAACGCGTCCAGATTCGCGAGGACGTCTCCGACAGAGAGCGAAGCTTGAGCAGCACTGCTAAGAGGGCGGGTGTGTCGGAGTATGGGTTCTTCCAAAATGCGGGATATCGGGGGATGTACAACGTTGATTTGGGCAAGCTGAAGGAAATGAAAGGGCTGCGTGACCGTTCGAGATCACTGCTCGATTTCATGGGCAAACGGGAGTTGGCTGGTAACTTATTTCGTTTGACGGAGACTGAAGCCAGACTCAAGCAAGAAAAAATCCAGGGACAAAGACCTGCCGAAAACGTGGCCTTCCAGGTCGGGCGTAAAGTTCGAAACATCATGATCGATAACACTGGGACGCGCCCGGAACTTCTTCCATTAACCGGCGACATCAAAGATGTGCGTAAGGGGTTAAAACACACTGCGAAAGAACTAAAGAAACTCGATAAACCCAAAGGGAAGAAAGGCTAGACCTTCTACCTCGCGACCCAGCCCTAGGCAGCGTTCTTGATGTGCTTGTACTCGTCATACGCCGCCAGGTACCTGTCTGCATCCTTCCGCAACAAATAATACGGTGTCGATAGCCGTATCTTCGACGGCCCGCCGCCTCGAATCCGGATTTTCTTTTCCTTCCACATCCACGTCTCAAGCTCTCCAATCTGTATCGGCGGCACGTTCACCGACGCAATCGCGCACCGCATCGCCGGATCCGGCGACGTCCACGACTCCGCCCCCCGCTTCACCATCTCCTTCAAAATATAGTCCGCCATCATCCGGTGCCGCCGCTCGATGCGCTCCATCCCAATCGAGTTCGCCAGCTCCACCGCCGCGCGCAGCCCATAAATAATCGGCACATTCGAACTCCCGATCTGCTGGAATCGTAGCGCGCGCAGTTTCGGGTCGTCCCATCCGCCCGTCACAATCGTGTTCCACACGCGGTCAATCACTTCATCGCGCACAAACAAAAACCCCGATCCCTTTGGGGCCTGCAGCCATTTGTGTGGACTCGATGAATACATGTCGCAGCCCAATTCCTTGATATTCAGCTTCATCATGCCGATCACGTGCGCCCCGTCCACCGCGCTCAAAATCCCCTTCGAACGCGCCAGCGCACAAATCTCCTTCACCGGCAGCACCACGCCCGTCACCGTCGTAATGTGGCTGAAGAAAATCAATTTCGTGCGCGGCGTGATCGCATCGTTAAAAAGATTCAGCACCGCCGCCGCATTCGGTACCGGCTTCGGCAGCGTCACTTTCTTCACCACAATTCCGTGCCGTTTCGCGCGCAAATTAAATCCCTGCTCGCCGCCCGGATGCTCCTGGTCCGTCATCAACACTTCATCGCCCGCTTTGAAATCCAGCCCATTGCACATATAACAGTTTGCTTCCGTCGAATTCCGCACCAGCGCAAGCTCATCGCGCGTGCAGCCCACAAACGCCGCCAGCGGATCGCGCACCTGGTTCCAATCTCCATACCCCCAAATCGGATAATCTTCCGGATTGTCCTGCGCCATCCGTTCGGTGTCGTTATACGTATCGAACACCGCCTTCAACACCGGTGCCGGCGACGATCCCACCGTCCCGTTGTTCAAATACACTTCGTCCGCCGGAATCAAGAACTGCTTCCGCAGTTCTGTCCAATACGCTTCTTCGTTCGAATCGAAGAGGGCTTTATCAGGCAATTTCGCTGGTGCCTGCTCCAGCAATTTCGGCCATGCAGGCGACAAGCTCAGCGAGCCCGCTACGCCCGCAGCTCCCGCAAGCGAAGAAAGAAATCCACGGCGATCGACCATCATTTCCTCCACAGTGCAATCTGCGCGGATTCTACTCGCCAGCCCGCCATGCGACAACATATCTTCCTGAAATGTTGTTGCGAAGATCCCGCAAGCAAAGCTTGCGGCTCATCGCCAAGCAGTTTATGGTACTCGCGCCCATTTTCACCGCCCTGAAGGACGGACTTATGACTTCTTTTCGACCCCGGCTCACCATCGCCGCGGCCTCGCTGCTAATACTTTGCGGCGCGCACCGATCTCTCGCTCAAGAGAGTCCCGCGAAAGAAACCAGCGGCACCCAAAAATCCGCCGAAGCGCGTCTCGCGGCCGGCGCGAAGCCCAAAGCGTCCGGCGCAGCCGAGGACGTCATCAAGACGCTTTCCGCCACGCATCGGTTCGAACAAGCTGCCATTTCCCCCGACGGCAAGAAAGTTGCCTGGGTCGAGGACGTCATCACAAAACGTGGGGTCTCCACCGGCGACACGGTAATTTTCGTCGCGGATATTGGGGTCAAAACTCTCCCCAAGCGCATCAGCGCAGGCGTCTCCGGCGCCATCCACGCGGAAGGCAGCGTCGCCTGGTCCCCCGATAGCAAAAAGCTCGCTTTCCTTTCGGACGCCACAAAAGCAGGCCAGCTTCAACTCTATGTGATGGACGCCGCGGCCCCGGCAGGCTCTGCTCGAAAACTCACACAAGTCAAAGGCTTCCTCTCCACTCCTGGGTGGTCGCCAGATGGCAAAACCATCGCCCTGCTCTTTACCGAAAACGCAACGCGCGCCGCGGGCCCGCTTGTCGCCGAAACTCCCGAAACTGGCGAGATCAAAGACTCCTTCTTTGAGCAGCGCCTGGCCCTCGTTGACGTAGCCACCGACAAGCTCCGCCAAATTTCTCCCGCCGACACTTATGTCTACGAATACGACTGGTCCCCCGACGGCCTCCACTTTGCCGTTACCGCCGCTCTCGGCAATGGCGACAACAACTGGTATATCGCCGAGCTCTTCACGCTCGACGCCGCCACTGGCTTGATGAAATCCATTTACAAGCCGCCGCTGCAAATCGCCAATCCCGCTTGGTCCCCGGACGGCCAGCGCATCGCCTTCATCGGCGGCCTCATGAGCGACGAGCCCAGCGTCGGCGGCGACATCTTCACAATCCCCGCAATCGGTGGCGACGCCACAAATATCACTCCGGAAATGAAAGCCTCCGCAAGCTGGCTCGCGTGGACGTCGCAAGGAAATATTATTTTCGGCGAATATCTCGAAGGCGACTCCGGCCTCGCCACCATCAATCCCGCCGACGGCGCCAAGACCGAACTCTTTCGCGATGCGGGCCAACTAACTGCGGGCGCCTGGGGCATCAATCTCTCTCTATCCCGCGACGCTAAAAACTCCGCCGTCATTCGCAGCTCCTTCAGCGCCCCGCCCGAAATTTGGGCTGGCCCCACCGCTTCTTGGACGCAAATCACGCAACGCAACAAGTCCATCAAGCCCGGCTGGGGCGAAGCCAAAAGCCTCCACTGGAAAAACGGCGGCTTCAATGTCCAGGGCTGGCTCCTCTACCCGCGCGATTTCGATCCCAACAAAAAATATCCACTCGTTGTCCGCGTGCATGGCGGGCCCGGAGCCGCCGTCCTCTCCGAATGGCCAAGCGCTTCCGATTACTATTCGCCCCTGGCCGGTGCCGGCTATTTTGTTTTGCAACCCAATCCTCGCGGCAGCTTCGGCCAGGGCGAAGCCTTCACCCGTGCCAACGTCAAGGATTTCGGCTACGGAGATTTCAAGGACATCATGGCGGGCGTCGACGAAGCCCTTCGCGTCGCTCCCATCGATCCCAATCGCCTCGGTATTTGCGGGTGGAGCTACGGCGGCTACATGACCATGTGGGCCGTCACGCAGACCAACCGCTTTAAGGCCGCTATGGCTGGCGCGGGACTCTCCAATTGGCAAAGCTACTACGGCCAAAATCTAATCGATCAGTGGATGATCCCGTTCTTCGGCAAATCCGTCTACGACGATCCCGACGTCTACGCCAAAAGCTCGCCCATCAATTTCATCAAAAAAGCCAAAACGCCCACGCTCATCCTCGTCGGCGACAGCGACGGCGAAGTTCCCGCTCCGCAATCCTACGAATTCTGGCACGCCCTCAAAACGCTGGGCGTCGAAACCCAATTCGTCGTTTACGAACACGAGGGCCACATGTTTTCAAATCCCAAGCACCGACGCGATGTAGTCGAGCGCACCTTGTCCTGGTTCGACGGCCACTTGAAATGACTCCCCGCCTCCAACTTCTCCTGTCATGACGGTAATTCGCGAAATCTTCACGCGACAGCCCAGATGCGCCATAATCGCACTCCGTTTCCTTCCGAGGAGGAACCACCCCATGAAGAAACCAACCGTCCGCGTAATCGTGCTCGCTGCAACTCTCTGCGCTGGCACCATCGCGGCCGTCCACGCTCAGCAAGGCACACTCACTCCCGCGCAAAAAGATCAGCGCATTCAAACCGAAAAAGAACTCGAATCCGCCGCCATCATCGACCGCAAAGTCATGATGCCCATGCGCGACGGCGTCCGCCTCGCCACAGACATCTACCGCCCAAAAAACGCCACAGGCAAAGTCCCCATCATCTGGGTCCGTACTCCCTACAACTTCAATTACTGGGACGTTCGCAACGGCGTCCCCGCCGACATGACCACCATCCTCACCGCCATCAAGCACGGCTACGCCTACGTCCTGCAGAATGAACGCGGTCATTTCTTTTCCGAAGGCAACTACGACATCCTTGGCCCGCCGCGCACCGATGGCAAAGACGCGCTCGACTGGCTTTCGGCTCAATCCTGGTCGAACGGAAAAATCGGCACGACGGGCTGTTCTTCCACCGCCGAATACCAAATGGGCATCGCCGCCATGGGCGATCCCGCTTACGCCGCAATGAATATCCAGAGCTTCGGAGCAGGCGTCGGCCGCGTCGCGCCCTATTACGAGCAAGGCAACTGGTATCGCGGCGGCGCCGTCCAGATGCTCTTCATCGCCTGGCTCTATGGCGAACAAAATCAGGTCCGCCCCATGTTCTCGCCCAGCGCCACGCAAGCCGACCTCATCCGCGAATCAAAATCCTTCGACCTCGCGCAGCAACTTCCTCCCGTCGAATGGTCAAAAGCTCTTTGGCATCTCCCGGAGCAAGATATTCTCAAAGCCGTGGACGGCCCGCCCGGCATTTTCGCCGACGCCATGCCCGTAGACACCGGCGGCCGCATGATTCAGCGCGCTCCCAACGATCCTGCTTGGTACAAAGGCGGCCTCTATCACGACGACATGCCCCTCAATCTTCCCGGCCTCTGGTTCATGACCTGGTATGACGTTTCCGTCGGGCCAAACCTCGCGCTCTACAATCACGTCCGCAAAACCGCCCAGCCCGAAGTCGCCGACCAGCAATGGGTCATCATCGCTCCCGTCACTCACTGTGCTTACACGCGCGCCACCGCAGACACCATCGTCGGCGAGCGCAGCATGGGCGACGCGCGCTTCGACTATCAGGAAATCACCTACAGTTTCTTCGACCGCTTCCTTAAAGGCGAGAAGAGCTCGCGCCTCGACTCTCTCCCCAAAGTCACCTACTTCACCATGGGCATGAATAAGTGGCAGACCTCGGACACCTGGCCTCCCTCCGGCGCCCGCCAACTAACCTTCTATCTTTCCAGCGCGGGCCATTCGAACTCCCTGAACGGCGATGGCGTTCTCTCCACTGCTCCGCCCGACGCTGACAAACCCGACTCCTTCACCTACGATCCGATGAATCCCGTCACCTCCTACGGCGGCAATGTTTGTTGTACCGGCGACGCCGTTCAGGGCGGCGCATTCGACCAGCGCAAGATGGAAGCTCGCTCCGATATCCTCGTCTATACCTCCAAACCCTTCGAGGAAGGCGCCGAAGTCAGCGGCCCCATCGCTCCCACGCTCTACGTCTCCTCGGATGCCAAAGACACGGACTTCACCGTCAAGGTCATCGACGTTTATCCCGACGGTCGCGCCTACAATCTCGACGAGTCCATTCAGCGCATGCGCTATCGCGATGGCTATGACAAGCCTCTCGTCTGGATGGAAAAAGAAAAAGTCTACAAAGTCACTCTGCAGCCGCTGAACACCAGCAACTACTTCGAAGCCGGCCATCAGCTCCGCATCGAAGTCTCCAGCAGCAATTTCCCGCGCTTCGACCGCAACCTCAACACCGGCGGCAACAACTACGACGAATCCAAGGGAGTCGTCGCGCACAACGCCGTCCATCACTCGAAACAATATCCGTCGCAGATCACCGTGACCGTCGTCAAGCACTGACCCGCTCGGTCAGCAGCAACCTCGCGCGAGGCATCGTAGGCCCAAATTGTGCGCTCGACGACTCCAACGACCTCTGATATAGCATTGCAATGAATCCGTGACCAAGGAGAAGACTTCATGAAAACAGGCGGCCGCGTTCTCTCTGCGCTTCTCTTCTTTGTTTCCGCGCTTTTTGTGTTGCTTGGCTCCATGCCGGCAGCGCAACACGATACGCATCGTCTCTATGTTGCCGTTCCCGGGATTCGCAACGAACTGCAATACGGTGGTGTAGGCATTCTGGTCTACGACATGGATGCCGGCTACAAACTTATAAAACGCATTCCGACTTGGGACGTTCCGCCAGGCCAGCCTGCCGAGAACGTAAAAGGCATCGCTGCTAGCGCGAAAACCGGCAAACTCTACGTCAGCACTATCAAGCGCGTTGCTTGTTTCGATCTCATCACCGAAAAGAAAGTTTGGGAGAAGGCCTACGATGGCGGCGCCGATCGCCTCGCCATCTCCCCGGACGGCGAACTACTCTACGTGCCTTCCCTAGAAGGCCCCGACTGGCTCGTTGTGAACGCCCTCACCGGCGATGTCATCGCAAAAATCACTCTCGGCACCGGCGCGCACAATACCATCTATGGCCCCGACGGCTCCCGCGTCTATCTCGCCGGCTTGCAGTCGCCCCTTCTTGCCGTGGTGGACGCCAAATCCCACTCGGTTATCAACAAGATCGGCCCGTTCAGCAATTCCATTCGTCCCTTCACCATCAATGGCAGCCAAACCCTTAGTTTCGTCAACGTCAACGATCTGCTTGGTTTTGAAGTGGGAGACAACAAAACAGGAAAAATGTTGTACCGCGTCGAAGTAACGGGCTTTCAGAAAGGTCCCACCAAGAGACATGGCTGCCCCAGCCACGGCATCGCTCTTACTCCCGACGAAAAGGAAGTGTGGCTCGACGACAGCGCCAACAGCAGCATTCACATCTTTGACTCGACCGTCATGCCTCCAAAGCAAAAAATGAGTATCAAGCTGCGCGACCAACCCGGCTGGATTACGTTTAGCATCGATGGGCGCCTCGCTTTTCCTTCCACGGGGGATGTCATCGATACCAGCACCAAACGCATCGTCGCCACTCTCGAAGACGAAACAGGAAGCCATGTGCAGAGCGAAAAATTATTGGAAGTCGATTTCGCCAATGGAAAACCTGTTCGCGCGGGAGATCAGTTCGGAATTGGCCGGAAACAATAATCACGTGAGTCAGCCCGAATACGGCCGCCTGGCGAATGGCAATCGTCAGATGCAGCCAATGCCCTGCGGCCACGATCAGCTTAGCGATTTAGCGCAGGCTGGCCGGGAATATGTCTTGGCGTCGCTTGCTCGCAAATTCTTGGAACCTCAACGCGGTCCCGCGCGTCACACAATGCAAAAGCGGGTGTTGGCCGAAATTATTAGTCGGATACCCGTCTCGTCGGGCCGTTTGCCGGATTTCCCTTTCCACTTTTCGGTTCGGGAATTACAATCTCTCCAGTCTCCGGTTTCGGCCCGATGAGCTCCTAGCCTTGATTCGATTCCTCACGATCTAGCCGGCTTTTCTGCGTTTGCTGCTTGTTCGTTTCCTACGGCGACCTTACAGCGACGCGCGGTGGTGTAGGCCGTGGATGCGCATTTCGATCAAATCATCGATGGATGGATTCTTGTAGCCGCGGTCGCGAACTTCCTTCACAAAATTGGCGTCGACGCCGTGAATGCGCATGGCTACGAGTTGATCCGGTGAAATTTTCGGATAGCCCGCTTCTTTCATGCTCTTTACAAATTCGGGACTTACACCGTGAATACGGAAGGCGACCAAGTCGTCCGAGGAAATATCTTTTTCCACGAGCTGCTGGATTTGTTCGGTGAATTCTGGACTGACGCCATGAATGCGGAAAGCAACTAGTTGATCCACGGCGAGATGGCGGCCCAGGAGCGAAGTCATGGACTTGACGAATTCGGGGCTGGCGCCGTGAATGCGCATGGCCACGAGATCATCCGCGGAAACATCTTTCGAGACGGACTCGCGGACTTCACGGACAAAATCCGGAGAGACGCCGTGGATGCGGAAGGCGACCAGCTCGTCGACAGAAAACCTTTTACCGAGCAGAGCGTTGATTTCTTTTGTGAACTCCGGGCTCACCCCATGGATGCGCATGGCGACCAGATCATCGGGCGACGGTTTCTCAGGAAGAAGCGCGAGCATGGCGCGCGTGAATTCCGGCGAAACACCGTGAATGCGAAAGGCCATGAGCTCGTCGGTGCTGAGGTTGCGATAGCCCACGTCGTTCATGTCCTTAACGAACTGGCGGGAGACGTCATGAATCGCGAAGGAAAAGAGCTGCTCTTGCGAGAGGTTTGAGTAGCCGAGAGCTTTCATGCCCTGCACGTATTCGGCGCTGGCGGCAAAACTGAATTTGCCGCTGCCCTGGCCGTCGTGGAAGCGGCCGTCAAAACTCATGATACCGGCGTCGCGGCGCAGCTCGAAGTGCACGGGCGAGTCTTTCGCGGTGGCAAGGCTCGCGTCGAGTCCATAGAAGTCACTGATTTTGTGCGTGTTGCCCCAATTTTGGTGATGACCCCAGCTCGAGCGCTCGACCTCGAGATCGATGCATATGCAATTCGAGTCTGAGACGAATTTGGCGTGCCAGTCGCCCTGGACGCTGTCGTCGGCGCGGCTTCGCAGGGGCCGCATGGTCAATACCGCCGTCATCAGCATCACTACCCCGAGACCCATCATGAATTTACGCATGGATATCACCTCGCACCAGTGAAGACGCGCGAGCGGGGGATTTGTTCCATGCGGATTGGCGGCTCAGGGGCACATCCCGGTGTGACGGAAACTGTGAGTAAGTCCATGAAAATACAAGCCTTGCAGGCGTTGCGGTGTGTCGGAAGAGTGGGGTGTGACGAGTAGGGAGGGAGGGTACCCCCATGTTTTTTGTAAAAATGTGATTCGATGAGGGTTAGAGGGTGGGGGTCTGCAAAAGATGTGATTCTAAAAGGGATAGTGGCGAGTGATGAGTGGCTAGTGGCGAGAGCGGACAGAGAGGGAGTCAACGCCCAGAACGTTTCGGGGCAGGCGCCGGGTACGGAGGACACACAATTCACGAAGACCGGGTAGAGTCGCAAACGGAATGGTGACGAAATGGTTGACGAGCAGACCATAGGGAACGGTAGCACGGCATTGGCGAGGGGGTAAAGTAAATTACAGGGAATGGTCGAAAATGGCGGTTGGACGGCAGAAAACGGAAGTTAAACGGCGACGGGGGATTGGGGACCGTTAGAAGATTGGGAGCGTGAGAAGAAACCGGAGGGTCCCCCGCACGCGGCTAGCGTCCCTTGGAAGGAAGAAGGATGGGACGCTGAACGCGCCGGATGCGGGGAGCTAAGGTAGCAACACTTCACAAATCCCGTGTCGGCGGACTTCGAGAAGGAATGGTCGAAAGATCAAGCGGGAAAAGTCAAAACACGCACCCTTGACACCGAAGGGTGCGGCACCCTCTTAGGCGTCTGCGGTGATCGTCTGCGCCGCGCGCCCAGCCGAGCCGAACGGATAGTTATTGGTGTGAGTTTCTCAGAAGCTCCCGCTCTTCCGCCGAGAATTTGCTGTAGCGGCCATGTTCGATTTCGCGCTCACGAGCAAATGGCGGCATCTCCCGGAGGGCTCGCATGGCGTTCAGCACTTCCCGCCGGGGCGGAGTAGACGAAGGGGAGGCCTGGTTGTAGTTTGACGTGATCGCGCTGGCTGCGCTTACATTGGCCGGGCTTGCGGTGGCGGCCGTTGAGATGACGTGGCGCGAAAGCGTGCGCCCGGAAGCGGGCGAGACTTTTACAGAGTAAGAATCGTCAAGGCTGTCCGACGAGGGAGGTGTCGAATTATTGGTTGGCGGTGCCGAAGGCTTATCGATGGATTTCGGAGCTGCTTTCGGTTGTTGAGGATTCCTGTCCCGGTTGTCAGGAGGCGTGTAGGGAGGAGGGGGAGGAGGATAGTAGGGGTAATAGTATGGGTCATAGTAGGGAGCCCCCCACCCAGGATCATAGGCGTATCCGTACGGATAGGTGTATCCCCAATAGGGCCAGCCCCAGCCAAAACCGAATCCCCAGCCCCAACCCGATCCGCCCCAACCCCATCCGCCACGAAAGCCGTGGCTAGGAAAGCCGCCGTGAAACCCGCCGTGGAAGGCGCCGGAGCCATGAAAACCGCCTCCACTGTGGAACCCGCCTGCATTGCGGAACCCGCTTCCGCCACGGAAATCGCTCCCGCCGCGAAACCCGCCACCACCGTGAAAGCCACCACCACCACCGTGAAAGCTTCCACCACCGCCATGAAATCCGCCGCCTCCGCCGTGAAAGCCTCCGCCACCGTGGCCACCACGCTGCGCGAAAGCGGGCTCAACGCGGCCAAAAACCAAGAGCGCGGCGATTGCAAAGAGAACTTGCAGGAAGGGTTTTTTCATTTCAGTTCCTCCGATCAAGCGACATGTGCGAGTCGGGCGACTCGGGACTGCCTCTGAGGGAGGAAACTCCGGTATCGGACGTTTTCTGGCCGGCAGTCCAATATCAGCAACAGCATCTTACACCCGGACAGCGCCGGAATCGAGTTTCTTCGTCGCCTGAAGACGGAGAGTTCGGCCCACCCTTCCGCGACAGAAAACCTGGAAGGGTAGGCCACCGCGGAAAGAGACAGAGTCGAATTCAAAATCGTTGTATGGCGCTAGGGCTGTCCCACCCGCTCGCGCAGTGAGATCTAAACCCGCATAATTTATTTGCTGTAGGCCAGAACGTCAGCCTCGAAAGCCTCAAGCATCTGGATATGTTCGTTCGTAGGGAGGGGTGCGGTACTGAAATATTTGTTGTCAGAAAAAAGAGTGTCCGCACGTCGCTCAATTGTAAAGGCAGCAGGGCCGGCCTTAATCATGAGGGGGTCATACGTGACGACGACACTTCCAGGAACGTAGTCCAATTTCTGACCATAGTATTGAGGAATGCGAGTTGAAAGCCTTTGTCCCAATTTGGTCAAGGCAGGATGCAATTGATCTAGGATAACTTCACTAAAAAAAGTAAGTTGGCTAACGTAGGTTACGCGCTTCACCATTTCCGGTTGATAGACAAGACCAAAATCCTTCGAGAGCCATGACAGAGTCTCTTCAAAAAGCCTCTTGGAATCGTCGGTAGAAGACGCGGTGTCCAAATAAATTGCGTGGTCGTGGATAACGGCGCGATGGATTGTTACCTCTCCGGCTCTGCCCGTTTCAAAGGTGACGCCTTTTTTTTCATCGAATTCTTCTAGCTTCTGAGGAGCTTTAACGAAGCCGTATCTCTCAACAAGAGCAGCGGCTAATTCAGGAAAATATGCGCGGCCCCTTGGATTGAGATCAGTTGTCTCGATAAAAGCGAAGAACCTAGCCGTGAGTACCGCTGAGAGCTTCATGGGGCACCTCTCCTGGAATCTGCCCAAAGTCCAGATCGGCTGCTGTTTGTTTCTTGCCCGTCATTGCCTCTTTCCATTTGTCCATTGAAATCACACCCTGAGTCGGAGCGGTTTCTGCCTCAATTAGCTGCGGAGGCCTGCGGACTCTTATCGCTGGCTTGTCGATTCGAATCGCGGCAGATTTTTCTTTTTCCTCCTCTTCGAAGCTCGGTACTGCCATGCTTCCGGTGGAAAGTCCACTATCCAGAAATGGTGTGCCGCTAACCCAGCTGACCAGTTGGCTGAATGGAACAAAGCGAACGATCAACCCAACATCGAATGACGCCGCCAACCTTTTAAGAGTGCTGATTGTGGGCCGACCATACCTCGGAGACTCGAGGCGAGAAATGGCGTTCTGGTTCATCCCAACAATCTCTGAGAGCCGTTCTTGACTTAAGTCCTGCCTGTCACGCAGGGCGCGGATTTGATAAGCAATTCCCTTATCGATTTGTGATGAAACAAACTGTGTCCGTGCCTCTTTACTTCTTTTCAGTCTCCTATGAAGAATCTCTAAGGAATTTAAATTCGTGGGTTCTTGCCTCATTCCTTCTAATGAGCTTGAGTCGATCCTTTGCGATTCGCTTGCCATGTTTATCATTCCCCACCTTCTTGCTGTTTCCGTTTAGAAACGTATATGTCTGTTCTTTACCTGGGAAATACCCGTATATGCGAACTTCTTCAGAGGAGGTCCAGCCTCTTATTTCCGAAATCTCATCTTCCAACTGATCGAACTTAGGTCGTCGCCATAAATGATTTGGCAAAACTTGCAGGTCGCCGCATGTATCCGTGAGGTCGTCTCTCGCGTCGTCCGCCAGCGCATCAAACCATTCCTGCACAGGCTGATTACCGGCCAGCGTTTCAAATCCCAAGAAACGCCATTTCCACGTTTTTGGAGGTGCCTTAGCTCCGGCCATAGGGTATCACAAAATAGGGATACATCAATAAAAATATACCACACCTGTGCTTGCACATATATCAATTTTGATGTAATAAGGGGAGGTACGTCAGCGGCCCCGTGGCAGAGAGGTCTAATGCGCCGGATTTATAATCCGAGAGAACGTGCCACCCACGTTCCGAAGGTCCGAATCCTTCCGGGGCCGCTAGCACTATAGTAGCACTAGAGAATAGAGAGTAAAATTTGAAGCCGGGTGCTCCATATGCCGGTTTCACGTGTGGGCTTTCTGACTTTTCGACCCGGGGCACCCTCCACGTAGTTTTGGTTTGCGATCGGGCGAAAACTTCGGTGTTCGATCGACGCGAGTTTGACAGATTCGGCATTGAGTCATCTGGGCCACGCAACTCAAATTTCTTCGGGGACGACGTAGGGAGCGCGATAGGTGCCGCGGAGGAGACGATTGGCTTCGTCGTCGCCGATGACTTGTTCCGCGGCGGGATCGAACGTGAGGGTGCGGCCGAGGCGATAGGAAGCGTTGGCCAGATGCACCAGTGTTGTTGAGATGTGGGCTTCCTCGATGGGCGAATGAATGTCCTGGGCGCGACGGCTGCGAATGCAATCGACGAAGTTCGCGTAGTGGTCACCGGCAGCTTTACCGTGGGGGCCGGGTTCGAGTTGATCGGTGAGCCAGGTTTTGTAAGCGTCGTAGCCGTCGATGGCGAGAAAGCCTTTCGAGCCATAGAAGAGGTTGCCGATGGTGTTGCTCTTCGCATCTTTTGGACCGAGGGATTGTTGCGTGTCAGCCGATTTTTTGCTTGAGCCGGCGGTGAGTCCCGCGGGGGGAACGGCGCTGGCTCCGTAAGCGCCGGTACCGATCTCCGCTTCGTGGTTGGTGATCCAGTGGCGGATTTCGAGCTCCAACATTTTGCGCTTGCCGTTCGAATCGTTGAAATAGTAGACGGCGTTCAAAACGTTGGGAGTTTCCTGGTCGTCCTCGAAGATGAAATGCCCGCCCGTGGCGGAAACGGATACAGGGAAACCAACGCCGAGGCCCCAGCGAGCGATATCGATTTCGTGAATGGCCTGGTTGCCGGCTTCCCCGTTGCCGGTGTCCCAGATCCAGTGCCAGTTGTAGTGAAAGCGATTTTTTGTGAAGGGCTTGAGAGGGGCGGGGCCGGTCCAGAGGTCGTAATTGACGCCGGCGGGAACGGGCTCGGGCGTGGCGTGGCCGATCCCTGCGCGCCATTTGTAGCAAAGAGCACGGGCCATGTAGACCTCGCCGATCGTGCCGTCACTGAGATGATGAATGGCTTCGATCATGCCGGGATTGGAACGCGACTGGCTGCCATGCTGGCAAATGCGGTTGTACTTTTTTACGGCGCGAACGAGTTGGCGGCCTTCGAACCAGTTGTGCGAGCAGGGCTTTTCGACGTAGACGTCCTTGCCGGCCTGGCAGCCCCAGATGGCCATGAGCGAGTGCCAATGATTGGGAGCGGCGATGGAGATGGCGTCGATATCTTTGTCTTCGAGGAGCTTGCGAACATCGACGTAGGATTTGGGCTTCGGCAGGCCCAACTTCTCAACGCCGGCGAGGCGCTGGCTCAAAACGTTTTCGTCGACATCGCAGAGAGCGGCAAGCTCGACGCCCGGGACATGCGAGAAGCCGTGGATGTGATCCTGGCCGCGGCCGCGCACGCCGCAAACGGCCACGCGGACGCGATCGTTGGCGCCGAGAATCTTGCCGCCCAACGCCAACGCCGCTGCGCCTGCCGTGATTGCCGTACCCGTTGTCTTCAGAAATTCACGCCGTTCGATTGCCATGGTGGCCACCTTTGATTTGGAAGCGCTGTTGCAAGGCGCATTTTACATACTTCGGAGCGGATGCGCACGGGTTCCGGGGCGTGCTCTCAGCAGCTGTGAGGAAGCCATGCAGAGAAAAGGTGAAAGAGATCGGGAGGCGCTTTGCTAAAGAGGATTGTGGTAGGATGCCCGT